>Ga0116116_1000895_pt1 | contig 26903 bp, 23 predicted proteins | sample June2015DPH_10_1_FD_89722 | JGI IMG/M metagenome (GOLD analysis project Ga0116116, IMG submission 89722) | Peatland microbial communities from SPRUCE experiment site at the Marcell Experimental Forest, Minnesota, USA - June2015DPH_10_150 | ecosystem: Environmental > Terrestrial > Soil > Wetlands... | reverse complement strand
CGAAAGCTGGGGTCAGCTTCGCATTTGTGCAATACCATCTATTGAAATGCTGATGAGGCACAGCGGTGGTGACGAACTCTAAGAAAGGACCGCAGAGTAATGCGCTGCCGCGCATAACTCTGCGCTACCCGCTCCCCCACCTCCTCGCCAACAGCATCCCAAACGCTCGCCATCCCCTTTCCTTCACTATCCCTATGCCGAGATTCCGAAGCCGCTGCCTTTGTCTGCGTTGCGTTGTCCGCTTGCGCCAACCGTGATAGTCTGTCTCGCACGATAGGTCGTATAGATCCTCTATTGCTGTGCGCGGGAAGTTGCGCGCAAAAGGCGAAATATGGAGTGCCGCCATGTCGCTACAGGATGAGTTGAGCGAGATCGTTTCGAAGGCCGACGCGTCCGACGACCCGGAACAGTTGGCGCAGTTTCAGAGGCGATGCGAGGCAATTCTGACCAATGCCTCAAAGAGCCTGGCTGCCGAGCAGGATGTGGAATTGCGCGAGCATTTGCGGGGAATCGAGGAGCAGGCCAAGGACGTGTTGCGCTCCGTGAAGGAGCGCCTGGCAGAGGTCAAGATCGCGCGCATGGATCCCGAGTACGAACAGCGCAAGCTCCAGAAGCAGCAAGAGGAGCAACTGAAAAAGCAGCAGGAGATGGCCAAGGCGCAGCAGTTTTTGTCGCAGGGCGGCCTGGGCGGTTTGCTGGGGGGCATCTTCGGCGCTGTAGGGGGCGTTCAAGAAGCGCCAGCAGGCAGAGGAGCAACCACCCCAGCACAATCTTCGGCAGCCCCTGCCATTGCACCTGCATCCGCAGTCCCGGCTCCGGCGGCGATCAAGTGCGCGCAATGCGGCGACGAGCTCAAAGCCGGCGCGAAATTCTGCCCCGAGTGCGGTACGCCGGTCCCCCACGAGAAGCACTGCACGAACTGTGGCGCGAAGCTGGCTCCCGCAGCGAAATTCTGTCCGGAGTGTGGAACCAAGGCGGCCTGAAGTAGAAACCCTCCTTCAAGACTCAGCGCCATCCCAAACGCGGGCTCTCCGAGGTGCAGTCATTCCCGCGAAGCTTGTCCCCGCGAAGGCGGGGAGCGGGAATCTAGTCCGCCAGCCATTGGAAATGGGCCGCCGACGGACTGGATTCCCGCTTTCGCGGGAATGACCAGTGTTTCGAAAGGGATCGCATTCCAAATGACACCCGCACCCATTTTTGCCTTCCCGCGCACAATCGCGTAGGATGGTGAATCTACTTATTCCGCCCGGGACGCGGCTGAATCGACTGTTCACGCCCTGGCCACCACCCGAATCATGAGCAAAACCCGAGTTCGTTTTGCACCTTCGCCCACGGGTTACCTGCACGTGGGCGGCGCGCGCACGGCTCTTTATAACTGGCTTTTCGCGCGTCACCTGGGCGGGGTTTTCATCCTGCGCATCGAAGACACGGACGTGGACCGCTCGAAGCCCGAACTGACCACGGCTATCCTGGAGAGCCTGCGCTGGCTCGGCCTTACCTGGGACGAAGGGCCGGTCTATCAGTCCCAGCGCCTGGAGCGCTACCGCGAGATGGCCGCGAACCTGGAGCGCTTGGGGCATGCCTACCCATGCTTCTGCACGCCGGAGGACCTTCAGGCCAGGCGAGCGCTGGCGGAAGCCGAGCGCCGTGCGTGGAAATACGACGGCGCCTGCCGCGCACTCTCGACGGCCGAGCGCGAACGGCGGCGCGCGGAAGGCCGACCGGCGGCGATCCGTTTCCGCGTGCCGGATTCCGGCCAGACGAGTTTCGAAGACCAGGTCTTCGGCCGTATCGAAGTCGAACATCGCGACCTGGAGGACTTCGTGCTGCTCCGTTCCGACGGCCACCCCACTTATCATCTCGGCGTCGTGGCCGATGACCTCGACCTCGGCGTCACGCACGTGATTCGTGGCGCCGACCATATTTCGAACACGCCCAAACAGATTCTGATGTACCAAGCGCTGGAAGCGCCGGCGCCGGTATTCGCACACCTGCCGCTGATCCTGGGTCCCGACAAGCAACGCCTTTCGAAACGCCACGGCGGGACGGCAGTAGGCGCCTATCGCGACCAGGGAGTCTTGCCGGAGGCGCTGGTGAATTTCCTGGCGCTGCTCGGCTGGACGCCGCCCGGCCAGAAGGAGATTGTGCCGCTCGCGGATATGATCCGCGATTTCGAACTTACGGCTGTCTCCAAGTCGAACGCCGTCTTCGATCTCGAAAAGCTGGCGTGGATGAATAGCGAGTACGTGCGCAATTTGCCGGCGGTGCGACTGCTGCCGCTGGTCGAGCGAGAACTGACGGAAGCGGGACTGGGGGTTCGGGACTCGGGATTCGCGACTCGGGAGGAAGCGCGGTTCAAGCAGACCGTTCTCCTGCTTCAATCGCGGGCACGGACGCTCAAGGACTTCTCGGGCGCTTTCCGTGCGTTTTTTACCGAGGAGTTCGCTTACGACCCCGAAGCGGAGAAGAAGTTTTGGAAGGACGCGTCGCTGCCTGACCTGCTTGAGGCGCTCGCTGCGCGGCTGACCGCGACGGAGCCTTTTGATTTGGCCGCCACAGAACAGACTCTGCGCAGCTTGGCGGAAGAGAAAAACGTGAAGGCAGGGTTGCTCATCAACTCGACGCGCGTGGCTTTGACGGGTCAGGCGGTGGCGCCGGGGTTGTTCGAAGTGATGCTGGCGCTGGGGCGTGACCGCGTGGTAGCGCGCTTACATCGCGCCGCGGCTCACCTGCGCGCCGCGACGAGCTAAGAACCTTTGGCCGTGTTCACTTTCTTCCGCAGCGCCTCGTAGGTCTCCACCACGACGATGGCCGCGGCCAGCACAGCCGCCGCTGTCGTCAGCACCTCGCTGGTATTCTTTAGAAACCTCAGCACCTTCCACATGGTCACGGTCCTCCCAGAGACAGCCAGACGTCTCCCGGCAAGTCTTCATTATACCGTTCCAGGCTGAGGATTGTCGCGCGCACGCCTTCGCGGGTGCTGGTGTCATTTGCGAGGACTTGGTGCTCCGAGTCGCAGTCATTCCCGCGAAAGCGGGAATCTACTCTGCAAGCTATTGGAGATGCGCCGCCGACGGACTGGATTCCCGCTTGCGCGGGAATGACCAGTGATTCGACTGCGATCCTATTCCAAATGACACCAGTACCCCCGCCGGCGACATCTCCAGCGGGCCACAAGCAGCGCGGCAGTGAAAACCGTTTCCGGGCGGCGGGACCACACCCCCACTTCCCGGAGTTTACGGAGCCCTCCTGCCTGAACTGGCCCACTCATCACGGCCCGGTTCCCAAGGCGGCTACTTGCCGGGGGCCGCACCCGACCCCTGTCGTTCTTCGGCCATGATCTTCTCCACCAACTCCTTGCAGGCGGAGCAGGGAGGGTGGTTAATCAGGCAGGAGGCGATGCTCAGGTTACAGCCGCAAGGGCAGGGTTCCATGTTCAAACGGAAGAGAACCCGATTTCGTTGCGGCTGCGAGAGGCGGCTCAAATCGACGCCGGGAACTTCCGTGGCGTCCGAAGGGACGAAATCAGGAACGTCTTTCGGGCAACCGGAAGGCACCGGGCGAAGCGGGGCCGGCTCGACCTTCGGGCGGGCCGGCGCCATGGCCCACACGAGTGCGGCCAGCAACCCCAGGGTCAGCACCACCAGCGCCAGGGAGCCGGGCGGTTTACCCTCTGCCGGCGCGGGCGGCGGAGCGCTACTCGAGTTGGAGGCGTTGGAAAACATCGGACTCCACCTGCTTCAGCGGCACGCTGCGCGGGACGACTTTCACCGTCACCGTCAAGGGCACGCTGGTCGGGGGCAGGCAGGCGTGATCGTTGCAGGCCTGATACGCAAATTTCCCCTTCAGGGTGTAAGACCCAGGCGGCACGGCCTTGGCCACGTCCAGCAGGGCCCCCACCAGCACTGTGCCCTCGTACACAGAAAGCGGGGAATCGGAAAACGCCAGTTTCTTGGGCGTTCCCTTCGGGTAAACCACACTTTTCACGGTGATCTCGGCGCCAGGATCAAGCCGAAGTTCGGTCGGAATCAGATAATCCAACGAAGGCTTGTGATCATTGATGTGATAACCGGCGGCGACCTGTGCCACCACCGCTATTTTCAGAGTTGAGTTGGGGTGAGCAGCGTCCGTCGCCACCACCGTGTGTGCTTCCACCACCGGATTGTTTTGCGCGTGTCCCAGGCAGGCTGCCACTAGGACCAGCGCCACGCCGAAAAAAAGAGGCCTCATAGATTGCGAGTTTCACTCCTTGGGTCTTGAGATTTCAGGAATCGGATTGCCCGTTTGACGTGTTGGAGCATACCGCTGTCGTATTCCCCGTCCCCCGCACCAATCTGGATTGCTCTCTGTTGGATGCGTTGACGCCCGCTGCGGCTTCTTCACTGGGCGCTTACCAGAAGAATTGGTCTCCCTGCCGAAAGCCCGCTAACGCGGCTTAGGACGATAGCGAAGACCCTAAGTTGGCGCCTATACAGGCGGCGGAAAAAGTCTTCCGTGCTGTCATCCTGAGCGAAGCGAAGGACCCCTGCAGTTGAATTTTCAAGCAAATACAGAGGTCCTTCGTCGGCTTCGCCTCCTCAGGATGACAGTGTGGGGCGTTCTTCCGCAGCCTGTGTAGCCCGGACCGCATTGGAACCGATTATTTCGCAACAACGCCTGAGGTCTGGTTCTTCAGAAGCGCTTCCAGTTGTTCCCGGGCCAGTTTCAGGCTGATGCCGCAAGCGCGGTCAACCTGCCGGCATTTGAGCAGGGTGAGTTTGCAGGGGCACGTGCAGTGCTGGGCCGCCAGTTGCTTCTTGAAAGCCTCCTTCTGGTCCGCACTCAGCTTGCTCAGGTCAACGCCGGGAACTTCCGAATCAATTTCCGCGGGGTTGCCGAGCTCGACCTTGTCCTCCGCGAACACCCGCCCCGCCTGGTGAAAGCTTGTGGCCTCCGTTTCCGCGCTCATGGCCAGCAGTTGCTGGATCTCAGCCTCGAAGACGTCGATGTCGGTGGCGCCCACGTGCTTCGCGTAAATGCGCCCGTCGCGCCCGATCAGGAGAGTCGTGGGAAGCCCCAGCACGCCGCCGTAAAGCTCGCCCAGCCGGTCATTGCCGATGGCCACCGGATAGTTCATCCTGAGTTGTTTGTAGAAATCAACCACGGTTCCCGTGTCCGAGCTGTCGTCCATCGAGATGCCGATGACGGCGAAGCCCTGGCCGCCATAGCGCTTCTGCAGTTCAATGAATCCGGGGATTTCAATCCGGCAGGGGCCGCACCACGTCGCCCAGAAATCGAGCATCACGACTTTTCCCTGGTAGTCACTCAGCCTAAGCGGCTTGCCGGTGATGTCGGTGAGCGAGAAACCCGGCGCCAGGGGATGATCCCCGCTGCTCCTCGCCTGGATCCGCACGGCGGGCGATATCCAATAGTGATTCGTCAGGTAGAGGCCCGCGACCAGGACCACGGCAGACAAGGCGCCGACCAGCAGTTTCAACTTCTTCCCAGCAGTCTCTTCCCGAGGTGTAATCTCGCGGGCCTTTGCCCCTTCCTGGGGCGGACTCTCCACCGGCTTCTGTTCTTCCACAGCCCATACCTCTCAATCGTTCGGTGTTAACGCCCGGCGCGTTTGGGTGCGGCGGCGGCCGGAAATTTTGCGGCGGCAGCCGCAACTTGCGGACGCGGCGCCGCTCCCCCGCTCGGATGTGCACGCCGCCAGATTCCGAGTGTTGCCACTCCCGCCAAGACCAGCAGCGCGATGAACTGCGACGTCGAAAGCAGGTGATGAAACACGAATCCGCGGTCGGCGTCGCCCCGCAGGTATTCCAGAAAGAATCGCGCCAGAGCGTACAGGCCCACGTAAATGAGGAACACCCCCCCCTCGCGCCGCCTCCTCGGGAACTGCCACAGCAGGATACCGAAAATGAGGAAGGTCGCGAAGGATTCGTAAAGCTGGGTGGGGTGTAATCGAACCCCCAACGGGACGCCGGAAACGTCATGTGCAAAAGCGCTGGTGAAAACGACTCCCCACCGCACCTGAGTCGGTTTGCCGTAATCGCAGCCCGCGCTGAAGCACCCCAGCCGCCCGATACTCTGGCCCAAGGCCACTGCCGGCGCCAGCACATCCGCCACTTTCCAAAAGGAGAGTTTCTGCACCCGCACGTACCACAGCGTGAAGAAGAGCGCCGCCAGGAACCCTCCGTAAAAAACCCCGCCGGCCATCAGCGTCGAGAGACTGAAGATCTCGCCGGGATTGTCGCGGTAATAGCTCCACTCCGTCAGAACCATCAGCACTTTGGCGCCGACCAGCGCCACCATCATGACCCACGTGCAGAAATCCAATACCAGGCCGGAATCCAGGCCCACACGGCGGCCCAGGCGGATCGCGGTGAAGATTCCTGCCAAGATGGCCAGCACCAGCAGCGCGCCGTAAGTCGGCAGATGAAACGACCCGATGCTGATCAAGATCGGATGCAAACTCTCTCCTCTTGCGGCCGTTGTACAGGCTGCGGAAAAACGCTTCCATGCTGTCATCCTGAGCGCAGTGAAGGATCTCGCTCTGCCCGCTCAGGATAAACTGCGCGAAGGATCTCGCTCTGCGCATTTTCGTGGCAATGCGAGATTCTTCGTCGCCTGCGGCTCCTCAGAATGACAGTCCCGACGGGTTTTTCCGCGGCCGCTGTAGCACTGCTTTGTCAGATGCCTCGCCGCTCAGCGGGAAAACCGCACGTGCGAGTCGGCGACTCGCTCCTCCGGCTGTGTGCAACTCCAATCCCTTGCCCTTCGTGCGCACCCCGGCCTCACAACGAGAAGCGGTTCAAAAACGAGAAATAGCCGGAGATAATGGTCAGCTTATTGAAGGCCATGAGGATTCCCAACAGAATCAGCAGCACGCCCGAGGCCACTTCCACCACCTGCAGGTGCTTGCGGAATCCTCCGTAGAACTTCAAGAAGGTGCTTAGCCCGAGGCTCGTGAGCAGGAAGGGGATGGCGAGTCCCGCCGAATAGATGGCCAGCAGGAACATGCCCTGCAAGACCGTCTCGCGCTGGGCGGCCAGCGCCAGGATGGCCGCCAGGATCGGCCCGATGCAGGGAGTCCACCCAAAAGCGAACGCAAATCCCAGCAGAAACGCTCCCCCCAAGCCACGCCGGGGCGCCCCGGTATCAAGCCGTGCCTCGCGGTAGAGCAGCGGGATCTTCACCAAGCCGGTCAAGTGCAGTCCGAAGATGATGATGATGACGCCCGCGAGAATGTTGAACACCGTCCGCTGGGTCAGCAGGAATCTTCCCACCCAAGTGGCCGACGCGCCCAGGATCACAAAGACCACGGAGAATCCCGCCACAAAAGCCAGCGAGTTGCGCAGCACGCGGGCCAAGAGCTGGCCGCTCGCCTCACTCTTCAGTTCCTCGATCGAGGCCCCGGAAAGCATCGAAATGTACCCGGGCACCAGGGGCAGTACGCAGGGGGAAAGGAAGGAAACAACCCCTGCCAGAAACGCGATCGGAATGCTGAGTTCGTGGGTCATGATTGAACGAAAAACCTCACTTCACTGCCTGCGGCGCTCCCGCTCACGTGCCGCCAGCGGTAGGGCCCGCCAGGTCGTGCGTCATTCCACCCTTGTCGTTGCTTCCAACTCAAGTGTACCATAGCGTTTTCTGGACCGTGTGCAATCAGACGGCGGGGACATCCAGGAAATGCCTGCACTGCCTCTTGCGCCCACCCCCGGTTCGCCCACGGTCACAGATTCCATCTGACAAGGAGCCTCCCCAACTTGCTGCGCGCCGTTATCTTCGACTTCGATGGCGTCATCGTTGACAGCGAACCTCTCATCCTGAAGCTGACCCGGGAAATGGCAGCCCAGGAAGGATGGACGGTCAGCGATGAAGAGTATTACGATGACTACCTTGCGCTCGACGACCGGGGTGTCATCGCGCACCTCTACGCCAGCCACGGGCGACCCTTAAACGCCGCACGACGCGACGAGCTCATCGCATGGAAAGCCCGCAGCTATCAGGAAATCATCCGTGACGGCCTGCCCGCTATGCCCGGCGCCGCGGATTTTGTTGCCGAAGTCGCCAGCTTGTATCCCCTGGCTATCGCCAGCGGCAGCCTGCGCGTGGAGATCGAGCCCCTGCTCGCCAAACTCGGGCTGCGAGAGAGATTCGCCGTCCTGGCGACGGCGGACGATTGCCAGCGGTCCAAGCCTGACCCCGAGGTCTACCTCACGGCCCTGTTCCGCCTGCGCGCCCTGCCGAGTTTCCGCGATGACTCCTTGCAGTCGGGGGAGTGCCTGGCCATCGAGGATGCGCCCCTGGGCGTCGTGGCCGCGCAAGCCGCCGGCTTCAAATGCCTGGCGCTCACCCATAGCCGGCCTGCGCGGGAACTCCAACACGCGGACTGGGTTGCGCCCGAGTTCGCTGACGTGAGCCTGGCCGATATCCGCGCGGCATTCCGGTAACCGGTGTTTCCGGCCGCACCCCTCCCGCCTTCCTCTCCCCCGATCCGCTCATCCCGCGCGTAGAAAAGGCGCGCCAAGCGGCGGGCCGTGCGTCCGCGAAAGTCAGGATGCAAATCTCGACTTCGCGGCACGTGCAAGAAATCCCCCATCCCGCGTTCTATCTCAGGAAGCGTTTTGCGGACGGCCGGAACCGGCGGGCGCGGCTATCTTTCCGGGCCCACAGGCAGTAGGCTGAGTGCTTCCGGGAAGCTCGGAACTGATCTCTCAATCGGGAAGGTGAATCATGGTGAAAGCCCACCCCACATTGCAACTCATCCTCGGGACGGCGCTGGCCGGATGGATGGCCACGGGAACCGTCCTGGCGCAGACCACGGTAACCTCCACCAACCAGGAGCAAAAGGAACTGGCCGTTACCGTGTATAACTCGAACGTCGCCCTGGTGCGCGACGTTCGCCGCCTGCGCCTGCCCGCCGGCACGCTCGACCTGCGCTACATGGATATCGCCGCGCAGGTCAATCCCGCGACGGTTCACATTGTCTCCTTGACCGCCCCGAAAGAACTGAACGTACTCGAGCAGAACTATGAGTACGACTTGCTGAGCCCGGAAAAGTTGCTGCAGAAATACGTCGGCAAGGAACTGACCCTGATTCGTGTCATCACCGAGAACAATTCCACCAAGGAAGTCCCCGTGAAGGCCCTCCTTCTCGCCTACAACGGGGGGCCCGTTTGGAAAACCGGCAACGAGATCATCACCGGCATGGGAGCGGACCGCTACGTGTTCCCCGACCTGCCCGAGAATCTCTACAGCAAGCCGACGCTCGTTTGGCTGCTGGATAATCGCCAGGCGGGGGAGCAGACGGTGGAAGCTTCTTACCTGACGAATCAGGTGAACTGGAACGCCGATTACGTGCTCACCGTCCACTCCGATCAGAAAGCGGGGGATTTGAACGGCTGGGTCACCATCGTGAACCAGAGCGGCACGGCTTTCCGCAACACGCAACTGCAACTGGTGGCGGGTGAATTGAATCGCGTCTACCCACCCCCTGCCCCGATGGCGCGCGCCATGGCCATGAAGGCGGAAAGTGGGGCGGCGCCGCAATTCGCGCAAGAAGCGCTTTCCGAGTATCACCTCTATTCGCTCGACCGCCACACCGACATTCAGAATAACGAGACCAAGCAGATCAGCCTGCTCGCTGCCGCCGGCGCCGCCATCGAGAAGGTCTTTCAAGTCGACGGCCAGCAGTACTACTATCAAAGCCAACTAAGCCCCGGACAGCCGGTCAAGGAACCGGTCAAAGTGCTGATCAAATTCAAGAACTCGGAAGCCAATTCGCTGGGCGTTCCCCTGCCGGCCGGAACCGTGCGGGTCTACCAGGGCGATTCCAAGGGTCGCCTGCAATTCATCGGGGAAGATCGCATCGATCATACGCCCAAGGATGAAACCGTGAGCCTCCACATCGGCAATGCCTTCGACGTGGTGGCGGAACGCAAGCAAGCCGACTACCAGCGCCTGGGCCCGCACAACGTGGAAGTGGCGTACGAAATCTCTCTGCGCAACCACAAGCCGGATCCGATTACGGTTGTGGTCAACGAACCCATCGGTGGCGATTGGACGATGCTCGATTCGAGCTTCAAATACGAGAAGAGTGCGGCCTTCGCGGCCCGCTTCACGGTGCCGGTTGCCGCCAACGGCGAGGCAGTGCTGAAGTATCGCGTGCGGGTTCGTTGGTAATGTGCGGGGAGGAAAAGCAGGGAACGCCGCCGGGGCGGGAGCTGCCCGCGGTTCGGGCGGTCCCGGAGCGGGCGGAAACCACACCCGAAAGCGCTGCGGCTATACAGGCTGCGGAAAAACCCTGCTGCTGTCATCCTGAGCATTGACAGCCTTTCGGCTGCCCGTGGTCGGCAGAAACTCGGGCCGAGGAAGGGTAGCGCGGACCTGTTCTGTAGGTCCGCGGCTTTCCCTTGCCCACAGGGGACGAGCCGCGGACCTACAGAACAGGTCCGCGCTACGCCTGCTCTGGGCGAGTCTTCAAAAGAGAATTGGAAGGATCGGTATTGAACCCTGCGAATCACGCTTAACGCGCGCGACCTCGTGCTCACCCGAAAGCGTGCACAGTTGAACCTTGGCGTGGGCCGCAGGCCCCTCAGACGCCTTCCCAACTGCGGCCGCACGCGGAGGTTGCGCGGCAGTCCCCGAGGCCGGAGAACCCTTGGGCGTAACATCGGCAAGCCAGGACAGTATCCGAAAATAGATTGCTGCCATTCGTTCCTGCTCGACCGTCTGCACCTGTAGCGTGTCTTCCTTGGTCATAGGGGCAGGGGAAAGGCGCCCGGCCAGAACAGCGATAAGTCCCACCAGACCCGCAAGAAGTAAAATCAGAAACGGGAGAGGAGGAAGTCGATTCTTCTGCATGCCCACCCTTCTACTCAACACGGCTTTCCTCTCAGCAACCTGCTATAGTTTTCTTCAAACCCAGAACTTAGGTATGCCGCATCGCGAGCTTTTTGGTTAGTACGAGCCTCAACTTCGCGTTCATAAGCATTAGACGCAAATTCGGGGGAGATGGTTACTCGGGGTTGGGTCGCAGGTCGGTTTGGTGTAGGGGCGCATGGCCATGCGCCCCAACTGTTTTGCTATTCCTCGCCGGCCGATTACAGGATCAACATACAATCGCCGTAGCTGTAGAAACGATACCGTGCTTCGACGGCGTGACGGTAGGCGCGCAACACGAAATCTCTGCCCGCGAACGCAGAAACCAGCATGAGGAGCGTGGATTGGGGAAGATGAAAGTTGGTGAGCAGGCCGCGAATCACCCGAAATTCGAATCCCGGGATGATGAAGAGACTAGTTTCGCCGCGGCCGGCCCTGAGCCGCCCACCTTGTTCGCCCGCCACGTGTTCGAGCGTGCGTGCGCTCGTGGTTCCGACGGCGATCACCCGCCGACGTGCGTGGAGGGCCCGGTTGATCGCTGCCGCAGCGGTTTCTGAGACCTCGTAGCGTTCCGCCTCCATGCGGTGGTTCTCCACGCGCTCGCTGCGCACCGGCTGAAAGGTGCCGAGCCCCACGTGCAGCGTGATCTCGCAGCTTTCCACGCCCCGTGCCTGCAAGGCGCTGAGAGCCTGCTCCGTGAAATGCAGTCCCGCGGTCGGCGCCGCCACCGCACCGCGCGCTTTTGCATAGACGGTTTGATACGCCGCGCGGTCGTGCGGCGTGTCCGTACGGCGAATGTACGGCGGCAGCGGCACGTGGCCCAGCCGATCGATGGCTTCTTCCACGCTTCCCCGGGGCGCGCGCAGCCGGACCCGCCGCAAACCGTAGTCACCGCGGTCCAGAACTTCCGCTTCCAGCTCGTCGTCGCCGAAGACCAGCACCTCGCCCGTCCGCACTTTGCGGCCGGGATGGACCAGCCCCTGCCAGATGTCATCGCTCTCCTGTCGAGTCAGCAACAGTTCGGTTTCGCCCGTCAGGAAGCCGCGTAAGGCGGGGTTGTTCTTTCCAACCTTCTGCGCGGTTACTCCCCGCCGCCGCCCGAGCAGCCGCGCCGGAAAAACCTTGGTGTTGTTGAACACCACGAGGTCTCCTGCCCGCAGCACTTCGGGCATATCGCGGAACGATCTATCTTCGAATCGCCCGGTCGCGCGGTCCAGCACCATCAGGCGCGAGGCGTCGCGCTCGGCGAGCAGCCTCTGGGCAATAAGTTCGGCAGGCAGCGCGTAATCAAATTCTTCGAGACGCATCCCGGGGAATTGTAACAGGCTGCTCGTTCCGGTGCGGGAATGAAAATGAACTGTGATAAAGTGGCGGCATGAGTATGCCGGCCGTGACGATCACCTCGCGCGCCATCGAGCGGATTACCTCCGGGCACCTGTGGATTTATCGCTCCGACGTGAGCGAAGCCTCCGCGGCCGAGCCGGGTGCGGTGGTACGCCTGCTCGACCGCAAGAAGCACTATTGGGGGCAGGGACTCTACTCCAGCGCCTCCCAGATCGCTGTGCGGCTGCTCACGCGTGAGGAACGGCCCTTTGATGAGGCTTTTCTGGCCGAGCGCATCCGCGCCGCCGCAGCGTTTCGCGAGCAGGTCGCGCCCGGGGTACAGGCCCGCCGGCTGGTCGGCGCCGAAGGCGATCTGCTTCCCTCGCTGATCATCGACCGCTACGGGGATTGCTTCGTCATTCAAACCCTCAGCCAGGGGATGGACCGGCTGAAACCAGCCATCGTCGAAATTCTCCGCAAGGAGTTCGCCCCGCTCTCGATCATCGAACGCAACGACGTCGCTGTGCGCGCCCTCGAGGGCCTTCCGGGACAGGCAGGCGTGCTGGCGGGGGAGGAAATCAGCGAGGTGGTGATCGAGGAAAACGGCCGGAAGTTCTGTATCGATTTGCGGCGCGGGCAGAAGACCGGCGCCTTCCTCGACCAGCGCGAGAATCGCGCTGCCGCGGCGGGTTATGCGCGCGGGCGGGCGCTCGATTGCTTCACCTACACGGGCGGGTTCGCGCTAACCCTGGCGCCGCATTGCGCATCTGTCCTGGGTGTGGAAGCTTCGGCGGATGCGCTCGCGCTCGCGGGCCGCAACCAGAAGCTGAACGGATTCACCAATCTGGAGTGGAAGGAAGCGAACTGTTTCGACTTCCTCAAAGCCGCCGATCAGGCGAAAGAGCGCTTCGATACCGTGGTGCTCGACCCCCCCGCCTTCGCGCGGCAAAAGCCCAGCCTGGAATCTGCCTTGCGCGGCTACAAGGAACTGAATTTACGCGCCCTGAAGATTCTGAACCCCGGCGGCTACCTCGTCACCTGTTCATGCTCCTACCACGTGAGTGAGGCCGACTTTCTCGACGTCATCGCCGGCGCGGCACTCGACGCCCATCGCACCGTCGCCGTCGTCGAGCGCCGCACGCAGTCGCGCGATCACCCCATCCTGCTCACCGTTCCGGAAACGCATTATCTGAAGTGTCTTATCCTCCGGGTGGTGTAATGGCGGGGGCAGGGACGGTGTTAAGCCCACTACTGTTCACATAGGGGGTTTCGGCTTTTCAATTTGCTCCTGGGTGACCCCCTCACCCGGCCCGCTCCGGCTGGTGAAAACGCCGGCAGCGGGCCACCCTCTCCCGCAAGGGGAGAGGGCAATTAATTCCAATCAACTCGACAAGGCATAAGTGAACAGCACTGGAGCTAGCGGTAGATTTCTTTGCGATGTCCAACGCGGAGAACAAGCACGACCAGTCGGTTGTCTTCGATCTTGCAGATGAGCCGGTAATCGCCCACGCGGTATTTCCAGAACTCGCCCAGCCGCGAGCCGTGCAACGCTTTTCCGATGCGGCGCGGATCGTCCAGGCTCGCTACACGTTCGTGAAGGAACTTCAGGATGCGCTTGGCGTGCTGCGCGTCGAGTTTGCTCAGCGCCCGGTCAACCTCGACGGACAGCTCAACGCTCCAGGCCATGACGTTTCATTACCTCTTTCAGGGGGATGGTCTCGGCCTCGCCGGCGCGGATGCGTTCCAGCGCACCTTCGGCCAGATACATGTCCTCGATATCTTCCAGGTGCTCCAGGAGGGCTTCACGAACATAGAAGGTCTTCGTGCGTCCGGTACGCCGGGCCAGCCTCTCCAGGCGTTTTTCAATGGACTGCGGAAGTCGAATCGCCAGCATAATCACCTCGCTATACAAGTATAGCACTTACGAGTTATGATGAGTAGGCAGGTTTGAGGGCAATGGAAATGCAGGCAAGATGCCGACGAATTGTGATGGTTGGCTTGGCTGGAGTTTCGTGGCTCCTGCCGGTCGAGCCGGCCAAGGGCCAGACCAACCCGCCCGAACTGAAATTGCTGATCTCCATCGAGCAGCCGGCGCTCGCCGAACCCAACCCTGTACGCATCACGCTGCAGCTTCATAACGCCTCCGAGCGCACGCTCTGGCTCTACCGGCGTGCACGCGCCAAGGAGCAGCCGGTCGAGCGCGTTTATGACGAGAACCGCCCGGCAGAGACCTCGGGCGGATCGACCCTGGAGGTCAAACTCCAGCCCGTGGATGCCAGGGCCGCCGAGGCCGCGATTTCCCCTGCGGAAGGAGTGGCGCTTGATTATGTCGGTCTGCCAAAACCCAAACTCGTGAAGTTGGCGGCCGGCGACGACTACGAAGAGAAGGCAACCTTGCGATTGCGGCCGGCCCGGGCGGAGGGGCAGAAAGCCGTCTGGGGAGCTTACGCGTTAGCCGTGATTTATGGCGCCAGCTTTTCGAATGCCACCGAATTCGAGCGCAATCTGGGCGCGCGGCTTTGGCAGGGCGAAGTTACCAGCAACGCTCTGGCCATCGAACTGCGCCCCGCCACTGCCGACGCGGTTGGAGCGGTGGGCGGAGCTACGGTCGGGGCGGACCTGCAACCGCGCACGGCGGTGCGCGTTTCACTCGTCGACGAGCAGGAACGTGTTATCGACCAGCAAGTCACCGGCCCGGACGGGAAATTCCTCTTTGAGCGACTGCCGCTCGGTCTCTACTGGGTCACGGCCCGGAACGACGCGGCAAATGAGGACACAGGGGTATTCCATCACGTGGAACTGACCTCCGCCGCACCCCGGGTGGGCACCGATCTCGTCCTGTATCCGCCGGAGATCTACGAAGCGCAGAAGGTGTTGCACAAGCCCGTACTGTTCAAGGTGGTCACCGCCTCCGGACAGCCTGCCGAAAAGGTTACGCTCGATGCCACCTGGTCGAACGGACCGGTGCTCGATGACGTCAAGGCCGCGACTGGCGAGGATGGCATGGCCGTGATGGAATTGATCCCCGGCCGCAATTTCGTGACTCTCAAACGCCGGGGCTGCCGCGACCAGCAGGAGCGCGCGGACGTTGCGCCAGGGAAAGGCGTGGACGGCTTTAAGCTGGGATTTGAGTGCGAGAAGAAATGAGCGGCGGCGCGGCCCCCTCACCCCCGGTGCTCGGGGCCCCCCGCCCGCTCCGGCTGATGAAAACGCCGGCAGCGGGTCACCCTCTCCCGCGAGGGGAGAGGGTTGGTGATTAGATGTGGCGAAGCAAAACGCGTCTCCCCCAGCCTGCTCCCGATTGTGAAGAAGTTGCAGTAAAAGGGTAACCCTGCCTCACATGAGTGACTGCATCACCTGGTCCAGGACTTCCTTGGGAGGGCGCACGGCGGATTCCGGCAGGGTGGCCAGCGGCTCCTCTACGACATTCAACAAGTCAATGAAACTCGGCCGTTGCGTGTCCACGAAGAAGAGCCCGGTCACGATCTCGCCCTTTTCATGAGACTCGATGAGCGCGCGCAGGGCTTCGCCCCTTTGGGTGGGGTCATAGTCGGTTGAGAGCTTGCGGAGCAGGATGTGCGAGCCGTCGTGCAGAGTGATATCCGTTGTCGTCCCCGGATCATACTCCACGGAAATGTCCTCGAAGAACGGAACAAAGCTTACCTCCGAAATCGGCTCATCGTGATCCTTCACGTAGCTGTAAGACTTTGTGGAGCCTTCATGATCGTTGAAGGTGACACAGGGAGAGATGACGTCGAGCATGGAGGTGCCGTGATGGGCGAGCGCGCCTTTGAGGAGGGCCAGCAATTGCCGTTTGTCGCCGGAAAACGACCGGGCGACATAGGTGGCGCCGAGCTGGATGGCCAGCGCACAGGTATCGATGGCCGGCAGGTCGTTGACGACTCCGGTCTTGAGCTTGGAGCCGACATCCGCGGTGGCGGAGAATTGCCCCTTGGTGAGGCCATACACGCCGTTGTCCTCGATGATGTAAATGATGGGGAGGTTGCGCCGCATCAAATGCACGAACTGGCCGATGCCAATGGAGGCGCTGTCTCCGTCGCCACTTACGCCCATCGCGATCAGGTGGCGGTTGGCCAACAGGGCGCCGGTGGCCACGGAAGGCATGCGCCCGTGGACGGCGTTTACACCATAGGCGGTGTTCAGAAAGTAGGCCGGGCTTTTCGAGGAGCAGCCGATCCCGGAAAGCTTGGCGACGCGATGGGGTTCAACGCCCATCTCGAAGCAGGCTTCAATAATGCGCTCGGAGATCGCGTTGTGGCCGCAACCCGCGCACAGGGTACTCTTGTTGCCCTTGTATTGAGCCATTTCCAGGCCAACGCGGTTGGTCTTGGCGGAGGGCGCAGGGGGAACCGTGGTTGATGCCATGCTAGTTCGTAGCCTCCTGGGAAGCGATTTCGCGGGTAACGGTGAGCGCGTCGAGGGACATGCCATTGTAGTGGCGGATACTGCGGAGCTTGGAGATTTCGTCCGCATCACATTCCAGCCGCAGCAGGCCCAGCATCTGGGCATCGCGGTTCTGATCGACGACGTACACGCGCTGGTGCCGGTGAATGAAATCATGAACCTCACGGGCGAAGGGGAAAGCCCGCAGGCGGCAATAGCTGGCGTCGATCTCGTGGTCGCGTCGTAACTCGTCGAGGCTCTCCTCAATGGCCCAGTGGCTGGTGCCGTAAGCAATGATGCCCACCTCCTGCTTCGCGGATTCCGTAACGACCGGGCCCGGCACCTTCTGGCGCGCGGTCTTGAACTTGTGATCCAGCCGGTCGACGTTGTTCACGTAGACCTCGGGGCGCTCGCTGTAGATGGCCTTCTCGTTGTGTCCGCTGCCGCGCGCGAACCACCCAGCGAGGGGTTCCGGCGTGCCCGGAAGCGTGCGGTAGCCAATACCGTCACCATCCACATCCTTGTAACGTTCGAAGCCGCCCCTCCGCCGCACTTCCTCGGCGCTCAGCACTTTGCCGCGCGCCATGGGCTTGGCCGGATACGGGAAGGGGTCTGACATCCAGGTGTTCATTCCCAAGTCGAGGTCGCACATGACGAAAACGGGCGTCTGCAGTTCTTCCGCGAGGTCGAAAGCGTCAATGGCCATCGTGAAGATTTCGCTGACGGAGCAAGGCAGCAGCATCGGGTGCTTGGTGTCGCCGTGGGAAAGAAGGGCCGTGGAGAGGATGTCGCCTTGGGCGGTGCGGGTGGGCAGGCCCGTGGAGGGCCCCAGGCGCTGGACATCGAAAATGACGGCGGGGATTTCCGCGTAATAACCAAAACCTGTGAATTCCGCCATCAGGGAAATACCCGGCCCGGAGGTGGCCGTCATGGAGCGCGCGCCGGCCCAGCCTGCGCCCAGCGCCATGCCCAGCGCCGCCAGTTCATCTTCGGCCTGCACAATGGCAAAAGTCGCCTTCCCCGTCACCTTGTCGATACGGTAGCGTTTCATGTACTCGATGAGGGTTTCGCAGACCGTGGAGGACGGCGTAATCGGGTACCAGGTCACCACCGTAACACCCGCAAACATCGAACCAAGGGCCGCCGCCTGGTTGCCTTCAATCAGAATCTTGCCCTGCGTCGAGTTCAGGCGCTCCAGGAAGTAGTGATCCGCTTTCGCCAGGTTCTTCTCGGCAAACTCGAAGCCCGCGCGCGCGGCGTTCCAGTTGAGTTCCGCAGCTTTGGCTTTTCTCTGGAACTGCTTCTGGAGTGCCTTGTGGATCTCCTCCATGTCGATGCCCAATAACTTGGCCAGCACGCCGTCGTAAATCATGTTCCGAACCAGCTTGCGCAGGCGGACATCCGGGCAAATCGGTGTCACCAGCGGATCAAAAGGAACGGGATAGAAAACCACGTCATCGCGCAGCCGCTTCAAATTCAGCCGCTCGTCATAGACGCACGCCGCGCCGGGCCGGAGGCTCAGCACATCTTCCTCGGCGGTCTCGGGGTTCATCGCCACCAGGAATTCGCTATCCTTGCGGCGAGCGACGTAGCCTTGCTTGGAAGCCCGGATCGTAAACCAGGTAGGAAGGCCGGCGATGTTGGAGGGGAAGAGGTTCTTCCCTGAGACGGGGATTCCCATTTGGAAAATCGCTCGCAGCAGAACCAGGTTGGCTGTCTGGCTGCCGGAGCCGTTCACCGTCGCCACCTGAATGCTGAGATCGTTCACACTGCGGGCTTGGCCCGCAGGTGATGTCGCTTCTTTCGGCTCAACGTGCGTAGTTGCCATCGGATCCCTCTGCAGTCACCCTTTGAAACCGGATTCAGATTGGGACTTGCTCCCTTCTCCAAGGGCCCGGGGCAAGCCACTTAGATTTGGCCGAGCGGTGCCCCCGCTGCGGCGCAAATGTCAGGGAAAGGGACAAAACAGGGCAAGAACCCACCGTCCGCAAATAAGCACCGGCCGGATGTTGACAATGCCAACGGGCAGGGCGATTAAGAACTCGTGCCTACCGATGCAGCCGCCATCCCGTCACCGCGGGATCGCCCCCAGGCCCATGCCTGCGATGCGAGCGCCGCACCCCCCTGTAGCGGAGCCGCTACAGTTTATTCGCACCCTACTGGAAACATGGCGCCCTCTCCCTCAACTTTTTCATTATAGCAAAGAAGGTGCGCAACTTGGCTTACAAGATGCGAGGGCGGGCGAGGCCCGCGTCCCATAGCTTCGGGGTTAGCGCTGGAATACAGTGTGGCCCCGGGGAGTCTGTGTGAGAACCCTATCTGGGGCGGCGGTCGGAGCCTGCGCTGACGCAGGAAGCGACCGCCAGCCTTTCATTCTCAACGAACGGGCGCTCATAGAGCGCCGCTACAGTCCATGAAAGCACGTTGTCACACAGACTCCCGGGGGGTGGAGGCAGGTCACTTCCGCGAAGCCTGCTCGGTGGGCTTGGGGGGCACGGCTTTGCTCTGAGTGCCAAACAGCTCGCGAAAGCGGGTGCGCAGGGCTTCATCGGCGGAGCGGATCAGTTGTGCGCTGCGAGAAGTCATTTGCTCCGTAAGGTCCGCTCGCAGACCAATCAGCGAAGCCGCGGACTCTTCATAGGATTGCTGGGAGCCCTCGCGCAGCCGCTCCTCGGCATCACGGATGAGGACATCCACTTGCGCGCGGAACTCCTCCAGACTGCTGCGCGTAAGTTCCTCGGCCTGAGTGCGCAGGATCTCGAGAACGGACTCCACCAGTTGTTGGGCGCGCCGCTCAAACTCGGCCAGTCGCTGGTCAACGGTGGAGATTGCCGGAGGGGGCATCCGCACCGGCACAACCGCCGCAGGCGCAGAAGCCACGGCTCGGGGGGGATGTTCGGTGGGCGCCAGGCGCCCCTGCACCATGCTCTTGGCGACAGATTCCCAGTCGGCGGGCGGGTTAGGCACGCCCCAAATGTTCTGCGGTTTAATAAGTTGCACGGCGATTTCGTGGCCGGCTACCCCCTCCGCGGGATCCCAAACCTTGACACAGACGGCCTTGCCCATGGTACCGGCCTTGGGACATTCCAACGTGACGAGCATTCCGACCAGGACTCGATAGGAGGTGCGCATCCTGCAGCCGTGCAGGTTTACAAGCGCGGTCTGCGTCAGCTCCCGAAAAGGCTGCCCGGTGGCGTCCCGGCCGGAGAGGAATACCGGCGTGACGAATTCAATCCGGGTGCTCCGCCTCGGACTGGCTGGCACGTCCTGCGCTTTCGCCGTGTGGGAGAAGGGGTTGCTGTCCATATACGACCGACCTTCCATCAGGCGGTCGCTGCCACAGTTCCGGGCCGGGTCGGGCGAAGCTTCAGCACGGAAATCACCATCCGCGCGGTACCGGATCGTGGTCTCCGCTCTTCCGGCCCATGTCCCTCGTGTCATTCTACCGGTTGTCGCCTCCAGGAGCAAATAGTCCCTGCAATGTAACCGTTTTGGCGGAGGTTGCCCTCGAAGCCCTGGAGTTTGCCTGCACTCTCTGGCATATCACATCCGCCCCGGGGAGGAAGGCCCGGCAAACGGCCAATCGCGCTTTCTGTAGGCCAGGATGAAGTATGCCACCAAACCCAGAAGGATCGTCCCGAAAGCATAGATCATATAGCTCCTCCCGCCCGGCTGGCCTGCGGGGCTCACAAACGCGTAGAACCAGCCAATCATCGCCAGGATCGCGGGAATCGGGTAGATCCACATCTTGAAGGGCAACTTAATCTCGTGACGGTATCTGTGGATGATGAACAGCCCGATGATCTGGCCGATGAAGACCACCAGGATGCGGGCCAGAATCAGAGCGGTGATGATCTGCACCAAGCCGAAGAAACTGGCGATGATGCAGAGCACTCCAATCAGCACCAGCGAACGGTGCGGGAACTCGCCTTGGGGATGCAGAACCCCGAACCAGCGGAAGAAAGCGCCGTCCAGCGCCGCCGCGTAGGGGACGCGTGAATATCCAAGCATGAGCGCGAAAACCGAGGCGAACGCCGTGAAGAGTATCATGACTGAAATCGCGATCGCCGCCCAATGCCCGTAAATCTGGCCCATGAAAACCGAGGCCACGGCGTTGTAAGCGACGCTTCCTTCCTTCACCATCTCCCGCCAGGGCACGACTGCCACAAAGCTGAACGAAAGCAGAAAATCAATAACCGTCACCCCCAGAATCGAAAGGATCACGGCATAAGGGATGGTCCTCCCCGGGTTTTTGACCTCTCCGCCCAGATAACACACTTGGTTATATCCGAGGTAGTTATAGATTACCAGAATCGTGCCATTGCCCAGCCCCAGGAGAAAGGCCCAATTCAAATCGAAGGCGTGGGGCGGGAAATCGAAAGCCAGGTGAGGGTTCATTCTGGCCAGGCCGGAGACAATAACCCAACCCGTCGTGGCCAGAGTCGTGATCCAAAGAATCATCATCAGTTTGGCAATATCCTGAATCTTGCGGTACAGCGAAAGCATTACCAGAGCCGAAATCCCGGCGGCCAGGAACTTGATCCTCCACGGATGCAGAGTCAGATCCTTCCAGATGAAGCTCAGATACTGGACCATGCCGATGCTGCCGGAAGCGATTTCGAGCGTGCCGGAGAAGAGGAATTGCCAGATGAACATCCAGGCCATCAGCTTGCCCCAGCGTTCGCGGCCGTAACTATCGCGCAGGAAAACGTAAGCTCCTCCCGAGCCCGGCAGGGCGGCGCCCAACTCCGAAACCACCAGGCCATCGCAGATGGCCACGAGCGCGCCGACAAACCAACTGATGAGGGCCTGCGGTCCGCCCAGCGTGGCCAGAATCGGCGGGACCGTGATGAACGGCCCGATGCCGATCATGTTCGACATGTTGATGGAAGTGGCGTTCAAGATTCCCAGCTTGCGCTGCAATTGGGGCTGCGCAGCGCCCGCGCCTTCGGCTTGGTTCGGAGTGTTTCCCATGGGGCTCCTCTGGATCGACATAATTTCAAACCCGCGCAGCATACTTCAGGACTTCCGTCTTGGCAAGAAGCCTGTCTGTTTCAGAAATCAGGTTGCGCCCATGAGCGTGGCCGTCTACTGATCCCACAAACTTGCGCATTCCGATTCCGGTGTGATCGCTGAGAGGCGCGACTAGGTGGCTGTCGGAGATAAGGCTTCTCTAGCGGGTGCCTCACATCCAGTGCCCTTTCTGGCACCGGGGCGTGCAGCGCCTGAAACTGAACGTCTCCGAACAGGGCTGCGAGGAGGAAGATCGACTCCTTGTGCCCCTGGCGCTGGGGCAAAAGACTCTGCGGCGCCGAACGGGGGGCTGTCCCGCTGCACGTAATTCGCCCAAACATTTGATACTAAGTGGCTTAAGTCCAGCTTGGCGGATGGCCGCCGAACCCCTGCTCGTGGCAACTCAGGTGCTTGGATGCCTTTGTGGAAATGTGCGTGAAGGACCTTGCCGGACTGTTCAAGGCTCTGGGGAATGACCGGTCCGGTTATTCTTGCGACTGAAAAAGGAACGAGTGATGGAGGTGCTCCGCTATCTCCGCGAGAAATTTCCCTGGTTTCCCACCATTAATTACGAAGCCTGCATTAAGGATCTCAAGTGCCTCAACTTCTGCCCGCACGACGTCTTTGAATGGGATTCGAAAACCGGCCGGCCTTTCCTGGCCCACCCTTTGCGCTGCCTCCCCGGCTGCGAAATCTGCCTGGAGGGTTGCGACACCGGGGCCATTTCACTGCCCACTCCAGACGAATTCCGCGCCACACTCGAGAGAGTGCGCAGTGCAGGCCAGAAGCCCCCGGCCTTGCGTCCCGTCCCTTGATGGGTAAGGCAATTGTGCCAGGACACTCAGAGGAAGCGCATCGCACGATGGAGGTGGCATCTTCCTGGCAGCCTCGTGCGTTCTCCCTAGGTCTCGAGCGCGAAGGCCGGCTTCTTGGTCTGCCACTTGCCGCGCGTGAAGTCCGGGCAATCCACGGTCGCGCCACCCTCGGCGATGGACTTCTCAGAAAGTGGATTGATCACGCTCATCATCACTGAGTCGTACACGTCTACGGGGGTTTGCGCCTTGTTTCGCACCGCCTTCAGGAACTGGTTGAGTTCCTGATAATCGGCGCCGCCGTGGCCCAGCGCGATGTTGTCCCCGATCTCGTTCTTCGAACCGCGCTTCGTGCTGGCCTTCTGCTGCACGGGCTTCCACCAGGTGTGTTCATACTTCTCCTGGTAGGGATCGAACGATTCCCACTCCTCGTATTTGGGGCTGCGGCCGGAAAGATAGACGGAATTGCGCTGCTCGTTGTAAAGGCCCTCCGTTCCCTGGATCTCCCAGCGATTATCGTAGGGGCGAGGCAACTGCATGTCGTAGTTAATGACGACGGTATTACCCTTCTTCGTCTTCACCAGGGTGGTGACAATGTCGCCCTGCGCGTACTTCCGCTTGGCGTTCGGGTGGTTGGCGCCGAACTTGGTCGTGAAGTAGTGGTTGATCCCCAGCGACCGGTTGGCGAAGGAAACCACTTTGTCAAAGTAGTCGCCGCAACCGATATCCATCCAACCGAACACCGGTCCCAGCGCATGCGTCGTGTACTGGCTGGCGTTGTGCTTTACCAGATACTCCCCGCCCCAGCGCATGTTGCCCCCGGGGTCGAAGAACCAGTGGTCGATGCAATTGTGCGAGTGCGCGCAGTGGCAGTGTACGACCTCTCCGAAAAGCCCCGCGCGGATCATCTTCAGCACCGCCAGATTATCGCGCCGGAAGCTCCAGTTCTCGAGCATCATGCAGGGCACGCCCGTTTCCTCGTGGGTGTTGACCAGGTCCCAGCAATCCTGCGTAGTGAGACCCGCAGGCACCTCCACGGCCGCGTACTTGCCGGATTTCATCGCGCACACGGCCATGGGCGTGTGCCACTCCCAGTAGGTCGAGATCAGCACTGCGTCCAGATCATCGCGATAAACCAGGCGCTGGTAGTCTTCTACGTCGCGCCCGTAGCCTTCGGGCCGCTTCTGCCCGGCCTTCTCCACCAACGACTGGGCATGGTTCAGGTGCTCCTGGTTGATGTCGCAGATAGCGGGGATTTCCACGCCGCCCATCGCCAGCAGCAATTCCACATGACTGGTGCCGCGGCCGCCGACTCCAATCATGCCGAGCCGCACGGGTTTTACCTCCTCCGCCACGCCGAAGTTAAAGGCGGTCGTTAGTGTGCCCACACCCAGCGTCGTTGCCGAGCCGATCTTCAGAAACTCCCGCCGATCGAGCTTGTCATGCATCGCCAATCCCCCCTTCCATTGAAGTCGTGTTCACCCACCTGGCTCGTCAGTGCGCGTATTGTCTCCAGAACGCAGTTCCCGGGCCGACCCCTTCCCTCGGCTCTCGTCCTGCGCTGGCCCATTTTCGACGCCTAGCGTTGCGTTCGGCAAATAGGATTAGTCATGCGAGATGCATCAATTTGTTGTAGCGCCGGGCTTTAGCCCGGCATGTGCCGACCTAAAGGTCGGCGCTACAGGTAAACGCATTTTCCAAACGCAACCCTAGCATACCTCTGGCGACACCCGAAAGTACTCGGATGCTGCAACCGGACTGTCAAGGAAGTGCCCTTCTCCTGGCATCTGAAAAGGAAGAACCCTTTCGCGAAAACTCGGACGAGGCGGTCAAGCCCGGACGAGATTGCGCATCAGGAAGAACAGGTTGGCGGGCCGCTCGGCGAGCCGGCGCATGAAGTAGGGATACCACTCGCGCCCGTAAGGAACATAGATGCGCACTCGCCAGCCCTGTTTCAGGAGTTCGCGCTGTAGCTGCCGGCGAATGCCATAGAGCAACTGGAACTCGAATCTGTCCGGAGGGATGCCCTGCTCGCGAGCGAAGCGCTCCGTGGCGGCGATGATTCGCTCATCGTGTGTGGCAATGGCGTGATAAACCCCGCTGGCCAGAAGCTTCTCCGTCAAATTCTGGAAGTTCCGGTCCACATCCCGTTTGTGGGGAAAGGAAATATCCGGGGGTTCCTGGTAAGCTCCTTTCACCAGGCGGATGCGCACGCCACACTTGAGAAGTGCCCCCACGTCGGCCTCCGTGCGGTGGAGGTAAGACTGGAGGGCGATTCCCATCACGTCGCGTGGCGCATCCACGGCGCGAAACACCCGCAAGCTAGCCTCCGTGAATGCCGAGCCCTCCATATCAACACGCACAAAGTTCCGGTGCCGCGCCGCCCGTTCCGCCAACAGCGTCAGGTGCCGCCGCGCCAGCGCTTCGTCAATCGCCAGGCCCAATTGCGTGAGCTTGACGGAGACGTGTGAGTTCAGTCCTTCGGCCGCGAGGCGATCCAGAAGTTGCAGATAGGCCTCGCAGGCTGCTGCGGCTTGCGCCGCCTCGTGAACACTTTCCCCCAGGCAATCGAGCGTCACCGTGAAACCCTCGGCGTTGAGCCGGCGAATGGCGCCCAGAGCATCTTCGAGTTCTTCACCGGCAATGAATCGAGAAGCCAGCCGCCGCCCCAGGGCGTATCGGGTGAGGAGTTTCTTGGGACTATCACGCTCGGAAAGGTAGAGCAGCAAGGAACGCAGCATAACCAGGGTCTAATACTAAGTCGATTCAACAGGGTACTAACGCGAGCGCAGAAAGCCTGGCACCGTCTTGATGTCTATCCCTCACGCCCCATTGGTCTCTAACCCTCTCCCCTTGCGGGAGAGGGTGGGCCGCGGCCGGCGCTTTCATCAGCCGGCGCGGGCCGGGTGAGGGGTGTTTTCCCTTCCCGCGAACTAACCCCTCACCCGCCCTCGTACCTCGGGCACCCTCTCCCGCAAGGGGAGAGGGCTGGTTATTCAACTTTTACTCATCTCCCTTGTGGTGCCGGGTAGCGCGGACCCCCGTTCTTGGGGTCCGCGGTTCTTCTTTAGGAAAAGCCGCAGACCTCAAAAACGGAGGTCTGCGCTACCTTGCTTCCACTCAGTGTTCGGCTTCCAGAAACCTCTCGGCGTCGATTGCGGCCATGCAACCCGATCCCGCCGCCGTGACAGCTTGCCGATAAACGCGGTCCTTAACGTCACCGGCCGCAAAGACACCGGGGACGTTGGTCTTCGCTCCCTCGCGCGTGAGGAGGTAGCCCAGATCGTCCATCTCAAGCTGACCACGGAACAGACTGGTGTTGGGATCGTGGCCGATCCCAATGAAGACTCCGTCCACGGGCTTGAACGTTTCTTTCTGGGTCTTGAGGTCCTTGAGCTTGACTCCCGTAACTTCTCGTTTTTCCGCGTCCAGGATTTCCTCCACGACGGAATTCCAGATGAATTTGATTTTCTCGTTTCGGAGCAGCCGGTCCTGCATGATCTTGGAGGCGCGCAACTGCTCGCGGCGGTGGACGATGTTGACCTGGGTGGCGTAACGGGTCAGGAACAAAGCGTCTTCCGCCGCGGTGTCGCCCCCGCCCACCACCATGACTTCTCTCCCCCGGAAGAAGTACCCATCGCAGGTGGCGCAGGTGGAAACCCCGTGCCCAAGTAGTTGGCGCTCGGATTCCAGCCCCAGAAGTTTGGCCGAAGCCCCGGAGGCGATGATGAGCGTACGGGTTTCAATCCGCTCCTTTTCCACCTCGAGCACGAAGGGCCGATGGGAAAGGTCCACGCGCCCCACATTGCCTTCCCTGAACTCAGTTCCGAACTCGCTGGCCTGTCTGTGCATCAGCTCGATCAGTTCCGGGCCCTGCACCCCCTTGGGAAATCCCGGATAGTTCTCCACCAGCGTTGTCAAGGTCAACTGCCCGCCAGCTTCCACGCCGCGGATCACCAGTGGGCGCAAATTGGCGCGAGCCGTGTAAAGCGCCGCCGTCAAGCCTGCGCACCCCGAGCCGATGATCACCACATTGCGCATGTTGGGTTGTGTCTCCAGTCGTGTTTCTGAAAGGGACGCCTATCTTACCCGATGCCCGTGGCTGCGTACAGCCACTTCTTGCCGGCACCCAAATCCCCAAAACTCTCCCCTGGAACCTGTGAGAGAATACGCTTGCCAGCGGCTGGACAGGCTGCGGAAAAACGCTTCACACTGTCATCCTAAGGAGGCGAAGCCGGTCCTGAGTGAAACGAAGGAAGGACCTCTGTATTTGCTTGAAAATTCAAATGCAGGGGTCCTTCGCGAAGTTTACCCTGAGCGCAGCGAATGGGCTCAGCAGAAACTCGACGCGAAAGTCATTTCGATTCACCATCGCTGACACTGTCATCCTGAGTCCCGGTTCTTTCGGGACGAAGGATCTGCATTTGTCTTTGTTACTGAAAACCCATGCAGATCCTTCGCTGCTGCTCAGGATGACAGTTT
>Ga0116116_1000887_pt1 | contig 27102 bp, 24 predicted proteins | sample June2015DPH_10_1_FD_89722 | JGI IMG/M metagenome (GOLD analysis project Ga0116116, IMG submission 89722) | Peatland microbial communities from SPRUCE experiment site at the Marcell Experimental Forest, Minnesota, USA - June2015DPH_10_150 | ecosystem: Environmental > Terrestrial > Soil > Wetlands... | reverse complement strand
CGAAAAGAAGATATAGTTCTCGTCCTCAGCTACGGCGGTGAAACCGATGAGATTATCCGGCTGATTAACCTCGTCAAGCAAATCCAGATTCCGCTCATCGCCCTTACCGGCGAAAAGGACTCCACCCTCGCCAAATACAGCGACGTCGTCCTCAGTATGGGCAAACTGAATGAGGCCTGCCCGCTGGGCGTCGCGCCGAGCGTCTCGACGACCTGTATGCTCGCGCTGGGCGATGCCCTTGCGCTAACAGTAATGAAGGCCAGAAACTTCAGCGTTGAGGATTTCGCGCGGTTCCACCCGGGCGGCTCGCTCGGCGCAAAACTGATGACCGTCGAGCAGTCGATGATGTTCAGGCCCGGCGAAAAGCTGCCCGTCGCCGCCGCCGCAGACACCATCGGGGCGATTCTCAAGAAGACCAGCGACGTGAAACGCCACGGCGCCGTAATGGTTGTTGACACCCGCGGTAAGCTGACTGGGATAATCACCGACGGGGACATTCGTCGGCTGATGACAAAAGAAGGGCCGAACGGCTTTGAAATAAAAGCGGCCGACGTGATGACCAAAAACTGCAAGCGCGTTCGCCTTGATGCACTGGCGGCGGAGGCGACTGCCATTTTCCACAAATTCAGAATCGATGAACTGCCCGTCGTGGACGCCGACGACAAGCCGGTGGGCCTCATCGACGTGCAGGATATTGTAACAATAAAAGTTGTCGGGTGAGCCCCGTTAGAAAAAATGGTAATACAGAACTTTCCAATAAATCGCAGATTTCTAACGGGGTGAGTCGTGCGGAAAAAACTCGACGCAATAAAAATGCTTGCTCTCGATGTTGACGGCGTCCTTACCGACGGGACAATACTCGTGGATTCCCGCGGCAGAGAAACCAAATCATTCAGCATTATCGACGGGCACAGAATCAAAATGTGGAAACGGGCAGGCCTGAAAATCGCGTTCCTGAGCGGACGGGCTTGCGCCACCACAAAACATCAGGCCAAAGAGCTTGCCGTGGATTATTGTCTTAATGGCCGACGAGACAAATTGAAGGGATTAAAAGAGCTGATTAAAATGAGCAAAACGCCCGCCGGGCAAATCGCTTACGTCGGCGATGATTTACCCGATTTGCCGGTGATTCAGTGCGCTGGTTTTTCCGCAGCGGTCGCCAACGCCGTCGATGAGGTCAAACAGGCCGCCGATTATGTTACCAAGCAAAAAGGCGGCGAAGGGGCCGTCCGGGAAGTTATCGAGCATATTCTCAAAAAAACCGGCAGATGGGATGGACTTGTGAAAAGATATATGGCGGATTCGCCTCGGCAACGCGGCACAGGCCGGCAAAAGAAACAATCTGTCACACCAGGAAAGAGCAAAACATAAAATGCTGCTGTATTCGCGAAGGTTTACAATCTGGCTTGTTTCATTTCTGGCGGTGCTGGTCGTCTATTTTATTTACAACCGGGTGAGTAGGACGCCGACGATACCAACGGACGCATCTATGACCCCGGCCGGACAACTTGCCGACGTGTGCGATTCGAACGGCAAAGTCGGAATGGTCGGCGACGTGGGCGTAGGCGTCGTGAAAAACGCCCGTTATACCACGCTCAACGCCCAAAAACAGGTCGAGCGGGAATTCGGATTCCGAGAGCTTTTGCACCAGGACGGCAACGACTGGGAAATTGAAAAGCCCTATATGAATATCTACCGCAGAAGTTTCAATTGCACAATAACTGGCGAGCGGGCAATAGTCACGGTGGAAATCGCGGGCGGCCGGGTGACGCCCAAACAAGGAATGCTGATGGGCAACGTTACTATCCGGATTTTGCCCAAACAAAAAGACGCCGGCGGCGAGACGACCATTTATCTCGATGACATCGCCTTTTCCGCGGACAAGTCGCTGTTTTCGACGGCCGGACCAGTCGAGCTGGTCTCGGATAACATCAAAATGACTGGCACCGGGATGGAGATTGTTTATAACGGCGACGATGAACGCCTGGAACGCCTGCAAATAACGAACCTCCAAAGCTTGCGAATCAAGCGGTGGTCAGAAGGAACGGTTTTGCGGTCAACGCCCGACGCCGACGCAAATAACCAAAAACAAAAAAGTGAAAACGAACAAGCGTCGAAACAAGGAAAATACTACCAATGCACGTTCGACAAAAACGTCAGGATTGAAACGCCGAATGAACAACTCCTCGCCGACGCTCTTTTGATAAACGATATCTTCATACCGGGCGGCTCGGCTGAACAGGCCGGAAAAGAAACATCGCCCGACGACAATAACACCCCCATACCGAGCAGTAACAAGCCCCGGGCCACAGTATCGACTGAATCGCCCAGTGATGTCTCAATCACCTGCGACGGCGGCATCATTGTCACCCCGATGAGCACTCAGGCCGAAAAGAAACCGCCCAAACAGCAAACAACTTACGCCGAGATTATCGCCCAACAGGACGCCAACACCTCCCCCGTAGGCAAAACCACATTCCGCGGCGGAAATGTCACCTACAGCGCGACAACCGGCGAAGCGGTTGCAATGGGGCTTTCAAGCATCGCTTTTGACGTGAACGAAAAAACAAAGGACGGCGGGGGCAAACCCGCGACGGTCAGAATGACCTCCCGCCGACAGGCCGCGTTTTCGCCTGCCTCAAACAAGAGCACATTCGAAGGCGACTGCCGCTGCACCGTATCACAGAAACAAGACGAAATACTTCAACAGTATATAGTTCTGGCCGACAAGCTCGAAATCGACATGGCTAAGAAAAATACGGACAAGGTCTCCGGCTCGTCGCTTAACGCCAATCGCATGATTGCTTCCGGTCCAAATACGCACTTAGCCAGCACAAAAAAAACGGGCGACAAACTACTTGTAGGTATCGAGCTTAAATGCGCCTCGATTGATTATAATACAACCGACGACAATTTCTTCGCGGCGGGACCCGGCCTGATAAAAGTGGACAACTCGCAGACCGATGAGCCGCAGGAAAAACTGGCTAAGTTCAGCTTGCAGCGAAAATGCTACGCCCTCCTGCGAAATTTCGATTCGCTTGCGTATGCGGGCCAAAGCAAACACTTAATCGCCGATTCAAAAGGCGGCTCGCTTTTAGTTGATTATTTCCCGCTGGTTGAAGGCCGCGGCAACGAAAAGGTCTCCGTAACCTCCTCGCACGTCGAAGCGGACATCGCCGAAACACTGACGGGACGAATGGAGCTGAAAGACCTCCTGGCCAAAGGTGCCGTAACTTATGAGGACAAGGACACGCAGGTCGTCGGCAGCGAATTTATCTACGACGCCAACACCGCCTTAATCGATATCCGCAGCGACAAATATAGACCCTGCAATTTCAACGGCGCTATCATCGACGCCGTGCGATACGATACAAAAACCGGCAAGTGGAACACACGCATAAAAGGCCCTGGGGCGATAAGGTAATTGTGGTCAGGCGCAGATATCGTGAAGGTCGGAGAGAGCAAGGTCATTCAGATGAGCGATAACTTTATCCGCGGGTTTCAAATGTTCCGCGGCGTAGGTATTGGTAATGGCAACGGCTCGCATCCCCGCGGCCTTGGCGGCTTCAAGGCCCCAGTGCGAATCCTCAATCACAACACAATCCTCCGGCTTGATTGATTTGTGCAGCTTTTTATTGAGCAGTTTCAAAGCCAGCAGAAAACCTTCGGGGTCGGGCTTGCCTTTTTCAACCTGTTCGGCTGAAACAATCACCTCAAAATAACTGCGCAGGCCCGCGCCTTCGAGAATCGTCTCGATTTCCGGCTGCAAGGCACCTGAGAATATCGCCATCGGAATCTTGCCGTCGGAGAGCATATTGAGAAACTTCGGCACGCCCTCGATTATTCCCGCCTCGGTCGCCGCCATCTCTTTGAACAAATTCGCTTTTTCACTAAGCAACTGTCCGAACTGCTGATTGGACAGGGACAAATGCCTCTCCTTATCAACTATTCGCAGAAGCTCTTCGTCGGACAATCCCAAGAACCTGTCGTAGTATTCATGGCTGGACAACTGGTAATGAAACTTTGCCAGGACGCGATTGAACGCCTTATGGTGAATCTGCTCGGAATCCACAAGGACGCCATCGAAGTCAAATATAACAGCACCGAGCATAGCTTGTCCTCATTCGGCAACGACGGGGCCGACAAGTGCGGAGAAATCCGCCAGGGTTGATTTGTCGCCTGAGCAGATTAGCTGGCCGAGGGCGTCGATTTTTATCGCATTTTTGGTGATGAATCGTCGCGCGACAATCGCCTTGCGTTTTTTCATCGGCATCTTCTGCTCTTTTGATTCGCCGGCCGAGCTATCGACGGGGACATCCATACTGACCCTCGAGCTTGCGTAATCGCAAAACAAATAGCCGACGATTAAATCAATCGCGATATCGACCAATGGCCTGCCGTAAAGGTCCATATATTCCGTTCCCTGGTGTTTGACGAATACCACAGCGTGTTTAAGCTGCTTCGTCCCTTCAGCCAGTTTTGCCAGCAGGTCTTCAAGCTGGGGGTCGTAATTTTGCTGTGCGAGTTCCGTCAGGTATTTTTCGGCAGTACTGCTGCACACGCCCCGGACGGCGGCGACGATTTGCAGTTGAGAAGTGCCTTCGTAAATTGTGGTGATTCTCGCGTCGCGTGCGTGGCGCTCTACGGCGTAATCCCGCATATAGCCGGAGCCGCCGAGTACCTGGATTGAGTCGTAGGCGACGCGGTTTGCCATCTCCGAGCAGAAGTATTTGCTCATCGGCGTCAGTATCGAGGCGAGCCGGTCAAGCCGACGTGCCTGTTCCTTGATGGGCTTCAACTGCTCTTTGTCGGCGGACGGGTCAAGCTCAAGCTGTTTTTGATAAGCGATGTTGAGGTCAACAACACGGGACGTTTCATACAGCAGCGCACGCCCCGCCTCCAGCGATATTTTCATGTCAATGAGCAGGTCGCGGACGGCAGGCATCCTCTCGATTGCGACGCCGAACTGTTTCCTGCTCGATGCGTAATCCCGCGCGACGCGATATGCCGCCTCGGCGATACCGAGCGATTGCCCCGCGATGCCGATGCGGGCGCCGTTCATCAGCGCCATAACATAGGTAACTAATCCTCGCTGCCGTTCGCCTATCAGTTGACAGGGGGTGTTATCAAAAAATATTTCGCAGGTCGGGCTGCCGTGTATGCCGAGCTTGTCTTCGAGCCGGCGGATATGCACCGTAGGCCCTCTGTCGCAGACGAACAAGCTAAGTCCAAGCCCGCCGGAGCGGTCCGGCTCGCTGCGAGAAAGCACAAGCAGAACTTCGCCGCAGCCGTTGGTGATAAACCGCTTCACGCCGTGCAAAAACCAGTTCCCCGTGTTGTCCTGGAACGCGCGGAGCTTGATTGCCTGCAAATCCGAACCGGCGTCCGGCTCCGTGAGCACCATTGCGCCGGTAACCTTGCCCGCGGCGAAATCGTGCAGGTATTTCTGCTTGATTTCCTCGGACGCGAAGGCGTTGATGGTCTCCGCGATACCCTGCAAACCGAATATGTTCATAAGCGACGCGTCGGCGCGCGACACAATTTCAATCGCCATCGAATAGACAAGATTCGGGAAGTTCAGCCCGCCGAAACGATATGGCAGCGTAAAACCCATCACCTCTGCCTTGGCCAATTTGTCCAGTGACTCCGCGATTCCATCCGCGTAGCTGACTGAGCCGTCGGCGTTGAGCGTATTGCCCTGGCGGTCAACCGATTCGGCACGCGGCGCGATAAATTCGCCGCTTAATTGGCCTATAGAATCAAGGACCATTTCATAATTACGTATCGCCTCCCCGGCGTCGGCGGGCGCGTAATCAAATTGCGAAGCGAATTTGAAATCCTCTTCGCAGAATTTGGCAAGCTCGCCCAGGTCGAAGTGCTTAAACAAAAATTGTATGTCGTCGTTATCCGTGTAGAAATTTGGCATCGTTATTTACTTTCGGCTGAAGAGGTTTCCTTGAATCCTTTTTCCTTGATGGCCTTTATCATTCTCGGAACGACCTCGTTGAGGTCGCCGACAATTTTATAATGTGCGACGTCAAAGATGGGCGCCTGCGGGTCGTTGTTTATCGCCACGATTTTCTGGCTCTGGCTCATACCCGCCTGATGCTGTATCGCCCCGCTGATTCCCACCGCGATATAAAGCGAAGGCCTCACGGTAGTGCCCGTCTGGCCCACCTGGTGGTCGTGGTCGATGAAGCCCAGGTCAATCGCGGCCCTTGTTGCCGCCGGTGCGCCGCCGAGACAATTGGCCAGGTCCCAGATTAGCCGGAAGTTTTCTTTGCTGCCCAGGCCCGCGCCGCCAGCGACAATAATCCTCGCCGCTTTAAGGTCAACCTTTTTGGCCCTAGTATGCTCTTCGAGAATCTCAATTGGCAGTTCCTGCGGAGACAATTGAACCTTTTCAGTTATTACCTGGCCCTTCCTCGCGGTATTGGGCATCGGCATCGCCATAACGCCCTCGCGGACGGTCGCCATCTGGGGCCAGCGGTCATAATTGATAATCGTCGCGATGATGTTGCCGCCAAACGCGGGCCGAATCTGAAACAGCAGGTTTTTATGCATCTGCCCGTCGGTTGTCTTGTGGTCGCCGATTTGCAAATCGGTGCAGTCAGCCGTCAATCCCGCCTTAGTTGCGCTTGCGATTCGAGGCCCCAAATCTCTGCCCACAGCCGTCGCACCATACACCACAATCTGCGGCTTGTATTTGTGAATCAGGTCGTAAAAAACTTTGGCGTAGCTGTTCGCCTGGTAATGCTCCAGCAGCGGATGCTCCGCCAGATAAACCTTGTCCGCCCCATAATGAATCAGCTTCGTCGCAAGCCCTTTTACATTATCACCCAGCAGCACCGCACTAAGTTGGACACCAAGAATGTCCGCCAGATGCCGACCCTTGCTCATCAGCTCAATCGGCGTATCTTCCAGCAGGCCCCCGTGCTGTTCCGCGAATACCCACACTTCACCCCGTCTGTTTACGTCTATCATTTCTTTCGTGTCTCGTGGTTCCTTATGCGATGATTTTATCTTCGAGAAGTTCGCGAATCATACCGGACAACCCCTCGTCCGTCGGCTCAACCGATTTTGTCTCTTTGGAGGCCAGCACCACGCTTTGAATCCTGTGGACTTTTGTGGGCGAGCCGCTTCTGCCGCACCAGGTCAAATCCGCCTTGAGAAAATCAAGGTTCCACTGCTCTATGAGCAGCCCCTTCTTGTCCATCTCGCTGCATTTTTGCACGGCCAGTTCCTTTATCTCGTCGGCGCTGGCGTGAGAATTTTCGGTTTTTATCTTCTGCTCGACTCCGGCGGGCGTCATAGCAGCCTTGTATTTCATCATCTTTTTCGCAGCCGCAACCCTCGGCACGTTGGCCTCACCCGTTACCGTCAGCAAAACGGGCAGCTCCGCCTTGACCTTTTGCCAGCCGTTGCCTGCGTTCCGCTGAACCGTTATCGTTCGCCCCTTGATTTCAACGGGTTTCTCAACATAAGTAATTTGCGGCACTCCCAGTTTCTCCGCCAATTGAGGCCCCACCTGCGCGGTATCGCCGTCGATGGCCTGCCTGCCGCAAAGAACAATGTCATACTTAATCCGTTTTACCGCGCAACTGAGTATGTAACTCGTTGCCAGAGTATCACTTGCGGCACATCGGGTGTCTGTAACTAAAATCGCCTCGTCGGCCCCGCGATAAAGAGCATCCTTTAACGTCGTTACCGCCGCGGGCAGCCCCATCGTTATAACAGTAACCGTCCCCCCGAACCGGTCTTTGATGTCCAATGCCGCCTCAAGGGCGTTGAGGTCCTCGGGATTAAATATCGCGGGCAGGGCCGCACGATTGACCGTCCCGTCATCGTTCATCGCCTTGCCTGTTATCCTTTTCGTATCAGGTACCTGTTTTACCAATACCACACAATTATATGCCACCGTTTGGCCTCCTTACTGGTTCGGTCATGGTTGCGGCCATCATCAAAAGAAGGGCAGTGTAGCAGGATTTGCAGCTAAGTCAATGGCCCAGAAAGCGTTAAACTGGGAAAGCAATTTGGCCGATGCTGTTATTGGACCACGGGTAGATTTTATTTTTATTTTGACAATGGTCTGATATAACTAATAATAACAGGACTAAATCTGGAAGAACGCCTCCTTCTGAACCGGTAAACAGATAGATGTCAAGAGCAGACGAGAGTACCAATTACGATACGATATTCGGCAAAATGGCCCTCGACCAGGGACTTTGCACCAATGAGGAGCTGCGACACTGCCTTGAGGAATCCGAGGCCAGGCGAGCTACTAATCCCACTCTGCTCAAAGACCTCCTCGTTGAGAGGGGCTTCCTTACAAAAACACAGGCGCACCGCGTAGTCAACGCAATCAAAGAGGCACGCGGCTCAACCGCCGCCCATCAGATACCCGGATACCTGATTCTCGGCAAACTCGGCGCCGGCGCTATGGCCGTCGTTTACAAAGCCAGGCAGCTCAGCTTAGACCGAATAGTCGCCATTAAGATCCTGCCAAAACGCTTCACCGAAAACAAGGAATACGTCGAGCGTTTTTATAAAGAGGGTAAGGCCGCGGGCAAGCTCAATCACGCGAACATCGTCCAGGCCGTGGACGTCGGCGAGGCCGGCGGATACCACTACTTCGTGATGGAATACGTCGAAGGCAAAACCCTCTACGACGATTTGGCGGCAGGCAAGGTTTACGGCGAAAAGGAGGCCCTCGACGTCATCATCCAGGTCGCCGAGGCCCTCAGGCACGCCCACTCCGTGGGCCTTATTCACCGCGACGTAAAACCCAAGAACATAATGATTAACAAGGAGGGGATAGTAAAGCTGGCGGATATGGGTCTTGCCAGAGAAACCACGGACTTCGAGGCGGCCAAGATGGAGAAGGGCAAGGCATACGGCACGCCTTATTATATCTCTCCCGAACAAATACGCGGCGAAATGGACGTTGATGGCAGGGCCGACATCTACAGCCTCGGTGCAACGTTCTATCACCTGGTAACCGGGCGGGTCCCCTTTATGGCCGACGACCCGGCGGAGGTGATGCGAAAACATCTGAAAGAGCCGCTCGTCCCCCCCGACCACATAAACACCTCGCTTTCCGCCGGCGTATCTGAGGTCATCGAAGTTATGATGGCCAAAAACAAAAAAGACCGATACAGTAGCGTCGAGGAACTCCTGATTGATTTGAAGGCGGTCCGGGCCGGCGAGGCCCCCATGCGGGCGCACAGGCGAATGGACATATCCGAACTTGAGCAGCTGGAGGACGGCGAACCGGTCGAGGCCTCAGAAAACGTTGACCTCGAACAGTCCGTTACGCGGTACAAAACCGCCCTCGTGATTCTGGGCGCCGCGGCGGGATTCCTGCTGCTGATTGTCGTCCTGATGCTGCTCCACAAATGATTCCTTTCGGGCTGATTCAAACTCCTGTTTAACCGTTAATAATTGATCGTATCTATTTATGGCGACAGGCGCGCGTTTCACATCAGAAGAGCTGGCTGAAGTCCTCAGCCGCTACGATATCGGAAAAATCCGCAAGGTTATGCGCCTTGTCGGAGGAAGCAAACACGCGCCAAAACTCGTCGTAACAACCACCCGGGGCAGGTTTCTTCTCAAACGCCGATTGCAGGATAAAGACGACGTATATCGGGTCGCATTCGCACACGCCGTGCAGTCACACCTGGCCAAACGATATTTCCCCGTCGCACCGCTGGTCGCCGCACGGGATGAATTTGGAACCATACTGCAGCTTAGCAGCAATATATATGAGCTTTTCAAATTCGTGGGCGGTACCCGTTACTCCGGCTCAGCAGAAGCAACCATCGACACGGGAAGACAACTCGCTAAATTTCACCAGTACCTGACCAATTTCAAATTCGAGTGGGAGCCGTTAAAGGCGAGTTTTCACAATTCGACGATGGTGAGGAGGCATCTTAAAACCATCGCCTCGGACATTTTACAAAGCAGCGAAAGGAAGATTCACCGCTGCGGGGAAGAGCTGATGTCTCTTTACAACAGCGCCAGCGTGCAGGTTAACCAGCTCGGCTTCGACTCCTGGCCCAAACAGGTCGTCCACGGCGACTGGCACCCGGGCAATATGCTTTTCGACAAGGACAAGCTCGTTGCAGTGTTAGATTTCGATTCAGTGAAAATCGCCCAGCCGGTTACTGATTTGGCCAACGCTATGCTTCAGTTTTCATTAGTCGGTTATCATCCCAATCCCGCTGACTGGCCTGATTATCTCGACCAGGCAAAACTCGTCCAGGTTTTAGAGGGCTATCGCGAGGTTATCAAGCTTGATAAAGACCACCTCGAATCGCTTCTGGATTTAATGGTTGAGACAATGATAGCCGAGGCGGTTTTGCCTATCGCCGCGACCGGATTTTTCGGCAATCTTAAGGGGGCGGATTTTCTGAATATGATTGTTCGCAAGGCCAAGTGGATTAATAGCAACCGGCGCACCCTCACCGCGGCGCTCGAATCCTCAAAATTCTGAGGGGTATGCCCGCCGGATTTAATTTCACATAAACAAAAACCCCCGGCAAAACCAAACCGGGGGTTGGATGCTCAGGCATAACTAAATTTCTTTATTCCGCGGTATGTTTTGGCTTGGCGTATTGTGCGACGACCTGCATCTGGATATTCGGCGGAACGGCTTCATAATGACTCAGTGACATAGAGTAGCTCCCCCTGCCGCCGGTTACCGATTTTAACTGGCTGTTATACTGCGTCACTTCAGACAACGGCACCTGCGCCTTAATGAGAAGCATATTGCCCGGCAGCATATCCTGCCCCAAAACCCTGCCCCGTTTGCCCGCCAGGTCGCCCGCGATATCGCCAATGTTCTCCGCGGGGGCGGTAACTTCGATATTGACTATGGGTTCAAGCAGGACCGGCTTTGCCTTTTCGAGTGCGTCAAGAAAAGCGCCTTTGCCTGCCGCGCGGAACGCTACTTCCTTTGAATCAACGGGGTGATGCTTGCCATCGTAAACGGAGACCTTGACGTCCTGAAGCGGGAAACCCGCAACGAAACCGTTTTCCATAATCTCGTTGACGCCTTTCAACACCGCCGGCTCGTACTGGCCCGGAATCGAACCACCGAATATATCCCAGCTATACTGCAGCGGCGGGTCGGAGTTTCGCTCGGCTGGTTCGATACGGAGATAAACTTCCCCGAACTGGCCCGCGCCGCCCGTCTGCTTCTTGTGCCGGTAATGCCCCTCCGCCTTGAGGGTAATCGTCTCGCGATACGGAATTTTCGGCTCTTTGGTGTTCACCTTGAGCTTCGAACGGCTCTCCATTTTTTCGAGCATCACGCGAAGGTGCAGGTCGCCGAGGCCGTTTAGAACAAGCTCTTTGGTCTGGGCGTCCCTGGTAACTTTCAGGCACGGGTCTTCCTCGCAAAGCTTTTCCAGCGCCGTGCCGATTTTCTGCTCGTCGCCTCTCGCCGCCGGCTCAAGAGCCAGAGCGAACATCGGCTCAGGGGCCACGGGCAAATCGAATTTCCCCGCGACTCGGCCATCGTGAATCAGGTCGCCTATCCTGAGGTCCTCAATTTTGGCAAGCGTTATAATGTCGCCCGCTACGCCTAAGGGGATTTCCTGCGTTTCGCCGCCCTGCGATTTCAAAATATGGCCTGGGCGAACACCCTTCTTCTCGTCGTTGCGAATCATATTCGTGTCGGATTTCAACGTCCCGCTGAATATGCGTATGGATGAGAATTTCATATTCGACCTCGGGTCGAATGAAACGCGGAACACAAGCCCTGCCAGCGGGCCGGCCGGGTCGGGCTGCAACACCGTCTGCTTGTCCCCCGCCTTTAATTGTGTCGGCTGGGCCTGAAGCGGCGACGGCGTGTATTTCGCGATGATATTCAAAAGCCCCTCAACGCCAATTTCTTTTCTGGCGTTTGTAAACACAATCGGAACAACCGTTCCCGCCCTGAGCGCCTCGACGAAAACAGCGGAAACCTTCTCGGGCGGTATCTGCTCGCCGCCCAAGTAGCTCTCCATAAGTTTGTCATCGACCTCGATTATGGTCTCGATAAGCTCCGTATGCGCCTGGGCAACGTCCATAACAGGCGAATCGCCTGTGCTGTTCTCGATGCAGTCGATTACGGATAATTTGTCCGCCGACGGCAGATTCGCGCAGCGGCACTGCATCCCGAAACATTCCTGTATATCTTTAATCAGTCGCGGCAGCTCCGCGTTTTCCGCGTCCATTTTGTTGATTACAATCAGCTTGGCCTTGTTGGTTTTTGTCGCCGTCTCAAATACCTTTCGCGTCACGGTCTCAACCCCCGACATCGCGTTGACGACTATCACAACCGTCTCCGCACCGGCAATCGCCTTGACGGATGGCCCGATGAAATCGGGATAGCCGGGAGTGTCGATTATGTTTATCTGCTTGCCGCCGTACTGGGTATGCGTTACCGAGGATTTTATGGAATGGCCATGAATCTTTTCCTCATCGTAGTAATCGCAAATACTGGTTTTGTCATCGACGCTGCCCAATCGATTTGTCGCCCCTGTCTTGTGCAGTATCGCCTCAGTCAGCGAGGTCTTGCCCGCGCCGCCGTGACCCATTATCACTATGTTGCGTATATCGCCGGTACTTGCCACTTTCAGCTCTCCAAATTATGGTTTTTACGGTCTGTCCGCTATAAAAGCCCTGAAACCAACTAGTATAGGGGAAAAACGCTAACAGAACAAGCCCCCTGCACGGAAAAATTCCCCCCAGCGCACTGCTCCAAAACCCTGCGTTTTCGAACAGATGCCGTTCTTAACCGTTGTTACTTCTAACGGAAAAAAATTTCCGCTACTACAAATTTTTCTTGCGCCTCTGGTTAGACACCTCCCGCCGATTTTATTGGACATTGACGGGCGATTTGGGACCCCTCTCCCATATGTTGTATATGAGGCCTTCGTAATCCCGCATATCGTGGTTTTGGTTATGGGGCGTTGCCGGCGTGCGCGTCGCAGGGGCTAAAGAAAAATCGCAAGCTGTGTCGATACTGCGAACAGCCATTAAAAATTTTTATTGAAGGATTTGGTGATATGAGCAAAAGGGAATTGATTGACTGCATCTGCGAGATAAACAAGTCCGCAAAACCGGAATTTCTGGCAGGGTTCGCTGAAGATGAATTAAAGAACTATCTCGAACACCTGATGGAGCTGGACCTCGAAGAATTGCTCGTCTGTGCCTGACGATCCCAACGGAGGCAGGAAACATCGCTGGCCTGAACACTCCCTGGAGGGGAGCTATAAAACACCGAATCAAAAAAACTTACGTGCCTTCAGTCAATCGGTTTTAACTGACTGGTTAATATATTCTCATCATGATTATTTAGCAGCATTTGCGTCTTTTGGCGTGGCCGGCTTTTCAGAAACAGGATTTGATTCTTTAGGCGCCTGATCGGCCGCAACCATCGGCGGCACCTCCGCAATAGCGTTCGTCTTCAGGCCCACCACCACCGGCTCATAATCCTTCGGAACATAACATACAAAATTCATCGGCACCACGCCGTTCTGGGCGTTCTGCGGGTTAAGAGTTATCTTCTCGTTGATGCCGACGGTTTTGACCTGGCTGGTGCTCTGGAGATAACCGATAGGATAAACACTTACGGCGCTGCCCTGCAAACGGGACTTCTCGCCCTTTTTCTTACATTGAAATCGTAACTGGCTTGTAGTTAAGTCGCCCGAAAGCATCCTGCCTGTAAACCCGACACGGGCAACTATCAGGTCGTAGCCGGTCCTGGGTTGCACCAATTTGCCTTCAGTGTCCTTTAGTCCCTCAGGAGCAGGCCATACAGATTTCGCAGGCATCGTTACCGTGCCGGCATCGGTAAGTACTTTCACTTTTTGGCTGATTGGCAGCCGGTTCAATGACAACTCATCAACAAATCCGGCATGAAGAACCGCGAAACTCTGTGTTCCGCTGACGCTGCCGCCGCTTATAATCCCAAAAAATCCGCCTAAAAATCCGTCCGGATTCAGCAACGCCCTCCTGGGGCTCTTCGGGTCAGCCCTGTTGCCGTCAAATCGCAGGTAAGGATACTCACTGGGCAGCGGCGCCATCGACACGCCTATCAGCAAAACGCCTGAAATAACATACCCCAGCAAAAGACCAAATACTACTCGCCCGATGAGCTCGGGCTTATCGCCAAAGTCGATTTTCTGTTTACTAATCGCCATAGCGGCCGTCTGCAAAATCGCGAAACTTATCAAAAATAACATCCCAAAGCAGGCCGGCTGCGCAAAATCAATTATAATCTCCTGCTTGACTACTATCACCGACGCCTGCTCATACCACCACAACGCCACAAAACTCGCTAATAACGCCGAAATTAAAGTCAGAAATGATTTTACCAAACCGCCCTTGAGATACTGGGCCACGGCACACCCAACCATAATTAGTAGTATCGCTGCACTTGCCATTACAACCTCGTCTCCACGTTAATCCTGTCACTGCTCGTTGTGGCACGGGCTTCCAGGCCCGCCAAACCACGCGCAACCGTTTAACAAAACAATAATTACTGCTCTTCTGCTGTCGGCTTGTGCTCCTTCAACTTCGAAAGAACCCTCACCATCTCATTAACCGACGTAATACCCGCGATAACACGCATCAAACCCTGCTCCTGAAGATACAGCATCTTGGCACGCCTTAACTCCGTCCCAACATCAGACAGCGACTTCGCCTGCTTGATGGCGTTGCGCAAATGCTCGTTCAACATAATCGTCTCAAAAATGCACATCCTGCCGAAATAGCCCGTCTCCTGACAATTATCGCACGGCGATGCCTTGCCTCGCTTGTCATAAACCACCTTGCCCGTGCGATGAAAAACCTTCGCCTTATCGGCGGGTATATTGAACTTACGCAGCAAATCGCTGTTCGGCTCGTATGCCTGCTTGCACTGCTCGCATAACTTGCGAAGCAACCGCTGGTTGCTCATTCCCAGAAGATTGTCCACCGCCTTGTTCTTGTCGCCGACCAGCTTTATCCACTTGGCAAGCGCCCTCAGAACGCTTTCCTCCTCGATAACAACGTAAATGAGCTTGCTTTCCGCCGCCGTACAGGCCATTTGCGCCGTCTCCGAATCCCCACAGTCCGCGACGCCCACGATGTCCGGGTCCATCCTTATAATTGACTGGAGCATCTTGGCATAGGTGGTTATGCCGCTGTCGCCTAGCGCAAAGGTGTTCTGCGTTATATTCGGCAACTTGCCCGATATTTGTTTCTCCAGCGTCGTGATTCCGTTTAGAAATGCGTCGTGATTCCTCAACAGCGTGTAAAGAGTCGTCGTCACTCCGCTGTTCTTCGGTCCTGAAACGATAAACACGCCTTTCTTGGTGTTACGCAATGTTCCGAACTGGTCAAGTTGCTCAGCCGTCAGACCCAGGTCGCTAAGCTTGGTAATGTTCTGCTGAGTCACCAGCTTCGCCCGCATCTGCTCCCCGACGTTCGAACCGGCGGTCGTCAGCTCCCAGTCTATTCTTTTGCCCTGTTTGAAAATCGTGAACTTGCCCTTCTGCGGCCTGCGCTTCTCCTCCATATCCAGATTCGCCAAACTCTTCAAAAATCGAATCAGGTAATCCATCTGGTCCTTCGCAATCGCCGGCTGCTTCAGGGCCGTCCCGTCCACGTAATACGCAACATCGTAATTCTGCGGCGTTGGTATGCATACGACGTCGTACGCCCTGCGATACAATGCGTCATTAAACAAGCTGTATGCCGCCTTGTACCCGAAATAGTCCGGCGTCTTTGCCTCAGGCACCGGAACCTCGTTGTTGTTCGCAGAAATGAAAACGTATGCCGCGACCGGCTCCTTCTTCTTTATGATGCCGCCCAAAAGCATGTCCTTGATGTAGCCAACGGTAAACACCCGCTGAAACTCAGGCACAACCGAATTGCGGTGCATAATGTAGCTTATCGTCGCCGCGCCCGCCGCGACAAGATAAAACGCCAGCCCGATGATAAAGACCGGAATCAGAAGCCACACCACCCCCGACGCCGCCCATACCCCGAAAACAACCGCCGTCCAGAAAATGTACTTTGTCCCAACCGCCTCCGCGTCCCTGTGGACCCAGTCGATAATGAATAACCAGCCGAAATATAAAATCAAAAATATGGCGAACTTTATCGGCGATACGTACCCGCCGTATCCTGCCACTGCTAAAAAATCAGGCATAACATACTCCATTACGGTATCAGCTCCGCTCTCACAGGATGCCGCCCTTCTCCGCGCGAATACCTTTGAGAACCATTTTCAGTTCATCAGGGTTGGGCGCATACTTGTACGCGTCCTTCGGCTCAACGGAGCCATCCCTTATCAGCGCCACCAAACTGTCGGTGATGTCTATCATCCCGTCCTGGGTGCAACTTCGAATCAGGTTCGGTATCTCGGATTCGCGCTTCTCGCTGATTAGCTTGCGCGCTTCAGAATTGGCGAGAAGTATCTCGTTGGCCGGTATCCTGTCAACGCCCGGATTTACGCACGGCAGAAGCACCTGGCTGACCATTGCCCGCAAAGTCACACTCAACGTCTGCCTCGCAAGGTCACGCTCAACCTGCGGAAACAAATCCACTAATCGCTGAACCGCCTGCGCCGCGTTGGTCGCGTGAACCGTCCCGAAAACCAGATGCCCCGTCTCGGAAGCCCGCATTGCCGCACTAACCGTCTTGGCGTCGCGGAGTTCCCCGATGAAAACAACATCCGGGTCCTCTCGCATCAGGTACGTCAACGCCTGGTCGTAATCAGGAACATCAATACCCACCTCTCGCTGCGAAACCAGCGCCTTTTTATCTTTGATGTAATACTCGATTGGGTCTTCGATTGTAACAATATGACATGAGCGGGTAGTGTTAATGTAATCTATCATTGATACCGCCGTCGTCGTCTTGCCGCTGCCCGTCGGCCCGACTATCAGCACAAGCCCCTGGCTGCCATCCGCTATCTTCTTCAGCGTCGCAGGCAGGTAAAGCTGCTCAATCGTCGGCACGTCCGTATTAACCCTTCTCGCTACCAAACTCACCATTCCCCGCTGCCGGAATATATTTACGCGAAACCGGTCCTCCTCCGTTACCCCGTATGAAAAATCCAGCGTCCCGTTCCTGGCGAAAAATTGCTTCTGCTCCTCGCTTAGTATCTCAAAAGTCAACTGCTCAAGACGTTCCTCCGTCAATGTCTCGCCCGTCGTGCTGCGAAGCTCATCCTGTATCCGCAATCTGGCCGGTTGTCCTGCCTTAAGGTGTAAATCACTAGCACGTGTCTTTATCGCCGCTCGGAAAAACTTGTTTATCTCCGGCTCTCGCCCTTGCGATGTGTCCTGCTCAGCAGATTGTCCCGAATCCACCATAATCAAACCTAATTTCGCAGTGATTATATTGCTTCTCGCCCGGCTTTCGCGCCCCACGGGTGGCATATACCCATTCTATTATAAACTATTTAATATAGGACATTATCGGCCATTTGTCAACCGCACCCAGCGGCCTTTTTTTGCCCTCCCATACCACCCTGCGGGCCTCGAATGCCTTTACAATCACCCCGCAGACCTGTATCATATCCTTATTCGCCGATGTAGCTCAATGGTAGAGCACGGCTTTCGTAAAGCCGGGGTTATGGGTTCAAGTCCCGTCATCGGCTTTTGGGTTTTGGGTCAGGCGCCACAGCAAGATTGCTTATCGATAACTAATTTGGAGCTGAATATGAATAAGGCGGACAAGGCAAAAGCGATTTACAAGGAAGGGTTTTCCTGTGCGCCGGCTGTGCTGGCAGCATACTGTGAGCAATTTGGCCTGCAGAAAGATACGGCGCTGAAAATCGCCACCGGCTTCGGCGGCGGGATGCACCTCGACCAGACCTGCGGGGCCGTAACGGGCGCGATTATGGTCATCGGCCTTAAATATGGCAAGATGAAGGCCGACGATAACAAGGCAAAAGAAAAAACTTATGAACTCGTCAAACGATTGGCGAACAAATTCAAGGCGCGATACGGCTCAATCGAATGCAAGGCCCTCCTCAACTGCGACATCACCACCCCTGAGGGTATGCAGGAGGCAAGGGACAAAAAGCTTTTCTCCACGATTTGCACCGAGTATGTAGGCACAGCGGCAGAAATCCTGGACGAATTGCTTGGCTGATTTTATGACCGGCGAATTACAGCGAAAATACGATACGCTTAAAAAAATCCTCAAAGACCTCGGCTCCGTCGTCGTCGCTTATTCAGGAGGCGTCGATAGCACTCTTTTGCTCAAAGTCGCCGTCGATACCCTCGGCGACAAAAACGTCCTCGCCTGCATAAGCGCAGGAGTCGTCGAGCCAAAACACGTCCTCCAAAGGGCAAAAAAAATCGCCAAAACCTTACGCGTCCGACTCCAAACCATCGACGCAGATGAGCTTAAAGACCCCAATTTCGTCGCCAATAAGGCGGACCGATGCTTTCACTGCAAAAGCCATTTGTGTCAGGAACTGATTGATATCGCCGGCAAAAAGGGATTCAAGTATGTCGTATTCGGCACAAATCTCGACGACCTCGACGATTTCCGCCCCGGCAACCGCGCGATGAAACTCTTCGGCATACGCTCACCATTAGCCGAAGCCAAACTCACCAAACACGACATTCGCGCCATTAGCAGAAAACTCAACCTCGAAACCGCCGATGTCCCCTCATCACCCTGCCTCGCATCCCGACTTGCTTATGGATTACAGATAAGCGAGGAACGTCTCAATCAAATCGAAAAAGCGGAAGATTTTCTCAGAACACTTGGCCTCGTTGAGTTCCGCGTCCGCCATCACGATACCATCGCTCGAATCGAAGTCCATCAGGAGGATTTCAAAAAGATTACCGCCGAACCAAATTGCTCGCGAATCATCAAAAAACTCAAATCACTCGGTTTCAAATACGTCGCCATCGACCTCCAGGGCTTCCGCTCCGGCTCATTAAGCGAAACCCTCTCCAAAAATGACAAACGCTGACCGCTACGCAAAGTCATTTTTCATTCAACTAAACCTAAAACTCTCGCCGAAATAATAACATAGGCGACATCGATGCCGTCTATACTTATGAAAACCATAACACTTTCAATAAAACTGTTTTTTGCCCTCGCCCTCGCGTTTTACGCCGGCTGTTCAACCCAGCCGCCGGGCGCCGATTCCTCACCTGCGATATTCCACGATTCCACTCCCGGCTCCCGTTTCGGTCCCGCTCGCATCGACGTCCTCCCCATCACCTCCATCACACCAACATCCGCATCCGACCACGACTCCGCCATCACCGCCTACGTCTGTCTTCTCGACGCCTTCGATTCCCAAATCAAGGCACCCGTCGTTTTCCGCTTCGAACTTTTCCAGCACCTCCAGCGCTCCGCCGACCCCAAAGGCAAACGCCTTATCGTATGGCCTGATATCGACCTCACCGACCCCGCCGCTAACAACAGCCTCTGGCAGGACTTTCTCCGTGCCTATCTCTTCTCGCTCCCGCTGCAAAAATCCTCCGCCGAAAACTGCATCCTCCACGTTACCTGCTTCTGCCCCTCTGGCAAACGGCTCAACGCTGACTTCATCGTCCGCACAAAACCATAATTAAAAAAATGCGGCAGGTCTCAACCCACCGCATTAATCTCACTCGTCAATCTTAAATCCGAAATCTGCAATCCATTAGCTCGGCACTGGCGGCTCATCTGCTCCGATTCCTCCCATACCTTGACGTGTTGACTATTCGATAGAGCCGCTTGTGCATCCAAAATAAAGATACTATGATGATTCATTAAAGACGTTTTTCAAGGAGAATAGAAATGGCGAAAAACAGAAAGATTCGAAAAGTCATCAAGAGCAAACCCACCATCGAGGGAACAGGCGTCCACCTGAAACGGGCATTTGGCTTTAGCGAAGTTCCTTTGTTTGACCCGTTCCTGCTGCTGGACGATTTTCGTTCAAACGACCCGCGGCATTACATTAAAGGTTTCCCCTGGCATCCGCATCGCGGAATCGAGACGATTACTTACGTCCTTCGTGGAAATGTCGAACACGGCGACAGTATGGGCAACAAAGGCGTCATCGGCCCCGGCGATATCCAGTGGATGACGGCGGGCAGCGGCATCATTCATCAGGAAATGCCAAAGGGCGATGATGCCGGCTATATGGGGGGCTTCCAGCTCTGGGCCAATCTCCCCGCCTCTCATAAAATGATGGACCCTCGCTATCGTGACGTCAAAAGCAATCAGATACCGCAAATATCTTTCGATAACGGCGTAACCGTCAGGGTCATCTCCGGCAATGTCCGGGGCACAGAGGGACCTGTTCGCGACATCGTTATCGACCCCGAATACCTCGATGTGACTGTCCCTCCAAAATCAGAGTTCATTCACCCAACCAAACCGGGGCACACCGTCTTCGCCTATGTCATTGAAGGAAATGCCTATTTCTGCAAAGAAAAAAATCCCTTCACCTATGATGTCGTTGGAGCCAACTATTTCGACATCCAGAGGGAACCTTTTGTATCTAACGAAAATCTTGTCCTGTTTGATGATGGCGAACAGGTATTCGTTTCTACCGGCGACCAGCCCGCTCGGTTCCTCCTCATATCCGGCCAACCTATCGGCGAACCCGTCGCCTGGTATGGCCCCATCGTAATGAACACCCAGCAGGAACTTCAAATCGCCTTCGACGAATACAATTCCGGCTCATTCATCAAACATAAGTCGGAAAGGAGAAGTTAAAATGCCGGGAGAATACAAAATGTATATCAATGGAGAATGGGTTGACGCCCTCGACCGTGAGGTTCGCCCAAGCTGCCTCGGCGTTTACCTCGGCGAAGCGTAGCAAAGACGGGTGGCCTTTCGCGTAATGATATACCCCGCTTCGCCACAGGGCTACGCAGGGCAGGCGAACGACGAATTAGCTAAATCCCTAACGATTTCCATACCAATTGGCTCGCTATTTTTCAAAATAATCGGAAGTACCCGCCAACAGTACAGCTTGTGGATAACTTGTTGATAGTTTTTGCCCTATATTCGAGTAGGAAAAATTGCCATACCGTTATTTGTTGCCAAAATAACAAAACGCCGAGCCAGGCGGTTATGAGACAAACGCTAACTCCATTCTAAATAATAAGTTATGTCGCATTGAAGGGGCGCGATAATGGGCAAGCTGAGTCCAGATATTTAATCTGGGTAAAAGATTGGCTAATCGCAAATTCAAACTGTTTTAACAAAATATCAAAGTCAAAGTGGATAACTCCCTGTTTGATGATTCGTTCGAACGTCTGCGGCAACGCTTGCCAAGTTGGCAAATAGCGGAGACATCGGCACTTATGAAATCACTGTTTGTCGAAGAACGCGGTGATTTTTTCTTTCAGTTTTTTGCAAGCGGCTATCGGGTCCGGCGAAGCAGCGACGGCGGAGCTGACGGCGATGGTCTTGGCGCCGGCTCGCAGGACGGCATCGATGTTGTTTTCGTTTATGCCCCCGATAGCAACGTGACCAACACCTGTATCTGTTAAAATAGGCAACGCCTGTTTAACATATTCGAGACCAACGGGTTTCGTATCCGGCTTGGTCGGCGTCGCAAAAACGGGACCGAGCGAGACATACGTCGGCAGTTCCGCAATTGTCGCGTTAAGTTGGGCTGGAGAATGAGTGCTCTTGCCGAAAATCAACGGCGCTAACTGAAGTTTGCGTGCCTGTTCAATCGGCAAATCGTTTTGCCCTAAGTGCACCCCATCAGCGCCGCTCGCTATAGCGATATCAGCCCGGTCATTAATAATACTTATAACTCCCGCGTCTTTGCACATCTTCACAAATTCGCAGGCGACCGCGAAATACCTGTCCGCGTCAATATCTTTTGCCCGCAACTGAAGGCAATCAGCGCCCCCTGCGATACATTGGCCTGTGAGAGTAAAAACATCCGCGGGCAGATTCGAACTAATCAGAACATACAGCCGAACTTTGCTGAACCTGGCCTGGGTATTGGCGAACAGGGCAATATCCTTTTCGAGTGAGTAGCCGGCATACCGCAACCGTTCCATCTCGTCAGCGATGCCTGGCTCAACGCTTCGTAGTGCCTCCGCGAGGACGCGGAGCGCCTCGGGCAACCGTTTGCAGGCGGCGGTAAGCGAATCCTTCAAATCCGTCCGGCCAATCACGCTTTCAATCGTTTGCCCGATGCCGACATCGCCGGGCGTATCCCTGCTCGCAAGCAACTGCTCACTGTTAAGGCGGGCAATTGCCGACGAGAGTTTATGACGCATCTCTTTGGCGCGACTGCTCAGGGAGGCGCTATTGAGGGTGAATCGGCAGTAATCCTCGATTACCCGAAGCGCTTCGCGTGCTCTGTTAAAATTCGCGTCAATTATCCTGTAGCCGGCTCGTTCCATACCCGCCCGATTATACGGCATTGCATCGCGCAGAGGTAAAAAAAAGTGGTGTCTCTCCTCTGTGAGATATTGCCGGGCCGACCATAAAAAAACAGGGTCGCCCTCCTCCGGACGACCCCTATCTATAGGATAACAAAACCGGCCAAGCCGATTTTGGCTGCCATTCAATCGGGCGGATGACGACTCCTCCTCCTATCACCGAGCGTTTGAGCGTCCTGCCCAATTATTAGCAATCAAAGGTAAGATATCAAACATAGCAAACATTATGCCATTGGAGACAAAGATACTGGTTGCAGAAGCCATACGAACCTAACGGTTTGACCTGGATAAAGTTACAAACCTGGCACTATTACAGACAACACGCAAGCCATTAACATGCTTTAGCACTGCGTTGTTTTTTTGCAACATATAATTTCAGGGCAACTTACCTCGTTCGGCATTAGGGCCTATAATTCGTTAATTTAGGACGGATTCCGCATTTGTGTTTACAAAAAGCAACGCGGATATTCTAAAAAGAAACACGGACAGGCGTGAAAGTATAAAGTCCGGGACAAGCCGAAACAGAACCCGATTGTAGCGTGACAAGCAAAATGGCATTTTGTGCCACAATGTGGCGCACGGCACCTTTTCGCCTACTGCGCAGAAAACAACCGCTTCTATCTTGCCCATTTTGACTTAAAATAGGCAAGATACGCGGTCGCGAATGAAACAAGATTATGGTCTCTTGTTACATTTTTTGTCTGCAAAAACTGCGGAGATAATAGCGTCTTGCTTCTTCGCATTCAAAGCCCAAAACACTTTATCAATCCGCCTTATATTCTCATGCCGTGTTGGTTTCAGGACCGCGTAAAGATGACGATCCCGCCGCCTGGCGTCCGTCATAAGGTCAACAAAATTCGTCTCGAACATTACCCGAAAACGGTCTATAAAAACATCATCATGCAATAATAACCATGCCTTAAAAGCCCTGTAATGGTCCTGCATTACTATCTTCCTGGCAGCCGCGAGTATTTCATCCTCGCCTTTTGCTCGTTTTGTCGCCAGGTCCGTCATCGGGTGTGATAATGGATTCTCCAATGCCAGCATCCAATATGTAAAATGCTTTTCTGTAAATGCGGAAATCCCCAACCCCAAAGATATAGGTATTTGCAGCATCGTTAAGAAAACGGTTTTAAAAGACATTTTCTCTTTTTGTTTGTTAGTTACCATTTAATAATCGTCTCTACCAAATCGCGGGCCTATTAAGTTGTCCCCGATTGCAGGATGATAATGCATGTCGTTATGATAATGAATGTGTGTATCGCCGCTAACTAACTCTTTATATTGCTGTTCAGGAGAGAGAGACTCATAGTAGGTCCCTAATTGCTCTTGTGCTTGAGCTATTCGTCTTTTTCCCTCATCAGGATAACTATTTCGCAGGTCGGGTACTTCTGTCTCACTTAAAATACGCTTTTTTTCTTCCTCGCTGAGATTTCGAACCCATTTTGTATACGCTGCATTCTCTGCTTGTTTGAATTTTGGCGTTATCAGCTCTCTGAACCATTCTCGATACGGATGTAGGATAGATAATTCTTCTTGTTCTTCCTTCCCTATCTCTCTAATTTGTTTTTTGTAAAAGAGGGGGTCGCTTTTTTGTAACCCTTCCGCTTTCACCGCTTCTGTTTTGGCCTGTTGACGCTCTTTTGTTTCGCGGGAGGTTTGCTCTTCGGCTACTTCGGCGGCAGCGGTTTGTGGGGATGCAGCCCATTTGATGTCCGATGCCATTTTGCCGCCAGGAGGAGTTTTAAGCAATTTATAGACACCCAGGGCCGCTGCGGGACCGTAAATATCCCTCAGCATTCGGCCAACGGATTTCTCGTCCATTGTTTGTTGTTTTACCGCGAGAAGTTGAAGCAATTGAGCTGGCTCTTCCGCCTGCTGAGGAGTGATTCTGTAATCTTTTAAATTTTTTGTCTCAGGATTAACAAGGGCTTCGAGTGTAGTGGAAGGCAATGTTAATTTTTTGCGACCGACCTCGCCAGCCGCGATTATACCGATATAATTGAGCGCCTCTTCCGGTTTCCAACCCATTGCATTTGCCGTAGATGTGGCTCTGCCGAGAATATCAATTGTTTCTTCTTCAGTCAAACCGGTGTTTTTCGATACCGCTCCAATCTGCCTGCGAAATGCACCTTGCTGCTCAGGGGTTTTCATGCCCTGACCGGCCATCAAGGTAATCAATTCAGGAGTATTGGCTCCGCCGCGACGAGCTGCATAACCGAGCATCCCTTCCAAACCCTGTTGATATTGCTCCGAAGATAATTCGCCGGATTCGACAAGGCCCTTAAATTGCCTGGCATATTGCGAGATAACAGGCAATCCGACTTCCTGCGAAACAGAAGTTTTTTTGAGCAAATCAATGGTCTGTTTGGTGACATCTTTGCGGCTTTTTTCATCGAAGGCATTCATTACCTTGAAGACATCTTCGAAACCCTTACGCATGTTTTGGAGATTACCAACCGCCTCATCACAGCGATTTTGGAAATCACTGAAAAATTGCGATATCTTTCCTGCCACGAGTGCAACGGCAGTTATAATCGCAGCAAAACCTAAGGGACCGGCAAGCGACCTAATGCCGTCGCCAATCCATTCGAGTGCGCGTGAAGAACGGCTGCCCATCTGCTGGACATTATCGCCGACTCTGTTAAGGTTCTGAGTGACGCCTTGAAGGTCTTGCTGGACCTGCTGAGTGCCTTCGGTCTTTACGTGTATGTTTACGTCTTTGGCCATATTTGCCTTATAATTCCGCCAGGACGGGCAGCCGAAGCATCCCGCTGCCCCCCTGGTTGATATGTGGCTCTTTTATACCTGGACCAACGCTGCCAGACCCTGGTCCGCCGCATTATCCGGCCCGATTTGTGGGTCAGATAACGTTGCGATGATGCACAGATTTGCTCCGGTGACATTTCCTGCCGTCGGCGCATTGACGCGGAAAAACCTCGGATGCGATTGTCGCAGGTTCACGTCAATGGCAAAAACCTTGTTGCTATCAGTCGCTTGGATAACAGCAGAAAGCGCTGCATCTACCACGTCCGCGACTGTCCCGAAGCCGCTATCATCATCGGCTTCGAGCTTTGGCGCGTGAGCTGTGTCGGTTGAGCCAATGATTACATTGGTAGTACCGACAATCATTTCGACGCGAAGATGGTTCCAGCCCGATACGTCAACGTAGGAATTGCCGACAAAAGCACCGTTGTTTTTAAACTGCGGGGAAAGCAATACTACCCGCTTTTGGTTTTGTACTGCATTCATTTTTTTACTCCAATTCACACTGTTAAAACACGTTTCAAACGCTTGCTACATGCTGCTTAAAGAGCGATTAACTGCCATTTGTAATCAGCCCTACAATCGCTCCCAGCTCTGTACCTGTGCTAACACCAAAGGCATTGATGTCAATTCGCTCAACTCCGCGAAGCGCAATCTGGTCATTGCCGAACAGAACTTCGTAAGATTGAGCAATTTCAATCGATTTTCGTTCGCCCAGATATGCGCCGAGTTTCAAATCTCCGAGGATTGCACAGATTTGTGAATTTGCCTCGACATAAGGCATGCAATGCACAAATTCGACCGGATATCCGAACAGGTAACGACCTTTTTGGCTCGATAGAACCTCAAAAATGTTGGCTACACCGGCGGCCTTTGCGAGCGGATAAACCACGTTGTAATAAAACTTCTTCGACATATACCACTGCGCTCCATCGTCCGCCATAGTTGGCAATATGCCTATAACCTTCAGGAAGTCGTCAAGCTCAAGTTCCGAATAGGCATTACCTGTACCCACTATCAAACCTGGATTTCGTGTCGGGTCTGCGTTGATTTTTTGCAGCGCACCGATAATCCCGGTCATCCCGAAATACTTCGCGGTTCCATCTCCGCAAAAACCGATTTCATCTTCCTTCTTTGCCAAGCTGCGAACAAGGGAAGCGCCTACGATTTCAGCCAGGCCGATAATCGCATCTTCTTCCAGCTCACGGTTGATAACCGCCAGGCAGGCAAGCTTCTTGGCGTATAACCCGACCGGGTCCAGCTTAATATCGCTTTTGGTGATCTCCTTGCCCTCTTCAGGACAATAAACCGTGAGGTCCGCCGTCATACGTGGGACGATTTGTTTGCCCGAACCCATCGGAAAAACAAAGGTGTTTTTACGGAATTTGCCATAAACGCCGAGCAACTGGATTATCTGGCCAGCTATTATCTCCGGTACCAAAATGCCGCCTGTCTGATTTGTGAGAGTCCCTATGTCTTTGGGCTTCCCTATAATTGTTCGGATTATTTCTCCGAATTCTTTGGCCTGCTGTTCGTTTGCCCAGATGCCCTTATACACACCGGCCTGATTGCTTGCTGCCAAAACAGAACGGCCATAAGCCGACAACTTCTTTGTTATGTCGCCGACCTCTTTGGCCATTTCCTGAAACGCGAGCTTCATATCGTTTTCAAGAGCATCCATGCGGTCGCTCGCGGCCTTAAAACCTTCTGCTACTTTTTCGACTGTTGCTGATTGCAGAGGCATAATTTTTACCTCTTTTCCTTTACAGTTTTTCCACTACCACGAAAAACGCGGGGGTTCGTGGTAAACCCCCGCTCGCCTACAAACGGCAAAATAATCTATGGACCGCAAACAAAATGCGCAGCAATATACCGCAGTGTGCGGCTCGCCAGCGGTAATACATTCCACGCATTTTTTCATAGCAAAATT
>Ga0116116_1000851_pt1 | contig 27958 bp, 32 predicted proteins | sample June2015DPH_10_1_FD_89722 | JGI IMG/M metagenome (GOLD analysis project Ga0116116, IMG submission 89722) | Peatland microbial communities from SPRUCE experiment site at the Marcell Experimental Forest, Minnesota, USA - June2015DPH_10_150 | ecosystem: Environmental > Terrestrial > Soil > Wetlands... | reverse complement strand
GTCGTAGAAGGTGCGGAAGCTCTTGTAGCCCGCATCGACGGACCCGACATCGCTCGTGGTCAGCTTGAAGTTCGCGAGGTAGTCGTCTGATCCGCCGAGCGCGTGGCCGTTGACGGTCACTGTGCTGTCCTTGGAGAGGTCCTTGGAGTAAAACAAATCCTCGATGCCGCCGGAGCCCGCCGTGGGCGAACCCGTGCGGGTGGCGAATGCGGCGCCGTCGCCGGAGATGAAGGGCGCTTGTCCCGAAACCTTGATGTAGCTGTCAAAGGTTGGGAAGGCGTCGGTCTGCGCCGGGGTGTCGGCGGCTGAAGTCCTGACCCCAGGGAGGGCGAGGGCGGCGCCGGCACAGATCAGGCCGGCGCCGCGCCGCAGGAAGGAGAGATTCGTATCCATGGTGGTGGATTTCTAGGTGAGTTAGGGGCGCAATGAAGCGTTCACATTGGAACCGTGGACATCCTCGTGGCAGCCCGCCGACCAGCAGGTGCCTTCCGACAGTCGGGAGCCGATGGCGTTGGCATGGGCGCCGCCGCTCTTGTAGCCGCCAATATTGAACCCGGCATTGAGTTCTGCGAGGTGGCACCGCAGGCACAGGTTGGCGTCCCGTGCGACCAACATCTTGTCATTGACCGTGCCGTGCGGGTTGTGGCATGCGACGCAGCCTTCTTCCCTGATCGCCCCGTGCGCGTAGGTGAACGGGCCCGCCTGCTGGGTATGGCACTTGAGGCAGGTTTCGGTCGATGCCGCCAGGGCGGCGCCGCCGCCCTGGATGGCGTTGTCCTTGTGCGGATCATGACAGTCGCTGCAGCTCACCTTGCCGGCCAGGACCGGGTGGCTGTGCGGTAGGCTGAACTGGCCGCGCTTGTCGAGGTGGCACTGGAAGCAGGTCTCAGGAGATTTCTTCGGGTTGATGATGGTGCCGGCACCGCCGCCCGCCTTGACGTGCAGGCTGCCCGGGCCGTGGCAATTCTCGCACCCCGTGTCCTTCGCAGCGGTGTTGTTCGAGGCCAGCCGGGCGTGGGTGGCGGTCGCGAAACCGCTGGTCACGTCCGAGTGGCAATCGGCACACTGCTTGGAGCCGACAAAGGTGGCGCCCGCGATCTGCGGCGGCGCGACCACCGCGCGCTCGGCGGTGACACAGGAGACCAGGAAGAGTCCCCAGGCCGACAGGCTCGCAAAGATGAGCCAGGACCGGACCGGTTTTCTGCTTTGAGCATGCATGGAGTTAAGGGTGGAGGCGAGTGACACCGGAGAAGGGAAATAGTTCAATCTTAGGGGATCTTCATTGGACCGAGGTGAGCGTAAGGGATTTGGGAAAACGCGACTCCGCATATTTTGACCAAGCTCATGCAAATATTGTGTTTTCTGTACCGCAAGGTTAACCCCCGGCGTGGTGCCGCCGCCACGATTCCGCCGGCGGCGGCTGAACGCCACGATGGAGCCGCGACCTTTTTTCTGCTTTCATTTGCCCGGGCGTTTTCGCAGTCTCGGCCCCCTTGCTTCGGAGAGGTGACAGAGTGGTCTATCGTACCTGACTCGAAATCAGGCGTACCGGCAACGGTACCGTGGGTTCGACGGAGTCCCGCGCCGGCGGGACGGAGATGGGGCGCGCGGAGCGCGCGTGCACCGCACCAGCCGCAGGCTGCCAATCCCACCCGATCCTCGGCCGGCCGTTCGAGCCTGTCGGCTTTTTCTGCTTTCATTGGCCCGGGTGATTTCACAGGCTCAGTCTTTCGGCCTTCGGAGAGGTGACAGAGTGGTCTATCGTACCTGACTCGAAATCAGGCGAACCGGCAACGGTTCCGTGGGTTCGAATCCCACCCTCTCCGCCAGCCTTCGCCAAGCCTACGGCTGGCAGGCCATCCGTCAGCCGACCACGATCGTCGCCGGCATGGTCGCTCCTGGCAGAACCCCAGGCGAAGGCTGTCCGCCGAAGGCTTGGCGAAGGCGGACCTTGCAGTGCTGCGTGGGATGAGAACCCACGGGAATCGTGCGGTTCGACGGAGCGAGCGATAGCGAGCGGAGAAGGGGCGCGCGGGGCGCGAAAATGGGGTCTACACCAAAGATTGGGGAGGGGCTTGGTTGGGTTGAGGGTTAGGGTTTAGCCGCACTGGGCGATGTGACGCGCAGGCGGTAGTTGTGGAAGGAGCGGAAGGGGTCTACACCAAAGATTGGGGACATGTGTGGGGTTGAAAGTCGACCGCCTTGGCTTATCGCAGGGCGCGCGGCAGACGCTTTTCCAGAAATGCCTTCAGCTTCGGCAGCTTCTCCGTTTTGAGGCCGGCGAATAACCCGTGCGGTACGATCTGTAATTGTGCGAATACCTTCCGCCCTTGGTCCGATTTCACGACCGCGACCAAGCGTTCAAGGAAATCAATCAGCTTGCGCTCCTCCATTCGCCCCTCGGTTGCGGCCTTTTGCAGGTCTTCCAAATAAGACGGCAGGAGCCGTGCGAGAATCAGCACATGGCGGGCATCCTGTCGTCCCGTCTGCTGCAGTCCGGCGACATTCGCGATCTTGGCCTGAAGCAGGGCAATCGGTCCGGGCACTTGCACCTGCACCGGACCGTCGCCGATGGCGAGCGTATAGACTGGATCGCGCAATTCCTTGTCGCTCACGCCATGGACGTAGCGCAGCACTTCAACCAACAAGGGGAGCCCGTTCGCATCCTTGGCGATGACCACGCCAACCTCGTTGCTCGGGGGACGCAGCGGAAAGAACTGCGGTTTTGTTCCCGTTAGCTTTCCGAGTGCCGTGAGGGTGTCGCGGTCACCGAGCACGTCCGCGTCGCGGGAAACGAAAGGTGCCAGTTCGATGGTGCGCTCCCGGTAGTAGAGCGCCCAGAGGTTGACCGCTTGGCCGCCGACCAGGAACAGAGGCTCTGGCGTGGCCAGCACTGGTGCAAAGTCCGTCGGCGGACGCGGTCCGGAATCAGGCGGTAGCGACGGTGGCATGGGCTTGGTCAAAATCGGTCACCCGGATGGCCTGACGCGAGGAGACAAGAGAATTGCGGTCCTGAATCGCCGTCGGGGTGGCAAGCTGCAGGTCCAAGATCACTTGATCGAATTCGCGCTGAGCACGCTTGAAACGGGCCAGTTGTGCCGCGGTTTTGAATCGGGTGGGCATGCGCGGTGCCAACCGCCAAACGAGCGAACGCAATGCCTCAGCCTGCTCCGGCATCGCCGTCCGTTTCCTGACCACGTCGCGGGCTGCTTCGCGCAGCAAGGCCATGACCGTGGTTTCTTCGCGGCGGGCGATCTCCGCGAGCGCGGCCAGCACCGCCCCGTGTTCCGCGAGGCTTTGGCGGCGTTTGGACTGGGCAAGCTGGTTCGGCATGCAAAAAGGTTGAATCAACCTTTTGCCAAAGGCAAGTCTTGTCCCAACCGAGTCAGCCCAAATCCTCTGGGAAAAGGCGACAGACCGAAAGTGGTGATTTGCCGCGTGTTTTCCCCGGTCGCATAAAACGCAATTCGATTGCCGCCCTTAAACGGGTATTCCGGCAAAAGGCGTTTGAAAGGGTCATCAAAGAAGCGCGGGGGCGTTTGCAGATGCCTTCAGCGAAGTCATTCGAAAGACCCCAGCACGATTCACGGTATGGAATCAGGAGTGGGCAGCAATAAAGCGCCCAATCTATTTGCGGCATGCCCTGGAGGCCGCCACAGAGTGTATCAAGAGTGGCACTGTCGAGGGACTCACCGGCTGGTTCAAGCTCTGTCGCCACGTAGCTGCCAGAACGAACCTACCAGGCATAAGTCGCGAACAGCTTTCCGAGACTTCGACCACCGCGCCTGACTGGGAGCAGGCACGCAAGGCCGTAGTGGATTTCGTCGACAAGTGCGTGTGCGAGGATTCAAAGGTGTCGCTCAATTCGCGGAAGGAATTGGGTGAAATACTGTCTACGCTATGCGTCGGCCATCCGTCAGCCGACCACGATCGTCGCCGGCATGGTCGCTCCTGGCAGAATCCCAGGCGAAGGCTGCGCGCCGCAGGCCTGGGCGAGGGCGGGCACCAATGGAATCACGGCGCCCTTCTTGTTTTTCGTCGTTGAGGCCCTGACTTCGAGGAAAGGTCTGGGCGCATCCAGGTGAACATCGCTCCACATGAGCTGCTTGATTTCGCCGCGGTAGACAGACTCGCGCACCGCACGGATGCCGGAGACGGGAGGAACTTCATCCCGCCGAGGTCGCCCCCGGCCGGGTCAGCGAAGCCTCGATCTCGACCACCAGCTCGGCGCGGCAGATATCGGCGCGCAGAAACACCACCTGGTCGTTCGCACCCAGAAAACCGCGCTCGAGCCGGGCGACCACGCGTGGATGATCGTCTCGGCGCCGCACATAAACCTTGAACCGGCGTTGCCACGAGCCGCCGGCGCCGAGCGTCGCGCCGACGCCCGCGGCCTCGCCGATCAGCCGCAGGTTGTCCAGCGTGCACTCGAGTTGGGCGTCCAGTTCGCCCGGCGCCACCGTGGTGTGCCCACGGATCGCGGCCGTGCCCGAAATAAACACATGGGTGAATCCGCCCGTGTCGGCCACCGTGGCGCGCGAAAAGCTGGGCGGGCGGGGACCATGCTCCGGCGGATAGTCGAAGGCCGGAACCTGGCGCGGATTCTCGAAGTGCCGGCCGGGCGTGGATCCGGCGACAAATGCCACCGCCAGCGGGCCGGCGGAGGTACCCACCCCCGAGCTTGACGGCAGAAGCTGCTGGAAGTGTTTGCCTAAGCGCGCCTCGAAAGCCAGGGAACGCGCCCGGCAGAACCGACGGTAGTTCTCGAATCCATCCTCGCAGGCGTTGATGTGCGGCACGTAGTTCCAGAGGCGGTAAAGGTGCAGGCCTTCGGTCGCCGCGAACAGGCGACGGTAGAGATCGGTCGTCGCTGCTTCCAGGTTGAGGTCAGGCCGGGCCAGCCCGAAGCCGCCGCTCAGATCGCGTCCGGGGAAAAGCCACACGTCGTCCCTCGTCGTAGCCGCGCCAGTAGCCGCCAATAGCGTCTCATGGTCGTCGCCCGCGAGTCGTTCCAGCGCCACGCGCAGTGCCGGCGGATCTTCGCGAGAGACGCAGGCGGCGGACCCGCCAAACGCCACCCGGCAAGCAGACGATTTCAAGGCGGCAGAAACAGAGGAAGGCATTCAGCTCTCAATGTACCTGGCGGTAGTGCCCGCCAGTAGTGGCGCGCGGAAACAGCGGGAGAAACCGAAATCAGGGGTAGGCATCATGTCGAGAGAACATACTCCCAAAAAGGGACGGGCAAGATTTTACTCTCGAATGCTCACGAGGCGGCGAAGACCCGCGGGACCGTCAGCCGAACACTCCTTGTCGCAGGGCCTCAGTGTCAGTCTTTCCGCGAGCGGTGAGGGGAAATTCGCTCAGCAGGAGCCAGTGTCTCGGCATCTTCCACGTGGCCGTGTCGGCGCGCAGCGCCGTGCGGATGTCCTCCCGTTTCAGGCGGGTGGCCAGCGCCGCGCCGAGGACCGGTTCCGCTCCCGGGCCGACGCCGACCCAGACATCGCGCACGCCCGGAATGCGCTGCAAGCGTGCGGCGATCTCGGCAAGATTCACCCGGCGGCCGGCAATCTTCACCATTGTACCGCGACGCCCCAGCAGCACGACCTCGCCATTGGACCTCAGCACGGCCCGGTCCGCCGGCGTCCAGCAACCCAGACCGCGCGCGCGACGTCGATTACCGCAGGTGAACACGGACGGGCTGCACACCCGCAGCCGCTGGCCGGGCAAAGCCGTCAACCGCACGCCCCGCATCGCCCGCCCCACGCTGCGTCCGGCCAGCGTGGCCGCGCCCGAGCGGTCATACGAAATGCCGCCGGTCTCGCTCGATCCGTAAAAGCCGTGGATGCACCTTCCAAACCGCGCCGCAAACACCTGCGCCACCTCGGGCGGCAGCGGGGCGCCGGCGGAGACCGCCAGCCGCAGGCTGGCCAAGGCCGCCGGCGCGATGTCGGACATCGCCAACCCGCGGAACACCGCCGGTACGCCGGGCAGCACTGAAGGCCGCCAGCGGGCAAATTCGGCGGCGACAGCCTGCGGCAGCGGCGAGGAGCCGACGACAATTGGCACGCCGTGCGCAATCAGCGGTATGGTCAGGTTGCCGAGACCGTAAGAATGGCTGAGGGGAATAATCGCGTAGTTCACATCGCGACGCGTGATGCCCATGGTCTTTGTGACCTGCCGTCCGTCGGCCAGCATCTGCGCCGCCGTAAACACGAGCGGCCGTGGCCGGCCGGTGCTGCCGGAGGTGAGCTTGATAAGGCAAACCGCCAGGCTGGCGAAGCGCCGACTCCTCGCGGGAAGGACGACGAGCCGGGCCCCGTCCCAGCGGAAGCCGGCGCGCAGTTCCGTAGCGAGCGCGTGTTGCGCGGCGTCGGGTTCCGCGGCGTCGAGCGGCACGGCCACGGCGCCGGCATGCATCAATCCAAGAAACACTTCGAACCACGCCACTCCGTTCGGTGACGCGAACACGACGGCGCGTCCGCGCAGAGCCTTCGCGGTTCCGCCGTGGAGATCGAGCCACGCTCGCGCGCGCGCGTCCAGCTCCCGAAAGGAAACCACCCGCCCCGATGCGGCTTCGGTGACCGCGGGTGCATCCCCACCGCGGCGGAGCGTGCGGATCCAGGCATCAAGCAACGGGTGGCTCATGGGAAGCGGGGTTCGAAGCGGTCGCATCGGCGGACGGCGTGAAATGCTCGAATTCAATCACGAGCAGCGCCGCCAGCACCATCAGCGCCACCGTGCCGCCCAGCGCGCGCACCACCGGAATCCCGCTCAGGGCCAGCACGCCGAAGGAGGCCATGGTCGTGAGCGCGGAGAGGCGCACCGAGACGGGGGGCGGCTCGCACCGATGGGCGGAGGTCGCCGAGAAAATCGCATAGTTGTGCGTGAGGCAGACACCGAGGAAGGCGCCGAGCAGGTGAAACATGTTGAGCGGCTGCCCCATCCAGCCATACAGTCCGAACACCCCGAGACACGCGCCGCAGGGAATCGAGAAGATGCGTGGCCCCCGCCGCCAGCCGTAGATGAGGAACACGCCGGCGCCGATGATCGACAATCCCACGAGGCTCAGTCGCAAAGCCGACTGCCGGTAGCGCGTAAACACGCGATTCAGCGACTGCAGCTGGTTCGTACTCACGCTGTGCGCCTCCACCGGCGGCGGCTCGACGGGTGCGGACCCGCGGGCGATGGTGACAAACCAGCTCAGCGACCGGTCGCGATGCAGCAGCAATGCGAGCGGCCCCGTGAGTTTTGCATGCAACGCCTCCACCGCGGGTTCGAGGTCGCCCGCCATGGAAGTGGCGGCGAAGTGCGCATACGCGTCAAAAAACGGCGCGAAGCCCCCAACCTCGAAGCCCGCCGCCTCCAGGGCCACGCGTAGCCGGGGTGCAAATTCCGGATGCTCCCGGGCAAAACGCACCGCCCGGACGTAGTCTGCGGTCGTGGGCACGACGGCACCCGTACTGGCCAATTCCGCAGTTCCGCCATCCCGGGCGCGCAGCCAGGCGTTGAGGACTTCCAGTGAATCGCGTGCCTCGGTCAGGGTGGGGCCGTGAGTGAGCCAGACAGTGCGATCAGCCCCGTCGCCGAACAATGCGCGGATGCGGGCGTCCTCCTGCTCGAAGACGGGCGCGGAAATCTCCAACTCCCGGATGTCATCTTTCCAAGCGAGTCGCGCGAGGCCGGGCAGCGCTGCCAGCCAGAGAACGACGAGCCCGCGGCGCAAACCGCGGCGCAAACCCGGTGGCAACGCCTGTCCGCCCCGGAAGGAACGCGTCTCAAGGTAGGCGTTGTGCAACGTTGAGAAATAGACCACCGCCGCCGTCAGGGCACAGAGGAGTCCCGCGCCCACGAACACGCCAAGCTGCCGGATCATCGGCAGATCAGAGGCCAGCAGCAGGGCAAAACCTGCCACGGTGGTGAAGCAGCTCGCCAGGAGCGGTTCAAGCAGCCGGCGGATTTTCGCCCAGTAATCTTCGCTAGGATGTGCCGGCGGCTGCAGGTAGATGTAGAAGCCATAGTCGATCGCCACGCCCGTCAGGAGCGAGCCCACCACAAACACAAAAATATGCACCTGCACGAAGGCCAGGGTGACGGCGGTCCACGCGCCCAGCACAGCCAGCAGCACCGGAGGCGCGAGGTGCAACCCGCGATGCATGCCGGGCAGGAAGATCCACGCCACCGCGAACACTGCCGCGAGTGAAAGCGTGTTGAGCCAGGAGACTTCGCTCTTGATGCGGGCTTTGCTGGCGGCGGCGAAGCGGTTGACGCCCGTGTACGCCACGGCCAGTCCCGGAAAGTCGGTTCGCACCGTGTCGGTTGCCCGGGCAATCGCCGCAAAGACGGGCGCCTGCCCCTCGTCGCGCAACGGCGAGGCGGCGATGCGCGCCCACACCAGCGCGGGCGTTCGATCACGGGCGGCGCCGGTGCCGGCCGGCTGCACGAGGGCCAGACCGCCCTTGAGACGTTCGAGCACACCGGGCATCAGCAGCAGGGGATCGGCGGGCACAATGTCCTGAAACGCCAGCGCTTCGGGCGTGGCGAGATAATCGCCCAGCGCCGTCGCAGCGCGGTTGGCCAGCCAGTCGGTGAACTGCACCGCTTCGCCTCCGGTCGTGGCGTAGACGGCCTCCTGTTCGCGCAGCCAGAATGGAAAGAGCAGCGTGAAGCGCTGGGCGAACAGCTCGCGCCCAAGGGCTTCGCGCGGCGCGGGGTCGTCGAAAGCGAGCGCTTCCGCAAACGCCGGGTCTCCGGCCAGCGCGGTGGCAAAACGCCGGGCGGCCTCGGGCGGTGCGCTCTTGCCTCCTTCGACCGTGAGCGCGAAGAGCATCACGCGCGCCTCGGCCTTGTTGGCCAGTTCGCGCACCAAGGCCAGCTCCGGTGTGCGCTCGCCCGCCGGGATGAGGTCCAGCACGTCGGTGGAGATTTTCTCCCGGAAATTGAGCCGTGCGAGCCAGCCGGCGCCGAGGAGCGCCGCGGCGGCGAGCACGCTCCAACCGAAAATCTGGCGGCGGGTGACGATCATGGGTCAGCGGAAAAACCGGCGAAGCTCCTCGGCGGTGAACGGCGCCGGCGGCCGCGGGTCGCCGACGAAAATCTCGACGCGTTGCACCGCGGAGCGGCGCAGCTCGATCCGGCGCACGAGATCGGCCTCCCCGGTGACGATGATCGCGCCCAGCGTGCGGCGGAGTTCCTCGGCGCGCGGCACCAGCGCCAGCGTCCACGCCTTGTCCGCCCGGCGGCCGTAAAGCTCGAAGCTCGCCGCCAGTGACGCGAAATCGAAGCGCAGAATGTGCAGCAGCGCTTCGTTGGCGGCGTCGGCGCGTACGTCAGCTGGCGGAGTGGTTTCGCGTCCGCCCTGGCGCATCAGCATCCCTTGGCGGTCGATGATGACGATGCTCTCTTTCGGCTCCCGGTATTGAAGACTCAGTCCCTGAGTGGCATCGATGCGCACCTCGCCCTTCAGCACGACGGGCTTCTTACGGAAGGGAAACCAGCGGTGCTCCTCGAACGGGGCATCCACGGTGGTGCGCTGATCGAGGCCGGCGAGCACATCGCGCCACGCCGGATCGACCGGTTCGAGGATGAGCCGGTGCTCCGCCGAGACGAGCGGCGGTTCCTCGGCAGCGCGCGCGGCCGTCACAGACGCCAGCAGACCAGGCAGCAGGAGCAGAACCGGCGCGACCACGGCAGACAACTTCGCCATCCGCCGGCGGCGGCGCAGCAGGGCGGGAAACCGGTGCAGGAGCAGTTCGGTGATCAGGTGCGTGTGCATCCACACGAGCCGGAGGTTGTCGCGCCCGTAGCGAAAATGGGAGACGCCGCTTTCGCTGGGCCTGAAATATCGCACCGGGGCCGCCAGGTTCACCGCCGGCACGCCGGCCCAGAAGAGGCGCACGGCCGCCTCGGTGTCGAAATCGTAGCGGCGTCCGCCGCGCCGCGGCTCCATCACGGCAAGCAAGGGCCGCGCGGGGTAGACACGGAAGCCAAAGAGCGGATCATCGATGGCCGGCCCCAACGTTTCGAAACGCACCATCCCGATGCTGAGCTTACGGCCATACAGCCGCTCCGGCGGCACGTCGGGCCCGAAGATGGGGCGCCCGAGGATCATCGCTCCGGGCTGGTGCTGCGAGGCCGCCATGAACCCGGCAATGCTTGCGGCCGGATGCTGGCCGTCGGCATCCATCACCAGCGCGTGAGTAAAGCCATGCGCCACCGCGTCGCGCAGACCGGCCAGCACGGCCGCGCCTTTGCCGCCGTTGCGCGGCAGCACGAGTACGCGCAGGCCGGGCTCATGCTCCGCCATCGCCACCACCGGCAGGTGGCTGCCATCGGTGCTGCCATCGACGACCAAAAGCACCGGACGCCAGTGGCGCAGCACCTCGTCCACGACCCCGCCCAGGCGAGGACCGGGGTTATAGGCCGGCAGAAGGACAAGATGCGTGGGCGACGGACTCATGAACGGAACACTGCCAAGGCTGGCATCATGAGGTGGCTTCCGAAGGGGCGGCGACGGCGGAAGGCGGGGAGTGACCCATGAGAGCGCGGCGGAACCATGTTTCCACCTCGGTCACCGTCGCTGCGACCATGCGCGTTTCCGGCGGAGGGAAGCATTTCCCCAGCGTCAGGGTCACATGCGCCGGCAGCCGCGGGAGTTTCCACCAGGCGCGATTCTTGATGAGAAGGTTGGAGTCGCAGGTGATGCGCACGGCTTGGATCGGCACGCGGGCGCGCTGGGCGATGAAGGCGAAACCCGGCTTGAGGGGATTGAGCAGGCCGTCGCGGGTGCGCGTGCCCTCGGGAAAAATGACGAGGGTATGCCCGGCGGCCACCTTGGCGCTGGCCGTGCGGATGAGACCAATCCCGCCGTCATTGGCGAAGTAACCGGCCGAGCGCGCGGCCGCACCGAGCACGGGATTGCGGCGGATGGCGGGCTTGAAAATGCACACCGCCTCGGGCACGCGGGCAAGCAGGTAGGTGATGTCCATCAACCCGGGATGGTTGGCCACCAGTACGAGACCGCGATCGCGCGGCAGGCGCTCGAAGCCCTCGTAGGTGACGGGAACCAGGCGTGACTGCCGGAGCCACCACACCCAAAGGGAAAAAAGCCGGTGGATCAGCCGCTGAAAGAAACGCTCGACCCGCGGCGTGTCCGGCAGCCAGCCCAGGAGCAGGCAGAACAGGCTCAGCAACAGGCCGCCGCTGCCAAAGAAAAAGAACGAAAGATAATACACCGAGAGCTGGTAGGCGGTGAGGCAGACGCGCATGGCGCTAGGGCAAGGTTGCCGGGGTCGGCGGACCGGGCTCCGGGTTGAGCGGCAGAAAGTTGAACCAGAGCAGCGGATGCTGTCGAACCAATGTTTCCAATTGCGTCAGCACCGCCTGAAAATGGACGCGAGCACGCCGCAGATTGGCTTCGCGGCCCGCGCCGTCGGGCGTGAAAACCGGCGAGGCGACCACGATGGTTGCGGCGTTCGATTCCGGCACGCCCACGCAGAACACCACCGGCCGGTCGAAGAGCAGCGCGAGATGGTAGATGGTGAATGGAAACAGGCGCGTTCGCGCCAGGAAGTGAAACGGCTCCGCCTTCGAGCTGAATTCCAGCCGGTCGCACTGCATCGCCAGCGAGTGGCCGGCCTCCACGGCCTCCTTGAGCGCGAAAGGGAGGCCGGCCGGATCGTTGACCCAGATGAACGACACCCATTGCCCGAACAGCCGGCCAAGCCAGCGGGTGTCGTCGGAGTTGCCGACTTGCTGGCGGATCATCGCCAGGGGCCGGCCGCGACCGCCGAGCAGGAATCCGAGCAGGTCCGAATCTCCAAAATGAAAGGTGCCGAAGAGCGCCGGCCGGCCTGAGTCCACGAGCGCGTCGAACGCGGGACCGTGCGCCGGATCGAGGCGGCAGTGATGCGGCACGCCGCGCGCCACGCGCAGTTTGACCATGAGGAAATCTGCAAACGCGAAGAAATGCCGCCAGACCTCGAGGAGCCTCGGCGGCCGGCCGAGCACGAGCGCCAGGTACTCGCGGGAATGGCGCCGCTGCGCACCCATGAAAGTCAGCGCCACCCACGTGCCGAGCATCAGGCCGGACCGGAAAAGCCGCCGCGGCAGCCAGTGGTCCGCATGCTGGAGAAACCAAAAGCCCCACGAGGGGCCGGGATTGTGCGGACGGGGGTCGGAGGTGCTCACGACCACTGCAGGGTGAACCCGCCGCCGGCGCCGCGCCAGTGCATTTCGCGTCGTCCGGCGAGCGCTTCCGCAAAATCGGGCAGGGTCGGACATGGGCCGGTTTCCTGGTCCGCTCCGTCCGGCGCAAACGCCACCCGGCCGATCGCGCCGGCCGGCTCCGCCCTGAGGCTGAGCGCAAAAGCAAACGCCCGGTCGCTGGCCATGCCGTGGTCGAGCATCCACGTGCCGCGCTCCTCACCGCCGAGCAGCACCACCTGCGGCGCGGGGTCGATCAGCGCCGTCAGCAGCGCCTGCTCGACCAGCCGCCGCCGGCCAGTCAGCGGGAAAAAGCGCCGCACCGGCTGCTGCCGTCCGATGAGCACCTGCTGCACCGCGCTCGGATGGATCGAAGTCTGGAACAGCAGTGGGCTCGCCTCCGGGAAACTGGTCAGGTAGTCCTCCAGCGCGCGCGTCTCCGCATAGGTGGTCGCATAAACCACCGTGTCGTCCAGGCCGATCGCGAGGCCGTCGACGGTCGAGCCCACGAGCAGCCCGAGATGCGTCATGCGCCGCAGCGCGCCGCGGGAAAACTTCGCGGCCAGCCGGTCGCGCGCGCCGTCCGCGGTCTCCGCGGCGGCGGGGTGTTCGACGCGCAGGAAATGGATGTGCCGTTCAATCATGGGCCAAAAGCATGGCGGCATGGGCGCCGCCAAACGCGTTGCTGGTGAGGATGGCGCCATCGTAACCGTCACGGGCAAAGGCCTCGAGCGCCACGCTGCCGGTGCAGCACGGGACCGCGCCGCCGACGGTGCCGGGAAGGCGGCCCGCGCGCAGGCCCGCGAGGGCCAGGGCGAGTTCGACCAGCCCGCAACTGCCCAGCGTGTGCCCGAGGCTGCCCTTCCACGAGACCAGTGGCGCGCCGGGCAGGTGGCGCGCATACGCCTCGGCCTCGAGCCGGCCGGCCTCCAGCGTGCCGGTGCCGTGGCCCTTAACCCACACGCGGCGGCCGCGGGCCGTGCCGGCGATGGCTGCGGCGCAAGCGTCGAAACCGGCGCCGTCGGGCCGGTTGCCGGTGAAATGGTGCATCTCGTTGTGCAGCGCGTGCGCCTCGAGGCGGAGGGGCGTCGTGGCGCGCGTGAGCACGGCGAAGGCCGCGCCGTCGCCGAGGCCGATCGAGCCGGTGGCGCGCACCGCATACGGCGCCGGCAAACTGGCGTTGAGAATCTTCAGGCTGTGGAAGCCGCCCGCCACAAACGGACTCACGAAATCGAACGTGACCACCAGCACGCGGTCGGCCAGACCGGCGTGCAGCAGCCGCGCGGCCTGGACCAGCCCGAGATGGGCGGACACGCAGGCGTGGGAGATCACGTGCACCTGTTCGCCCCAGCCGAATTCGCGCTGAAGCATTTCCACGCACGCGAAGGGCGGACCATGCCGCAGGTGGCGCGGATCGCGGTCGCGGGTGAAAGCGTAGAGGCTGCCGACGCCGAAATTGCTGCTGGTGACGATGAGTGGCCGGCGGGCCGTGCCCCACCGGTCGCCGGGAATCCTTTCGACCAGGCGCCGCAGGTCGGGCAGCCAGCGCGGCGGCACGGTTTCATCCATCGACCCGCAGAGCGCCAGCGGCACGAGGTCGCCGCCGGCGGCGCCGAGCACGGGCTGCATCTGCAGGGCCCGCCGGCCCGCCAGCAGGGCGCCGGTTGTGGCGGTGGCGTCGCCAAACGGCGTGAGGCAGTCGCACGCCTCGATTCCCGTCGGAAGGGAGTCCACGGTTGGACTCATGACGGAGGGTCAGGTGCCGCGGCCGGGCGGCCGGCCGCGGATGAAGTCGGCGAGGGTGGCGACGGTGGCGAGCGCCTGGCGCGACTCCTCGCTGCTGCCGATCTTGATGCCGAATTCCTTTTCGAGGCGGAGCACGAGCTCGAGCGCGTCGATGGAATCCAGATCAAAGCGGGACGCGCCGAAGAGCGGCTCGTGGTCGAGAATTTCCTCGGGCTTCACGTCCTTCAGACGAAGGGTCTGAACGATGAGATTTTTCAGGCGGGCGTTAAGCAAATCGGGCATGGGGGCTCACGGGGCGCGGCGGAGCACATGGCAGACGTTGCTGCCGCCAAAACCGCTGCTATTTTTGAGCACGAGGCGTGGAGCCACGTCAAGCGAAGTGCGCGGCAGGTCGAGGCGGGCGCAATCCGGATCCGGCTCTTCGAGATGCGCTGCGCCGGGAATGAATCCGTCGGCAATGGCGAGGGCGCAAAAGGCGGCCTCCATCGCGCCGGCGAGGGACAGGCCATGGCCGGTGAGCGCCTTGGTGCTGCTCACCTTCGGCCGGGCGCCGCCGAACACGGCCTGGAGTGCGAGCGCCTCGGAGCGGTCGCCCGCGGGGGTGGAGGTGGCATGGGCGTTGACGTAATCGATGTCGCGCGGGGCCACCTGCGCATCAGCCAGGGCGCGCCGCATGGCCTCGCGCAGGCCCGTGCCCTCGGGATGCGAAATGGCCACGCTGTGGCCGTCGCCCGCCTGCCCCCAGCCCGCGAGCTCGGCGTAAATGTGCGCCCCCCGGCGGCGGGCAAGCGCCGCGTCTTCGACCACGAGCGCCACGGCGCCGCCCGTGCCGACGAAGCCGTCGCGCCGCCGGTCGAACGGACGCGAGGCGGTGTCGGGGTCGGGGTTGATGGAAAGCGCGCGCAGGCTGGCGAAGGGCAGGATGCTCTCGGTGTTCATGTCCTCGGCGCCGACCACGAGCATGCGCCGCTGGCGGCCGAGACGGATTTCATCCATCGCGTAGCCGAGCGCGTGGCTGGAGGAGGTGCAGGCGGAGACGAAGCCGCAGACTGCGCCACGGATGTGGTGATAGGCGGCGAGATTGAAATTAAGCGTGCCGGCGATGGAGCTGACGATGCCCATGGGATTGCCGCGCTCGCCGCGCGTCGCGTACATCTGGCCGAGATACTGGCCGAGCATGTAGGGCGAGCCGGCCGAGGCGCAGAAGAGGCCCGTGCCGCCGTCGGACAGGTCGTCCGCCCCGAGTCCGGCCTCGGCCAGCGCCTGCTGCAGGGCGCATTCCGCATACACGCCATGCGGGGGCAGGCTGCGCAGCATTTCGGGGGCGATGGTATGGTTGGCGGGCCAGCGCCAGTCGCGCCAGTTGGGCGTGGGAAAGGCGAAGCCCTTGACCGTGCCCGCGACCTTGACGGGTATGTTGGGGTTGTCGAAGAAGGTAAAGGGTTCGAAACCGTGCCGCAGCTCGCGCAGGCTTCGCAGCACGGTCGCCTTGTCATTGCCAATGCTGGTAATGAAACCCAAGCCGGTGATGACGGGCAGGGGCGGCATGCAACGAAAGCGGTCAGGCTGTCGCCTTGGCGGCGCTCTTGCGCTGGATGAAGAGCCGCAGGTCGTCGATGGTGCGAACCTTGAGGATTTCCTCGTTGGAAATGGAAATACCGAACAGGTCTTCCGCGAAGAAGATGATTTCGGTGATGGCCAGCGAGTCGAACCCCAGCCCGTCCATCAACGGGGTGTCGCCGGGGTAGGTGGCGAGTGAGGAGGCGGGCTTGCGGGGGATGAAGTCCTCCAAGATGGCAAAAATCACCGCATCCAGATCGGCCGGCTTGCGTTCGGTTTGAAAACGCCGGAACGCCGCCCGGGCCGGTTGGGGCAAATGTCGGAGTTTTTCCTCGATGTCAGGGATGACGGCAGGGGTAATCGGACGGGAATCCATATCGCTGGGTGGCGGGAGCTGAGAGAGCAGAAGAGTGAAAACGCGCGGCGGCGGTGGCAAAGAGAAAGTGCTGGGGTCAGCCTTTCACGGCGATATATTCGCTGAAGATGCCCAGCAACCGCTGGTGCACGATCGCGGTGAAACCCGCGGCTTGCAGTTCTTGGAGCACGGCTTCCGGTGGCACGCAGGTATTCATGGTCTCCCAGAAGTAGATCATCATTTCCTCGCTGCTGCGACTGCGGGTGAACAGCCGGGTGAGAAACGGATAGATCCGTCCGAAATAGAGCCGGAAGAGAAATGCCCCGCCCCGGCCGGCGGGCTTGGTCACCTCGAGGATGAGGAGCCTGCCGCCCGGACGCAGCACGCGGAGAAACTCGGTGAAGGTCACCTGGAGATCGCTGACGTGCCGGAGCGCGTATCCCATGGTGAGAAAATCGAACGAGTTGTCGGCGAACGGCATTTTTTCCGCCCGGCCTTGCACAAAACGCGCGGCGAGCTTGGGGCGGGCGACCGCCAGCATGCCCTCGCTGGGATCGAGGCAGGTGATGTTCTCGGCCGAGCCGAGAATCGGCACGGCCGCCACCGCCATCAGTCCCGTGCCGCAAGCCACGTCCAGCAGTTGCATGCCGGGCTTGAGGCCGTGACGCTGTTGGGCCCATCTGCGATAAAAGGCGCCGCTGTGGAAGAAACCCCAGTCCACCACCGCGTCGTAATCCTTCGCCCCGTCGTCGAAGAGCTGCCGGACGAAGGCCGGCTTTTCCGCGGAGCTGGCATAGCGGGCGTTGATGGGCGGATGGGGGATCATGCGGTCAGGCGTTGAAGCTGGGGAGGGAGACGCCGCGCTGAGAGAAGAGAGGAACGCCGCGAACGAGCGCAGGCCAAGAAGAAAATGACTCGGCGGACTGCTGGTGGACCCTGGTCGAGGCCCGCTATGACGCCATCGCCCGCTGGCTCTCATCATTCCCAAGCGTAGCTGCCACGTTCCGTGCCTTGCGGGGGATTGTTTTACCTGCTTCGGAAGGGACGTTTCGAAAGCGGTTTTGTCCGACCAAGGAGTGGGTGAAGCGAGAAGTCTATTATCCGCCCCGACCAACAGCGCCACACCGCGGTGGCGTTCATCGAAACTGCGCTCGCCTACTGCGGACGCCCTCGGCGTGCACGCGCAGCGCGTGATGACCGACAACGGCAGCTGCTATCGCTCCGCCGCCCTCCGCCGGGCCGTCCGTTTGCGCAACAGCTGCAGCGTTGCGACGGAAACCACCAGGATGCCGACAGCGGCGAAGGCCAGCCGCCCGCTGCCTTTGGCGATCGCCTGGCCGCCGTACGCGAGTGCGATAATGTAGCCGGCCATGACGAAGGTGGAGACGACCAGATAGGGCACCAGGGGCACGCGAATCAGTCCCAGCAAATAGCTCTGCACCCAGAAAGGCGGACCAGGGGTCAGGCGCACGATCAATGCCACCTGCCACGCACCGCCCGCCGTGCTATCCGGCAAGCGGAATTCAAAGTACGTCAGCAGCCGGCTCACAAGCGGGCGCAGGGCCCGGTTGGCCAGCCAGTAGGTCAGCAGAAGATTGACGATTACGGCCGTCAATGACCACACGATCACCCAGCCGGTTCCCAACGTCGGCCCGAACACCAGCCCGGCGGTCAGGGTGAAAGCAATCAACGGGAACCCCACGGCCGGCAGCAGGGCCATGGCCACAAAGAAGACCTCCGGGCCCGCTTCCCGCAAACCCAAGACCGCGGCGTCAGCCGCTTCCATCAGTCCCGTCCTCAGTGCCACGAAGACCAGCACTGCGATCAAAGCAGCGAGACCCGCGGCCAGCATGAGGTGCTTTTTCGTCCAGCGACGGTAAAATGATTGAGAGACGGGTCCCATTAGCACCCCAGTATGCTGTCCGGAAATCGCCCACGTCAAAGTAAGATCACAGCCGGACCGCCTACATTGGCTCTCCGTCATGCCGACAAGCTCATTCCAATCATTTTGAAACTTTGCGACAGATCAGTTGCGGGAACAGCCTTACCCCGCTTCTCCAATCTTCGAACCGGCCGGCCACCCTGTCGTACACTCTATTGACGCCCTCCGGCCGTCATCCAGTCTTCGCGCCAGTCCGCGAATCCTCCGGCTCTCTCCTCCCAGCTCGCCGCTCTCCCTCGTGCACCACTTTATCAAGATCGCCCTGCTGGGCTCCGTTCTGAGTGTCGCCACTTTCGCGGCCGAGCCAGCCCCGGGACGTCCCTGGGAATCGAGCGCCCTGAACGTTGAATCGGGGGTGCTCTGGGAAATCGGCAGCGGCACGCCCTTCGCCTACCGGCTGGTGCCAACGCAGCTCTCGTGGCGATCTGCGGAGTTTCTGGGTCATGCTTTTTCGGACGGATCCCGGATTGTGATCCGCCACCGGCTTACCTTGATCGGCACTTGGGTCCAGAACGGACCTGAATCTCATTACGTGGGGTTCTCGGGTTCGCCGTCCCTCGAATGGTGGGACAAGACCGGAACCTGGTCGTTGTTCACCGGATCCGGCGGTGGCTTCGGATGGATCGATTCCCGCGGAATCAAAGGCGGTCAGGGCCAGGACTTCACGCTGAATTGGTTCATCCGGGGCGGGATCGAGCATGTGACCGCCAAAAACATCCGGTGGAGCGCGGGCATAATGTACCAGCACATGTCGAATGGAGGACAGACCAAGCCCAATCCGGGGATCGACGCGCTGGGTTTTACGCTCGGTTACTCCTGGGCATACTGAGCTGAGGCGTGTTCGGTTTCACTTGGATTCCAAGCAGGGTGGGACTGCCGGGCCCTCCGCGAACCTAATACGGCTACCCGTATGGTATCGCGAGAGCCCATTGGCAGTTCCAGCGCGGGCTTGAGGAGGCGGAAGCAGGGAAGCATAGTCGCAGCGTGTGGTTCTTGATCATCGTCAATCTGGCCGGCAAAATGGCGGCCATCCTCGTGGGATGGACGGCGCCCGCCGCAGCCCTGGCGCTTTGGTTTGTGCCCGACGCGTTGCTGGCTTATCACCTTTTCGCACCCCAGGCACAGGGATTGGTGCGCGTGCACCGGCGCTTCACGACCACGCGGCCGGAGGTGTGGCTGACCATTGACGACGGCCCCGACCCGGAAGACACCCCGCGCATTCTCGAGCTGCTGGCGGCACACGGGGCGCACGCGACGTTTTTTGTGATCGGAGAAAACGCCGCCATCCACCCCGGACTCATCCTGGCGATTGCAGCCGCCGGGCATGAGGTGGCGCACCACACGCACACGCATCCCCTCGGGGCGTTTTGGTGTGCTTCACCGGCACGGGTGGGACGGGAACTCGACGCGGGGCTGGAGGCATTGCGCCTGGCCGGAGTGAGGCCGACGCGATTTCGTCCGCCAGCGGGGATCAAGAATCTCTGGCTGGCGCCGGCCCTCAGCGCACGCGGACTCACCTGCGTGGGCTGGAGTGCGCGCGGACTGGAACGCTGGCACGGAGATGCGGAGGCGGTGGCGGCCAGGGCAACCCGCGGCCTCGTTCCCGGTGCGATCCTGTTGCTTCACGAAGGCCCCCGGGTGCCGGCGACCATCCGCGTTGCCGCCATCCGCCGCGTGCTCGAACGATTGCAGGAACTTGGCTACCAGTGCGTCGTGCCCGGACCGGATCAGCTGGTTGGTCAGGAACCGCCCGGTTAAACTTGGGGCGGTCCCGGAAAGACGCGAAGCAATCGCAGGTGCACAACGGCGACGGTCGCACCGAGCACGGCTCCGGCGAGGACGTCGAGCGAGACATGCTGGCGGATGGCGACCGTGGAATACAGAATGCCCAGGCACCACAGCCAGTTGAGCGCGCGAACGAGGCGCCCGGCGCCCATCTGCCGCAACAGGCGCTCGAACCAGACGGCGGTGAACACGGCAAAAGCCACGTGCAGGGAGGGACAGGCGTTGCCCGAGGCATCGACCGACTTGAGAAAGGCAAAGGCGGGATGCTGCGACCAGTCAACGTCGGGCCGCGGCACGGCCGTCGGCCAAAAGAGAAATATCCCCAGACCGATGACACTGAGCCCGACGGCGGCCAGGCCGTAGGACACGAGCTCGCGGCGATCGATCAGCAACGCGGGCGCCAGTGACACATAAAACCACAACGAAAAATAGAGGGGCAGGGCCTCGGGCCAGAAACCGACCAGCCGGTCGACCGCGGTGAGTGGTATGGTGGTGGGAGGATAGAGCGGGTGCCGGAGCAGCCAGAAATAGACGACAAAGAAGGCGGTCATGCCGAGGGTCGTGCCGATCATCTTGGCCGGCCACCACGTGAGCACGCGGGCACCGACTTGGTGAAGCCAGCCAACATCGGGTGGGCGCTTGTGCGGCAAGTCCATGATTTGAGGAGCAGTAGGCGGGCGCCGGGCTCGCACGGCAAGCAGCGCCATTTCCCGGGCGAACTAGGAACGGCGCAAGGCGCGCACCTCCTCGCGCAATCGTTCAACCTCGCGAGACAACTCTGAGATGACGCGCAGGCCCGCGAGGGTCATGCCGTGCTCAACGCGCAGCCACTCAAGGCGCCGCAGCATCCGAATCGCTTCGTCGTCAAACCACCAGCCGTCACGTTCGGGCGCCGTGACGGGCGAGATGACGCCGTGGCGGCAATAAACGGCAATCTGGTGACGTGGCGTCTGCGTGATCTGCACGACGGTTTCGATGGAGTAAACGTCCTCCGCCATCGACTCGAATGGTTGTGGAGCGCTCGATGCACTTTGCCCTGCTTCTTTCATGGTATCCTCCTGAATCTGGCTCGGGAACGAGTTCGGTTGTTCACGACGGCTCCCGCGGGTTGAACCGCGACGTCCGGCTGAGTTCCTCCCACAACGTCCTTTCTTTTTCGGTGAGTCCTGGGGGCACTTGAATATTGGCGACAACGTAGAGGTTGCCACGTTCGCCGCCCCGGCCCCTGGGCAGCCCATGCCCGCGCACGCGCAATTGCGCGCCATGATTGGTGGCGGGCGGAATGCGAACCTTGATCGGGCCCTCGAAGGAGGGGGCGACGACGGTCGTCCCCAGCACGGCCTCCCACGGCGCGAGATCGACGTCGTGATAAAGATCGGCACCCCGTGTTCGAAAGTCAGGATGCGCGGCATAGCGCACGCGCAAATAGAGATCGCCCGCCGGCGCGCCACCAACGCCTGGCTCGCCTTTGCCCGGCACCCGTATCCTTCGCCCCTCCATCGCGCCCGACGGAATACGCACCTGAAAGGAATGCGTTTCGGCCTTGCCCGTGCGCGGATCGACGGTCTGCAGCGAAATCGCCCGCATCGTCCCGTGCATCACTTCGGTCAGCGTGACGAGGATCTCACCCTCGACATCCGCACCCTGCCGTCCCTCCGCGCGGGATTCCGCGTGGAAGTCGCGTCCGCCGGATTCAAAACCAAACCGGCTGCCCCCGCCGAAAAACTGTTCGAAGAAATCGCTGAATCCGGTCCCGGTGAAATGAAACTCGTGGGCCTGCCCGCCATTCGCCGCGTGCGCCCAGCGTCCCTCCCATCCCGGAGGCGATGGCGGGCGGCCGTCCTCCTGCCACTGCGCTCCCAGCTCATCGTATTTCCTGCGCTTGACCGGATCGCTCAGGACCTCGTTGGCTTCGTTGAGCTCCTTGAATTTTTCCTCGGCGTTCTTCTTGTCCTTGGCGACGTCCGGATGATATTGGCGCGCAAGTTTGCGGAACGCCTTTTTGATGTCGTCGTCCGTCGCATCCCGCGTGACCCCGAGCGTGGCGTAGTAATCTTTGAATTCGACCGGCATCTCGTGATTAAAAGGCGGACTTGGTTTGAGCCGGCGTTTCCCAAGGCGATACCCGGATCTTCGGCGCGGTGGTGCTCATGGATGCACACACCCTTCATTGATCGCATGGTGTCGTTTGTCGAGCCGAAGGGCCAATCTCCGCTTGGCGGCACGGCGCGGCGTCCTTGAGCGGGCATACTCGGTCCAGTCCAGATTCACCCCCCGATTTCGCGCTTATCGCCCGACGCCGAGGATCGCGCCCTGCAACGTGAAAAGCATGATTTCGTGACCCAAGATGATGGCTGGCAGGCGGGCCGAGCGGTTTTCTACGCGGGGAAACTCCGTCAGATCACCAGCAGCGGTCGGGTAACACCCCATACCGCCCGTGCGGGCCCGGGTGTAACCTCGGCCCGGGTGAAATCATGATCTCATGGTCTTGCCTCCGTTCCAGAGAGGACACGGATGGTCCGTCGAAAAGGCCAACCGCGTCCCCTGCCGGGAGCACTGCTGTCCTCAACACAGCATCAGTCTCATAAACCTTAAGCCCACCAGAAAGAGATATGAAATTACACAAACTCGTCGCCTTTTCCATCATAGCGACTTCCTCGGTCGCCTTGTTTGCTTCCTCGGAAACCGACCGCAAAATCGAGGACGCCGCCAAAGCGTCCTACAACTACCGCACCGTGCTCGAGAATCACGTGAACGTGCAGGCAAATGACGGCGTCGTCACGCTCACCGGCACCGTGGGGGACAAAGACCTCAAAGTCCTCGCCGAGGACACCGTGAGCAATCTCCCGGGCGTCACCCGGGTGGACAACCAGATCGCCCTGGATCCGGCGCTCGCCGAGCACTCCGACGGGTGGATTGCCTTCAAACTCCGCACCCAGTTGCTCGTGAGGTCCAATGTCAGCGCCGCCAATACCACGGTCCGTGTTAAAGACGGCGTCGTCACCCTGACCGGCACGGCTGACAACCTCGCGCAGAAGGAACTCACCGGAGAATACGCGAAGGAGATCGATTGGGTGAAATCGGTGAAGAACGACATCGTCGTGAACGCCTCGCCCGCCCCGGCACAGACGATGGGCGAGAAAATTGATGACACCTCGATCACCGCGCAGGTGAAATACGCGCTCTTTACCCACCGTTCGACCAGCGCGCTCAAGACCAAGATCACCACCACTGATGGTGTAGTCGTGATCACGGGCGAAGCCGCCAACGATGCGGAAAAGTCCCTCGCCGGCAAACTCGCCGAGAGCATTCGCGGCGTCAAGTCCGTGACCAATGACATGACGGTTAAAATGTGAAGTCCACGGCTCCCTCTCTCCCCGGCCCGACTCCCTCGGGCTGAGGGGAACGAGCCCCGTGACCCTCGAGCGCAATTCGCCCATTTCCATCCCGCGACAGTGCACCGTGCACCCGTCGTCCGGCCGGACCCACAATAAAGGTATCATGAACAAAGCCATCTCACTCGCCCTCCTCGTTGGGGGCATCGTGCTGATCATCTATGGGATCAGCGCCTCGGACTCCCTCAGCTCGTCCTTCTCTCGTTTTTTCACCGGTTCACCCACCGATAAAACCATGTGGCTGTTGATCGGCGGCATCGTCGCAGCCGCGGTAGGCCTGTTCGGCCTGTTCCGCGGGTCAAAGTCACCTTAATCCCAACCACCCGCCCTCATGCTCAACTACGCCATCATCTTTTTCATCATCGCCCTCATCGCGGCCGTGCTTGGCTTCGGTGTCATCGCCGGCACGGCGGCCTGGATCGCCAAGGTCCTCTTCATCATCTTCCTCGTGCTCTTTTTGGTTTCATTGCTCCGTCCCAGGAAAACCTGATCCCGCTGATGAGCGCGGGCAGGAAAACTCCCCATCGACATTTCTCCCCAACCGGCAGTTAATGACGCCTGGCGGGTGCTCACGCATCGCGCCCCGGCCTACCTCATGAAAAGCGGCGCAATTGGATCCTCGCGGCGGCACTTGCGGCAACTCGGTGCAACGCTGCGCCGGCGCACCGCCGCCCTGGCCGTGACCACCCGGTGGCTGCAGCGTGAAACCACCCGGCGCAAGACCGGGGAAGCAAACCTCAGGCAGGGCGCGCGGCACTACAGCCTGCTCCTCGCCCAATCGCGATGCATGCAGGACGAACTGCGGCGGCTGGCGCATCAAATTCTGTCGGCGCAGGAGGAGGAGCGGAAGAAAATCAGCCGCGAACTTCACGACGAAATCGCCCAGACTCTGGCGGGCATCAACGTCCAGCTCGCGGCCCTGAGCCTGGAAGCGGCCGTCAGCGCCCGGGGACTGAAGAGGAAGATCGCCAGCACGCAACGGCAGGTGGGGAGATCAATCGAGGCCATCCATCGCTTCGCGCGCGAGCTCCGTCCGGCCCTGCTCGACGACCTCGGGCTCATCCCGGCGCTTCGGTCTTACCTGAAAAAATTCGCGGCACGGACCGGCCTGCGGATCCGTTTTACCGCTTTTACCGGGGTGGAAGCTCTGGACAGCGCCAAGCGGACGGTGCTCTATCGCGTCGCGCAGGAAGCGCTCACCAACGTCGCCCGCCATGCGCAGGCCAGCCTGGTTCAGGTGACTATCCGGAAAGTCCCGGACGCCGTCCGCATGGAGGTCGCGGATGACGGCCGGTCCTTTCAGGTGCAACGCGTCCTGTCCTCCCGGACCAACAAGCGGCTGGGGCTGCTCGGCATGCGGGAACGTGTGGAGATGGTTGGCGGCAGCTTCGCCATCGAATCCGCGCCTGGTCGCGGCACCACACTCCGCGCTCAGATACCGTTCAAACGCGCCGTCCCGGCACAATCCTTATGAAGCCCATCACCGTCCTCCTGGCTGACGATCACACGGTCGTGCGCCAGGGGTTGCGTGCGCTCCTGAAGGCCGAGGCGGACCTCGCGGTGGTCGGCGAAGCGAACAACGGACGCCTGGCGGTGGAGTTGACCAAAAAACTCCATCCCGACGTGGTTGTAATGGACCTCGCCATGCCGCAGCTCAACGGCGCCGAGGCCACCCGGCAGATCCTTCTGGCCGTCCCCGCCACCAAGGTGCTCATCCTTTCGGCGCATAGCGACGACGAGTATGTCGAGCGCGTGATTGCCGTGGGCGCGGCCGGCTACCTGTTGAAACAAAGTTCGGCCCATGTTCTGGCCGAGGCGATCAGGGCGGTCGAAAAAGGGCGTCCCGTTTTCAGTCCTGCCATTGCCAAGCGTCTCGGCGATGAGGGCGGAAAACTGCGCGTCCAAGGGAACGCGCCCGGGAGACGCCGGAGCCTTCTGACTTCGCGCGAGGAGGAGGTGCTGCAGCTCGTGGCCGAAGGCGCGGCCAACAAGCAGGTCGCGGCAGAGCTCGGCATCAGCATCAAGACGGTCGAGAAGCACCGGCAGCACCTCATGGACAAACTCAACATTCATGACACCGCCGGGCTCACCCGCTATGCGATCGCCGCAGGCATCATCGAAAGCAGTGTCCAGCTGACAATCGTCTAGGTCTGGTGGCAGGAGACTGTTCCGCCACTGGGGAGCGATGGATCGAGTGGCAGGCGGGGTGGACGCGCCCGTCCACAGAAAAGGCTATCGCCTGCCAGCAGGCTGCTCCAGGTGGAGTCGGCCGCAACTGCGCAAGGAGGCGGCGCCCACCGCTACGGGTAGGGTAACGCCCCATACCGGCAGAGGCACAGGCCGCGTATTCTGCAGCCCTCAGCTTATGAAAATCAATAATTTGCCAGCCCTGCTTGTTCTCATCGCCAGCCCTATCGCGCTGTTCGCCTCGTCTGAAACTGATCGCCAGATCGAGGTGGCCGCCAGAGCGTCCTACAATTACAACGCCGTGCTCGAAAATCACGTATTCGTGCAGGCGAACGACGGCGTCGTCACGCTCACCGGCACCGTGGGGGACAAAGACCTCAAAGCCCTCGCCGAGGACACCGTGCGCAATCTCCCGGGGGTTACCCAGGTGGACAACCGGATCGTCCTGGATCCGGCACTCGCCGAGCACTCCGACGGGTGGATCGCCATCAAGCTCCGCACCCAGTTGCTTATGAGGTCCAACGTCAGCGCTGCCAATACCACGGTCAGTGTTAAAGACGGCGTCGTCACCCTGACCGGCACGGCCGACAACCTGGCGCAAAAGGAACTCATCGGAGAATACGCCGAGGAGATTGATTGGGTGAAGTCAGTGAAGAACGACATCGTCGTGAACGCCGCGCCCGCTACTGTACAAACCTTGGGCGAGAAAATTGATGACACCTCGATCACCGCGCAGGTGAAATACGCGCTCCTCACCCACCGCTCGACCAGCGCGCTCAAGACCAAGGTCACCACCACTGACGGCGTCGTCGCCGTGACGGGCGTAGCCGGCTCCGAGACCGAAAAATCCCTCGTCACCAAGCTCGCCGAGAGCATTCGCGGCGTCAAGTCCGTGACCAATGACATGACGGTGAAGAACTGAGGTCAGCCCCGCCTGCTGCGCCGTGGCGGCCGGATTTATCGCACTTATCGAACCTATGCGGCCTGAGCGGAAAACGAACCCCATCTGAATTCATTCAACCCTCGATCCGGTGAACAATGTTCTCTGCCTCGGTCAGGCCGCCCGTTCTTCCGCCGACCCGGGCATCGATCTGTCCTCGGATCACACGCTTTCCGAGCTGTTGGCCTTGCACGAGGATCTGGTCATCCAGCTCCGTAGGGACGCCGCCGGCGCCGAACGTTTGGGGGACATCGGCACCGCCGATTTTCTCACCGGCTTGTTGAAGCAGCACGAAAAAGCCGCGTGGATACTCCGGGCCCAACTCGAGACCGAAGAAGAGGAAGCTTCGCAAGACCAACCGCTCAAAACTTAAAACTCAAAATCATGAGCAAGCCCCCATCTCCCTCGCGCTGCTCGTCGGCGGCATTATGGGGTGTTGTTCCCGGACGATTGTTGCGTGACATCAAGGGGGCAGTGAAGCGTGGGCGATCCTGACCGAGGTCCGTGCGAGGAGAATCCATGTGCCGATCCACCGTTCGACTAGGGTTACACCCCATAGCCCGCGCCCGATTTGACGCCACAGATCGCCAGGCGAGCCTATGAACTGTACGAGCAGCGAGGCCGCCAGGACGGGCGAGCAGTTGAGGACTGGGGGCAGGCGGAGCGGGAGATTCGGAGAGACGAACCCCATCATTAAACCGGAGCGAACCGCGCGGCGGACGCTTTTCCAGCCGGATGGTCTGACGCGATGAGACAAGAGAATTGCGGTCCTGAATCGCCATCGGGGTGGCAAGCTGCAGGTCCAAGACCACTTGATCGAATTCGCGCTGAGTACGTTTGAAACGGGCCAGTTGCGCCGCGGTTTTGAACCGGCCGGGCATGCGCGGGGCCAAGCGCCAAACGAGCGAACGCAATGCCTCTGCCTGCTCCGGCATCGCCGTCCGTTTCCTGACCACGTCGCGGGCTGCTTCGCGCAGCAAGGCCATGACCGTGGTTTCCTCGCGGCGGGCAATTTCGCACTTACGCGGCGGACAATTTCGCACTTGCGAGGCGGGCGCAAGCAGGGCATCTTTTTGGCGTGAAAAGTACATACACCATCAAAGAGCTTCAGCGCGAGACCGCGGCCGCCGTGCGGGCGGCGGAGAAGGGGAGTCTCGTGACCATCACCCGTCATGACCGCCCGGTGGTGCATGTGATTTCCGACGAGCGCCTCGGCGCGCTCCTGGAGACGATGGAATTGCTGACCGACCCGGATTTCGTGGCGGCTTGGCAACTGGAGAAGGCCGGCAAAGGCAAGTATTACCCCGCTTCCAGCCTTGCCGATTAAGCTCCAGGTCCATGAGCGCGTGAGGAGCTATCAGCGCGCATTGCCGCCCGAAACCCGGCGGGCGGCGAAAGCGGCCATTTTCGGGCTTCCCCGGGGAGATGTTAAGTCACTCACCGAAGACCTGGACGGACTTTATCGCCTGCGGGTCGGCCGGCACCGGTTCATCTGGCGGTATCAGGCAGGCGGGATCAGGGTGTTCTATGCCGCGCCGCGGAAGACCGTCTACGAATACCTCGCCGCGCATCTGCGCGAAGTCTTGAGCGACTGACCGGCTGATTCGCTCTCCACGTTAGCTGCTTCGAAGATTTGAGCGCTGGCTCGTTCCACCGTCTCTTAATGAGAGCGTCAAATTTGCCATAGTGACCGTGTTAGACCCGTTCTCGGGAAACATTGCGCAGTTACTTGGAGCCGGCACTGAGCTTGAGGCGCCAGATATTGTAGGCGCCGCCGCGGTTGGAGAGGAAGAAGATCACGCCCTCCTCGGAGGGCGACCAGGCCGGCATGATATCGTCGGAGCCGT
>Ga0116116_1000825_pt1 | contig 28382 bp, 18 predicted proteins | sample June2015DPH_10_1_FD_89722 | JGI IMG/M metagenome (GOLD analysis project Ga0116116, IMG submission 89722) | Peatland microbial communities from SPRUCE experiment site at the Marcell Experimental Forest, Minnesota, USA - June2015DPH_10_150 | ecosystem: Environmental > Terrestrial > Soil > Wetlands... | reverse complement strand
TTTGCCGTCGGCCAGGCACTCGACAACCTAATCCGGGAAATCGGTCTGGAGGTGGCCGCCTGAATTCTCATGAACGAAACGAGAACAAAATTCTCGTTTCAGCGCCTCTTTCAGGCTAAAGCAGGCCCCACCGAAGTACCATGATGTTCATGAGACATTGCCACTGGATGGCCGGCGTCGCCCTGGGCGCCCTGACATTCGCCTGCCTGGCGCAGGCCCCCTCGAAGAAAGGAACATCCGACGTGAAGAAACAGGCTTACGGGAAGTTGCCGGACGGCGCGTCAATCGAACTGTACACGCTTTCCAATCCCAACGGGATGCGAGCGGACATCATGACCTATGGCGGAACCGTCGTCTCGCTGACGGCTCCCGACCGTAACAGCAAGTTCGCGGACGTGGTGCTGGGGGCGGACAGCCTGGAGGGTTACCTCAAGCAGACCAACTTCTTCGGCGCCATCATCGGCCGGTATGGCAACCGCATCGGCCACGCCACCTTCAAGCTCGACGGCAAGCCGTACACCCTGCCGAAGAATGACGGCGACAACACCTTGCACGGCGGCCCCCAGGGCTTCGACAAACGCGTGTGGAAAGCCACCCCGGCCGCCGCCGCGGAAGGCCAGGGCCTCGAGCTGACCTACGTGAGCAAGGACGGCGAAGAGGGTTTCCCCGGAACCCTGTCGGTAAAAGTGGTCTACACCCTGACCACTCGCAACGAGCTCCAGATCGACTATACCGCTACCACCGATCAGGACACAGTGGTGAACCTGACCAACCATTCGTACTTCAACCTGGCCGGGCAGGGCGAAGGCGACATCCTCAGCCACCAAGTCATGATTGACGCCGGCCGCTTCACGCCGGTGGATGCCGGCCTGATCCCCCTGGGAGAGCTTCGCGCCGTGAAGGGCACGCCGTTCGATTTCACCACCGCGACGGCCATTGGCGCGCGCATCGGCCAGAGCGACCAGCAGTTGAAGCTCGGCAATGGCTACGACCACAACTGGGTGCTGAACAAGGGCCATGGCGGGCTGACGAAAGCGGCCGAGGTCTTCGAGCCTAAGACCGGGCGCGTGATGGAGGTGTTTACCACCGAGCCGGCCATGCAGTTCTACACCGGCAACTTCCTGGACGGTTCCGTGCGCGGCAAAAGCGGAAAAGTGTATCCCTTCCGCAGCGCGTTCTGCATGGAGACCCAGCACTATCCCGATTCGCCCAACAAGCCGGGCTTCCCCACCACGGTACTGAAGCCGGGGAGCACCTACCACACCACGACGATTTACCGCTTTTCGGCGCGATAGGTGGGGACAGGCTCGAATTTCGCCGCCTTTGCGAAATTCGCTGCCTGTCCCCGGTTGGCCTACTGACCCAGGAACTTCTCGAGTTTCGAGACTTCCTTCTCCGCCAGGTCGAGATTTTTCTGTGCCGCCGCGGCGTCGCCCCGCTGCAAGGCAGCGTCGGTTTCGTTTAGAAGGTACTCCATCCGCTGCGCCGAGGCAGCCATGTCGGCGCGAAGCCCGAGCCCCGAGCGCGCCTGTGCCTTCCGCAGAGCGTCCAGGCTGGACTTGACGGTTCCAGCCCGAATGTTGAGCAGCGCTCCCTGCTCGCGGACCTTCTCCAACCGCTCCGCCTTGGCGGCATCCGCGGCGGAAGCCGCGGGCGTCTGCGAAGCCTGCTGCGGAGGCGCCTGCGGCGGCGGCGAAACCGGCTGCTCGACGGGCTGCTGGGCCGGCGCCGGGACCGCGGCAGCGGCCGGCGCGCGGCGAACCGCTCTCGCCGCAGTCTTGGTCGCAGGCTCCGGTGACGCTTTCGGCTGGCTGGCCGGTGGCGTCTCAGCCGGCGCCGGCGCCGGAGCCGGAGCCGGGGAAGGCGTCGCCGCCGGCGGCGCTTCGGCTGGCGCCGGTTGGACTGGCGTCGATACCGCCGCAGTCGGCGCGTTTTCAGCGGCCGTACGGCGGAACTTCGGAATCTGCGTCGCGGCGGCAATGATTACCGCGATGGTGGCGAGCGACCCCAGGGCGATATATAGTCCGCGGTGGCTGCGCGCGGCCGGAGGAGGCGGCGCAACAACCGGTGCCGCCACAGTCGGCACAGGTCCGCGCACGCTCAGAAGCGCCGCTCGAAACGCGTCCGCGCTTTGGAAACGCTGCGCCGGATCTTTCTCCAGGGCCATGAGAATGATCTCGTTGAGCGCGGGCGGCAGGTTCGGATCGAGTTGAATGGGCGGCGGCGGATTGGTTTCCAGGTGCGCCGCCATGATGGAAGACTCGCTGTCGCCCTGGAAGGGACGGGCGCCGGTGACCATCTCATAGAGCGCGACGCCGAGCGAGTAAAGATCCGAGCGCGGGTCCAGATCAACCGCGCCCTTGACCTGCTCCGGAGACATGTAATACAGCGACCCGACAGTGCTCCCGGCCTGCGTGAGTTTCCGGTCCGCCGCCATTTTGGCGATGCCGAAATCCATCAGCTTGACCACGCCGCTGGGGGTGATCATCATGTTGGCGGGTTTGAGGTCGCGGTGGACCACGCCCCGGGCGTGCGCGTAGGAAAGCGCGGAGAGCACCTCGGCCGTGTAGTCGATGGCCTTTTCGATGGAAATGCGGCCGGAGCGCAGAACCGCCTCGATGGTGACGCCTTCGACGTACTCCATCAATATGAGCAACTGGTTGTCCAGCCGCAGCGCGGTGTGCAAGGCGGCAATGTTGGGATGATCGAGGCTCGCCTGGACCTGGATCTCGCGCATGAACCGATCCGCCAGCTCGGCATCGCCTTCGAGGTCGGGCAGCAGGACCTTCATGGCCTCGACGCGGCCGGAAATGACATTCCGGACCTTGTAGACAGGCCCCATTCCCCCGGTTCCGAGGATTTCCAGAACCTCGTAGTCGCCAACGCGGGAACCGATTTCGTAGTTCATGAATGCCTCCCTGGTTCTCTAGAAGATTATACGCCGAGCGGTGGCGCCGGGGGCGGCGCAACACGCCCCATGGCAGCGGCCCGACTCGTCGGGGACTGCCGCTGGTGTCCTGGTCCACCCGAGATTCGACACCGACGTGTGCGAAGGGTGTGGGGCGGGCTATCCAGCCCGCGAGCCCGCTTTCAGCGGGCTCCGCCGCCTGAAAGGCGGCTGCAGCCAGGATTGGCCGCCCCACTCCGTATTGTGAATTCGCACGCGGGACGGCGCAGCAGCAACCGTCGCATCAGCCGCGGGTCTCGAGGGCCGGCCGCTACTCGTTCCGCAGCGCGACTATGGGTTCCACGCGCGTGGCCCGCAGCGCCGGCAGGTAGCTGGCGAGCGCGGCAACCAGCCCGAGGAATGCCGCCGCGGACGCGAACGTGAGCGGATCGGAGGCGCCGACATTCACCAGCATTCCGCCGACGATGCGCGCCGCCGCCAGGGCCATGACACTTCCGGCCACGAGGCCCGGAACGATCAATCGAAGGCCCTCCCTCAGCACCAGCCCGAGCACGTCGCCTGGCTGCGCGCCCAGCGCCATCCGGATTCCCATCTCCTCGGTGCGCTGGCTGACGGCGTAACTCATGACGCTGTACAAGCCGATGGCTGCCAGCAGCAGCGAAATCCCGCCGACCACTCCCAACAGGCTGGCCGCCACGCGCTGCGCGAATAGCGAGCCGGTGGTGGCGTCGGCGAGCAACCTGGTGCTGAACACCGCGTCCTGGTTGAGCGCCAGGGCCTCCCGGCGCAGGACGGGGGTCATCCGCAGCGGGTCGCCAGTAGTCTTGATGAAGACCGAGAAGTTGAGACCGGGCGCGAAATATTGGCGGAACGGCACATAGAAGAACGGAGTTGGGCCCTCGATCGGGGTGTGGTACTTGCTGTCTTTGACCAGCCCGGCCACGGTTGCCTGGCGGCTGCCGAAGCGGACCTTGCGGCCAATCGGGTTTCTACCGTGGAAGAAGCGATTGGCGAAGGTCTCATTGACAATAATCACCATGGGCGCCTCGGCCGAATCGCGCTCGGTGAAGTCGCGGCCTTCGAGCATCCGGATGCCGAGCAGTTGGAAGTAGCCTGGCGGAACGGTGGCGCGATGGATCATCATCTGCTCATTGGACGCGGGAGCGTATCCTTCAACGTCGATTTGGCCCCAGGGCGTGGAGCCGCTCCCGGAGGCCGTCGACATGGGGACCACGTCGGAGTAGGTCACGCCGATCACGCCCGGTTTCGACTCCAGCCGCTCACGGAGGATCCGGCAGAAATCCCGCTGCTCCTCGGCCGAGTAACCCGCGTTCGAGAGATAGAACTGCGACACGGAGATATTGGTCCGATCGAACCCCGGCTGGATGCCGCTGGCGTTCCTGAAGCTCCGGTAGAAGAGCCCGGCGCCGATCAGCGCCACCATAGCCAGGGCCATCTCGGAGACCACCAGCAGACCGCGCAGGCGGTGCGAACCGGAACCGGAGCCTCCACTGCGGCCGCCCTCCTTGAGGGTTTCATTCAGGCCGGAGCGGGCAATGAGCAGGGCCGGCGCCGTGCCGGATAGCAGCGTCGCGGCCACGGCAATCAGCAACGTGAAGCCGAGGGTCGGCAGGTTCAATCCGCCACCGAGATCCAGCGGAATGTCGACGATGGGAACCAGGAACAGGAGCGACTGCGCCATCCACAGGACCAGCGTGACCCCGACCACCGCGCCGCCGGCGGCGAGCACCAGGGTCTCGATCAGAAGCTGCGTCGCGAGGCGGGAGCGCCGGGCCCCCATCGCCAGCCGGATACCGAACTCCTTCTGGCGCGACACCGCGCGGGCCAGCAACAGGTTGGCGACGTTGGCGCAGACGATCAGCAGGAGGAGCAGGGAGAGCGCCATCAAAATCCGCAGCGGCTGGAGCAGCATGCCCTGGGCGCCGAGATGCCCCTGCCAGAGCGGCGTCACCGTGAGGTTGACGCCCCGGTTGGTGGCCGGGTAGGCCGCCGCCAGCCGCCTGCCCAGCGCCGCGACTTCCGCGCGCGCCTGTTCGATGGTGACGCCGGGCTTCAGCCGCACAATCGTGGCGGTCTCGTCGCGCGTCCCGCGGTAGTGCAAAGTGCCGTTTCCGGTGCCCATCGCCGTGGCCATGGTGACCGGCATCCAGACGTCATAGACTAAGCCGGCGGTGGTGCCGTGAAACTCCCGGGGCGCTACGCCGATGATCGTCAACTCGTGCCGGTTCAAACGGATGATTTTGCCCAGCACCTTTGGATCGCCGCCGAACCGGGTTTGCCACATGCCATAACTGATGACGACAACCGGGGCGCCGCCTTCCTGCTCGCGTCTCTCTTCGGCCAGAAACACGCGCCCCAGCACGGGTTTGACCTTCAGGAGATCGAAGTAGTTGGCCGAAACGAGTTCCGCCCAGGCTCGCGCCGTTTTTCCGTCGGCGCCCACGCTCAGCGGTGTGAAGCGTCCGAGGGCGACTCCGGAGACCAGTTGCAGCGCGTCCCGGTAGTCGCGGTAGTCGAGGTAGGACGTATTGACCAGGTACTCCCCGGTAGGGGTCACGGTCTCAATGAGGGCGAGTTCGTGCGGATCGCCGACGCCGGGGAAGGGGTGCAGCAGGACGGAATCGATCCAACTGAACACCGTCGTGTTCACCGCAATCCCCAGGCCGAGCGTGAGGACGGCGACGGCCGTGAACCAGGGGGTGCGGCGCAGTATCCGCAATCCGAACTTGACGTCCTTCATGACGGTGGGCATAGAGACACTAGGACTTGCAACTCATATTCCAATCGCAAGTGCTTGCAGGCAAACGGGATTTCGACGCGCTAGCTGTTCGCTTATGGGAAGAAGCTGTCCGGAACCGGGGGGTTTCGTTTAGCCGCGTGCTCTTACACCAGCCGTGGTTGGCCTGAGTAATTCGGTGACAGGCTACGAAACCCCGAAACCGGACACCCGCCAAGATTTGGGGGGTTCGTAGCCTGTCACCGAAATCGCCGGAATGCTCCGAGCTATACTAATTTCAGACTGCAACGCTCAAAACACACTATGAAGTGCCCGGCTTTCGCTGCCATACCAACCGTCGTGGGAAGCTTTCCGCATACCGAGCCACGACGCCTCCTGGACCGGATCTTCAGCCTTTTCCCGGAGATGCCCGCGTGGCCCCAACTGCCCGTTCGGGACTGGCGTGAGAGCATGTACGTTCAGTACACGGAGCGGTTGCCGGGGGCGGTGGTCGATCGGGATGCGCAAACCATCTACTTCCGCGGCGATGAGGCGCTGGCGGTTGAGCTGGAGGCGTTCTATCAGGCGCTGGTCGACGAGGATGTCGAGCGCTTCGCGATTTCTCCGGAGTACGCGCTGGGACTGCACCTCTTCCTGGAGAGCGTCCCGCGCCTGGGCGCGCAGCGGCCGAAATGGGTCAAAGGGCAGGTCACCGGACCCTTCAGCTTCGCCATGACGGTTACCGATGAGAACAAGCGGTCGCTGGCCTACAACCCCGAACTGTACGAAGTGGCCGTGCAGGGAATGGCGATGAAGGCCCGCTGGGTGGCCCGAAAGCTCCGTGAGGTGGCGGAGGGCGTGCTGGTGGTGCTCGATGAGCCGTACCTCTGCGCCTTCGGTTCCGCATTCGTCAACGTGCCGCGAAACGACGTCGTCGCGGCCATCGACGCGGGGGTGGCGGCCATCCACAAGGAAGGAGCGCTGGCCGGGTTGCACTGTTGCGGCAACACCGACTGGTCTCTGGTGTTGAGCACCGATCTGGACGTGGTCAATTTCGACGCCTACGAATACTTTCAGGGGCTGTCGCTCTATCCCGCGGAGCTGAGCTCGTTTCTGCGGAAGGGAGGCGTACTGAGCTGGGGTATAGTCCCTGCCTCTCGCGCCAACGGCAACCTCAACCCGCATACTTTGCTGGACGCGCTGGACGATCGCGTGGAACAGCTTACCGCCAAGGGCATGGACCGCGGCACACTCTACCGGCAGGCGCTCCTTACGCCTTCCTGCGGTCTCGGGACGGAGAGCGTGGAAGCGGCCGACCGCCTGGTGGACACTCTGGCCGAGCTGTCCAGCCTGGTGCGAGAGCGGGAAACCCACCGGTGATCCTGGCGGTCATCGGAAAGGGGGGCGTGGGGAAGACCACGGTCACTTCCCTGCTCCTGCGGCGGCTCGTGGAATCGGGCGAGACGCCCGTGTTGGCCGTCGACGCCGACCCTTCGAGCTGCCTGGGCACGGCGCTGGGCGTCGCGGTCGCACAAACGCTGGCCGACATGCGCGAGGAACTGCGGGAGAACGAGCGGCCACGCTCGATGTCATCCGCCGAATGGCTGGCGCTGCGCGCGGAAGAGGCGCTAGTCGAGAATCCGGGCTTCGACCTGCTGACCATGGGGCGCCCCGAAGGCAAGGGCTGCTACTGCTATGTGAACAACCTGATTCGCGATCACCTGGACCGCCTGGCGCGCGGGTACCGTCACGTTTTGCTGGACTGCGAAGCGGGGCTCGAGCACCTTTCCCGCCGCACCAGCGGGCGTCCGGACGCGCTCGTCTGCGTCACCAACCGCTCGCGCATGGCCGCCGAAACCATCCGGCGATCGCTCGACCTGTTTGTGAGTCTGCACGGCGAGCTTCCACGGCGCGTCCAGCTTGTGCTCAATCAATTCGACGAGGGAGAGCCTCTGGCCACCCAGATGACCGCGCTGGCCGGCGGTCCCTTCAGCCACGTTGTCACCATCCCCAAGGACTCCCAGGTGGCGGCGCTCGAATCGGCGGGAGAATCGCTGCTGACGCTGAGTTCCACCAGCCCCGCCGTGGCCGCGCTGGGCGCATGGGAGGTCTCGACATGAAGGTCGCGGTAGCGGGAAAAGGCGGAGTGGGCAAGACCACCGTCTCCGCATTTCTGGCGCGTTGCTGGCGGGATCTGGGTTACGAAGTGGTGGCCGTGGACGCGGACCCGGACGCCAACCTGGCCGGAACGCTGGGCTATCGCGGCCCGGACATCACTCCGCTGGTCAAGCTGAAGCGGCTGATCGAGGAGCGGGTCGGCGGCGGCGAGGGCTGGGGCGGCTTCCTGAAGATGAATCCGCGCGTCGATGACATTCCGGGCGAGTTCGGCGTGCTGGTGGATGGCGTTCGCGTGCTGGTCATGGGCACCATCGAGCGAGGCCGGCGCGGCTGCGCGTGTCCCGAGAACGTTCTGCTCCGGGAGGTGCTGAACCACCTGATGCTGCGGAGCCGGGAACACGTGGTGGTGGACATGGAAGCAGGCGTGGAACACCTGGGCCGGGGCACCGCCGAGGGCGTCGACACCATGCTGGTGGTGGTCGAGCCGGGGTGGGCCAGCCTGCAAACCGCCGCTCGTGTGGCCGAGCTGGCCCGCGACCTGGGGATACGGCAAGTTCACGCCATCGCCAACAAGATCTCCGGAGACGCCGACCTGGCTTTCGTGCGGGAGAATCTGGTGGGGCCGCCGCTCGTCGGCGTCCTCCCGCTCGACCGGGAACTGGAGCCGGAGGCGCGTGCCGGGAGTGTATCGCGCGAACGCCCCTTTTATAAAGAGATGTTGCGAATCGCCGAGTTACTCAGGGAATAAAGATGTCAGCTAGTTTTCGTAGAATCGGTATTCTGCATAGATTGTGGGGCGGGCAATCCTGCCCGCAAGCCGGCCTTCCGGCCGGCTGGACCCGCTGGAAAGCGGGTCCGCAGGCTGAAAGCCTGCCCCACAACTTCCGCATTGCGCCCGCCATGGAGGCCCTATGAGTTTCGACAACCGCTCTGTTGACCCTGCCGCGCAGGAGATGCTGGTCCATGCGCGCGATCTGGGCGCGAAAACCGTGTGGGACCGCCATGACGACATGCAGCCCCTCTGTGGATTCGGAGACCTGGGCCTGTGCTGCGATGTCTGTTACATGGGGCCGTGCCGCATCGATCCTTTCGGCGAACGATCACAGGTGGGTGCTTGCGGCGCGGATGCGCACTTGATTGTGGCCCGCAATTTCGCGCGGGCGGTTGCCTGCGGTGCCGCGGCGCACAGCGACCACGGGCGCGAGGTGGTGGAGGCCCTGCGCAACGCGACCGTCATCGCCAACCCGGAGAAGCTGAAGACGCTGGCGGCGGAATGGGGAGTCGCGGTGGACCACCGCGATCTGGCCGCCCGCATGGCGTCCCAGTTTGGCTCCCAGGAAGGCCCGCTCGTCCCGTTGCTGCGCGCCCCCGAGGAACAGCGCAGGCGATGGGAGAAGATGGGCATCACCCCGCGGGGAATCGACCGCGAGATCGTCGAGCTGCTTCACCGCACCCACCACGGCGTGGAATCGGACCCGGTGGCCCTGTTGCGGGCCGCCATGCGCGCCGCGCTGGCCGACGGCTGGGGCGGCTCGATGATCGCCACCGACGTGCAGGACGTGCTCTTCGGCGGGCCCCAGGCGATTCGGTCTCAAGCCAACCTGGGAGTGCTCGAAGAGCGCCAGGTCAATATTCTGGCGCACGGCCATGAACCGATTCTGAGTGAGATGGTCGTGGCCGCCAGCCGCGATGAGGACTTGCTCGCCCTGGCGCGGCAGGCGGGCGCGGAAGGCATCAATATCGCCGGGATTTGTTGCACCGCCAACGAGATTCTGATGCGCCAGGGAATGCCGGTTGCCGGCAACTATCTCCACCAGGAGCTGGCCCTGCTGACGGGCGCCGTGGACCTGATGGTGGTGGACGTCCAATGCGTCATGCCTTCCCTTCCCCAGGTAGCCGCCTGTCATCACACCAAGGTAGCGACCACTTCCTCCAAGGCCCACATCCCCGGTGCGGAGCGCATGGCGTTCGATGCCCATAACCCCAGGGAGACCGCACGTGCCATTGTGAAGAGCGCCATCGAGGCCTTCTCGCGGCGCGACGCCGCGCGCGTGATGATTCCGCGCCACAAGATGGACCTGGTGGCCGGTTTCACCAACGAGAACCTGCCGCACTACCTGGGCGGGCGTTTCCGCGCCGGTTACCGGCCGCTGATCGACGCGGTGGCGGCGGGCCGCATACGCGGCATTGTGGGAGTGGTGGGCTGCAACACTCCGCGCGTGGCGCAGGATAGCCACCACCTGGCCCTGGTCCGCAGCCTGCTGGCGCAGGACGTGCTGGTGGTGCAGACCGGGTGCAGCGCCATCGCCTCCGCCAAGTTTGGCCTGCTGCGCCCGGAGGCGGCGCTGGAATACGCCGGGCCGGGCCTTCAGGAAGTCTGCGCGGCGGTGGGAATTCCGCCGGTGTTGCACGTGGGAAGCTGCGTCGACAACTCGCGCATTCTTTCGGTGTGCGTGGCCCTGGTCGCCGAGGGCGGAATCGGCGGCGATCTTTCGGAGTTGCCCATCGCCGCCGCCGCGCCCGAGGCCATGAGCGAGAAAGCCATTGCCATCGGCCTCTATGCCGTGGCTTCCGGAATCTTCACGGCGTTCACCCCGGCGCCGCGCATCGCCGGAAGCAGCGTGGTCCGCAAATACCTCGAGGAGGATGTCGAGAAGGAAACCGGCGGCAAGTTTCTGTTCGCCGCCAACATGGAGGACGCGGCCAAGGGAATCCTGGCGCACATCGACGCCAAGCGCAAGGCGCTCAAGCTGGCGCCGCGGCCATTGACCGAATATGTTCCCGCGGCTGGATTGCAGTCTCTGGGATGCGGGCAGGCCCAGAAACACAGCCAGGAAAGGGTTCCGGAGGCCTGACGTGCGGGCGGTTCTGATCTTCAATCGCGAGCGCTGCCTGGCCTGCCGGGCTTGCGAGCTGGCCTGCTCGGTGGCCCATTCCCGCAGCGGGCAGCTCGAGACCGCCATCGCCGAGGAGCTTCCGCCCAAACGCCGCGTCACCGTCGCCGCCGGCAAGGATGGCATCGAGGCGCTTCGATGCGAGCAGTGCGCCGAGCCGTTGTGCGCTTTCAGTTGCAAGAGCGGCGCGCTCCATCGCGACCCCATTAGCGGCTGGATCGCCCTGGAAGAAAGCCGCTGCGTGGGATGTTTCATGTGCCTGATGGTCTGCCCGCACGGCATTCGTCCCGATCCGGCGACGGACCACGTAGTTCGCTGCGACGTCTGCCTGGGCCGCGAGATCCCCGCTTGCGTGGCGGCCTGTCCCACCGGCGCGCTCGCAACCGAGCCGCCGCCGGACCGCCCTGCGCCCAGTGAATTCAAAGGCCACGTGGTAGTGGTAGGTTCCTCCGCCGCCGGGATTGCCGCCTGCGAGTCCGCCCGCGAGCACGCCCCCGGTTGCTCCATCACCCTCGTCACGGCGGACGCCTCTCCGCAATACTCCCGCCCGCTCCTCTCCTACGTCCTCGCCGGCCGGATCGGCCGCCCCGCGATCTACTGGCCCGAGGCCGATCTGAATGTCCATGTTTTGTCCGCGGTAGGGCATGCTTTAGCTTGCCAATCTTTGCTTCTTGACGACGGCACCCAACTCACCTTCGACCGCCTCATCGTAGCCACGGGCGCCCGCGCCGCCACGCTTTCCATTCCCGGTGCAGGTTTCGCCGGCGTCCACGCCCTCCGCAATCTCGAAGACCTCGACCAGATCGAAAAGCAGGCCGGCCCTGGCCGGCGTGCCGTGGTGCTAGGCGGCGGCAACGTCGGTCTCCAGACCTGCGAGGCCCTGCTCGCCCGCGGAGTCACCGTCACGGTGGTTGTGACGTCCCCCCATCTTCTCTCGCAAATGGTGGATGCGGAAGCCGGCCGCCGCATTGCCGACCTGTTCATTCGCCACGGATTGAACGTGCGCACCGGCCGCGACGCCGTCGAGATCGTAGGTGAGGGGCGCGTGGAAGGCGTGCGCCTGGATGACGGCGAGCTGATCGGCGCCGATCTCGTCATTGTAGGCAAGGGGATCAAGCCCAACGTCGAGTGGCTGCGCGGCAGCGGTGTCCGCGTGGACCGTGGCATCGTAGTGGACCGATGCGGCCGCACCAGCGTGCCCGGAATCTTCGCCGCCGGGGATTGCTCCGAAGCCATCGACCCTCTAACCGGCCGCTCGGCGGTCAGCGGCATCTGGCCCGTGGCATATGAAATGGGCCGGGCCGCCGGCGCCGCGGCCGTGGGGGTGGAGCGCCCGTCCGCCGGCGCGCTCCGTATGAACGCCTCGCGATTCTTCGGGGAGCCGATCATCTCGATTGGCGAGGTATGCCCGGAGCGGCTGGAAGGCGCATCCGCCGAAGTGCTGGTGAACCGCAACGGAGTGTACCGCAAGCTGGTTTACCACCAGGGGCGGCTGGCCGGGGCGCTGCTATACGGAGACATTTCCGGCGCAGGGGCGTTTTACCGCCTGTACAGGGAAGGAACCGTAGGGGCCGGGCATGCCCGGCCCCTACCGAGGGAGTGAGTTAAGGAATGTCCAAGATCATTGCAGAAGCAGCCATCCGCGGCGCTTACGCTTGTATGAACCGGGCGGAGAGCATGTTGTCGGAGGCCATCGAACGTCATGGCCGAGCCACCCGCATCGCCTTCCCCGACACCGCTTATGCCTTGCCCGTGATCCTGGCGCTGGTGGGCAAGAGGGTCGAGAAACTGGGTGACCTCGAGGAGGCTTTGCAAGTGGCGCGCACGTGGCTTCCCGCGCCGCCCACCCAGAAGCTTTGGCTCCCCTATCTGGGCGGGACGCTGGACGCCGGAGCGGCCACCCTGGTGGCGCATGAAGCCGTCGAGGCTATGAAGCCGGGGCTCGCCTTTGATTTCTGGCTCGGTCCCACGCCCGACAGCATCCTGCGCGAGCAAGGCATCAAGCTGGTGGACGGCCGCATGCCGGGCTTCGCCGCCTGCGTGGGCGCTCTGCCCAACGATGAAGTGGCCGAACAACTGGCTCGAGATCTGCAAGAGCGCAACATCCTGGTCTTCATGGGGGGCAATACCGGCGGCGAGACCATGGCCGCCCAACTGAACCGCCGGGGCGTCGAAATGAACTGGGAGACTTTCCTGGTTCCCTATGGGCCCGATACGTCATCCATCGTTCATGCCCTGGGTTTTGCCTGCCGCGCCGCATTCACCTTCGGCGGGCTGCGGCCGGGCGGGCTGAAGGAGACGCGCGAGATTCTGCTCTACAACAAGCGGCGAGTCATGGCCTTTGTCCTGGCGCTGGGCGAGGTGGACGACGAGAAGTACGCCACCGCCGCGGGCGCCATCAATTTCGGCTTCCCGGTGATCGCCGACACCGATATCCCGGAGATCCTGCCGAGCGGCATCTGCACCTACGAGCACGTCGTGGCCAATGTGCGGCACTGCGACATGCCGTCCCGCGCCGTCGAGGTGCGCGGTGTGAAGATCCGAACCGTCGAGATCCCCATCCCGGTCAGGCACGGCCCGGCTTTCGAAGGAGAGCGGGTCCGCAAGGAAGATGTCGCGGTCGAGTTCGGCGGCAAGTATACGCGGTGTTTCGAGTATCTCACCAGCCGCCCCATGGACCGGTTGCAAGACGGGCTCATCCGCGTGGTGGGTCCCGAGATCGCGGACGTGTCCGAGGGCGCGCGCCTGCCGCTGGCGATCTTCGTCGAGGTGGCCGGCCGCAAGATGCAGCCCGAGTTCGAGTCCATTCTCGAGCGGCACATTCATTCGTTCCTGTCGGAACCGATGGGTGTGATGCACCTGGGCCAGCGCGACTCGGTGTGGCTCCGCATCTCGAAGAAAGCGCGCGATGCCGGGTTCCGCATCGAACACCTGGGAACGGTCTTGCTGCACAAGCTCAGAAACGACTTCCCGGCCATCGTCGACAAGGTGCAGGTGACTCTGTTCACCAATTCCGGCGGTGTCGAGAAGCTCTACCCGCAGGCCGCCGCCGCCTACCAGCAGCGCGACGAGCGCATGGGAGCGCTGACCGACGAGAGCGTGGATATCTTCTATTCCTGCGCCCTTTGCCAGAGCTACGCGCCCAATCATGTCTGCATCATCACGCCCGAGCGCCTGGGTCTGTGCGGGGCCTACAACTGGCTGGACGGGAAAGCCGCTTACGAAATCAACCCGCATGGAGGCAACCTACCGGTTAAGAAGGTGGAAGTGGTGGACCCCGTGCTCGGCCAGTGGAAAGGCATTAACGACTTCATCCGGAACGCCTCCAACGGCGCGTTTCTCAAGTTCTCGGCCTACTCCATGATTAACGATCCCATGACGTCATGCGGCTGCTTCGAGTGCATCGCCTGCATTCTTCCGGGCACCGGCGGCATCATGATCGTCGACCGCGAATTCTCGGGGCAGACCCCGGTCGGCATGACCTTCTCCTCTTTGGCGGAGATGACCGGAGGCGGGCAACAGACTCCGGGTTTCATCGGCATCGGCACGCTCTACATTCTGTCGAAGAAGTTCATCAGCGCCGATGGAGGCCTGGCGCGGCTGGTCTGGACCACTACTCGCGTGAAGCAGAAGCTGGGAGACAAGCTTCGGCAGCGGTGCGAAGAAATCGGACAGCCGGACCTCTACGGCAAGATCGCCGATGAGACCATCTGCACCGAACTGGAGCCGCTCATCGAGCACCTGGCGGCCGTCGAGCATCCCGCGCTGGCGCTGGGTGAGATGATCTAAGTGCATGTCAACAAATAACTGTGCCATCTCGCAGGGCAAGCTAAAGCATGCCCCACCTGGTGGGGCATGCTTTAGCTTGCCCTCTTCACACCTCTTAGAGGAACCACGCGCATGAGTTTGGAACTGAAACCGAAGAAATGGCCCGGCACCATCCGCACCGTGACACTCGGGTCGGGGAGCCGCCGGCCTCTGACGGTGGGCGGCGGCAACGGTCTGCCGCTCCACACCTTCGAAGCGAGCTTCCCACATCGCCCGGTTTTCGCGCTGGAGATCACCGACGTGGCGCCGCCACGATGGATCGATACGGTGCGGCAGCCCTGGAATGGAGTGCTGGGCCAGCCGGCCGCGGCCGCGCGCCGCGCGGTTGAGGAATTCGGCGCGGACCTGGTGATGCTCCATCTCGTGGGCACGCATCCCGACCGCGGCAATCGCTCGCCCGAGGACGCGGCGGCCGACGTTCGCGCGGTTCTCGATAGCGTGCCTGTTCCGCTGATCGTCAAGGGGCCGGGCACCGGTCCCAAGCAGAATGACGTGCTGGCGCGTGTGGCAGAGGAGTGCCAGGGCGAGGGACTCGCGCTCCACTCGGCTTCCCAGGAAGAGTACAAGACCCTGGCCGCCGTCGCCGTGGCCTATGGCCATGTCCTGGTGGCCGAGAGCCCCATTGACATGAACATCGCCAAGCAACTCAACATCCTGCTGGCGGATGCCAGCATGGACTTGCGCCACACCCTCATTGACCCGCTCACCGGAGGGCTTGGCTACGGGCTGGAGTACACCTACTCCGTCATGGAGCGGATCAGGCTGGCGGCCCTCGGAGGCGATGCCATGCTCAGTTCCCCCATGATCTGCCTGGTGGGCGAAGAAGCCTGGAAGGCCAAGGAAGTCAAAGCGATGGGCGGCGTGCACTGGGAGGTGGCCACGGCGCTCACGCTCATTGAAGCGGGCGCGGAGGTTTTGGTCCTGCGCCATCCCGAGGCGCTGGCCCGGCTGCGCCGGCGACTGGACTGCTGGTTCGGAGGTGAAACATGCCGCTGACTGGCTTGCAAGTCTTCAAGCTCCTTCCGAATACCAATTGCCGCGAGTGCGGTTACCCCACCTGCCTGGCGTTCGCCATGAAGCTGGCGGCGGGAAAGGAATCGCTCGAGAAGTGTCCGTATGCCTCCCCGGAGGCCTGCGCGGCCCTGGGCGCAGCCTCCGCGCCTCCCATACGCGGCGTGACCATCGGCCGTGGCCCGCGCGCCATCACCGTGGGCGAAGAGACGGTGTTCTTCCGGCACGAGAAGACCTTCGTGCGGCGGCCCGGCCTCTTCCGCGTGCTGGACCCTGCTTCCGATCGGGATGCCCTGCTGGATTCCTGGCGCGCGCTGCGCATCGAGCGCGCCGGAGAGACGTTCCAGGTAGACGGCGTGGCCATTCCGGAATCTCCCGCTTCGCCGGACGCCGCCGCTGCCGCCGCCGAGCGCGGTTTCCCGGTGGCGATATTGGCCGCCACCCCCCAAGGCGCAACGGCCATGGCGGAACGAATCAAGGACCATCGCCCGCTGCTGGTGCCGCCGCCTGGCGCGGATCTGGGCGCTTACGCGAGCCTGGCCGCGCGCCTCGGCGTGCCGCTCGTCGTTTCCGGAAGCGATTTGAACACTCTCGCCGCCGCCGCCATGGAAGCCACCCGCGCCGGCGTGGCCGACATTCTTCTCGAGCCTCCGGGCGCGGATCTGCGCGAGCTCCATCACAACTTGAGCGCCATCCGTAGAGGCGCGCTCGACCGCATCCACCCCGGCCTGGGCCACCCGGTCTTTCTGCGCATCGCCGCCGGGGAGTTCGAACGCGCCGTTCTCGGCATCACCAAGTTTGCATCGCTCCTGGCTATCGAGGACCACGGCGGCGAGACCTGGCTCCCTCTCTGGACGCTGCGGCAGAACATCTATACCGACCCGCAGAAGCCTCTGCAAATCGAGGCGGGCGTCTACTCCATTGGCGAGCCTAATCGACAGTCGCCGCTGCTGGTCACCACCAACTTCTCGCTCACCTACTTCATTGTCTCGACGGAACTCGAAGCCACCGGCCTGGCTTGCCATCTGGCGGTAGTGGACGCCGAAGGCTTAAGCGTGCTCACCGCCTGGTCCGCCGGCAAGTTCTCCGGCGACCGTGTAGCCAAGGCCCTCCGCACCATGCAGGCCACCGAGCGTGTAAGTCATCGGACAGCCATCATTCCCGGCTACGTGTCAGTCATCTCGGGCGAACTCGAGGACGCTCTAGGCGACGGCTGGCGTGTACTGGTCGGCCCGCAAGAAGCGTCCGACATCTCCCCCTTCCTGCGCGATGTCTGGAGCGCATAGACGCACTCCCCCTGTGGCGCTGCGAGTTTATTCCTACTGGCTTGGATCTCCAGGTTCCACCCGGCGGTCTACAGTTTTCCCGAAAGCCGCCGATTAGATACCTGAAGAAAGCTCACCGTAAGGTGGGCTTCGTTGATGCGATCTCGGACGGTAAATTGGAGGCACTTCCTGGAAACCCAGGCACAGAACCCTGAAACAATCGACACCAGACTGTTGCTGAAGGTCTTGATGGCCTTCAAGAAGGGCGATTTCTCGGCCCGTCTGCCGGTAGAGAAGACCGGAACCGTGGGCAAGATCTACGACGCGCTCAACGACGTCATCGAGCGCCATGAAAACATGACCAACGAGTTTGTCCGGGTCTACGGTTCCGTCGCCAAAGAGGGCAAGATCGGGGAGCGCGCGGCTTTATCCGGGGCCGGCGGTTCCTGGAGGGTGTGCGTGGATTCAGTGAACGGGATGATCGCCGGCCTGGTCCAACCCGTCAACGAGGTGGCGCGCGTAATGGGCGGGGTGGCCAAAGGCGACCTGGCCCAGAGTATGGCGCTGGAGGTCGATGGCCGGCCCCTGCAAGGCGAATTCCTGAGGAATGCACGATTGGTGAACACGGTGGTTGAACAGTTGGGCGCCTTCGCCGCGGAAGTGACCCGCATGGCGCGGGAGGTGGGCACGGAGGGGAAGCTGGGCGGCCAGGCTGATGTCAATGGTATGGCCGGAGTCTGGAAAGACCTGACGGAAAGCGTCAACTCGATGGCCGGCAACCTGACCAGCCAGGTGCGCAACATCGCCTTGGTGACCACGGCGGTGGCCAAGGGCGACCTTTCGACCAAGATTACGGTGATCGCCCGCGGCGAATTCCTGGAATTAAAGAACACCATGAACACCATGGTGGATCAACTCAACACCTTCGCCGCGGAAGTGACCCGCATGGCGCGCGAGGTGGGCACCGAGGGGAAGCTGGGCGGCCAGGCCGATGTCAAGGGCGTGGCCGGAGTCTGGAAAGATCTCACCGACAGCGTCAACTCGATGGCCGGCAGCCTGACCAGCCAGGTACGCAATATCGCCGCTGTCACCACGAGCGTAGCCAAGGGCGATCTTTCGACCAAGATTACGGTGGCCGCCCGCGGCGAATTTCTGGAACTAAAGAACACCATGAATACCATGGTGGACAAGCTCAACGCCTTCGCTTCGGAAGTGACCCGCGTGGCCCGGGAAGTCGGCACCGAGGGCAAACTGGGCGGCCAGGCGGTGGTGAAAGGCGTCGGTGGCGTCTGGAACGACCTGACCGACAATGTCAACTTCATGGCAGCCAACCTCACCACGCAGGTGCGCGGCATCGCCAAGGTGGTGACGGCGGTGGCCAACGGCGACCTGAAGAGAAAGCTGGTTCTGGAAACCAAGGGCGAGATTGCCGAACTGGCGGACACCATCAACGAAATGATCGACATCCTGGCCGTGTTCGCCGACCAGGTGACCACGGTGGCGCGTGAAGTGGGGATCGAAGGAAAGCTGGGCGGGCAGGCCAGAGTGCCCGGCGCGGCCGGTATGTGGCGCGACCTCACCAACAACGTAAACCAATTGGCGGCCAATCTCACCACCCAGGTGCGCGCCATCGCCGAGGTGGCGACGGCGGTGACCAAGGGCGACCTGGCGCGGTCGATCGCCCTCGAAGCGCATGGCGAAATGGCCGCACTCAAGGACAACCTGAACGAGATGATCCTCAACTTGCGCGAAACCACGCGCCGGAACACCGAGCAAGACTGGCTGAAGTCGAACCTGGCCAGGTTCGCCCGCATGGTGCAGGGTCAGCGGAACCTGCTCGCCTTCTCTCAACTGGTGCTCTCCGAATTGGCTCCGCTCGTGGGCGCGCAACACGGCGTCTTCTACGTCAACGAATCGGAAGGCAGCGAGCGCGGAACGCTCAAGCTTTTCTCCGGCTACGCCTATCGGGAGCGCAAGAATGTCTCGAACCGCTTCCGCCTCGGCGAAGGGCTGGTGGGCCAATGCGCGCTCGAGAAAACTCGCATCCTGTTGACGAACGTGCCCCGCGAATACATCCAGATCGGTTCCGGGCTGGGCGAAGGCGCGCCGCTGAACGTGATCGTGCTTCCGATCCTATGCGAAGGCGAGGTCAAGGCCGTGATCGAGCTGGCGAGCTTCTCCAGTTACAGCGAGATTCACCTGGCCTTTCTCGACCAGCTCACCGAGACCATCGGCATCGGACTCAACACCATCGCCGCCACGATGCGGACCGAAGATCTCCTCAACCAGGCGCAAACGCTGGCTGCCGAATTGCAAAGCCGCCAGGAAGATCTCACCGAAACGAACAAGCAACTGGAACAGCAGGCGACCACGTTGCAAGCTTCCGAGGACCTTCTGAAGAAACAACAGGAAGAGTTGCGGTCTAAGAACGAGGAACTGCAGGAGACGGCGAAGTTGCTGGCCGACCAGAAGGCGGAAGTGGAGGTGAAGAACGACGAGGTGGAGCGGGCCCGGCAGGACCTCGAAGACAAGGCCGTGCAACTGACGCTGGCCTCGAAGTACAAGTCGGAATTCCTGGCCAATATGTCGCACGAGCTGCGGACACCTCTGAACAATCTGCTGATCCTGGCCCGCATGCTGGCCGATAACGCCGAAGGCAACCTGACGGAAAAACAGACCAAGTTCGCCCACACGATCCACTCCTCAGGCACCGACTTGTTGACGCTGATTAACGATATTCTGGATCTCGCACGGGTCGAGTCGGGGAAGATGAACATCGAGCCGGCGCAGGTCCGCCTGGCCGACCTGCGCGAGTTGGTCATCCAGGACTTCTCGTACGTCGCCCTGAGCAAGGGCATCGAGTTCGGAGTGCACGTCGACCCGAGTCTGCCCGACTCCATCCAGACCGATGCCACACGGTTGCACCAGGTCCTGAAAAACCTGATGTCGAATGCCCTTAAGTTCACGGAGCGGGGTGCGGTGCGGATGGAGATCAAGCCGGCTAAATCCGGTTGGAGGCCCGGGGCCCGCGGCCTGGATCGCGCCGAGCAGGTGGTGGCATTCTCCGTGGTGGACACCGGCATCGGCATTCCACCGGAGAAACACCGCACCGTTTTCGAGGCCTTCCAGCAGGCGGACGGCACCACCAGCCGGCGCTACGGCGGAACCGGGTTGGGGTTGTCGATCAGCCGGGACATCGCGCAGTTGCTGGGCGGTGACCTCACACTCCAGAGCCGGGCTGGCGTGGGAAGCACATTCACGCTCTTCCTGCCGGCGATCTGTTGTGAGGAGATGCAGCCATCGCGGCCGGCGGCAGGGGTCGAAGTGATTCCCGCGGCGCCGCCCCGCCCGCGCCCGCCGGGCCTGGCGAGCGCCTGCGACGCCGTGGCAGTTTCCGCGCTGGCCAGGTTGATGGCGGCGCAGGAACCGGTCGAAGACGACCGCCTCACACTGCGGAAGACCGACCGCATGGTGCTGATTGTGGAGAATGATGCGACCTTTGCCAGCATGCTGCTGGAGAAGGTTCGCACCCGCGGCCTCAAGGGAGTGGTTGTTATGCGCGGCAGTCCGGTGGTGAGAATGGTTCGCGAGATGGCGCCGGTGGCCGTTACCCTCGACATCCTGCTGCCCGACATGTCGGGATGGGTGGTGCTGGAGGCTCTGAAGCGCGACCCCGCGACGCGGCATGTTCCGGTTCACGTAGTGACCATCTCCGACGAACGCCGCCGCGCGATGGCCATGGGGGCCGCCTCCTTCCTTCATAAGACGCTGAATCCCGAAGAGCTTGACGCGGTATTCGACCGCATCTTGAACGAATTGGAGACTCCTGTGCGCAAGGTGCTGGTGGTGGATGGCGATCCCGCGCGCCGCCCAAGCGTGGTGGAACTGCTGGGCAACGGGGACATTCACACGATTCCGGCGGCCAGCCGAGCCGAGGTGTCCACCGCGCTTCGGGAGCAGCGGATCGACGGCGCGGTGCTGGGATGGAATGTGCCCGGCCTGACGGGCCTCGATCTGCTGACCACCTTACGCGACGCCACCGGACGCGGCGAGCTCCGCGTACTGATCTACCCCGCGGCTCCCCTCAGCCAGGCCGAAAAGGACGGGATCGCCGCGTGGGACGATGCCGCGGCGATCCAGATCGCGTCCTCTCCGGAAGACCTTCTGGACAAGAGTATGACCATGTTCCATCGTAAGGAGGCGGAACTGCCGCAGGAGAAACGCGATAAGCTGGCAGCCGTTCGCGCGGTGGACCAGAAACTCGCGGGCCGGAAGATCCTCATCGTCGACGACGATTTGCGCAACATTTTCGCGCTCACCAGCGCCCTCGAAGCGCACGACATGAACGTGACACTGGCGGAAAACGGCCGGAAGGGCATTGAGGCTCTCCGGGCCAACCCGGACGTCGAGCTGGTGCTGATGGATATCATGCTGCCCGAAATGGACGGCTGCCATGCGATGCGGGCCATCCGCAAGATGCCGGAATACCGGGAATTGCCGGTCATTGCCCTGACGGCGCAAGCCATGAAGGGGGACCGCGAGCGCTGTATCGAGGCGGGCGCCACCGACTACATCGCCAAGCCAGTGGAGATTGATCAGTTGCTGGCCCTGATGCGCGTGTGGCTTCCGGAAGAGCGGAAGGTTTAGCTGGCGGCTCTGGAAGGGGGAAAGGAAGAGATTCGATGGGCACACCGGCTGTGCGATTTGATGCACCTACCGAGAACAGACCCGTCCTGGAGCGGGTGAAAGTTCTCATGGTCGATGACCGGCCCGACAACCTGTTCGCGACGCGGGCCGTGCTGGAGGACCTGGGTGAGGATCTGGTGGCCACAACCTCGGCGGTCGAAGCCGTGGACTACCTGCTGCGCCAGGATTTCGGCCTGATTTTGCTGGACGTGATGATGCCGGGAATGGACGGCTTTGATCTGGCCCTCCAGATCCGCCGCTTGCGGCGCTCGCGCGATACTCCCATCATTTTCCTCACCGCCGCCGGCAGCGTGGAGAAGATGACCAAAGGCTATGAGCTGGGAGCGGTGGACTATCTGCTGAAGCCGGTGGCGCCGGAGGTCCTCCGCGCCAAAGTCGCGGTGTTTATTGGGATAGCCCGGCAGGCCGGCAAGCTCAAATACTACACCGAAATGCTCGAGGAGCGCAATGGAGAGCTGCGCGAGGTGATGGCCGGACAGCTCCAGGCGGAGCAGGAGATCCTCCGCTTGAACCGGGCGCTGAAGACCCGCGTCGGAGCCCTGTCCGAGCTGAACGCCGAACTGGAGGCGTTCAGCTTCACGGTTTCCCACGACCTCAACGGACCGCTGGCCCACATCACGAGTTTCAGCCGCGCCCTGAAGGACGAGTGCGGCCTTGTGCTGGGCGAGCGGGGATTGGTCTACCTGGACCGGATCGATTCCGCGTCCCAGCGCATGGGCCAACTGATCCGCGATCTGCTGGAGCTGGCTCGCGGCAGTCACTCCGATATCAAGATCGAGACGGTGGACCTGAGTGCCATCGCGGCTGAAATCGCCGGCGGGCTTCGGGCCGCTGCGCCGGAGCGGGCGGTTCAATGGGAGATTGCGGGAGGGGTTGCGGCCCGCGGCGACCTCCGGTTGCTCACCGTGGCACTGCGGAATCTGCTGGAGAACGCCTGGAAGTTCACCCGGCGGGCTGAGGCGGCGCGCATTGAGTTTGGCGTTGAGACCACCACCGGCGCGCCGGTGTACTTCGTCCGTGACAACGGAATCGGTTTCAAAACGGGCGACCGCGACAAGCTGTTCCAGCCCTTTCAGCGGTTGCCCTCGGCCCACGAGTTCGAAGGCACCGGAGTCGGACTGGCCACCGTAAGCCGGATTGTGAAACGTCACGGAGGCCGGATTTGGGCCGAAGGCGAGGAAGGTTCTGGGGCGACTTTCTATTTCGAGTTGCCTGGTGTGAATGGAAGCTAGGTAAATGACCATGTCTCGAAGACGAGTTCTGATCGTCGATGACGACGCACCCTTCCTTGAGTTGCTTCAGCTTTGTTTTGCCAAAGCGAACTTCGATGTAAGCCTGGCGACGAACGGGGCTGAAGCCCTGAAGATTCTGTTCGAGTCCGAGCCTCTGGATCTGGTTCTGGCGGACTTCATGATGCCAGAGGTGAACGGCATCGAGCTGGTCCGCCACGTCAAGGCAAATGCTAAACTGTTCGATACACAGATCGTGCTGATGTCCAATAACGTGGATACGGAGTTTCGGAAACGGGCCCTCGACCTGGGAGCGTCCGCTTATCTGCTGAAGACGGAGGGCGCCCAGGCTGTCGCACAGAAGGCGATTCATATGATCGCCGGCCGGGAGCCGGAAGTTTCGAACTGCCAGACGCGGTCCGCGTCGACCGCCCAAGTCGAAGCGATGCGACAAAGCCTCCTGGCGCTCATTCGTATTACGACGCAAATGGATGGACTGCCGGCGCAAGCCAGGAGTGCTCTGATCACGGCCGAGAAACTGGCGGAGAGCCTTTTTGCCGCTGTTCCGGAATCCGAAACATGAATGGCTCACCAGGTCACTTTCTCTCCATCCGGACGATCCACGCTCGTTCCCGATGGCGCCACCATCCTCCAGGCGGCCGAACTTGCCCCTGAGCCGGTCGGCGCGGAGTGCGGCGGCCGCGGCGCTTGCGGCCGGTGCATGGTGCGAATCCTGGGCGGCGAGGTGCCCGAATACCGCATTCTGCAGCGGGAAGCCGGGTTCCCCCATGTGCTCGCGTGCCTGACGCCGGTCCACGGTCCGCTCACCGTCATGCCGCTCGGCGAAGCGCAGCTTCCGAAACTCATTTCCAGGGACCGGAACACCGGGTTGGCGCCGCTCGAGGCCTGGGCGCCCTGGCCCCTGAAACTTGACCCGATCGTGGAATCCACTGGCGTAGGGGACTTGGGTGTCGCAGTGGACATCGGCACCACCACTTTGCGGCTTTTGCTGATCCGGCTTTCCGACGGTCTCATTACCGGTGAAGCCGGCGCTTACAATCCGCAGATTCCCAGGGGCGCTGACGTCATTTCCCGCATCGTCGCGGCCGAGAAGGGCTTTCTGGGGGAACTGGCTTCCTCCGTCCGTGGCGCAATTGGTTCGATGATCGCCGAAGCAGCGGGCGGGCACGCCGGCCTCGGCCGAATCCGCGGATACGTGGTGGCGGGGAATGTGACCATGATCCACCTCCTGCTGGCGGCCGATCCTTCGGGGATTCGCCGCGTCCCTTCCGAGCCGCGCGCGCTGGCGTTCCCGCCCGTCGACGCTTCGGTGCTCGGCTGGCCGGGCGCGGACGGCACCCCCGTGTACATCGTGCCCGCCGCGGGCGGCTGGGTGGGCGGCGACATCGTGGCAGGCGCGGTGCGCGCCGGCTTCTCGCAGCCTGCTCCAGTAGCAAATCTTGACCGTGACTCGCTCCAATGGAACGGGGCCGCTGCGCCAGAGGCGCAATGCCGCCCTGCCAAGGGCCCGGAAGGCATGGCCCTCTACGTGGACCTGGGAACCAACGGCGAAATCGTTCTGGGCGGAGCGGACTTTGCGCTGGCGTGCGCCTGTAGCGCCGGACCGGCTTTCGAAGGCGGCGGAATCCGCTGCGGCATGCGCGCGGACCGCGGCGCAGTGGACGGCGCATCCATCAATGCCGAAACCGGCGCGGTTCAACTCTCCGTCATAGGCGGAGGCCGCGTTCGCGGTGTGTGCGGCTCCGGGCTGATCGCTTTGACGGACGCCTTGTTCCGCGCGGGTTGGATTGACCGCAGCGGTCAATTCACGGATCGCCTGCCAGCCGGCCAGCGCGTCGAAGGCAAGTGGGGCACGGCCCTGGCCCTCTCCGAAGACCGGAAAGTGGCGCTATGGGAGCGAGACCTAGCCAGCCTGATTCGGGCGAAAGCGGCGGTCTTCGCCGGCATACGCTCGCTGCTGGACGCGCTGGGGCCAGGCCCGCACACCATCGACCGGGCCATCGTCTCCGGCAATTTCGGCCGCTTCCTCAATCTGCCGGCGGCGCTGGGCATCGGGCTGCTGCCCTCCCTGCCGCTGGACCGTTATGGCTATGTGGACAATGGCTCGCTCGAAGGCGCCGCCCTCGGGTTGCTCTCGCGCCAATTCTTCGCGGAGATCGCCGGCTACCTGAGCCGGGTCACCTACGTCGATCTCGCCGACCTGCCCCGCTACATGGATGAGTTCGTCGGCGCCAGCTTTCTCCCCCACACCAGCCCCGAGTTGCTGCGCGTAGATTTCTCTTGACACCCCGCTTATTACGTCATACGATACTACGTGAGACGTAATAATGTCTGATCCGACACTTCTGGTGCTTGCCAGTCTGGCCGATGGCAAAAAGCACGGCTACGCCATGATGGAGGATATCCAGCGCTTCGCCAACGTGCGGCTCGGGCCCGGCACCCTCTACGGCGCCATCACCCGGTTGGAGCAGCGCGGCTGGATCCGGCCGGTGGACTCCGGCGACCGCCGGAGGCCCTATTGCATCACGGGCGCGGGCCGCGAATACCTCCAGACGCAACTGACCAGTCTCGGCCACGTAGTGAAGACAGCCAGCCGCAGGCTGAAACACGCATGAGAAAACTGATTCGCTGGACAGCCCGCCTCTATCCGGCCGTATGGCGCGAGCGCTATGGCGGGGAGTTGGACGCGCTGATCGAAGATATTCAACCCCAATGGGAAGACCTGTTCAATGTATTGCTGGGAGCACTCCGTATGCAGGTGACGACGTGGAATTCTCTGAAGGTGGTGGCGGCCGTGACCCTTGCGGGCGCGCTGTTGGCGGGAGTGTTTGCCCTCCTCACCCAGGAGCGTTACGTTTCGACTGCCGTGATGCGATTTGCCTCGTATGGCCACGCGGATAGCGATCGGCAGGGGGCGCTGGATCAGCTCGTCAAGTTGCAGCAGAAGGTTCTCAGCCGCAAGAGCCTCGCGGAGATCATTACGCAACCGGCGCTCGATCTCTATCCGGAAGATCGCAAGAGGATACCTCTGGAAGACGTCGTCGAGAACATGCGCAACAAGGCGCTCCGCATCCAAGTGGCGCCGGTCCAGAATGGGGGTGTCCTGGCCTTCGTAATTTCCTGCGAGTATCCCGACAAGCTGAAAGCCCAAGCTGTGGTGCGCGAACTGGTGACCAAGTTCTATAGACAGTGGGTCGCGACACAGATGGCTCACGGGCCATCTGGCCCGGAGCAACTTGAAGTTCTGGACCCGCCCAGCCTGCCGCAACGGCCTTTCTTTCCCAATCGCCCGATGATCGTTGCGGCGGGCCTGCTCGGCGGCGCGGTGTTGGGATTGTTGGCGGTGCTGGTGTGGCGAAGCGCAACTCGGCTTTCCAGAAGCGCCTGACGGCAGCGAAGCTACATGGATGAGTTCGTGGGCGCCTGCTTCCTGATCATTCGGCCTTCAGGGCCTCCACATAGTCGATCCTGGCGGCGTGCAGGGCGGGCGCCAGCGAGGCAGCCAGCGCGGTCGCGATCAGCGCCAGCGACGCCACCGCGAACGTGAGGGTGTCGGTGGGGCTGACCGCGTAGAGTTGCGTGCCGAGCATCCGCGCGGCCACCAGAGCGCCAGGGATTCCCGCCACGGTTCCCGCCAGGGCGAGGGCCACTCCCTGGCGAACGATGAGGTTGCGAACGTTCACCGGCGGCGCGCCCAGCGCCAGCCGGATGCCAATCTCGCGCTTTCGCTGCGCCACGACGTGGGACATCAGACCAAACAGGCCGACCGCGGCCAACAGGGTGGCAACCCCCGCGAAGGCGCCCAGCAGGAACGACGAGAACCGCTGTCTGGCCGTGGAATCGGAAACCCACTTGGCCATCGCGCCTACCCTGTAGAGCGGAGCGTCCTTTTCGGTTTCGTGGATGGCCTGGCGAACCGAAGAGACCAGTGCGGCCGGCTGGCCCTTGCTTCGCATGACGAGCCGCAGCGAGCCGGGCGCGCCGCGGACCTGGCGGAGAGTAAGGTAGAAGGTCGGCCGGGAATCCCTGGCAAGTCCGAAGTCGCGGACATCCCCGGCGACGCCGATGATCTCCAGCCGGACCCACGGCAGCACCAGAATCCTGCCGACCGGGTTTTCGTTCGGAAAGAGCTGTTGGGCGAGGGACCGGCTGATCACCGTCACCGGCGGCGAGTCGCGGCGGTCGGACGTCCCGAAGGCTCGCCCGGTGAGAATCGGGACGCCCATGGTTTCAAAGAAGCCCTCGGTGACCATGCGGCGCGTGGCTGGAAGGAGATCCGACGAGGTGTGCGGCGGCCGATCCGCGCGGTGAACCCCGTTATACGGCCCGTCGAACAACGGGAGCTGATCCGCGCCCGCGGCGCTCACCACGCTGGGGAGGGCACGAATTCGCTCCAGCATGTCGAAGTAGCTCTGGCGTTGCCGTTCCGGGTCGGAGCCGGGGATTTGAACGTCGGCCGTGAGCAGTCCCTCCACTTTGAGACCGGGATCGACCTGCTGCAACCGCGTCATGCTGCGCAGGAGCAGGCCGGTGACAGCCAGCAGGACAAGCGAGAGCGCCAACTGAGTCGCTACCAGCAGCCGCCGCGAAAGAAGGCGCCCGCGGCCCTCCGTGGTATGCCCGCTCTCCCGAAGGTTGGAGACCAGGTCCAGGCGCGTGGCTTGGAATGCAGGCACGATGCCGGACAGCAGGGCGGTCAACACCGTGGCGGCGATGGCCACCCAGAGCACATGGGCATCCAAGCCGATCGAGTCCAGGCGGGGAAGGTCGGCCGGGCCGAGAGCCTTGACGGCGCGAATCCCGAGGCTGGCCAGCCCGACCCCGAGGGCCGCCCCGGCGGCAACCAGGACAAAACTCTCGATCAGGAGTTGGCGCGTCACCGCCATCGCGGGAGCACCCAGCGAGAGACGGACGGCAAGTTCCCCGCGCCGGGACAGGACCCGCGCCAGCATGAGCGAAGAGAGGTTGGCGCACACGATCAGCAGCACCAGCGCCGTGGCTCCCATCAAAATGAGCATGGCCGGCCGGACAGGGCCGAACAACTGCTCGTCGAGCGGGGTGAGCCTGACACTCCAACCCCCTTTGTCCTCGGGAAACGCGGCCGAGATCCGAGCCGCGACCACTTCCATCTGGCTCCGCGCGCGAGCCAGGGTGGCGCCCTCCGCCAGCCGTCCGATCATGTGGAAGTTGTTGTTGCCGCGTCCGCTCTCCTCTCCTCCGCCCCGCTCGATGGGGAACCACAACTCCACTCCGACGGGGTAGTCGAAGTGCTTTGGCATCACGCCGACGATCTGGTAGGCAGCGCCGTCAATGGAGATCGGCGTGCCGACGACGTCCGGCCGGGCGCTTAGCTTCCGTTGCCAGAAAGCATGGCTCACCACGACCACGTTCGGCCCGCCGGCGACCTCTTCCGCCGCGGAAAAGGAGCGCCCGAGAAGCGGAGGGATTCCAAAGGTATGGAAGAAGTTCCTGGACACCTTGGTGGATGGCACTCGCTCGGGCTCGGCTTTGCCGGTCACCACCCGCCCCGGCTGCCAGACACTGCGGTCGTGAGAAAAAATCAATCATTTCTCTTGACTAGCGATAACGCTAGTGTTATCATCGTTTCATGGGTTACCTCTCCAAAGTCCAACTCATCCAACGCGCCAACCAGACCCGCCAGTT
>Ga0116116_1000820_pt1 | contig 28517 bp, 23 predicted proteins | sample June2015DPH_10_1_FD_89722 | JGI IMG/M metagenome (GOLD analysis project Ga0116116, IMG submission 89722) | Peatland microbial communities from SPRUCE experiment site at the Marcell Experimental Forest, Minnesota, USA - June2015DPH_10_150 | ecosystem: Environmental > Terrestrial > Soil > Wetlands... | reverse complement strand
GATGCATTGGTCGGTGCGCGGAGCCAATGCCATCCTGGCGCTCCGTTGCTGCATCCTCTCCGGTCGCTTCGAGGATTTCTGGGCCGCTCAGACCCCATAACCCCCCTTTTATCTCGTCCACCCTATGCCGTCCGCCTATGCCGTCAGCGCCAGGACGGTCGCCTCGAGACTGGCGGAATCGGCCACGTTCAGCATCTGGACGCCGGGATCGATGCGCTTCATAAAGCCGCTTAACGCCGTGCCGGGACCCAGCTCAATGAAGCGGGTGAACCCTTCGGCCAACAGGTGACGCATGGACTCCTCCCATCGAACCGAAGCCGTGACCTGCTCGACCAGCCGCGCCTGGATCTCCGTCGGTCCGCCGTGCGGGCGGGCGGTCACGTTCGACACGACCGTCACCGCCGGGAGGTTCAGGGGCAGCGCGGCGAGGGCGGCGTGGAGTTTGGGCTGCGCGCCGGCCATCAACCGCGAATGATAAGCCCCCGCCACCGGCAGCGGAAGCGCGCGTTTCGCGCCGCGCGCTTTGGCCAGTTCACAGGCCCGGGCAATCCCATCGGCCGTTCCGGAAATGACGCGCTGGTTGGGACAGTTCAGGTTGGCGAGCTCGACCTCGGCCTCGGCACAGACCTCGCGCAGCAGCGCGTCATCCAGACCGATGATGGCGGCCATGCCGCCGCGGGTCGCATCGCAGGCCTCCTGCATGAAGCGCCCGCGTTGCCGGACCACGGTCAAACCATCCTCGAAGCTCATCACCCCGGCCGCCGTCAGCGCCGTGAATTCGCCCAGCGACAGTCCCGCGGTGGCCGCAAAGCGCAACTGGGGCAGCCGTTCGCGCAGCAACTCGAAGGCCACCCAGCTCACCAGGAAAATGCCCGGCTGGGCGTGCTCGGTCTTCGTCAACTCCGGTTCGGGGCCGCGGAAACAAACCCCGGCCAGATCATAACCCAAAGCCTGATTGGCGCGGTCGAACCAGGCGCGGGCTCCCGGACATTTCGTCGCGAAATCGCCGCCCATCCCGACGGTTTGGGCGCCTTGGCCGGCAAACAGCAACGCGGTTTTCTCCATAAAGTTTCAAGGGCTTAACATGCCGCCCGGCCGGAAGGAAAGCCGGGATTTGCGACCCTTTGCCATGACCCGGCCGCAGGACAGGCCACGAAGGAGCGCGGACGCCTTTACCCCGCGCCGACTTTGATGACCACCACGGTCAAATCGTCCTGCTGGGTCGAGCCGCGCGAGAAGTTGCGAACCGCCGCATGAAGCGCCCGCACCACCTGCGCCGCCGGCCGGTCGCGCAGCGAACGCACCGTCGCCAGCACCCGCTCGATGCCGAACTGGCGGCCCTCCGGATCGCTGGCCTCCTCAACTCCGTCGGTCAGCAGCAGCACCAGGTCGTCCGGCGCGAGATCAATGGGCGGGGCATCGGTGAAGGGGGTTTCGGGAAGCATTCCCAGCGGTGCCGACCGGCGCCCCAATTCGGCCTTGACCGCTCCGGAGCCGTCCAAAACAAAGCCCGCCGGATGGCCCGCGTTGGCATAGACGAGCCGCCGGGTGGCGGGCTCAAGCCGCACCAGCAGCATCGTCACGAAGCGGTCGCTTTCCTCCAGGTCCTCGGCCAGCGCCCGGTTGGCGCGCGCGAGGACTTCGCCGGGCGAGGACCGGTTCATCGCGGCGATGCGGGCATAGGCGCGCGCTTCGGCCATGATGAGAGCGGGTCCCATGCCGTGACCGCTGACGTCGGCGACGACGATGCCCAGGGCGCCGCCCGGCATGTTGAGGAAATCGAAGTAATCCCCGCCCGTTTCCGCCGCCGGGAACGAGGCGCCGGCGAGGTCCAGGCCCGGCAGTTGCGGGGCGCTCTTGGGGAAAAGTCGCTGCTGGATTTCGCGGGCGGCCAGCGCCTCGCTTTCCTTCTGCTGCAGCGCGCGTTCGGCCCGGCGCCGGTCGGTCACGTCGCGGATGAACGCGACAAACCAAGTCCGGCCCTGCAGTTCAAGATCGCTGAAGGCAATTTCCATCACCACTTCGCGGTCGGCACGGTTCCGGCCCGCGAGTTCGATCATCGGCTGGTGCCGCGCCGACAGGCCGGGGCGCCAGGGACAGGCGACCGAGGGAGCGGCGCCCCCCGCGGGCTGCAGCAACCCGCAAAAATCGCAGTTGATCAACTCGGCGTGCGGACAGCCAAACAGCTCCTCGGCGGCTGGATTGGCAAAGGCAATGCGCCCCGCGGCGTCGAGCAGGAGGATGGCATCCGGCGAGTTCTGCCAGAGGAGGCGGTAGCGCTGCTCGCTTTCACGCAACGACATTTCCGCCTGGCGCCGGGCCGCCCGGTTGGCCGCTTCGCGCAACTCGCGCTGCACCGCCGGAACCAGCCGTCCCAGGTTGCCCTTGATGAGAAAATCGTGGGCGCCCGCCTTCATGAGGCGCACTGCGGTGGCCTCGCCGATACCGCCGGAAACGATGATGAACGGCAGGTCGCGGCCGCTGGTCTGCAGGATCTCCAACGCGGCGGGCGCATCGAACCCGGGCATTTCGTGATCGGACAGAATGATGTCCCAGGGCTCTTCGGCGAGGGCGGTGCGCATCGCGTCGGCACCCTGAACCCGCCGCCAGGTGACCGCATACCCACCCTGCCGCAACAGCTTCACGAGGACGATGGCGTCGAACTCCGAATCCTCGATAAGCAAGACCCGCAGCGGAGGGTTCATGCGGAAAAGGCGTGCTGGTCGGAACGGGATGTCCGCGACCGGTTCACGGCCGGCCGGGCGGTGCCGGTGGCGCTGGCGGGTGCGTGGACGTCGGCAGGTTGGTCACTCCGGGGGACGGCGCCACGGGCGGAGAATTCGTGCTCGACGACGACGGTGCGGACGTGGCGCCATCCTCGGGCTCCGGTTCGTCCACCGGCAGATCGAGCCGGGTACGAAGCCGGATGCCGCCCACGACCTTGACGGTGCCGTCCTCCTTCACCCGCAGGGCCGGCCGGCTGGTGGTGTATTGGTAAAGCTGGCGCACCACCAGTTCGCCGTTGGGGCGAAGGACATCGTACGTGAAATTACGGGCCCCCATCTGGAAAAGCAAATGCAGGGAACTCTGCCGATCCACCCGCATCTCCGGATCACTGAAGGCCAGCATCACGCCGAGCGGAAACACCTTGAACACCCGCTCGTCGCTTTCGTCGCTCAAGCGGAAATAGAGCTCGGTTTGGTTTTCGTGCAGGGCTTGAATCAGCGCGTATTTCCGAATCTCCACCGCCTGATCGCCCGCTCCCGACGCCGGCAGGCCGAAGTTCTGTTCCCAGAATTTCGTGCCGGACACAATGTTGAATCGCTTGGGCGGACTGGTGACTTCCAGGTTAAGTTCCGGGATTCGGACGATCGCGGTGATCTGGTAGCGACCAAGCTTGTCGATGGTGAAATACGGGGCGATGTCCACGCGCCGGGACCCGCGGCTGGCGGTTGGCAACTCGAATGCGCCCAGCACGGGCGGCGTGCCCAGCGGGGTCACCTCGAGCCCGTTCTCGGATTGCACGGACAGGCGCAACCAGTCCGGCTTGTCGCCGAGCTTCAAGGTGCGACCGGAGAAATTGGCGACGCGGATCGCAGCGCTCAGCGCTTCGTGGGCGAGGAACTGCTCCTGGTCGAGAGTGACCTCGACGGAAACGACGGCATTCTGCCCCCAAGCCTGAAGCCCAAGGCAGGCCACGACCGCCATGACCGGAAGCAGCGATTTCATCGGCTCGAATCTAAGGCGGGTGACCGGACTGGCAAGTCCCAAATCCGACCGGCGTCGAGTGGACCCGCCCCCCAACGGGCTTCCGCCGCCGCGACGACCGCGGCCGGCGTGACCTCGTGAAGACACTGGAGCGACCGGGGGTTGACACACCAACTTTTCATGCAAGGTGCGCAGGGAAGATTTGCGTGGAGCACCTGCCCTGCCTGCCCATAGGGTCCGGTGCGCCGCGGATCGGTGGGCCCGAAGATTGCGACGACCGGCCGGCGCAGGGCGGCGGCCACGTGCATCGGTCCGGAATCATTGGTGATGAGCAACGAAGCGAGCCGTATCCACTCGACCATCTCCGTCAGCGAAGTGGCGGCGGTCAGATCCAGACAGCGACCCGGCAGCGCGGCGGCCAGGGCGGCGCCGAGCCTCCGCTCCGATTCACCGCCCAGAACGCCAAAACGCGCTTCCGGCCACTTCGCCGCCAACTGTCGAACGACGACCGCATAAGCCTCCACGGGCCATCGCTTGTTCATCCACCGGGCGCCGGGGTGAATCAGAATCCACCGTTCGCGTCCCACGTTCCACCGCGCGCGGACGCTCGCGGCCACGTCCGGTTTCGGAGGCAGCCATTCGAACGCGCCGCCCGGCGGGACACCGAGCACGCGCAGCGTTTCCAGATACCAGGCGACGGGGTGTGCCAGGGGCGACGGCCGAGGGATCGCGACGTCATAGAAGGCCGGCGCGCCTTCGCGACCATCCGCGAGGCCGACGCTGCTGCGGGCGCCGGCCAGCCAGGCCACCAGACCGCTCCGGAGCAGGGCTTGCAGGTCGATCACCCAGTCGAAGCGCATCGCGCGGATCTGGCGGAGGCTGGCCGTCAGTTCGTGCCAGCGCCAGGGGGAGGCCCAACGACGGCGGCGAAAGGGAATCACGCCGGCCAGGTCAGGGTCCGCCGCCAGCAGCGGGACAAGATCGGCGTCGAGCCACCAGTGGATGGCGCTCGTCGGCAAGTGGCGTTTGAGCAAACGCAGAACCGGCAGGGACTGGACAACATCCCCGAGGGAACTGGGCTTGAGGATGAGAATTTTCAAGGACGGAGCCTAACGGCCCTCAGCCAGTCGGTCGGCCAGACGCTGCGGGAGCCCCGCCGCGACGATCTTCGCCTGCGTCCTGGGGATGTCGTAATCGAGCCGGCGCAGTTCGACAAAGCCATCGTCCAGGTCGTAGGTCGCATAGGTGGCCTTGGGCACGCCGTCGCGCGACTGGCCAACACTGCCGACGTTGATGAAGTACTTCTTGCCCGGCTCGATGCGAAAGCGTGAATAGGTGCCGCCGCGAACCACGCTGTCGCGAACGAAGGCGACCGGTACGTGGGTGTGCCCGAAGAAACAGACGCTCGTGTTCTGGTAGGTAAAACTGGCGGCGGCGGCGAACTTGTCCGAGGGGAAGACATAACCCCATCGCTTGGGCGCATCGAGCGTCGCATGGACGATCGAAAAATTGGCGACCAGGCGGTTGTATCTCAAATCGCGCAGCCAGGCGCGGTCCACGGCCGACAAGTGCGAGCGGGTCCACTGCACCGCTTCGGCGGCGTGCGGATTGAAGCCTTCCAGATGTTCATCCTGGGAGCAGTATTCATCATGGTTGCCTTTGACGCAGGGCATCGCCATGGTCCGGATGATGTCCAGGCATTCCTTCGGGTTCGCGTTGTAGCCGACCACATCGCCCAGGCAGGCATAATTCGTGGCGCGCTGCTGACGCGCGTCTTCCAACACGACTTCCAACGCCTCCAGATTGGCATGGATGTCGGCAATAATCGCAAACTTCATCGCAAAAACTGTTTCCCTACCGGACAATCTCGAACCCACACAGGCCGCCACTGCCCGCTTCCCACCGCACCTCTTCGTGGCGAACCAGCGGACCCAACCCGGAGTCCAAGATGGCCTGCCGGAAGGCGGAAAGCTCGTCACGCCCGCCTTCGGCGATCAATTCCACCCGTCCATCAAGCAGGTTACGAACCAAACCGGTAACCTCAAAACCTCGTGCCAGCGATTTGGCCGTGTAGCGGAAACCAACCCCCTGCACATTGCCGGAATAGAACACGTGCAGCCGGACCCGGTTCATCGCTTCGTCGTGGTGACCGACCGCCATCACCAACCCGGGCCCGCCGCGCGGTCGGGGTCACGCTGAGGGCTTGCGTTCCGCACCACCCGATGAAGCCATAATCGCGCCAACCCCTGCAACGATTTTCCAGTGTGGCATCACTGGTCCAGCTTCCGGCTGGCCCGGCGCTTGGCATCCAGCAACCGGCTCGTGACGTTCGTGCGGTCCGTCGCCGCCGGCGGCGGGGCCTCAGGTGCAGTCTTCGGAACCGCCAGGGTTTCAGACGGCGGCAGGATCGCCGTCTCGGGTCGCGCCGGCTGGAACAATTCCGGCGACGGTGCTGCCGGGGGCGTGTGCCGGGCCCGGACGGCGTCGCGCCGCGCGAGCAGCGCCCCCAACGACTCATCGGCGCCCACCGGCCGCGCTTTGCCCCGCCAGAAAAACAGGTAACGCCGCAGCGTCGCGGTGGCCGTCAACCACTCCGCCCGGTCGAGGTAGATCCGCCGGACGCCGACATCGGCCACAAACAGGAACAGCGCCAACTGGAGGAGCCATTCCCACAGGTCGCGGGGCTGGAAAGTTCTCTGCCGGTCGTGCAAAAACGGGTTTGCCGCCGGGTCGGCCGCATTGGTGAGGGAAAGCGTCCGGCCGCCCCCCCCTTCCACAAGCCGGCGCAGCAGGTTCACGTCCGGCTGCGCGGTGTTGAATTCCGGCGAGTAATTGACACTCGCGCCCAGCGCTTGGGCTGCCCGCACCTGCCCCCGGTCCATCTCCATCAGGTTCAGCAGGTAGGCTCCCACCTCGCGCGTCGGGAACCGGGCCTCGTAGCGGCCCGGCCCGGTTTGTTGCAGATGCACCACCTGCTTGTCGCCCTTCGGACTGTCCACCACCGCCTGGAGGTCCAGGAAGTTGCGGAAGTTGCCCTGCGGATCCAGCGCCTCGACGCTGATGATGCCGACACCCTTCTCCACGGAAACCTCGGTGTTGAAATCGGCCGTGTCCACGCGCCGCATCGCCCAGCGCGCCACCTGCGACCAGAACTGCTGGTATTTCGTCCACGCCAGCCAGTCCGCCGCCCACTTGGCCTTGGCATCCGACGTGAACGCCACCGCCCGCCCCAAACCGTATTGCCAGTGAGCCAGGATCGGATCGCCCTTGTCCGACACCAACGGCACTTCGGCCCGAGACTTGGGGGTCGTGGCCACGTAGCCGCGCAGGGTTGGAAACTCGGCGCCGCTGATGCCGCGCACCGGTTCCGAGGCCACGGCAAGCTGCGGTTGAAATGGTTCCTCAAAGATCGCCGACTTGAGGATGACCATCGCCTCCTTCAGGAAAATCTGAGGCAACTGGCTCGGATCGCGCACGTCGTAGAACCGCCCGCGCCCCTGGTCGGCAATCCGAATCATGGTGTCCGGCCCCGCATGGCCGGAAATCAGCACCGTGCTCACCGTGATCTTGTCCGCCACGATCGAGTTCATCAGCTCAGGCGTGGGCGGGCCGGGGTCGCCGTCGCTGAACACGATGATATGCTTGAGATTGGCCGTGGAGTGTTTGAGTCCCTTGGTGCTGGCATCCCCCTGGTAGGCCATCTCCATGACATGCTGGAAGGTCGGAAGGTCGCCCTGGTTCATGCCGGCGATCTGCCGGCCAAGCTCCTTTTTGTCTCCGACCTTCGTCAGCGGAAACAGCCAGCGGTCGTGTCCATCCCACAGCACCACGCCCATCTCGTCCTGCGGACCCAGGGCGTCGAGCACCCCCAAGGCACATTCGCGCGCCACCTGGTTGCCGTTGTTGAACTCCATGCCGTGCATCACGAGAGCCACCGCGCCGTTGGGCAGAATCTTCTTGCTGCTCAGTTCCATTTCCACCGGCAGTGTGGACTCCAACGGCGTCCCGCGATATCCGCCCGCCGCGTAGGTCTGATCGCCGCCCACGCAAACCAGGCCAACTCCGAAATCGCGGACGGCGCTCTCCAACAACTTCATCAATGTCGTTCCCAGGTCGCCCGCGGCGAGGTTGCTGAGGAAAATCACATCCCAGCTTTGCATCTCCGCCAGCGTGGCCGGGAAGCCGCTCAAATCGGTTAGCTTCACTTCCAGCCGTGCCGCTCGCAGGGCCGCCGCCAGGGGCGCGTCGGCCGCCGGGTCCGCCGAGACGATGAGCAACCGCGGCTCGCCCCGCACATTGACGAAGCTGGCGGCCCGGTTGTTCTGCGGCACCGGGTCACCGGGCGCGTCCAGTTGCACCTCGTAGCTGTAAAAGCCGGTCTGTGGCAGCGTTTGCGGGAACGTAAACAGGTTCTTGCCGGCCGCCAGTTCCACCGGCTGTTCGCCCAAAAACTCGTTGTTCCGGAACAACCGCAGCCGCGCCGCGCGGTTTTGATCCGATTGCGCGAAGATTTTCACCTCGAACGTCTGCCCTTTCTTCACGCTCGCCGGCACCGCCATCTTCTCCACCGAAACGTCGCCCGGGCGCGACATGCCCAACGGAATCACGTCCACCGTCACCCCCAAGGGCCGCGCGGCGGCGACCGCGCCCAGCGCTTCGCCGACGTTTTCGTTGCCGTCCGACAGCAACACCAACCGCTTCTGGCCGTCCTCCGGGAACGCCGCCGTCCCCAGCCGGAGCGCGCCGGCAATGTCGGTGCGCTCGGTGCCCACCACGGCCAGGATCTTCTGGACGTCCACCTTCACGTTCGGCGTGGTTTCAATGCTGGCGCTGCTGCCGAAAACGATCACCCCCGCCTGGTCCACGTTCCGTTTGGCGGCGGCAGCACGGTTGATGTATTCCCGCGCCGCCTCCTGCTGGGACGACGGCACGCTGTCCGAACGGTCCAGCAGGAAGAACACGTTCATGCCCTCGAGCGGCTTGCGCCATTGCAGGCCGGCGAGCGCGAACACCACCGCCGTCGTGATCAGGAGCCGCAGCCCAAACGCGGTCCAGCGCCGAACCGGCCCCGCCTGCACATACGACTTGAGCGTGAGCCAGATCACCCAGCCCGCCGTTACGGGCAGGAGCAGCAACCACTCCGGGTTGGTAAACTGAAAGCTCATGGGTGATCGCCCGCCACGTCCGCCCGCGGCGTGGAAACAACCTCATGCCGCGCCACACCGGCGGCCGGCGGCCGGCGGATCAGTTTTTGCACGCGGTGATTTAACGCGTACGCCACGTACAAATTGCCGGCCGAATCGAGCGCGATGCTCCAGGGATTGCTGAACCGCCCGGGCGCACTTCCGGCTCCGCCGATGATTTCGACCGGCCGGTGTTGCGGGTCGAACACCTGGAGCCGGCTGTTGCCAAACTCGCAGACGAACTGGTTGCCCGCGGCGTCCACGCACACATCATAAGGATAGCTAAGCTCCCCCAGTCCCGTCCCCGCGCGACCGTAGCTCGCGAGCCACCGGCCGTCATGGTCGAACACCTGCAGCCGATGGTTGCAGGAATCCGCCACGTAAAGCCGGTCCTGCGCATCGGTTGCCAGGCCTTCGGCCCGGTTGAACTCCCCTGCCCCGCTCCCGAACCGGCCGAAGCTCAGCAACAGCTCGTGGCCATCGGCCGAAAACCGCTGCACCCGCTCGACGGTGCCGTACTCGCACACCCAGATTTCGCCACGCGAACTGGCGGCGACCGACCGCGGCAGCCAGAACTGACCGGTATTGGTGCCTTTCACGCCCCACTGCCGCACCAGCCGGCCCGCCGGCGTGAACACGTTCACCCGCGAGTAATGCGGCTCCAACACGATGAGGTTGCCCTCGCGGTCGCGGCCCATCCCTTTCGGCTTGCCCAGGTCGGTCTGGGGCATCTGCCACGAAAGCAGAAAAACTCCATTCGACGAGAACTTCTGCACGCGGCCGGTCATGTCCACCACGTAGAGATTGTCGTCCCGGTCCACGGCGACCGACCGCGGCTTGTTGAACTGCCCCGGCGCCGTCCCGCGCGTGCCGACGATTTCGGCCCGGCTGAAGAACCGGCTGTCGAGCGCGGCGCGATTGGACGACGACCGCGAGCACCCGGCCAGCACCAGCGCCGCGAGCAGGCCGCCGGCCAGCCCGCTCCGCCGCCAGGCCAACCGCGCCAGCAACGGCGCCACCGCCGCCGCCAGCAGCAGCAGGCACAGCGCGTTCACCTGCGTGTTGTGCCCGTAATGCAGGAGATTAAAAATCCGCAACGCCAGCGTTTCACCGCCCGGCGGCACGATCAACACCAGCGTTTCGACGTCCCACAGGCAGAGCAGGTACACCACGAACCAGGCCGCCGCCAGCGGCGCCGCCATCTGCGGCCAGAGCGCGATCCGGAACGCCTGCCAGCGCGAGGCGCCTTCGAGCGCCGCCGCGTCCACCAGGTCCGGATCAACCGACCGCCGCGCCAACGCCGCGCCGTGCCAGCCGATCGCCGCGTAGCGGATCACGAGCCCAATGACGACCACGAACAGGCTTTGGTAGATCGCGATGAACGGCGGCCGGTTCAGGACAAAAATCAACGCCAGACCGAGCAGCACCCCCGGCGCAAAGAGCGGCAGCCACAGCCAGAGCCCGATCCGCCGGCGCCAGGTGAGCAGGCCGGCCAGGACGGTCAGCGTCGCCGCGCTCACCGCGAAGCCCAGCGAAACCGCGAGCGCGCTCTGCCCGGCGGCCAGGGCCGCCGGCAGTTCGGTCCAGCTCCGTGTGGTCAACCCCAGTTGCAGCAGGGGCAGCGCCACCGACAATCCGATCACGACCACGGTGAGAGCGCCGACCCCGCGCCCCCAGCTCCGGCCAAGTTGCCGGCGGACGGCTGCTCCGGCCAACGGTCCGTCATGACGCGGCCAGGCGATTTCCCGCCGGCGCAACCAGAGGAGGAGCAGCAGTGGCGCCAGCACGAGTGGCGCACACAATTCCAGCGCGGCGACATAATCGAAATTTGTGCTGAACTGAAGCCACACTTCCGCGGAAAAGACCTTCACCTGCAAAACCGCCGGCACGGCAAAGTTGTTCAGCCCCAGCACGAAGGTCAGTACGGCCGCCTGGCCCAGCGCCGGGGCGGCGACCGGCAGCAACAACCAGCGCAACAGCGCCGTGCCCGCCAGCGCCGGGTCGGCTTCGAGCTGCGCCGCCTCCAGCCGCTGCCACGCGCCAAGGACGGCGAAGAACGGCAAGGGCCACAGCATGAGCGCCAGCACCCAGACCGTCCCGCCCAGCGAGTAAATGTTGAGCGGGAGCCAGCGCCGCCAGACACCGGTTTGCCCGAGCAGATCCATCCAGCAATTCGTCACCACGAACGGCGGCAGCGCCAGCGCCACGGCGGCCATGACCAGCAAGACATCGCGAGTGCGCCGCTCCCGGCCGGCGGCAAACAAGGCCCCGGCCAGGCCGAACACCACGGCCAGCGCCGTGGCGCCGACCGCGACGAGCAGACTGTTTCGCAGCAACGCCCAGTTCATCGGAGGAAAACCTCCTTCAGCTTCGCCATCGTCGGCTCCAAATCCGCCAGCAGCCTGGCCCAGTCCGGCCGCAGCGTCTTCACGCCCGCATCAGCCGGGTCCGCGCCTTCCAGTGCCTGGTGCGCGACCAGTTGTCTCATCACTTCCGGGCTCCGCAGAAACTCGACGAGCTTTTGGGCGGCGGCCGGGCGCGGCCCGTCGCGCACCACTGCAACCGTGTTGGGAATGAGCAACGTCTCATCGCTCATCGGCAGCGCCATCACCGGCGCGCCCTCGTGCTGCTCCGCCGCGAGGTCATCCGAATCCGTCAGGCCGATCCAGGCCTCGCCCTTCGCCACGAATTTCGCCACGACCGAATTGCCGTCCACGATGAACGGCTGGTTGGCCTGGAGGGCGCGACACCACGCCTCCCAGCGCGCCTCACCCCAGAACTGGCGGAGCGCGGCAAACTGCGCCGCCGTCGTGCCGAACAGCGGATACGCGAGTGCGACCTTGCCGCGCCAAGCAGCGTTCGTCAGGTCCAGCAACGACCGCGGGGCCTGGGCAAGCGGCAGGAAGTTAGTGTTCACCACGACCCGCCGGCTGCGGTAGCCGAGCGCGCTCCAGCCGTTGGTTTCACGCCACACACCCTGCGCAGCGAGCTGCCGGGTGCGCAATTCCTCGTTGCCCCAGAACACGTCGCATTGCGGGTACGCGCGCTCGGCGAGCAGGCGGTTCGCCAGCCCCACCGTCTTGACCGCCTCGCTGTCATAGACGGCGCGAACGCGGATGCCGGTCTGCGCCGTGAACTGCTTCAACAACGGTTCGGCGAAGACTTCATCCTGGGCGCAGTAAAGCGTCACCGACGGCAGCCTGCTTTTCATCACCGCCAAGGTCGGCAACAACACCACACAAAGCACCACGATAGGGACAACCAGGGGAACCCAGACCCACATGCCGCCGCCCGCTTTCATCGCATCGGAAAACCAGCGCTGCCACGGTTCGCGTGTTGGTTGATGGTTGTGCTGATCTTCCACTTTAGCCCTCGTTCACAAGGTTATGCCCGCTGAATCACGCTGTTCGGCGATGATAAAACCACCACTCGAACATCAGCACGGCCAGGCCGGCGGCAACGAACCACCGCCACCATTCCAGGTTCGCCGGCTTGACTGTCGCCGCCTGGACCTTCGCGTACTTGCCGAACCGCAGCTCGGCCTTGGGCGTCGTGTCGGTTTCCGCGGCGTCGAGCAGGTTGACGCAAAACTCCACGCGGTTGGTCCCGGCCTCGAGCCGGTAAATGCCCTCCCGCTGCGTGTCGCCAAACACCAGCTCGCGGGCACCGGGGTCGAGGACGATCGGCCGTTCCGTGCCGTCGGGCAGGCGCATCACCGCGTTGGTCAGCGGCGCGCTCAGGGCCAGCCGGATGGGATCGCCGGGGTGCACCTGGAACTGCGCAGCGCGGGCATTCGCGGGATTCAGCCAGTCCACAACATTGGCGATGAAAATCGGGAAGGAAATCCGGAGCGGCCAGGTGCTCTCGAGCGTGTCGAAACCCAGCCAGACCACCCGCTGCCGGCCGATCTCGCCCGCCAGCACGAGCGGCGTGTTGGGCGACTCGACCAGCGGCACGGCCCAGGGCGGCGGCTTCACTGTCAGCGCCGAGGCGATTTGCACGTTGTCGAACGTCACGAAGCGCAGCAGTGGATGCGTGTTCTTCCAGTCCACAATCTGCGGGGCCTCGACGCGCCCGGTGGGCTCGACCCAGTTCGTCGGCGCGGAGCGGATCGCCATGACATTGTTGGACGGCCACGCGGCCGGCAGTACGTCGTCAAGCACGGTCAGGTCAAAATCCCGGGCGTCGTCAGCGGAATCCTTCGCCACGCTGAGCGTGACGTTCGGCGCGGCGGACAGGGCGCGTTCGAGGTAGCGGTTGCCGCGCGTGACGAGCAACACCTTCGCCGGGTCCGGCAACAGGCTGACGACGGAAGCCTCGTTGTCGGCGGCCAGGTCGTCGCGGGCCGCAATGCGCAGGGTGAACACACCGTTGTTCGTCTGGGCGGCGTTAAAAACCTGGGCCAGCGTTTCGCGCGGGGCCAATGTCACCGGCCGGGCCTCGATCAGCGTGCCCTGGAAGAACAGGTCGAGTTCGGTCTGCACCGGGTTGGTGCCGGCGTTGAACACGCCGACGAACAGCGCGCGCCGCGACGGGTCCTCCGGATGCGCCCGGACATCGAGCGTGACGATGCCGACATTCTCCCCGCGCCGGCCCACGCGGTGAAACGCCACGTTCAGGCCCTCGTTTTCAAACTCGGACAGGTCTGGCGTGGCGCCGTCGCTGTAGAGGTGAATCTCGGCGCCAACCCGGTCGCGGACCAGCGACTGGGCGAGCTTGAACGCCTCGGCCAGGCGGGTCGGCGAGTCCGACACGGCGCAGCCTTGCAGTGCGCGGCGCAAGGCGGCCTTGTTGCTGGTCGGCGATTGCTTGACCTCGGTGTGGCCGCCAGCGAGCAGCACGACCATCTGGTCCGTGTCGTGCAGGCTGTCCACCAAGGCCTGCGCCTCCGCGCGCGCCCGCTCGAAGCGCGACGGCGTTTCGTCGGTGCTCTGCATCGAGGCCGAGGCGTCGAGAATCGCCACCAGGAGCCGGCCGCCTTTGACGTTGGTGGCGAAGTAGGGTCGGGCCAGCGCCAAAATGACGAGCGCCAGGAGCACCAGTTGAAGCACCAGGAGCCAGTTATGGCGCAGGCGTTGAAACGGGGCGCTGGCCTGGGTTTCGGCGAGGAACTTCTGCCAGAGCAGCGTGCTCGACACCAGCTTGACCACCCGCTTGCGCTTGAGCAGGTAAAACAGGATCACCACCGGGATGGTGGCGGCGAGCGCAAAGGCGGTGGGCGCGAGAAAACTCATACGATTGCGGATTGCGGGTTGCGGATTGCGGATTGAGCGCCACGACGAGCGGTGTTGATGGAGGCCACGACGAGCGCAAGGATTTCAGCGCCCTCGTCCGCAAGCTCGGCAACCAAGGCTTGCTTGACCAGTCCGGATTCGACCAACAGTTCGAGCCAATACAGCGTCTCGTCGCATTCTTCTTCGACAATCGCCAGCTTGGCGATGAAATCGGCCCTCGATTTGGCACGACAGGCGGCGCGGTAATTGGCACCGACGGAAGTGCCGCTGCGGAGCAACTGCCGGCCGAGGACCGACGCGGCCACTCCTTTCGGCAACGCTTCGCAGAGTCGAACGATCTGCAAGGCGAGTCCTTTCGTGCGCTGCTTGAATTCTTCAGGGTTCATTGATTTCACCGAATTAACAATCCACAATCCGCAATCCGCAATGGCCCTAGCCCAGCACCTCCGCCTGGCGCAGTTGCTTCAACAACAGTTCCTCGAGCGACGTCGCCGAGCTGGCCAGGAAATAGTTGATGCCGCGCGCGGCGCAGCTCTCACGCAGGCGCTGGCAGTAATTACTCACGGTCTGCCGGTAGGCCGCCAGCCGGTAGCGTCCGAACGTCACCTCCTGTTGGGCGCCCGTCTCCGCATCCACCAGCCGCAGATCGCCGAACGTCGTCGGCGACAACTCGTCCGGCGCCAGGATGTGGACCACGTCCACTTGGAAACCGCGGCTGACCAGCGCCGTCAGTCCCGTTTCGTAACCGGCCGGATCGAGGAAATCGCTCAGCACCAACGCCAGGCCGGGCTGGCGGGCTTCGATCGCGCCGCGGCGCAACGCTTCATTGAGATCCGCTGGTCCGCCCGCCGCGAGCTGTTGAAGCTGCTGGAACATCCCGACCGCCGAGCGCCGGCCGCGCACCGTCCGCAACGCGCCACGGATGACCGCCTCCTCCGGCCGGTCGGGAAACGGCACCACGCTGACCCGGTCGAAACCGCACAACGCCACGTAACCGACTGCCGCGGCAACCTGCCGGGCAAAATCGAATTTCACCGGCTCGCCGAAGGTCATGGACTCGCTCGCATCGAGAAAAATGCGGACGGGCAATTCGCGTTCCTCCTCGTAGAGCTTGAGGAAGAGGCGATCGAGCCGGCCGTAGAGGTTCCAGTCGAGATAGCGCAGGTCGTCGCCGGCGACGTAGCTCCGGTAATCGGCGAACTCGACCGACTGGCCGCGGGCACGGCTGCGGCGCTCGCCGCGCGCGGCGCTCTTGGCGCGGCGTTGCGCCAGCAGTTGAAACTGCTCGAGCCGGCGCAGGAGTTCGGCGGTGATGAGCGGGGAGGCCATTTCAGAATTGCCCGACCGAACCGGGAGCAATGCACGGGGGGTGGTTTCGGCGCTTCATGGCGTCGCACCCAAGTCAGGCACTCACCGCTTCGACCGTCCGCGGGACGTCCTTCAGCACCTGGTTGATAATGTGGTCGGTCGTGATGCTCTCCGCCTCCGCCTCGAAGTTGAGAATGAGCCGGTGACGCAACGCCGGCAACGCCGCCGCCTGGATGTCGTCGAAACTCACGTTGAAGCGGCCCTGCGCCAGCGCGCGGACCTTGCCCGCCAGGATGAGCGCCTGCGCCCCGCGCGGACTGCTGCCAAAGCGCAGGAACTGGGTGGCGATCGGCGCGGCGGTGGAGGTCTTGGGATGCGTGGCCAGCACCAGGCGCACGGCATAATCCTTCACGTGCGAGGCCACCGGCACCTGCCGGACCAGTTGCTGGAGTTCAATCATCGTGTCGCGGGTGACGACACGCTGGAGCTGGACCTTCGCGTTTTCCGTGGTGCGGTTGAGCACTTCGGTCAGCTCGGCGGCACTGGGATAGCCGACGAGGAGCTTGAAGAAAAAGCGGTCGAGCTGCGCCTCCGGCAGCGGGTAGGTGCCTTCCTGATCAATCGGGTTCTGCGTGGCCAGGACGAAGAACGGCTCGGCCAGCCGCCGCAATTCGCCGCCGGCCGTGACGCTGTGCTCCTGCATCGCCTCGAGCGTCGCCGATTGCGTCTTGGGCGTGGCCCGGTTGATTTCGTCGGCCAGGATCAGGTGAGCGAAGATCGGACCCTTTTGGAACTCGAACGCGCGCCGGCCGTCGGGCATTTCCATGACCAGGTTGGTGCCGAGGATGTCGGCCGGCATGAGGTCCGGTGTGAACTGGATGCGGCTGAACGACAGGTCCAGCACCTCGCCGAGCGTCCGGACAAGGAGCGTCTTGCCAAGGCCGGGCACGCCTTCGAGCAGCACGTGACCGCCGGCCAGCAGCGCGGTCAGCGTGCCGTCCAGAATGGCGTCGTGGCCGACGATGACCTTGGCGACCTCGGCGCGCAGGGCGGCGTGGGTCTGGCGGAATTGGGCGATTTGTTCTTCGATGGGCATGGGGAAATAGTTTTCAGGTTTTCAGGTTTTCACGTTTTCAAGTTATCACGTTGTCGGGTTTTCGAGTTCTCAGGTTTTCAAGTCGTGAGGTTCTCGAGTTCTCAAGTTACTCACTGTTTCCGCCGAGGCAACCGGCAGGTTACGGGTCACCGGCCGACTGGCGGGCGCTGCCGTGGCGAGGTATTGAATCAGCTTGGAACTGCGGCGGCTCACGCTTTCCGCCTGCTCCTTCAGCAACTTGAACGCGGCGGCGTCAAGGAAGCCTAGGTCCAGCGCGGCGTAAAGCAGGGACCGGACTTCGCCGGCCGAGCCGCGGACGATATTCAAAAACTTCGCGAAATCTTTGTTGCTGCCGCGTTCAAACCCCTCCGCACTGTTCGTCATGGTCGAGAGGGCCGCCCGTCGCATCTGGTCGCGCATTTCAAAATCCCCGGCCAACCGGCCCTGACTGGTGGCGGCATAAACCGCCTTCACCAGATGCCGGCTTTCCTGCCACACCTCCAAATCCTCAAATCGCGCGATCGTCGCCATGCCGTATTTCGTGAAAACCTGAGAAATCGAAACCGAACAACTTGAAAGCCTGAAAACCTGAAAACTCGGACACCTGAAAACATGAAAACATGTACACCTGAAAACTCAACCTCCCCCTACTTCTTCAAGTCGTCGAAATAATCCTTCACCGCTCCCTGGTAGGCGCGCGGCACCTGTTCCTGGCTCAGGGCCGCCTGGGCTTCGGATTGCGCGGCCGTGACCGCCTGCTGGAACGCCACGGTGCTCTGGCCTTTGATGCTGACGCCTTTCAAGGTGATGCTGGGCATCTGGGAACCGGGCGTGAACTGGCCCTTCACCTTGGTTGGCATGAGGCCCTCCGGCAAGTCTCCGGCACCACGGTCCGTCTGGCCGCGCGGGTCCTTGTCCGGCCGCTCGACGCCGGAATTGTCCCACAGACCGGTGTTCTCCGGCGCCTCGGACGGTGGCGTGTCGCCAGCCCAATCGCCGACGCCGCGACCCGGTTTGCCGCCGGGTTTGTAGCCGGGAGCACCTTTGCACTGGCTCCAGCCCTGGCCGGTGCCGACACAAAACTGAGCCCGCTTCAGCGCGTCGAGCGTGTCCTTCAAATCCTGCGCGTCCGCCATCTGTTGCATGAGGTCGTCGAGTTCCTTCGCGGCATCGGCCAGCGACTGCGAGGCGCCGGGCATCTGGCCCTGCTGCATCTGTCGCGCCGCCTGCTTCAACAGGTCGGGCACCTTGCCATAAGGGCCGGCCGGTTTGATCGCCTTGGCCACTTCGTCGCTGATGGCTTTCAACTGCTCCGGCGCCAGCTTGCCCGCCTTCAACTGGTCGGAAAGTTTTCGGAGCGTGGCGGCCGCGGCGTCGGCCTGGCCCTTGTCCAACTGCTCGGCCAGGTCCTTGCCCAACTGCGCCGCCTGCTGCTGGAGCTGCTGCAACGACTGCGCCATCTGCTCCATTTTCTCCAAATCTTTTTCGGCGACTTCGAGGTCCTTCATCACCTGGTCAATCTTGCTGGCTTCCAGCGCGGAAATGGCTTCCTCGAGGCTCGGCAGCGTGGCGCCCAGGTCTTGCGCTTGCCGTGAGAGGCTGGCCAACGCTTTCGCCAGGCTGTCCTTGGCCGCATCCGAGGCCTGCGAACCCTTCGCCATCATGTTTGCCGCGGCCTGCTGCGCTTTCTGGAGTTCCTGCTTCAACTTGTCGAGCGCCTCGGCGTTGGCCTCCTTGCTGCCCAGGTTCTTCTGCAGCGATTCGATTTGCTTCTTCAACTCATCCGCGTTCGCCATCTGGTTCCGGCCCGAGGAACTGGCGGCCCGCTCCATCGGCCGTAGCGCCGGGTTGCGTTCGAGTTCGCGCGCCTGCTCCTGCACCTTGTCGGTGACCTTGGCGAGATCGCGCATTGCCTCCGCGCGGGTGACCGGGTTGCGGGCCAGTTGGTCGCCCAGCTCGCCGACCGATCTCATGGCCGCGCGGGTGTTCTCCAGCACCGGCTGGCGATGTTCGAGCGAGCGTCGCGTGAGGTCCGCCAGGTTCCGACCGGCTTCGCGCACGCTCTCCCGCTCGCGCTGCCGCTGGTGAAACTCCTTGCTGCGATACTCCGGCACCAAACCCAGGCCCGCGGCCAGCGTGAGCGCCAGCAGCGCCCATCGGCTTGTCCGCGGAAGCTGCCACGGTAGCAGGCGCCGGAAATCGAGCTTGCCGAGATGACTGGCCGCGTCCGCCAGCACCAGTTCGCGCCAGTGGCCGGCCCGCGGATCCTTGCTCATTTCGAGGGCAGTGCTGAGACGTTCTTGCAGGTGCTCACGCTGATCCAACCATCGCGCTGTGGTCAGCGGGGCTTCGCGACGCCATCCACCAAGGAGGAAACCCGCCCCCACCGCGACGACAAAAAGCCCGCCGCCCACAGCGAGCACGGTCATCGGAAGCGGAAGAACTTTGTAGAGGACGAGGGTCGTCAGGAGGAGCAGCGACCCAATCAACACGCCTTGCCACAAACCGCGCCAAGCGCGCTGCCGGCGACGGCGCCGGGCCGTCTGCGCGACGGTGAATTCGATGACCTGAAACTCGCTCACAACTGCCGCCAAGATGCGGTGGAACGTGCCCTTTGGCGAGTTAATTCTGGATCGCGCCGTGACCGAAACCATTGACGCCGCCGCGTTTTCCGGGGATGGGTTGCGCATGTGCGTCCGCCGACCGTTTTCCCGCGCGTCGCTGTGCTTGACCTCGCCGACTTGGTGGCTCGCCCTTGGCCTGGCCGCCCGGCTGGCATCAGCAGCAGCGAGTCCCGCCAACCCGCCGGGGACAAACACCGCTCCCATGCTGACCGAACCCGCCACCCCGCCGTGTGACGTCGCGGCCGAACTGGAGCTGATCCGCACCGCGCATCACCTCCCCGCGCTGGGCGCCGTGGTGGTCCTCTCCAACCGCGTTGTCGCCCTCGGTGTCACCGGTGTGCGCAAAGCCGGCGAAACCAATCTGGTCACCATCGCCGACCAGTGGCACCACGGCTCGATAACGAAGTCCATGACGGCCACGCTGGCCGCCATGCTGGTCGAGGAAGGCCGGATCGCCTGGACGACGCGCATCGCCGACGTGTTCCCGGACCTGAAAGTGAATGCCAAATGGAAGGCCGTGACGCTCGAACAATTGTTGTCGCATCACGGCGGCGCACCGGCGGACCTGAACCCCAGTGGCATCTGGGCACGCGTGTGGCTGCAATCCGGCCCGCCCCGCGAGCAGCGCCGCTTTCTCCTGGAGCAGGTGACGGCCCGGCCGCCCGAAGCCGCGCCCGGAACAAAGTACATCTACTCGAACGCCGGCTATGCGATCGCCGGCGCGATGCTGGAGAAGGCCACCGGTGAAGCGTGGGAAGACCTCATGACGAAACGCCTGTTCCAGCCGCTGGGCATGACCTCCGCCGGCTTCGGCGCCCCGGGAACACCGGACCGCCTCGATCAACCGCGCGGACACACTTTCGTTGGAGACAAGCCGCGCGCGGTCGAACCGGGTCGCAGCGCCGACAACCCGGTGGGGATTGGCCCCGCCGGGATCGTGCATTGCTCGCTCATGGACCTCGCGAAATTCGCGGCGTTTCACGTCGCCGGTGACAAGGGCAATGGACGGCTGCTAAAGCCCGAGAGCTTCAAGAAGTTGCACACTGGCTTGGTGCCGATGGCGGCGTCGAGAGGTGACCGTTATGCGCTGGGCTGGATCGTCACGGCGCGCGATTGGGCGGGCGGCACGGCGCTGACGCACACCGGATCGAACACGATGTGGTTCACGACGGTCTGGCTGGCGCCGAAGAAGGACTTTGCGGTGATCACGGTCACGAACATCGGCGGCGATCAAGCCGCCAAGGCGACCGATGAGGCGGCGTGGAAACTGATTCAGGAGATTTTGTTGAAGAAATGATTTCCGGCAAGCCGTCGCGGAGCGACATCTGACGCCAGAACGGATGCCCTCGCCTCCGCTCCAGGCCTCCCGCGCGTCACGTTCCTGCTTTCGTGCCCACAATGGGGCGTGCCCGCGGTCGCGTGGGATGCCGATGAAGTGGCGGCGGAGTTCAAGCCCCTGGCCTCGTGAGCCCTATTGTCTGTAACACCGGCCCGTTGATTGCCCTCGGCCTCCTCAACCGGCTCGAACTCCTCAAAGCCCTCTTCTCCGAAGTCCTCATCCCGGAAGCCGGCCACTCGAAAATCGAACCCGGCGGCGTGAACCGGTTGGCCCGTCACGGGTGAGGATTGCACTTGTTAGAACAGGGGGTCAGGCATATCCTGTCAGACATGAAAACGCTCACGATGCGTGACTTGAACCGGAAAACGGCCAGCGTGCTGGATGCCGTGGAGCGGGGCGAGAGCTTTGAGTTGCACCGTAAAGGCAAAGCCGTCGGCTATCTGACGCACACGGCGCCGCCACCGGAACGAAAGCCCGATTGGAAGGCCCACTTTGCATGGCTGCGGCGACAGCCGAAGGCCCGAGGCAGGACTTTGTTGGCTGAATTTGAGGAAGACCGCCGCCGCTTGCGCGCCCGCGAACAGGCGATGGGCAACCTGCCATGAGACTCGCCGCCGACTCCAGCATCCTCGTTCGCCTTTACCTGGCCGGGGAGGGCGCGGATGCCATTGAAGCGTTCCTTACCGCTGACGCCAAAGTCATCAGCGTTTCCGAACTGGCGCGGGTCGAGGTGTTGAATGTGCTGCTGCGCGACCCGGACTTGGGTGCCGCTGCCAGGTTCGAGGAGGACTTGGACGAAGGGGTCCGGCTGCGGAGGGAATCCGTGGACTGGCCCGACGCTTTTCAACAGGCCGAAAGCCTGGCGCGGCGCTTTTCGCCCACGCTCCGTCCGGGCGGTCACGACCTGGTGCTGGTGGCGGCGGCGGTGGTCATGGGGGCCACCTGGTTCCTTTCTTTCGACCGGAACTCCCGCCAGCGACCGTTGGCGGCGGCGGCGGGCTTGCGGGTTTGGCCGCCGCTGGACAAAGACGAGAAGGGCTTGGTCCGGCACGCCTCTCAACCGGCGAGCGGCTGAAGCGAAAGCGCAGCGAAATCGAATACCCGAAAGCGTGGAAACGCCCAAAGGCGCTCTTGCCCCAAGCCAGACTGCGGAGGCAGGTTCCGCAGCGGCGTCTCGGTAGCGCCGCCATTTGAAGGAAAGCGGGAAAAGTGCGGCGGCCTGATGAATTGCGAGGTGCGAGGTGGCCGTAGCGGCGGCTCGGGTCCGTGGCTGGGTTTCGTGTAGTCCGTGCATTCCGTGGTTCCATAGCCTGTTACAAGTGCTTGTAAACGAGGCATCTATGCATGAAAACGACGTTTCCATGAAGCGCCACAAAGTTTCTCCGAAACCGGACAAGGCTCCAAGGCTGCGGAACAGCGTTCCAAGGTTGCCGAACAGGGCTTCGCGGAACGTGGACAGGATTTCCAGCTTGGAAAATGGCGTTTCATGGCTGCCCGACAGGATTTACCGGCACCGGGACGCGACTTCACGGTTTTCTGACCGAGCTTCACCCCTGGCGGACGGGCTTCCACGGGGCGGTGACCGTTATGCGCTGGGCTGGATCGTTATCTCACCCAAATAGGCGGGGCGCAGGACGATTCTGCACGTGGCCGACAAAACAGGGTACGGCCGAGCTGCGTCTCGGCCCCATTTGGGGCGGCGCAGCAATGCCACCCTACCGACCTGAAGACTCCGATTTGACCACAGATTGCACAGATGGACACCGATACGCTTCTTGCCGCGAGGCAGGGTCCGCCGCACTGCTACTTCGCCAGCTTGAGCTGGGCGAAGATCGGGCGCAGGGCCTGGGCGAACTTGGCGTAGCCCGCCGCATTCGGATGGAGCAAATCCGGGAATTCCTCCACCTTGGCGTCGCCCTGGTCGTTTGCGAAAATGGTCCACGTGTCGCACCGGAAGCACAGTGGGTCGGCGATCACGATGTCATCCACCAGTGCGTTGATCTGTTTGATCTTGTCCGCCGGCCGGTTCTTGGTGGTGCTGCTCGGCATGACCTTGCAGACGATCACCGGCATTTTCGGATGCGCGGCATGGCAGGCCGACAGGATCAGCTTCACGTTGGCGGCGATCTGGTCGGGCTCGCCCTTGTCCTCGAGGTCGTTGGTGCCGATGAGCAGCACGACGGCAGCCGGATCAATATCGAGCACGTCGTCCTTCAAACGGTAAAGCAGGCCGCGGGTGATGTCGCCGCTGATGCCGCGGTTGGCGACCTTGAAGTCCGGGAAATCCTTCGCGAGGCTGCCCCAGCCCTGCGTGATCGAGTCGCCGAGGAACACGACCGCGCCCTGGTCCTGCGCCCGGTTGCGCCACCAAACCGGGCGGCGCTGGACCCAGAGGTTGCGGAACCAGTCGGCCTTGCGGACCGGGCCCTGGGCGGGAAATGCGGCGTCCTCCGGGAAATTCGCGACGCGGGGCGGCACCGGCACGGCGGTTTTCAGCGCGTAAGTGTCGGGTTGGCCGCGACGCTGGGCGAACATCCACGGCAGCAGCTCCGGCTCGGTGTAGGCGCGATTCCAGGAGTTGTGGCCGAGGCCGGAATACTCGAAGTAATGCGGATGCCATCCCGCCGCGAGCATGGCAGCGACCATGTGCCGGGTCCGCACGACCCTCACCGTGCCGTCATCGTCGGAATGAAAGGCCCACACGGGCGTTCTCGCCATCTGCACGGAGACGGTCCGTTCGTCACCGCCACCGCAGATTGGGACGGCGGCGGCGAATTTGCCGGGAAAGCGCGTGACGCAATCCCACGTGCCATAGCCGCCCATCGAGAGGCCGGTCACGTAAAACCGGTCGGGATCGAGGTTGAACTCCGCGGGCAGCGCGGCCAGCACGTCCAGCGCGAGCTGCATCGGCGCGCTGGGCTGATCGGGTCGCGTGCCGGAATCGCCGTCCCAGCGCATGTCCACCCACTTTTGGTCGGGCGGGCATTGCGGCGCAAAAACGAAGCACGGAAACTGGTCGCGCACCTCGGGTTTCAGGAAGAGGCCCGTGCCGTGGACGAGCTGCGCCGTGTTGTCGGTGCCGCGCTCGCCGGCGCCGTGGAGGAAGACCACGAGCGGGTACTTTTTCGCCGGGTCATAATCCTTCGGCATCAGCAGGCGATACGGCAGGGTCTGGCCGGCGGCGTTGGTGTAAACGCGGGCGGCATACGCGTCTGCCGCGCCAACGCGGGGCAACATGGCCAGGAGGACGACTGCGGCCGTCAGTGAGAAGCGGGCTCCCAGTGAGCCGCGAAAAGGCACCGATTTCATAACGGCGATACGGGGTTCAAACGGCGGCTCAGTTGACGGGTTTCAGGACCAGTGAGCGCAGGTTGATCACCGCGCCGTGCGGCATGTCGGTGGCCTTCAACGTGACGGTCAGCGGCCCGGCTTTGTCGAGGGTGATCTGGCCGGCGGTTTCGGTGGTGAAATCGTTCCAACCGCCGGTGGCCGGCACGGTCTGCATGAAGGTCTGATCGCCCACGGTGAGCGAACACGTGCTGCCGTCGGCGCCCGGCGCACAGGCGAAACTGGCCTCCACCTCGAATGTGCCCGCCTTGGTGATCGTGACCGGCCATTGCGCGTAATCGCCGGCGTCCGTCCAGAAGCCGAGATTACTGATGCCATCGTGCGCTTCCACTTTGAGATTACGACCGACGATTTCCGCATCGTCCGCCTTGAGGGTCAGCGTGCCGTCCGCCGCCTGGCGGATGCGGGTGCTGGTCTCGATGACCTTCGGCGGACCGGCGAGATCGAGCACGACGACGCCGGCGAAGGGCGAGGGCGACGCCGCGGGCAGCGACACGGTCAATCCGGCGGCGCTGCTGACCACGGCCAGCTTCGGCGATTTCTCCGCCAGCAAATAGGCCTGCTTGACGGGGCTGGTGAGCGGGACGAGCAGCTTGCCGTCCTTGGGCCAGTCAAAGACGTGCAGGTAGAGCTTGCCGGGCTTCTGCGTGGCGCGGCCCCAGGACAGTTTCTTGAACGGACTGGCGCTGGTCCCGTAGATGGCCTCGCCATTCACCTTCATCCAGGCACCGACCGCGCGGAGGCGTTCGACGGACGGCGCGGGAATCAGCCCTTCGTTGCTCGGCCCGACGTTGAGCAGGTAATTGCCACCCTTGCTGGCGATGTCCACGAGATTGCGAACGAGCGTCTCCGTGGGTTTCCAATTATTGTCGTAGCTCTTGAAGCCCCACGTGTCGTTCATCGTCATGCAGGTTTCCCAGTCGCGTCCCTTGAAGCCGGTGGCCGGGATTTCCTGCTCGGGCGTCTCGGTATCGCCGTTGAAGCCGCCGCCGAGGCGGTTGTTGTGGATGATGCCGGGCTTGAGCTTGAGCAGGGGAATGAGCTTGGCGGCGCGCTCGGGGTTCATGTCGCACGACGTATCCCACCATAGGACGGCGGGGACGCCGGGTCCGTAGTTGGTGAGGATTTCCTTCACCTGGGAGACTGCGACGCGATTGATGTACTCGTCCATGTCGTGTTTTTGAGCGGGATCCCAGGCGCCGGAACACTCGGAGCCGCCATTGTTCCAGTCCTGCGCCTGCGAATAGTAAAAGCCGAGGCGGAGGCCTTCCTTGCGGCAGGCGGCGGCGAGTTCCTTGAGCGGGTCGCGCTTGAACGGCGTCCGGTTCACGATGTTCCAGTCGCTGGCCTTGGAATCGAACATGGCGAAGCCGTCGTGGTGCTTGCTGGTGATGACGATGTACTTCATGCCGGCGGCCTTGGCGGTGCGCACCCATTCCTCGGCGTTGAACTTCACCGGATTGAATTCCTTGGCGTACTGCTGGTATTCGGCCATCGGGATTTTGCCGGTGCACATGATCCACTCGCCGATGCCGTCAATGCGCTTGCCGTGATAAGTGCCGGCGGGGACGGAATAGACGCCCCAGTGGATGAACATGCCGAAACGAGCCTCGCGCCACCACTTCATGCGGGCGTCGCGCTGGCCCGGGGTTTCGCCCGCGTAAGGATCGGGGCTGGCGGCGGTTTGGGCGGAGGCGGACGGGGTCAGGGTCAAACACGAGGCCGCCACGGCCAGGAGGGCAAGAAAGGAAGTCGTTTTTTGCATGATGATTCCGGTGTTGCTGAGAACGGAACGAGTATGGACGCTCCGCTGGCCCGGTCAATCTTTGGTAGTGTCCTTGTTCCCACGCTCAAGGTGCGTTTGGAGTCGTGGCTTCAGCGGGATCGGGCCGCCTGAAGGCGGAACTCCCAACGCGACGCCGTTCGCTCGCGGCAAGCTCCAACTGCAACCGGCCGCGCCCGATCCGACCGAGGAAAACGGACGGCGGGTCCAGACCGCCGGCGCCAACGCGCGTCAGTACGCCTTGCCAGGGATTTGATTGATGGCGTTGGCCAGGCGGATCCAGTCCCGGTCGTTGACCCCTTTGGGCGAATGGTAGTCCAGCGTCATGATCGTCGCCGTCGTCGGCTCGAGCCACCTCCAAATCTCCGCATGCCCGTCGGCAAAGGACAACGACCCGGCATTGTTGTGGAACGTCGCCGGCGAGTTCTGCCAGTCGCCGGGATTGCTCCCCGCGGGAATGGCAAAGTACCCGTCATCAATCGTGTACGGATTCTCGTCCAGAAACACGAGGCACTGGGTCGGGGCGGGATTGTTGATGTCGGTCTGCTTCCGAAAATCCGGATACTGGGTTCCCTGCACCCAGGTCACGTCGCTGTTCAACCGGCCGTTCATCGAATAGCTTCGGTTCTTCTGCAAGTTGCGCTTGGTCCCGCTGATGATCGCGAACTTGTCGCCCGGGCATTGGTAAATCCCCAGACTGGCGTTGTACTTGTACAGCAGCCCGTTCATGATATCGAGGTGGTTGGTCGCGCCGTAGATGCTGGTGGACACGTTGTTCAGAATCCACGCGTTGGTGTCGCCTATGTGGTTGGGCACCAACTGTTCGTTGTAATCCCCGGAGTACATCAGCCAGGCGAGCGTCATTTGCTTGCCGTTGCTGATACACTTGATGCCCTGCGCCTTGGCCTTGGCCTTGGCCAGCGCGGGCAGCAGCATGCCCGCCAGGATGGCGATGATGGCGATGACCACGAGCAGTTCGATGAGCGTAAAGGCCCGCCCACGACGAGGGTTGACCGCAGCGACGAGGTGTGTTTGGTTGCAGCGCATAATCACGGATTTCGGTTGATGAAGACAAGGTAGAAGCTTCACCCATGATGGTCAAGTGCGCCTTCGCACGCACACCCACGGCGGCGGGTGGCGAGGTTTCACCAGGTGCCGTCCACCAGCAGCGCCGCCGCGTTGTGCGCAAAATCGTCCGCCAGCATCGGGAGCGACATGCGCTCGGCGCTGGTCTGGTCCGCGCCAATGCGCAGCGTCGTCTTCCCCTTCACCTCGCGGTCCACCAGTTTGCGTCCGGTGGCGCGCTCCTCAGCCACGACGTGGGCCGTGACCGTGATTTCGTAATCGAGGGGCGTGATGACGTCCTTGGGCTGGAAGGCCACCGCCTCTCGATCATACCGCCGAATCTCGCCGTAGATGATGATGTCGGCGTCGCCGTGAGTGGCGAGGCGATACGTGCCCTCCTGCTGGAAGCGCTTCCGCAAGGCGCGGTCCATCGCCTCGCTGAGGCGCGGTTCGATGGTGCGGTTCTGGAAGAGGTTGACCTGAACCGTGCGCGACCCGGCCGGAAGACCGTTCGTAGGACCGAGCCGGTAACCGGAACAACCGCCCAACCAGAGGGCGAACAGGCCCCAGGAAAGGGCAAGGATCCGGGCCATGCGACTAGGGGGTGGGCGCCGGTTTGGGCGGTTGGCCGGTTTCGGCGCCCATCGCGTTCTGCTCCGCTTCGATGAAACCAGCGGTGCGCTTCTTGAGCACCTGCAGCCGCTGTTTGGCCTGCGCGGCAAAGACGGACTCGGGATCCTTGTTGACCGTCTCATTATAATAAACTTGGGCGGCCAGCCATTTGCGGCGCTTGTCGTAGAAGCGGGCGACCTGGAACGCGCCGCGCGCCTGTTCGGTGCGGAGCGTGACGATGACCTTCTGGGCCTGCGTCGTGCGTTTGTCGTCGGGGAACAGGACGATAAAATCGTTGAATGTGGAGATCGCCGAGCCCGCCGCGCTCTGGTCGTACTCTGCGGTCTGCGCCTGCTTGTCGTAGGCCATGCCGGCCTTGAAGGTGGCGTCGGAGGCAACCTTGCGATCGTCGTGGTAAACGTCGGCGGCCTTCTCATAGGCCTTGACCGCCAGCGAATATTCCTTCTGCTTCTCCCGGGCCGCGCCGATCTTCATTTGCGCCTGGGGCGCCAGGTCGGTGTAGGGGCCGTTCCGGACGATCTTGGCGTACATCTCGGAGGTCTTCTCCATCGAAGGGAAGAACGGAATGACGCCCCAGAGCTTGAACCACTGGCCCGCGAGGAAGCGGCCCGCGATTTCATACTGCCGCTGGAGGATTTCGCTGTAATTCGGGGCCTTGGGATATTTCTCGATGACCTTTTGGTACTCCTTGAAGGCCTTCTCGTCCTGATGGCGCGCTTCGTAACAACGCCCCAGCAAAAACTGCGCCTGGGCCGCATAATCCGAGAGCGGCCAGCGCTTGACCGTGCGCCGGGCGGCCTTGGCGGCCAGCCCATACTTCTTCTGGTCGAACGCCGCCTTGGCGACTTCGTATTGGTCCTTGGCCCGGGCCCGCTGCCATTTGGTGCCGCCGACCGACTCGTACGTCCATCCCTCGCCGGGCGTATAAACGAACGGCGCCGGGCAACGAAGCGGCAGCAGGAGCACGCCGGCAATAACCAGGATCAGGAGGAGTAACCCACGCTTCATTCTGGCGCGACCGTACCGAACGGTCGGCGGCAAGTCAACGCCGGGAGTGCGAATCCCGCCCGCCGGTAGCGCGGATTTCTCATTGAGGTAACCAGGAGGATTTGGAGGCGGATACGAGGGAGAAGGCCTTGCGGGCGTTTCGGGCAGCCATGAAATCGTAAAAGCCCTGAAGGGTCGCTTGGCGTTTG
>Ga0116116_1000815_pt1 | contig 28786 bp, 24 predicted proteins | sample June2015DPH_10_1_FD_89722 | JGI IMG/M metagenome (GOLD analysis project Ga0116116, IMG submission 89722) | Peatland microbial communities from SPRUCE experiment site at the Marcell Experimental Forest, Minnesota, USA - June2015DPH_10_150 | ecosystem: Environmental > Terrestrial > Soil > Wetlands... | reverse complement strand
TGGAGCGCCTGTCGCGAGCCCTCGCTGCACTGGCCGACTGGGAGCGCCGCCTGGCCGGCCGCCCGGACCCCGGCTCATTCCGGCCCGAGGCGCCCCGGACGCGCAAGTCCAGGGTGGAGCAGGTGCTTGGGGGCTGAGCCGCTTGTGGTTTCCGGCCCCAAATACACCCCAACAGGTGGTATACCCGAGCGTATAATCCGATACCGGAGGACACAAGCGCGCAAGTCGTTGCGGCGAAACCACTTCCGCGTTGCAGGTTTGCGTCATATAACAGTTATATTCAAAACAACTGTTTGAATTCCACTTCGCCCAACATCACCCACCCCTTGCGTTGCCCTGCCCGCTGGAGCAACAGGTAGCGCCAGGGCAAGGTGACGGGGGGCGTCAAAGCATTCTTTTTGCCCGCCGGGGCCAGGGACGGGCCGGGGCACCCTCCCTCGACGGGGGCCTCGGAATGCGTAGGGTATCTTAAAAAATTGCCCAGGTTTCAGCCAACTTTTCCTGGTAATCGGTTGGCGGTGTGATTTTGGGTTGGGTGGGCGTGATGGTGTGGGGTGTTGGCCTGGCTGGTAGGCATTGGCTGGCTTGCGTGGAGAATGAGCCTCCCCCTTCAAGTATGGTGGGTCTGGCGGGCCGGGGGCTGGGGGGCGCTCGCGTCGTGGCTTCTGGTGGGGCATTGGGCGCGCCGGGGAAGGTCAGGCTGTAAGGCCGGGGCGCGTCCCCCTCTTCGTGTTGTTGGGCAGTTCCGTTTTCTTATCCGCCGATGCGGGCACGCGGCTTTTGGCCTGCGGCACGGGCTAACTGTTGGCCATTTCTGGCGCAGGGGATTCAAAGTGTTCTATGGGCGCGATTTTGATGAGGGCTGTTAAAGTCCAATAAACCATGCCGGACGGGCCGTGATTATCGTGTTCATGGTGGATAGAGGCGGCAAGTTTGCGGATGGTGTTGCCAAAGAGGCCGGATGGGCACTGCATTCCTGCGGGGGTGTCTTTGGCCTGATTTCCGGCGCGGTGCAGGAAGAGAATCCAGACGGGAAACGGCGTGAGTTTTTCGACTTCGAGATAATGGGTCCAATGGCGGCGGTCGATGCCGGTTTGCCAGGTTTGAGAGGCGCGGTGCCAGGTGAAAGCCGACTTGGTTTTGGCTTCAATCCAGAGGATTTTGGCGGCATTAAAGGCGAGGAGATCGGGGGAAATAAACCGGCCTTCGGCGGTAAAGAGGCGCGGTCCTTTGCCGTGGCTGAGTTCGACTTCATAGGCGGGCATGACTTGGAATCCTCTGCCGATAAGCCAGCGCGAGATTTGGCTTTCGCCGAGCAGCCCTGTTTTAAGCTGGGCGTTAAAGGATGGCGCAGATGCCGAAATCATGGAAGGCGGCGGCAAAGGCTTTTGGTTTGGGGCCGAGATAGACAAGGGCCTGGCCTTGGAGCGGGGCGGTGGATTCTTTATTTGTGTTCCAGAATTTGACTCTTCCTTTTGGGAAACAGAGGGCGGATGCATGCTCGCAAAGAGACTGGAACCAAAGGGTCTCGGTGGCGTTGTTCACGAGGGCGACGGCCTCTTTAATCTCTCGCGAGGCAAACGATTGGGAGAGTTTGTCGCAGAAAAGGCCGATCAATTCCGAACTATAGGGCGGATTCATCCATACGCGGCCGGTCCAATTCTGTTTGAGTCCGTCATTTTGCGCCGAGAAGAACTTTCCGGCGCCGATTACTGAATTGGCCTCTTTGGATGAGGCGGGATCGAGATCGATTGCGCCGAGAACTTCGAGTGCGGCGGCAATGTAGGGCTTGGGAGTGTACCACTCGTTGTTGCCGGAGTTGTGTGACACGTGGGCGGATGAAAAAACCGAGGCGAGGGCTGTCTTGGCTGATCGGATGGCGGCGTGCTGCTGTGGCTTTTCTTCGGCAAGCCGGCTGAGTTTTTGGCTGAGGGCGCTTTCCTTGAGGGTAATGTTGGAGTCGCGCAAAGTCGGGCATTTTGGGCGATTCCTCTCGGGTATCGCCAGATTTCTACTGCCGGTTGCTTTGGGTTGCGCTCGCAAGAAATCGCCCAAGAGCGTCATCGCGTCAATTTTGACGGCGTGAGCGTAATCAATCGAGTCTTGAGAAAGGCGCTGGCGCCTGGCGTAAATCTCGGCGGCGTGAGCCATGTCGGCAACGCGCTTGGCGCCATTGGCGTCTTTGGCTTCGGCGAGGAGCATCCTGGCCTTATCAAGCCTTGAGACTATAAGATCGGCTGTCATGGTTTGGCTGATTTCCAGCGGCGGCTCATGGCTTGAACAGGTAAAAGGCCAGGAAAGCGATTGCAAGCCACCAGGCGGCGATGATAATTAGATTGAGGGCAAGCCCTGAGACTTTTGGGGGCCTTTTGTTAAAGGCGTCGGCAATCTGATCGGCAATTCCAAGGGCTTGTTCTTTCGTCAACATAAGGATCAGTGGAGTTGTATCCCCGGCGGTGATTCATGCGCCGTAAAACTGGCCAAAAAGGCCGAAGGGCGCTCGCGGGATCTCCCCGCGCAGCATGCCGCCGGGAAAGGGCCGGGTAGCGACCCCGAGGCCATGCTCGCCAGACTCGGCAAAGAAAAAGCCCGCCGGGCCGGCAGACCAGGCGGGCGAGATGGATTTCCACATCCAGCCTCCCGCTCTTTCGAGCGGAAATCTTCAAAGGCCAATGTGGAGGACTGCCGGTCCATGAGCGACTTTTACGTCAAGTCGGTGAATTTGTCAAGACCCCGAATGAAGATTTTTCCGGCCGGGCGATTTACAGCCCGAGGTAACGGCCATAGAGGGTCAGGGCAAGTCCATTACTCCATCGGCGGCACTGGGAATCCATCCTTGAATTTGGGCGATAATCCAGAGGAGCAGCAAGAAGGCGAAAATGGCGAGTGCCTTTGTCATGGCGCGGTCTTTTTCTTGGCCCTTTCGGCCAGCATCTTCTGGAAGCGAACGAACAATTCACGGCGCTCGGCGACGGCGGCGTCATAGACCTTGCGGCCCGATGGAGTCAGGTCTGCTTTGAACTTCAGTTCCCTGGCGTTTTGCCCGGTGAACGGGCGAAGCGTGTGCATGGCAGTTGAGATCGCGCTCGGTTTTTTGCCCTTTTGTAGAAGTTCATCATACGCCGCACGCGCTTTGTCCATATTGTTTTCTCGCAGGGCACGGCGCATCGGCTCGTAATCCGACGGCGAGAACAATTCCTGCCGGCGGCGTTCGTATTCGGCCTTGGTTGCGGGGTCTTTGCCGGCCTTCATCCAATCGCGGGCAAGTTGGTGGACCTCCTGCTCGGGGCGCTCTTCGCGCGCTTGCACGCCCATCGAGGTGATGAAACTTTCCCAGAGCCTTTGATCGTCTCTGGTAAGCGCCCCAAACTGAATCGGGACAAGCTGTTGCAGCGGGCGCTTGAGGACAATATCCGCGCCGCTCAATTTGCGGCCAGAAATATCCCGCTTAAAAACCCAATCCGCAATCGTCCTTGAATAGAGGGGGTTGAGACGGGCATACATGAAGCGACCCGAATTGCTGGCCAGGTTCACAACGTCTCCAAGCACGCTCCTCATCGAAAACCATTCGTTGCCGTACTTTACGCGGAACATATTTTTCCAATCCCACTGCGGATCGCCGTTGGCGAGCATATTGGCCACGCGGGCGGTGCTGTACATGCCGACAAACATAGTTGCCAGGGCGAGCCGTTCCTCGTTGCCGAAGCGGGTGAAGGCTTTTTCCGCGAATCGCAGCCGGGCCTCGCCGAAATCCGGGGCCAGGAAGATGCCGCGCAGGAGTCGGGCAAAGCGCGGGTCTCGGCCATACTTGCCAAGGAACATGTGGTTCAACTCGCCGAAGGCGTTGTTGACGGCATCGCCAACGCGGGCCGCTGTTTCTTCCGGCGCGAGTTTTCCGGCATCCCATTTCAAATTGCGCGGCAGGGCATCCCGGAAAGTCTGCATCTTCATGCGTGGGATGGCCTCGCCAAACATGTACTCCGAGAACGCTTTGCTCAGGGGGCCAATGAACGGCACTTTATTGACCAAGCCTTGGCCCAGGATGCCCTCGGCGGCAATCTGCAATTCGGCGGGGTCCGGCGCTAATTTCAGGTGCCCCTTCTCGACGGCGAATTTTACCTCCGGGGATTCCCAGTCAATCGGGGTCATCACGGCCTTGATGGGGTTGCTCCAATGCCAAACTTCATGCGACCCGGTGTGGACAATGTGAAAGAGCGAGGGAATGGCGCTCAGCTTGAACGCTTTGACTTCGGTGCTTGCCCGGAGCGCCGCCCGGCCCCATCGTGTCGGCGTGAGTCTCCCGCGATCCATTATTCGGGACAGGCGCTCATAAGCATCGGGGTGGACAGCAAGATCGCTCTGGTAAAGCACTGGGTTGCCGTTGGCATCCGTTCCACCCCAGACCCACTTACGCATCGCGGGATGATCGATCAGCCGGTAATCTCGCGTTCCCTCTCCCCTGGCGCGGGGTTTGATAATCAGGGCGCCCTTCTTGCCCGTGGCTTCATCGCCTTCAAGAACCTTGGCTGTCCCCGTTGGAGCCAAGGCCGGTCTGCCGTCCTTTTCAGTGACATTCTCGGTGACATCATAAATGAATTTGCGCGACGCGATGGCCCGATCCAGCATGTAATTGTAGTAAGGAATCACATCGGCAGGGTCTAGCACAGGTGTTTTGCCAGCCAGGATGCCTTCCAGAAAGGTTGGGATTCGGCGCTGGCGTGCAAAGCGAAAATACTGGTTCACCTTGCCGTTGCTGATTGCCGCCCGGACTTCGTCAGGCATATTCTCGGGCTTCTCCCAGATATGCGTGTAATAATCTTCCAGGGCCTTGTCGAACACATCGCTCTCGATGGCGTCGTTGGCGCGCACGGCAAAGAAACTGTCCACATCAGCGGCGAATTGCTTTTGCTCTGGGGTGAAGTTTGCGGCCTTTTCTAGGGCGCGGCGAATTGAGGGCTTCGTGTTTGCGGGCAGGTTGGCCAGGGTGTCACGGATCGCCTGTTCATTGCCGCCCGCGTCGTTGTAAATGGCGATGGCGTTGCGGTCGGTTACGTTTCGTTGCTGTCGGCGAATTTCGCGCCCCGCAATGATGCTCTGGGCTGATGATTTTTGCAGAGCGAAATCGAGTTCGCCCATACGGCGATCAAGGTCGGTTGGCGTGCGAGCGCCGCGCGCGGTTTCTTTCACCGTTTCGGAAATGGCCCGCAGGCTACCGATGATGCGGGCAGCGGCGCTCTTACCCTCAGCCCAAGCATCCGCGATCTTTTGGCGCGCTGATAATCTCTCCTGAACGCCTGTTGATTCGGTGGCTTGAAGCCGGCGTGTCAACTCCGCGATGGCGGCGGGCGGTTTCTCGCCGGAAGTTTGAGCGCCAGGCCCAGCGGAGATTTGCGGGGGCGATTCCTCCGGCGGTTTGGTTTTGGCAACCAACGCCTGCCATTCTTTGGCCTCTTTTGGGCTTTGTGTCCCGGCATCTACTTTGGCTGATAGTTCTTTGAGCCGCGCATTCTCGGTCGGAGTCAACCCGGCGACCGTTTTCTCCCCTTCTTTAGCCGGCGCTTGGGGTTCGGCGGGAGCGGGCTTTTGAGCAGCTTCCTCTTTTGCAATCCGGGCCTTCCAGTAATCGCGCTTTTTGATTCGCTCGCCCTGCAACTGGGTCAGGCGCGGGTTGTCTTTGTCTTTCTCGATGGCGGCTTAGAGGTTGGCGACCTGCTGGCGCATCGCTCCAATCCTGGCCCCTTCCCCCGCCCCTGCTTTCGCTGGCTCGGGTGGCGTTTGTTTTTCCAAGAGTTGCTTCCGAACAAAAAGGCGCGTCTGTCTCTCGCGCAACGGGGCACGCATGGCCTCTGCATTTGCGCCAGTCACAAAACCCTTACCCAAGTCCTTCAATTCCGCGTTGATTTTCCCTAACTCTTCGTTCACTTCTCCGAGAGACATTTCATTGACAGGCTTCTCTGTCTCGGCCTTTGGCTCGGGAGTGGGGGGGGCGGGCGCTGCGGGCATTTCTCGCTCTCCCATTTCAACGCCGTGGATGTCATCTGAGGAATAGCCCTTTCTCAGAAGCTCTTTCCTGAGTTCCTTCTGGCGCTCAATGATTTCAGTCTTGCGCGCTTTACTGACTCGCTTCTGGTTGAACTCACGAGTATTGGCAACCAATTCTGAAAACAGCCTAATGTCAGGATGCGGGGCCTTTCCCGCTGTCGGCTCTGCGGGTGGCGGGGCGGCGGGTTCAACGGTTGCAGATTTTGCAACGGCTGGCCGCGCGGTGCCCAGACCGAAAACATCAGGCAGAGGATCGTATCCAAAAACTTTGCGTATGGCATTGACGGCGTTGAACGCCTCGCTGGCGGCGGCGGCATCAGGACTTCCGCCTGGAACGTCGGGGTCGAAACCAATCTCAGGGTGATCGGCGGTTCCACCCCAAAAAAACTTCCCGGTTTTTCCTTCGCCTGCAATCCTGTCATACAGTTTATTGAAGCGACCACCCGGATAGTTTCTTGCCAGGTCATCCGAGAGTCTCGCAACTTCCGACGGGTGTGTAATTTCGGACGGGTGCGGGATGTGCAGCGCATCAAGTTCCGCACGTGAAAGCCGGGACGCTTTTACGATCTGCTCGTAAACGGGAGGCCACTCCTTTTGCGTTTTGGCTTTGGTCTCTTCGGCTTCTTTGTAAAGTTGCTCTGTTGGCGAAAGAGCGGCGGCCTGGGTTCCCTGCGGAACGGCGGCTTTCTCCTGCGCTTTATTCAAGTCATCGCTGTGCGCCTCTGCTGGTGCCGTCGCCGTGGCCGGCTTGATTTCAGCAGGCTGGCCTTGAGCCTCGAGAATCTCGGCCATCTGTTGCCGACTGATTTCCACCTTTGGATTGTTGATGTCCACGAACGCCGTGCGGTCAATGGCATTTTTATCAATGCCGGGAGTGATGTCCTCGTGTTTGTCGCCCTTGTTTCCAACGAGCAGTTCGCCCTCGGGATTTTCCGGCGTCGGCTTGAGCCGGACGGCAGCCCGGTAGTCGGCAATGGGAGTTACTTTTTCTTTCGGTGCGGCCTCATCGGGTGGCCGGGGTGTTGGGCGTTGTATATTTTCGCCGCCGACGTCTTGGCCGCCTTGAGGCTGTATCCTTGCTGCCTCAAGTGCCGCTTGATCGCTTCGTACTGTTTGGGCATATTTTTCTCCTGTTGTTGATGGTTCAACTGCCGCCTGCGCAACGGGCGCGGGCGAAATGGGTTGTGTTGCCGGGAGTGTGGCCTTGGCGATCTGGTCGGCCTGTTGTCGCGCTTGAGCAGCGCCCTGTGTATCGCCCCTGCCTTCCAAGTCTCTTGCCTGCCGATACAGCGCCCTGGCATTGAGAAGCACGGGCAACGCCGCCATGATGATCGCATTCTCAACCATGCCCTCAGTTGTGCTGGTATCCAGTCCCGCCTCTTGCTCCGCGACGTTCTCTGAAAGTCTGCCACCAGCCCCGACTGCGGCCCCGCCAGCGGCCATCTTGAGCGTTCTTGATCCCGCAGTCTCGGCAACTTGGGCAACGGCTTGTGCTGTTTTGGGAGCGAGCCCGGCCAGTGCCCGGTCTGCTGCTGCCTGCGCTCCCTTGATCGCAAGGGATTGTTTTATCGCAGCGCCAGTTACTCCTGGGATCGCCACTGCTGTTGCCGCCCCTACGGCACCGCCGAATTTTGAAACCTGCTTGCCGATTCTAACAGCTTCGTCCAGTGGCCTGCCTTGATCCAGCGCCTTGATGCCGGCGTCTAAAAATGATTCGTAAGCCCCCGTCGCTCCGAATGATGCCGCCGCCGCGCCAAGTCCTACAAGCGGTGCAGCCGGTCCGGTTTCAGAAGCAATGAAAGTCCCGGCGGTTTCCGCTCCAGCGAACTGACCGAACGAACCGACGAGTCCTCCGAGAATACCGCCGGCTTTACCACCAATCCCCGGCGCTTCCCGATTCTTGCGGATTCCGTATTCCTTGGCCAAAACCGTGCCCAATTCATCATCGCTTGATGTGGCGAGGGTTGGCGCTTTAATCATTGCCCGCAACGGCTCGACGACCCCGCGTCCGAACTCGGCCAGGAATCCGGTTTCCTCCGGCGTTTGGCGCAGGGATAGATCACTCAAGTCGAAAGTCTGGATTCCAGTCTCGTCCGGTTTTGGTGGAGATTTAACTGTATCAGACAAATCGAAGGTGCTTGGCATGGCGTTTTTGTCTTATTGACTGATGACGGCCTTGCGGTCCTCATCCGACATTTCCCCCAGCATCTTTTGAAGTTCGGCGTACTGATGCCCATACTCTTCTGCCGACATCGTGCCACGATGGGCTGTTGCATACTTCAAGGTTTCAAGCAAATCCTGCGCCCTTTTTCGAGCGACCTTAGCGACCTCTTTAGCTTGCGCAACAGGGTCGTAAGTCTTGGGCGCGCTTAGCGACTCAGCCACCCCAGGAATCGGAGATATGGTTCGGGCTTCCGGCGCTTTCGTACCGAGTAAGGATTTCCATTTTGCCTGCATCGCAGTATCCACCACCTGCCAGGTTTTGCTTGCCTCATCAAAGAATGGCTGGCCGACTTTCCAGGTGGTCATTTCCTGCAACCTGTCACCATCTACCTTCTTGAGATTAACCGTGAATCCTTTTTGGATCGCGTCAGCTCGCCGGACCTTCATGTGAGATTGGGCCAAGTTTTTTTGCGCGGCATCAATTGCCTTCGGGTCGTTTCCAAGCAACGCCTCTGAATAGGCACGCTGGTTTTCTTTCAACTCATCTCGCAACGCCGGGGAGATCACATCAACACCGACTTGGGGTTGCTCGGTTGTCTCAACCTTCCCACCGGTGACCTCTCTCGCGCGAGCCTGTAACCCTGCTCTCTCAATGCGTAATTCTCGCCGCTTTTCGGCGTCCGTCTCTTTCAATATCTCACGGTCGATCAAGCGGATCTCAGAATGGATTTGCGCCACCTCCTCTCTTTGTTCCGGCGTAAGTGCGGCGGACGCGGCGGCGGGCTTGCTCTGGCCCACTGGCAGTTCCTTTCTCGCCGCTCGGTCCTGGTCAATGAGCCGTTGGGCCTCGTCTGTAAGCATGTTGTCGCGTTCCGGGTCTCTGCCGTAATTCTCCAGGGTGTCAATAGCCGTTTTCACCGATTCTGGCGCTTCGGCATACGCATCTTCCCAACGGCCTTTGCGCTTCTGAAACTCAGTGCCGAATTTGACAGCGTTTTCTCGCTGTAAGATGGCCGCGTCTCGGGTCTTGCCTATAAGTTCGGCCTGCTTCGTTTTTTGCTGCATGTCCTCGGCGTGTCGGGTGATGGTTTCAAGAGCCGTAATACCTTGGGGGCTTTTCACGATTGGAGCCTTGCCGGCTTCGAGGTCTGCAACTTGCTGCTTCCACGGCTTCGCTGCAAAAGCGCCCACAGATGAAGCCTCATTCATCCAATTCTGCGTATGTGTTTTCTGAGCTTCCCCGGCGGCCACAGCGGCGCTTAAATTCGCATTGCCCAAATCCAACTGGTTCTGCATGATCTGCGTCTTCAACTGGTATTGCTGCGTCTGGCGTTCTTGAGCGGCGTCGTATGCTCTGGCAAAAGCCGACACGTAGGGTTCAGCCTCCCGAAGCCCAAGTTCCGCCGCTCTGAACCGGCTGTCCTGCGCCCTCTGCCATGATGGCATTAAAACTTCACCGATGGGATCGCTCATAAAACCTTCAAGTCTTCGGCTTTAGGGCCAGCACTGCCTCCTCCTCCGCCGCCACCGCGGGGCATAAAGCCCATCCCCATTCCGCTGAGGGATGCGCCAAATTGGGTAAGTGCTTGCCCGCCCAAGTAACTAGGCGAGGTTTCCCAGTCAATCATGCTCTTGCCGAGGTCGTATGAAAGTTTGGCGTTTCTCTCTTTCTCGGCGGCAGCAAACTCCATACCGGGCGTGACGAACATCGAAGAGAAGTTGAATTGGCCGGGTTGGAAAAGAGCCGCCGATGTTCTAGCCCAACTTTCTGCCGATGTGATTCCCTTGTCGATCAGATTCAGTTCAGTGAACCCAAAGTCTCGGGCGACAAGATCACGGGCCATGCCGCTGCCTTCAACTCCCATTCCCAACGAGCGGGCGGCGGCGTTCCTTTGGATCGCCTCTTGCACGTCTTTTGGTAGTTCACCCGAAAGCTCAGAGGTAATGTCACCGCCAATCTTGGTCTGCATCGCTCCCCACCCCGGCGCGGCGGCTTCCAGCATTTTCTTGGTCTGCGCGATATTGAACTCGTTGACATCGCCGCCAAGCATTTCGAGTCCGGGCAGGGCGGCCAGATTGGCGCCGATGGCTTTTTGCTGTTCCGTGTTGAGGTTGATGCCCTCAAATGGGGGTAGTGTCGGTTTGCCGGCAAGCAAACCACCAAGAAAACCGAGGCCAGCCCCAACAGCCCCTCCGGCAGCACTAAATAATCCAGGCATCATAAATCGAATTTCGTTAATCGTTCACAGCAACGCCTCAATGGGTTCTCCTGCCGGACCAACGGCCCCGAATGTCCTGAACGCCGCAATCTCCCCAGAGCCCGTGAAATGCTGCAATTCCTTGTCCAGAATCGTGAGGGCGCCATCCTGAATGATGTGGCCGGTCTTTAGATCGCGCACGCCGTTCATAAACACGGCGGCGCTTTTGAAGTCGTTTTCCTCTTCTCGCTTCACGGCCATGCAACCCAAGCGCAGGGCTTCCAGGTTGGGAATCGGCAACCAGTCGGTCGGCTTGGACACGGGCCGGAAGTTGCGCTTGCCCAGGATGTCCACCTGCGCGCTCGGAGTCGGGATAAACGGCAGCAGATACCGGGCATAACTCGGGTAGGTCTCCCAATGCTGATAATGGCCAATCAACGTGCCGTCAGAGGTCGAGAGCCACGACTGGCCGCTTCGCCCGGCTGGGAACTGAATCCCAGTAAGGCGCGAGAAGGTCGTTGCAGAAGTCGTGCCGGGGCTTTGAGTCAACGAAACCACTTCACCATCCTGCCAGACGCCACTGCCGAGAGCGGTTTCAGTCCTCACCCAATTCGGTGGCGTGGCGTTGTCAAACCCAAGCAAGACAACCTTGACCCCGACATCGGCGAGAACGTCGCAGCGGAAGTTAACTTTCATGGGCGTGCCGCGAGGAATATCCAGGAAGGTGCAGGCGCTATTCCGGCGCAAGGCACCGGAAGTGTTGAATCGCATCATGCCCGGAGCGGGGTCGTCAATGACCCCCCAACCATCGGGCGAATACTCAAACCACTGGTTTCTCAAGTCGAGCGGATGATGGTTGACGGCGATCTGCTCCGCCGTGGCGAATTCTACTGGCAATGTGAGCAACTGAGCCGTGACTTGGATCGTTGCCTTTTCGGTGGTCCCGATCCAATTTCCAGCAGCGAAAAGCCTGCCCGACGCGGCATTGATCCAGGAGATAATTCGAGGGTCGTTAGGCCCGTAGCCAAGGGACGCCGTGATGCGGCAACTTGGGCTTAGGGCGTCAGCGAGTGTGGAGCGGAGGGGCATAGGTCAGTTCCCACGGTAGAATTGGCGGACGGTCCTGCGCGCCCAAATCCCAACCCGATATGGTGGCATGTTGTTGTGAGCCGTTGGCTGTGGTGGAGTCTGATTCGTCACGACGTTGGGGTGGTCGTTGTCGGCGGCAATGGGAAGGTCAGTCACGGCCCCAACGGGCGGGCCGATAAGACTTGCCGATGCCGCATCTGTAACCGTGCCGCCACCGCCAAAGGCCCCCGGTGTTGCGGCAATGCGGTTCCAAGCGGCGGCAACAAAGCCAGGAACATTGGGCGTGAGAGGCACGCCAGGGCGAGTTTGAAGGACCATTTGGTCAAATCCAAACGCGGGATTTGCAGTGCCATCAACACAGACATTCCCGATGGGGTGCTGGTGGAGAATCTTGTCCATGGTCAGGACGTGTTTTTCTTCGCCTCCGGTCTGGCCCTGGCTGAGCACTGTAGCGGCTTCCCCATTGTAGCTCTTGGCGTTGGTTCCAGCACCCACAAAGAACATGAAATCCATGTCGGGGTCTCTTTCCCACATGGCACCGGTTGTCGGCGTGGATGGAACTGTTAAATGATCCACGCCAGGATCACCTCCATCATATTCCCAAAGTTGCGACTCGGTGAATTTCCATGGCATGAGTTCTCCCGGACCTCTATCGTTCGGCCATATCCACGACCCATAACCACTGCCCCAGTAAAAAAGACAAGGCCAAGGGGCGGGATTGCCGTACAGATCAAGTTTAACCCAGAGCTTGCCTTGATCGGAAGGTTGTGGGGTCGTTCTGCTGAAAACAACATTGGCCGCCGCCGAGACGCTGCCTTGGCGAATTCCTTGGTACATCTCAAACACGGACTGCCACTGCGCCTCTGCCGTTGAGCCCGCAGGGCAGAACCCCGCCGGGACTCTTCCCAAACTGAAAATTACTGGTGTGCTCATATCAATTTATTCCAACGACAGGGCCGCCCTCGCCAATGACCTCGCCCCCGACGCCGACAACCGTTCCTTCCGGCCCGGCGGGTTGGGGCGGTGGCGGGGCTGGCGGCGGCAGGTCCGTGACCATAAAGATCGGGTCATCGCAAGGACAGGAAACTCCGGGGCATGTGCTCATGGGGCGGTGATGCTGTTCAGAAGTCCATTGGTGAAATGAAGCGTGGCCGTGTCCGTGCCGTTCGTAATGACCGTAAGAGTGCCAGTGTAGAGTCCATTGCCGGCAGGAGATAGCAGCACGAAATCAAAACCTCCGCTCGCCACGCCAACAGTGTAGCTGCCGGAACGGGGGCCGATGTTCGTGCCGCCCCAGACATCGCTCACAAAGAAGGTTTGGTTACTGCCAGCCGTGAACTCCGGGATTTTTTCAATCGGCATCCAAGTGTTTGTGGGGTTCAACATGGACCAATCGAGGGTTCCACTCCAAGGAGCGGTTCCTTCATTGACCAACAGCCCGGCGTACTTGCCGCCAGAGATCGATTTTACCCATACCGAGTTGGAGCCGTTGTCGCTTGCTCGCCACGCGGGCCTGCCGGCCTTATCCCAGTAAATCGACATGAAGCTGTCGTTTGTGTAGTCGCTTAAGTGGTAAGTGTGCGTCCCGGAAAACCAGTTCGTGGTGATTTGTATATTCCCATGCCACAGAGCCATGGCACTAAGCGCAAACTGCCAGCATGGTTGCGTTAGGTGGGTGCCATAATGCTCAGGGTCGAACAGGTTGAAAGGGCAATTCCAGTGTCCTTTGCCACTAGTCCAAGCGAAATTCGTCCAGGCATAACGGGTAAGAATCATCGCGTTCGTAATTGTGAGCAAATCGTTGCCCATTGGAGAGATTGGCAACATTTGGTCAAAGACGATGGCGTTGCACTCGAACGGCACGGAATCTGCGAAATATAGCGGGCGCGGACTGCCAAAAATTTGTTCGATGAACATTGGCCCTTTTGTCAGGGTCAACTCGTTTTGATTCTGAGGATTTCCGTCCGGGTAGAGGATAGCATCTGCCCACTGGCGGCACGTTTGTTGCATGTGCCCTGCTCCCGTTTGCCCAGCGATGTCTGAGACGCGTACGCCGTCAACACCCCAAGAATAGAGTGTGGCCACGTCTTTAGCGATTGTGTTTGGGGTCGTTACGGCCCCCGCATTGCCGAGGCTTTTGTTTGCCGGCATGACGTGCTGGCCGTTTAATTCGCAAACCACATCTCCGTTCGTTGGCACCGCCCAGTAATACTGGCTCAGGTGAAGTTGCATCCCGTGATCGTGGCAAATTTGGGACACGTAGTTCATGCCAGGCGTGCCCACAACAGTCAGCGGCACGTTGTTTGTGTTCCAGGCCAGAGTGCCGTCAAGATTTCGCCAGGGAGCCTGCCAGCAAACATCGTAGTGAAGAACCGGGGTAACGCCGTGCCTCTGCAATGCAGCCGTCAGACCAGAGTTGTCGGAAAGGGTAATGAAGCTGAAAAGGTCCGCCATGGTCGAATTGTTGTAGTCTCCGAAGTCCCACAAAATCTCAAAATAACTTAGCGGGGATGGACAGTTCTTCCAAATCTCCGGGCCGTGCGGGGGTAGTCCAGATAGTGCGGCACCGCTGCCGCCATACATCGTAGAAAACATGGAACAACCTGCGCCCTTCTGTGCGCCATAGTAGGGCGGGGCTGTCTCTTGGAGTGAGTATTCGCCGTTGCCCCAGTTGTCCGCAGTCTCGAAACCGATGCCCCCCGAGCGGGGCACGGTAGAGAACACACCCAGGGTGTCAAATCCGGCGCCATAGAAACCGCCGTCGTAAGTGTAAAACGCCAAGCCGTTTGTGTCCCCCATAATACGCATGAAACCAAGCCAATCGTCAATCGCCGGACCCCGGTTCGTGTTGATGCCGATGGTTTTGCCGGAAACGCCATAGAGCGCAGGCGGCGGCAATACCCAGAATGGCCCCATAAGCGTATGGATGTTCGTCAGACCGGAGCCGTTGCCGGGTTGGCCCTGCCCCAGAAACAGGCTGAGAGACCAAAGATAGTCTTGCGCCGAACTTAGGCCGAGATTGTGAATCCCGGCCACGTAATCATATTGGGAGACGCTGGTGGCTCTATTCCAGTTGGTCCAATAATTCGTGCTTTGACCGTTCGCTGCAAGGGACAGTAGTAACCCAATCAGACAGAATAAGATTTTGTTCATTTTAATTATGACTTTTTTGTGGACATTCCCTGAAAATGGTGGTTTTATTGAAGTAGCGGCCCCGGTCGGCCAGTAACCAAACCGGAGCCGCATAACGAACATGATCGAGATTACGTCTGACTTCCTCACCTCGCAAGGATTTTCGCTCAGAACCATTTCCAGGTTTTGGAGCAATGTGGACAAAAATGGACCCGTGCCAGCACATCGCCCGGATTTGGGAGCGTGTTGGTTGTGGACCGGAAGCCTGACTGACCGAGGATATGGCAGAATGAGAGTAGGCAAGACAGGATCGATAAAAGCGCCTAGGATTTCCTGGATGCTTCATTTTGGCCCGATTCCAAATGGCATGGGTATCCTCCATCATTGCGATTGTCCGGCTTGTGTTCGTCCTGAGCACTTGTGGTTGGGCACACAAGCCGATAATATCAGAGACGCTTGCCAAAAGCAGAGGATGAGGAACGGAGAAACCTCTTCTCGGGCGAAACTCACGTTTTACCAAGCCGAGGAAATCCGCAATCTTTACGGCCAAGGGAACGCTACTCAAACACAACTGGCCTTGCGTTTTGGTGTCAGTTTGGTGGTTATTTGGTCCGTTATACATCACAAATCCTACCGACCATTGAAGGTTTCAGAACCAGACCCCAACAGCAGGCCCTGGCTATTCCGAACAAAACATCTTGTTGTCCAACAAACATGATTCTTACGTTCCAATTATGAATCCACCGCCCGTTTCCAGGATTGCCCCCCCGACGCCGACAATGGCGCCCGGCGGAACGCCTGATGGAGTCGGCGTTACCGTAGTCTCTTCGCTTGGCTGATCTGGCCCGAGCATCTCGGGCTCGTCAAGAGAAAAAATCCGAATGTCTGAAATCTCGCCGTAGCCCTCAAGTTGCAGCCGCAGTTGAAACTCGTACCCTGTGCTGAACAAGCGATTGCTGACTGGATCAAAATCATCCGGTGGCTCAGGCAACCGAATGGGGCGGCGCGGCTGGCTCAAATAACTCGTTGGGAAGCAACCGCTCCACGGGCCACAATCTCCGCTCTTGGCGCAGCGGGTGAACTCGCACCACGACTGCCAGCAGGACCGTTCATCGGTCTTGTAAGTGACAACGCCTTTGACTTTGCCGGAAATGGACGGCATCGAGATTCGCGCCGTCTTGAGCTTCTTAAACCAGTCCGAATCCTTGCAGTTAAAGCCCCGTGTCTCGACTACCCACTTAATCGGTGCCGGCGGATAAAGCCCACTCGGCGACCAAGCGCCGTCGTACTCGTTGTCGGTGGACAGTTCCCAAAGTTCAATTTGCGAGGCGTTATTCAGGACGAACATGAAACAGCGGTTCGTCTTGTTCACGATGCCGGTGATGATCTTGAGAATGCGCAGGCCGGACCAAACTCCCTCCCAGGCGGGCGCGAATCGCTTGCGGAGACCATCCTGCAAGTTGAAGTCCAGCACGGCAAGGCCCCGGTGCCAGACGCCGCTGGCACTCATCACCGGGCTTATTGTTTCCAGACGACGATTATCAAAATCCACAGCCGATCCCCATTCCAGCAAGTCTTTGGTGTCGTAATCCAAAATCGGGTCAATCTCGTTTGACATCGACGTGTTGCCGGGGTCACTATTAAACTGGCGTTGGGCAATCTTATATGATCGCACGCCGTCTAAGGTTCGATACCAGGCATCGGTATTCCGTAGTGTAACCGACCGTTGCCCGACTGGACCGGCGATAGGGTTGGCCGTTTGCAACGGGTCCGTCATGTTTTTCCAGGCGTCCCGATTAAAAGGCAACTGCACGGTGAACATGACGTTGGGAGTGCCGACCATCATCGGCCCCTGGCCAAGTTGGGTGTCGCTCTGGGCACAGGCGAACATGGCCAGGATGTCCCCGGAGTTGCTTGGTGCGCCATAGACGCGGGCTTGGAAGTCTCCTCCCTCATTAAGGAATAACGTCTCTGTATCGTAGAGAATCGAGTCTAAATAATTTTCAACGGCAGCGCCCGAAGGCCCAAAGACACCATCGCCAGCACGATAACTTCTCCGGTCTGGCAACGCCACGGAGAGACGGCCCTGTGCATAGCACATGACGTTGCCAACCGGCACTTGGTTTTTGGCCGGATTAGACCTGAAAGTCTTGCTGCCGTCGAAGATTACGGGCAGGGATTGGTTGTCCTGCAAGAGCCACCATTTTTCCGCCTGCAACGACCAGTTTAGTTGGACATTCGGGTCGTTTCCATCGAGCACTTGGACCACGACATCGGCCGCGGCGGGAATCACGGTGCCCGCTTGAGACGCCAGCATGTTGACTACTTGCACAGTGATGTTGTCCACAAGGGCAACCACGAGGAGTGTGTACGTCTCCGTCGTGAAAGAGACGGTCGCCCCGGCAGCCACAAAGGCCCCGACGTTGTCGCTGGCGTCGTTTCGGATCGTGATCGTTGTTCCGGCGATGTTCGTCAGGGTGACTGGATAGCCGCCAACGATGATCGCCAGTTTGTTGAGCGTCATCTGTGCAGTCGAGGCAAGCGTCACGGCGACAGTTGAACCAACCGCTGGCATCGTGAAGCCGGCAGAAGCAGATAGCCACGTCGCCCCCCCAGTCATGAAGGAAACCACCGAGCCGACCGGCATGTCCTTGTCGTAATTGCCCGAGGTCATGTTGATGACGGTGATTTGGGTCGTGCCGTCAATGCTTTTAAGAACAAGCGGATAACCGGCAATATGGATAGTTTCTCCGATCAATGACGGCGGGATTTGGCTTGTGTCCGCAACGCGAACGGCGACGCTCGAACCCACTCCTGGAATGTCGAGGTCGGCGGGGTTCAGGTTCGTGGTTAGTGTAGTGGCTGTGATCCCCATCCGATACCAGATTTTAGCGCCACTTGGGATGCTGGCGCCCACATTGTCCGCTAATCGGTTCTGGATTTCGATGGTGTTGTTCTCGGCATCAATCGAAGCCAGGGTTACGCTGAGATTGAAAATCAGCGGGGCGTTCGGCGGGATCACCGTTCCCGCATAAGCGGGCACGTTATTCTCGACCATGACTGTCCCGGTGGTCATTTCAAAGGCGACCTGGGAGCCGGTATAGAGAGTCTTGCCCACATTCGCGGGATCGTTGTTCTGTACTGTGACCGTCAAACCGACAGAATCAAAACTGTTTAATTGCAACGCATAGCCACCAATGCCAATAGTCGCCGGTCCTGTGGGCATTCCCAAGGTCGAAGTAACGGCAACAGAAAATGGAACGCCGATAACCGGGTCAATCGTTTGGTCGGCGGTCGTGGTTGTTGACCATCGATCCACGCTCAAGAGCATGATGGGGCAGCCGTTCACTTTCATGCCCGGCTGTTCCATTGACATGCCGTGGATTGACGCGGGTGTGAGCAGGAACGGGACGCCAGCCGATCCTGGAAAACTCACTCCTGCAACCGTCGTGGCGGTTTCAATACCCAACTCAGGATACTTTAGGTTTAAGCCGACGGTCGAAACCACAGGCAGCGTGAGAAATTCGTTGACGCCAGGGATCATGAATCCCGGCGAGGCCGGAGTTGTGGTTGTTGTCGTCAGCGTGTTGCCGCCAATCACGATGGCCGGGAATTGAAGGGAAAGGGAAGAGGCGTCAGAGAGCGAAAGCGACGCGGGGGTATTCGCTGGCGGGATGGTGAAATCCGCTGTTGTCGTGATCGCCCCGAGCGGCACGCCCGCCGTTGGCGTGATTTCGTCCACGAAAAAACTGTTGAGCGGCGGAAAGGCAACTGTGGAGGAATCGGCAACACCCACGCCGGCATTCGCCGCCGTGTCGTTTCGGACGGTGATCGACGTGCCCCCGGGCGTGAATCCGAGCATAGTAAGCGGTTTCCCGTTAATCGTGATATTCGGGTAGCTCATGGACATATTGAATGTCGAGAGCACGGAAACGGGGACAGCAGAACCGAGGGCGGGGATCGCAAACGGAGCGGTTGTGATGGTGGTTCCAAGCGTCGGCGACAGGCTGATTCGGAACTGTCGTCCTGAGATCGAGCAGAGCAGGGCGTCCATGTCAGCACCGGCGTAAAAGTTCGCTTCCTGGAAAAAACCACTGGCAGACGAACCGGACCCGAAGAACGATTGGACATCGGCATTGGAGAAGAGGAGCGGGCAGTTGAACCAGCCGGGGCGCGGCTTGATTCTGCCGCCGCGAGTGGTTCCGTTGAGAAGCAAGGCAAGCTGGTTCGCGTCTATGAGGGATGGCGGGCGCCCCATGTCCACGCCGCCCTCAAACGAGAGGCTGCTATCCCTAGCCCAACCCTTCTCATCGCTGCGCTTGCTCATTTCAGTCTTGTCTTACGACTCATTAGGCCATATTGTCAAGTCTAATGACGGGTTCAGCCCGAAATAACGGTCGCTTTGGCATCGTCATCGGCCAGCCTGTTGCCGAGGATGAATCCGGCAACCTCCTGCCCGCTGATGCCAACCACCTCGCCTTTGCCGTCGCCACAGTTGGCGGGCCACCGGGAGCGAATGTAGGCTACACGACCGATGGCATTGTCACCCGCACAGACTGGACCATGGTTGCCGGCACTCAATCTTTGGTTCCCGGAAAGCCCTATTTTGTCTCTGGTGCTGGCAGGATTTCGAGGACCGGCAAGCAGCAAGTTGGCGTCCCCCGCTCGCGCCAGGACTTGCGCGTGGCCATTGCCACGGCGCCTCTTCTTGTTTCCCAGCTTCACCCTGTCACCGGAGAGCCGCCTCCCGGACTGGGCGAGATCGGCGATTTCGCTTACGACCCGTTCCTGGCCCGATGGTATGGGCCGAAAAGCAGTCTTGGCTGGGGTGCGCCAACCTTGATGGTGAAGCCACTCGGCGCGATTGGTCATTGGCCGGTGCAGGGATCGTTCACGAAGTATCCCGGATTTGCGGTCTGTAGCTGATGCCAACGATTAAGAAAATCCAGAGTTACGGTTGTCCCGAAAAGGGCCACAGCCAGAAGTTCTACGACCGCTGGGCCTTTGCGAACTATCAGTTGGCCCGCAACGCTCCGCTTCGCCATGTCCTTTTCCGCAAAGTAGCCGACCAAATACTTCCCGGTCATTTCGAGTGGCACGCTTGGACGCTCCGCATGGTCGAGGCCCTGTGCAACAACACCTGGGTAGGAGTCTCTGGCTGTTCTTCCGCCGCGAAAACGTACAACATCGCTGGATTTGCAGTTGTCGCCTGGCTCTGCGATCCGTATAACACCAGCGTCATTTTCTGCTCAACCACAACCAAAGCGCAGAAGCAGAAAGCCTGGGGCAAGGTTCAGGAGATACACCGCAAGTTGACCGAGGACGGCGAGCCGTTCGGCAACATGATCGGTTCGCAAATGATCTGGGAGTTCGTCAAAGGCGACTCCATGAACGCCATGTTGGTGAAAGCCGTTACCGATGGCGATGTGAACAAGGCTGCGCAGGACATTGCTGGACATCACACGAAAAATCAGATGGTCGTTATTGACGAGGCAGAGGCGACTGCGCCGGCCATCTGGAAGGCGGCGGCCAATCTCTACAGTTACCCAGAACAGGCCGGCGGTTGGTTTCTGCTGGCTGCTGTTGCCAATGCCCGTTCTCGCCTTACAAATTTCGGAAGGTTCATCGAGCCGGCGACTGGGTGGTCCTCCGTCAGCCCCGAGAACGATGATTGGAACGGAAAACCGCAACTGGACGGCAGGCCAACCAAGGTGGTTATTTTCAACTTCAATCGTTCGCCCAATGTCCTTGAGAAAAGACAGGTTTCCAAACATCTGCCCACAGTCCAGCGCGTAGCAATGCGGATGAAGACCCTACGGGATCGCGGCATGGAAAACGACGCAGACCACTGGTGTTACGATCTGGGGTTTCCTGCGCCGGAGGGCATTTCCAAGACGCCGTTCACCGAGACTTTGCTGGAAAAGTTTGAGGCATACAAAAAGCACCAGTTCGCCGGGAGCAACTTCCTCATCATCGGCGTAGTCGATCCAGCCTACACCCCAGAGGGCGACCGTCCCGCGCTCCGCTTTGGGGCCGTTGGCGACTTGGCCGATGGCAAGAAGGGCATAGAATGGTGCGAGCCGATTGTGCTTTCGATTGATGCCGCAAGCCCTGAGCCGCCGCGCTATCAACTCCTGAGCCAGATACGGCGGCACTGCGGCGCCGTGGAGTATCGAGGCCAGAAGTACACTTGCGAACCCAAGAACTTTGGCATTGACGTGACTGGGGACGCTGGCCTGGCCGATATAGCGAAGATCGAATGGTCCCCCGAGATTATCTCCATCATGTACCAAGGCTCGGCGGATGATTCTCCTTGCTCGCACGAGGACCCGCGCCCGGCAGTTGAGGTGTACGCCAACATGCGTGCCCAGATGTTCTACCTGACCCAACTGGGCGTCATGTCGGGTCAGATCAAGGGCATTGATAAAGACACCGCCTCGGAATTGTGTTCCATCGAGGAGATCGACCAGCGGTCGGACGGGACCATGCGCCCGCGTAAGACGTTGATGAGCAAAAAGGCGTATCGGCTCAAGTTCCAGAAGTCCTGTGACTTTGCCGACTCCGGGATAATGCTCACTGAGGTTGCTCGGCAGAAAGGTTTTGTTATTGCAGCCACGGGTCAGACTATGGTAGAAACCGTGGACACGGACATGCGTGTGAACCAGATCAACATGGCGCAAGAGGGAGCCGATTACTCGTCTCAGAATGAGGCGGAGCAATGGCAGGATGAAGAGGAGTACGCTTATGCCGACGCTGATTAGGCCCAGGCTCAAGACGAAGCGGCAATCGCCATACGGCGGCCTGTTTGTCGTTGACGCCAGGGAAAAGGGCATGGTCGGTAGCGGCGGCACGTTCGAGATGTTGCTGGACCGAGTCCGGGATTATCGCCACGCCAACGCGATCCCGACTGGCCTGGGCTTCGAGGATGAATTAGAGGAGGAAGTCTGCGGGCGCTATCCCGATGCCTGTCTTGAGACAGACCCAAGGGTGCCCCCTCGTGAGGGTAGCCTGACGGGAGAGGACGTTATCCACGGCACGGAAATCTGTATCTCACGCTGGTCGAAAAATACACCGCCGCCAAGCCAGGAGGAGGCGAATCGGAGGGCGTTGATCTGCGCCAACTGCGCCTGGCAGAGAACCTTGCAAGTCGGTTGTGGTGGAAGGTGCGGCCAGTTTTTGAGTTGGTTAGCTGAACAGGCAGTCGCGGGTTTGATTCACCCTGGCAAGACGCCCTATGATGATCGGCTCCATTCTTGCGGCGTGTGCCACTGTTACAATAGCATCGCCGTTTGGGTCCCGCTCGAAATGCAGTGGTCGGTCCTCAACGAGAAACAGAAGAACCAGTTCAAACTTGCCGCCGAAACCCAAGGCTGCTGGAAAGTCGTTTTATGAGTTGGACCTATGATGAACTCGGGTTGAAAACCCTGCCACGGGACAGCCTTATCCCGCCGACCTGCCGGATGCAGAATGCTGAGGGTGTGGTTGACGCCGTGGATCGGGCGATTCAGAATGACGACAAGCGCAGCCGCAAGCGTGCCGCCGTTGACGGCCTGGTGGACGGAAACCCGCCTCAGAACCCGCGCAAACTCCGAGACTTGGGCTTTGCCAAAGCCACAAACACCAACTTTGGCACCGCCCGGTCATTCCTGGAAAGCGGGGCCGGCGCAGTGTATGATCTGTTCTCGCAAGCGCCCGGCTTCGTCCAGGTGGAGACTTCACACGGCAGTTCTGAGGACCAGATTAAGTGGGGGCGCATCATGTCGGAAGAACTCGACTACGCCTATGCGACGGACGACGACTGGGACCTCGATATGCAGTTGTCCCAAAACGAGATGATCCTCCACGGCAACGGCCCGCTGTTTTTCGAGGACAATGACGCTTTGTTCCCCATCTCGGTTGCCACGGAAAACTTCAAGGTTCCCGATTTGGCACCCTCGAAGCCGTCCCGCTGGGAACTCGCGTTCATCCTGTTCAACTACTATCCGCCGGACCTCTATCGCTTCATCGTTGACGATTGGGCGGCGGCTAACATAGGATGGAACGTGCCTTTCACCAAAAAGGTGATCGCCAACGCGATGGATGAAGCTGTGCCTGACAACCAGAATTACAACTGGGAATGGTTCGCAAACCAGTTGAAGAGCAACTCGCTTCAGTACACGGACAACCAAACCCTGGTCTCCAAAATGGCGCACGTCTTTTGGCGGGAATTCCCATTGCCGGGCGAGAAAGAAGGGCGCATTACGCACGCTATTGTCGAGCGCACGAACGTTGCCGATACTCCTGAATTCTGCTTCCTCCACGTCGGGCGTTACAAAAACTTCAAGGAGTGCCTGCACCCGATGTATTACGACCGTGGCCGCGCCGGCCTGCATCACAACATTACCGGCCTCGGGGTGAAAATGTATGGGGCGATGCACCTTGAGAATTTGTTCTACTGCCGCCTTGCGGATGCGACGATGTCCCCTAAGACGTTGTTCACGACCACGACTCAGGATCAGTTCGACAAATCGCTTGGGGCGCAACTGAGCGAGAATGGGATTCTCCGGCCCGGCGTGAACCCGGTTCAAAACCCGATTGGCGGGTTCGTCACCGAGGGCTTGCAACTTGCCAGAACAACGGCGGACCTGATGCGGTCGAATCTCTCGCAGTACCGCCAGCCCGTCGCCCCCGACAAGCCGGGAAACCCTGACACCGCCACTGAGGCACGGATGAAAGCCAGCCAACAGGCGGCGGTCAGCATCACGCAATACAACCGATATTACAAGCAACTCGACCTCCTTGACACCGAGATCGCCCGGCGCGCTTTCAATCTCAACACCACAGACCCAAGAGCTAAGGCAATTCAGGAGCGATGCAAGAATCGCGGCGTGCCAGAGGAGTGCTTTGGCCGAATCAAGCGCGTGCAGCATGTGCGCGTCGTGGGGCAGGGAAGCCCCTATATGAGGTCTCAGGCCACCGCCGAATTGTACCAGATTTCGCGCGACTTGCCCGAGGATGGACGCCGGAATCTGACAGACGATTACATCGCCTCAAGGGCAGGGTATTCCGCTGTGGATCGGTATAACCCAAAGACCGAAATGTCAACACAGGTCCAGGATCAGAAGGTGCTGGCGACATTGCAGGTGATCGGCATGAAGGACGGAGTGCCGCCGGTATTCAGCCCCTCGCAGTCGGCCATCACGTTTGCTGGCGTGTTTCTGGGGGCCTGCGCCGATGCGCTTGCCTCATTGGAAAAAGGCGGCAACGCGCAAGGGGTACTCGCGTTCCTCGAATTGGCTGGCCCGGCGGCTCACGCCCATATCTCCCGGCTGGAAGGCGATCCACTGCGCAAGGAGGTTGCCGACATGCTGATGCGGCGATGGGAAAGAATTAGCAAAGTCGCCGATCAACTCCGAAAAAAGGTCCAAGAGCAGGCGAAACAACAGCAGGCGCAACGCCAGAAGGCCCAGGCCGTCCTTACCGATACCCAAATCCACGCCGGAAAAGTGCAGGCCGACATCGCGCTCAAGAAGCAGAAGCAAGACGCCGTGTTGGCCATGCAACGGGAGAAACATGGCCAGACTTTGGCGATTGCGGACGCAACTGCCGCGTCCCAAATCCGGCTCAACCAAATGCGGTCCTTGAGTGAGTAAAAATCGTTATGCCCGATGACAGCGAACCGCCCGACGATGAACCTGGCGATGAAACCAAAGACGATGATCGAGCGCCGCAATGCCCTGGCCCCGCCGACATCTTCCGAGCCCCAGTTGAAGGGCTGCCCGGTGACTGACCTGGCGGCGTTCTTCCTGGAGCGCGATCCACCTGGCCCCGTGGCTGACTTGTCTGAGGAGGTTCAAGCACGCAAGGAAGCCCTTGCTTGGGATGAAAAGCAACAACGCGAGCGCCACACGGTTACATTGAGCCGATCTGCGCTACCGTAAAAACATGGATGCTATAACGGATAAATCGTTTTGCGTGTGTGACTTTGGCTTGTTCACAGAATTAGCTATTCATCTTGCCCGCAAAACGACCGGCAAGGTGCGCAGTTATGTGCCCTGGCAGGGGGCGTTCCCATTTATCAATGACCGGCTTGTTGGCGACGGCATCCCCAACATTGAGCGCATTGACGATCCGCTCGACCCTGATGTGCTGGATTCGACCGACGTGTACTGCTTCCCGGACATCTTCAATTCAGGGATGCAGTTGGCGTTGGAACGTCTCGGCAAACAAGTCTGGGGCAGTCGAAAAGGTGATGAATTAGAAAGAAAGCGGTTATGGTTCAGGAAACTTCAAGAGGAGCTTGGGCTTCCGGTCCCGGAGTACACTGCCGTCAGAGGCTTGGAGAAATTGCGGGCATTTCTCGCAGATCATGGCCGATGTTTTGTGAAGTCCTCACCTGACTGGCGGGGCACACACGAAACCTGGGAATCCAAGGATGGCGAGCAGAGCGAGTTCATCCTAGACTACCTGGCTGTGAAATTCGGGCCGGTAAAAAATGACGTGCTCTTTATGGTAGAGGAACCGATTGAAGTGCCTTATGAGGCGGGATTCGATTCGATTTGCGTGGATGACCAATTCAGCGAAACGCCCGTCAACGGAATCGAGATTAAAGGCAAGTTGCTTCTCGCTTCGGCACAAACGAATTCCAAAACGCCCAAATTCATTGACGAAGCCATGAAGGCGTTGGGGCCGACTTTGCGTGAGCGCCGATACCGGAATTTCATGTCGGGGGAATTTCGGGACGGAAAGTTGACCGATCCCTGTTGCCGTGCTCCCAATCCTGGACTGGGTTGCGAAATGGAGATGATCTCCAATCTCCCTTTGCTCATCGAGGCTGGTAGTCGGGGGGAATTGCTCAAGGTTGATTTCGAGTACGAGTTTGGCGTGCAGATTGCCATCTGGCACGACCATCCCGAGGACCTGTGCAAGCAATTTCGGATTGACGCGGAAGTTCGGCAGTGGGTCAAATTGATGGATGTGTGCCAGAGCGGGCCACTGTGCCAAATCGTGCCGCGACCACCGCACGGCACCAAGATCGGATGGATTGTCGGCGTCGGCAACACGATTCAGGAAATGGCCGATCACGCCCAAGAAGTCGGGGAAGCCCTCAAAGACCTGCCGATTGAGATTTCGATGGATGCCCTTCCAGAAGCAATCGAGCAGGCCCAAAAGGCCCAGCAGGGTGGCGATGAATTCACCGATCAGGAAATTCCCGATCCCGCGTCCGTTCTTGAGGAGGCCGAAAATAGTCGAAAATAGGTGTTGACAGATTGGGGCGTTTTGGGCCAAAGTGGGTCATGGCACATGTGCGCCTGGAAAAAGATACTGAGAGCGCGGTTCGGGAACTGCAAAAGTTCATTCCGGCCTTTCGGGGCTTATCATTGGCTCGGATTACGAACATTGTCGTCGAGAGCGCCATCGCCTGTTTGCTCAAGCGGGACAAATCCGTCATTGACGCCTCAACACTCTTCGCGCCAAATCCAACCGCCCGAAAGAAATGAGCGACCCCAAGAAACCCCTTTCCGAAGGCGAGCGCATGATGCAGGACTGCGAGCAGAAGTTCAGCCACGCCCCGCCGCCGCCCGGCACGTTTTACATGCCCCTTCCGGGCCGGGCGTTCGGCAAGCCTTCTGGCCACGGCAAGGCTGGCGGCAGGGGGCGCACGGCGAGGGGAAGCAAGAAACGACGTTCAGGCACATAATAGAACTAGATGGTATTATGACAATCGGATTAGCCTTATTGATACTAGGTTGGTTTCTCTGTGGCTTTCTGCTTCTCGTGTTGTGCTGTCGGATTCTCGGAGAATTGACAGTGGGCGACATTATCCTGTCAGCAACGCTTTCTCTCATGGGGCCGCTTGCGCTCATTGGCATTCCGGCGGCCCTGGCCATCAAATACATGAACACACCGCTATTCAAAACGAAACCAAAACCATGATGCCACGCGAGATTAGCAAAAAGAACCGGGCCGTTAGGGAGGCTTGGGAGGATGGAGCCGAAGTGCAATGGCGAGGGTCGGTCTCTGATCCTTGGAGAGACAGTTGTATGCCGGGCACATCGGCATCTCCATACTTCGCTGCGCCTGGCGTTGAATGGCGTATCAAACCGGCCGCGCCCCGCCGGAAGCCTAATGCCGAAAGTCGCTTCGTTCATTATATGGCGAACCTGGCAGGTGACACGGCCTGCGGCTTGAAGTGGGATGAGTACCGCCACTGTGGGGAGTGGGAGTCCGTCAGTTGCATCCCGTGCCTCAAGTATAAGCCCGAGGAACGGCGCATTATTCACTTCATGCGGTCTCAATATGAAGAAAGAGCGGCGTGCGGAACGCAATTTGAACCACCCCTCTCGCCAACCGATGAGGCTTGGTCGTGTGATTGGGCACGGATAAATTGTCCTCAGTGCCTCAAGCACAGACCCGAACCTCGTGTGGTTCATTTTGGCGATGGCCCGATGAAACGTCCGATCTGCACTTGTGGGCAGAACACCTCCGATGTGTGGCATGAAGTCACATGTTCCGCCTGCTTGAAGCATCAGTCGGAACCGTCGTCGGCAGTTCATTTTGTCGGCCATGGCAAGATTCAATCCGAATGCGGCATTATCCCCGTGAGCTATCAAGACCGTTCGTGGGATTGGAATGTTGTCACCTGCCCCAAGTGCCTCGCCCTGAAACCCAAGCCAACCGGCACCAAAAAGATCGAACCACCGGAGGGGTGGCGGCTGGTCCAAGACGACGAGCCTCTGCTCCCTGGGGATATGGGCCATGAACCAGAGGACGGGCCAAAATGTCTGCTGTCTGTTCCGGGTAAATGGGCGCCGCTGTTGTTGGTTCCCGATCCTGTCTCGCATAGCAGGGTTGCTTTCAGTGCGATGGACGCCTTTGCCCGAAAGTTGCCGGAGAGGTTGCAAACACAAATAGCGCCCTCCCCATTCACCGACAGGCCGCCGTTGCCCAACGTGGACTCCTTGCGAAACTGCTTGCACCGAATCGCTCGCGTGGACTATTCCTCATCGGCTTCGACAGCGCCTTCCGTCTCCGACCTGCGTGCCGTTGCCGACCATCTCGTGGACGCCATCGCGGCTATCGTTGAGCATTTGAAAGCATGATGGTGGTACTTGGTTTCTCGCATCGGGACGTTGAGGCCGCCGGCGGGCTCTTGCGCTGGATCGGTGAACTCGACTCCACGATGACGCTTTGCCATGAGCTTGTCCTGCTGTCCTCGTCCATGGTGAAGGCTGAGGACCAAGCGGCAATGGACATGCTTGGCCGAAGTGTTTTCCCGCTGACGACCAGCCGCCATCAGATAGTTGCTGACGAGCGCAATCTCATCACGGCCCCAAAGGCACTGTTCCGCATCGCCCTGCTGGAAATCAGCAAACCCCATCCCGTTCCGTTTCTTTGGCTGGAGGCCGATTGTGTCCCGATGTGTCCTGACTGGCTGGACAAAATCGAAGCCGCCTATCAGCTTTGCGGCAAGCCGTTCATGGGGACGATCTACCCTCACCCTAGACCACACTTCAATGGTTGCTGTATCTATCCTCCGTGTGCCCTCCGTTACAACCCGTTCCTGGTTGGCGAATCGGGCTACACTTTCGACAACGACCATCCCGAGTTGACGATGCGGCATGGCCATAACACGCCCCTGATCCAGCGGATGTTCGCCGACCCTGTCACGATAACGCCGATGACATTTCCTGATCAGGATAGCCTCAAGGTAATCTCGCCGGAATGCGTCTTGTTCCACGGTTGCAAGGATGGCTCTCTGATTGCGCGGTTGAGAGAGAAGCGCGAGCCAAAGCCGGCCTTAAAGCCGAAATCAGCGAGCGCCCTGATTGCCGACGGCAAGGCCGTCCGGCGTGCGCTGGCCGGCATCGGTAGATTGCGTGAAAACAGCCCCCGTCTGGCGGTGCCATGCACCATATTTCATGCCGTCGAGCGGCATGAGGGGATGGACGAGCGCAAGATGCGTGCGCAATCGTCTTGGGATCGGCTCTACTTTCAGGGCGTGCTGCCCTGCCACTTCTGGCATTATCCCCGGACGGCTCGGGAGATTGGCGACCCGCGCGATCTGCCCTACCTCAAGGATGTGCTGGCGTTTGCCATGCGCCAGGCGGGGGATAACGACATCATCATGTGGACCAACGATGACGATTGGCTTCATCCCGAGTTGCCTGAACTCCTCAAGG
>Ga0116116_1000810_pt1 | contig 28868 bp, 17 predicted proteins | sample June2015DPH_10_1_FD_89722 | JGI IMG/M metagenome (GOLD analysis project Ga0116116, IMG submission 89722) | Peatland microbial communities from SPRUCE experiment site at the Marcell Experimental Forest, Minnesota, USA - June2015DPH_10_150 | ecosystem: Environmental > Terrestrial > Soil > Wetlands... | reverse complement strand
CGTTTGCTGTTTGGCCTTTTCCGCTGCCGCCTGCTGAGCCGCTTGTTGCCTGTCAGCTTCCTGCTTAGCTTTTTCAGCGGCTGCCTGCTGCTGCGCCGTTTGCTGTTTGGCCTTTTCCGCTGCTAGTTGCTGTTGAGTGGTCTGTTGTGACCCAGGGGCCGCAGGCGGGGCTCCAGGTGCCGGAGGATGAACCTGCTGCGCAGTGTTTAGCGAGGTCGCTGGCTGGGGCTTTTTCGCGGCCGTTTCGACCGGTTTGACCGCCGACGCCGGCGGAGCCGTTTTCACAACTCGCGCAACGGGTGAAGGCATTGCCACGCGGAGAGTCTGCTCGGCCTTCGCGTCAAGTGGCTTGCCAGGATTTGCTTCCAACGCCTGCTGCTTTTGTGCGAATGCTACCGGTGGTGGCGGCGGCGCAACCTTGGCCACAACCGGCCGGCTGACTACCGCCTCCGGGGGCTTCGGGGGAGCACTCATAGCTTGGGCGCTCGCCGTACTCGCCCTATTTGCTCCCATCACGCTTGCTCTCACGGGAGCCACCGGCGCGGCGTGAACCGCCAGAGCCGCCGTAATCGCGCTCGGAGCGACTTTCACCGCTGCCTGTGCCACCGGCTGCGCGTTCACGAAAGTTGCTCGGGGCACTGCCGTAACGGCACCCGCCACTCTTTGATTCACGTAGGTGGTTGTCTGAACGTTGTTGTTCACCACATTTGTGATGGTGGTCTGCTGCACCACGGTGTTTGTAATGTTCACATTCGTGACGTACTTCGGGCTCGTCTGGTACGCCGGCACGTACACTTCGCCCGGCGCCAGGGGAACCCACGCCACTCCGCCGCCTTTTCCGAAATCTCGCGACGAATTCGAATCCCCCACAAATGTAACGAGCGCCGGGGAATAGACGGGTCGCTGTGCGGATACATCCTGGCGGGCTTCACGGTGCGGTGGAACCCAAACCCAACCTCCACCACCGTACCCGTCATTATTCACGTGCGCCCACCGGCCGTAATGCGACGTCACGAATCCAGAAGGCGCGTCGTCCACCCACGTCCAGCCCCACGGATCCACCCAAGCCCAGTGACCGTCTCTGTAGGGCGCCCAATCTCGCGAAACATGCGTCGGGACCCAGACCGGGCCGTAAGTACGATCCGTCCTCCAGGTGCCATTTCGATCGAGGTCTTCCGAGCCAGTCAGTTCCGGGGAAACGTAACGGGCTGACTGTGAGCGATCTTCGCGCAGTTGCCGGGTGTACGACCACTGATCGAAACTATCCCTGCCCGGCAGATCGTAAATGTCATAGGAAATATAATCCGTCCCGGAGACTTGAACCTGGGAGCCTCCATCCACAAGAAACGCCTGGCCTCCGCCGTTGATCTGCCCTTGGCCGTCGCGAAGGGTAATGGTCGTGAAGCTGCCGTTCGGATCAACGGTAATGCGGTAGTCGCCGCGTCGCAGCAAGGTAAACGCAAGGTTCGGCGTATCCACCTCGAACACGTCGTCGCGGTAAAGATTCCGCACACGTACATCGATGGTTCCGGAGTTCAACTGTATCTGAACCGTACGGTCATCCAGATTCAGGAAGGAAACCGAGGTCTGCCCGCCCACGCGAATCGCCGTTGACCCGATATGCATTTCAGCTCTGGATCTATCGCCTGTCCAGAGACTATCTCCTGCAGTCATTGGCCGGTTCAGGGTGGCCCAGCCCCAGTCACTCTCGCCGCCCGGTTGGAAGGAAACACGGCCCTCCACGTAGTTCAGACGGGCCACACGTATTGGTGGGTCATCATATGCAGAAGCTGACCGCACTACCACGACGAACAGGCAGAGCACTAGGCATACGCGCCCGCAGAAATTTGCAAAACAAACCGCTGTTCTCATCACTCAGCTCCTTCCGCGCACACAATTGGAACCCCATTTTCGAGTAACAAGCAGTTGAACGTGACTTTCCTCGAAAGAGTTCCTGGAAACGTTAATCAGCCAACCCCAATTAGCCCGGCCCTGAATGCTCGGTTCCCTCCAATTGTTCAACGCCCTGGTTGTTAGGGTAAAACAGGAGCCGGAAGGTTACTGTTCCGTTTTGGACATTCTCGTCTCGCTGACGAGCATTGGACGTCGAAGTCGGAGGCGTCCTATTCCGAGCAAAAGCCAGACTGAATTGGCATCAGAAAACTTCCAGATCATGCTCCGCGACGACCTTGCCGTTGTAGGCTTGACGGACTTCTTTTAGCAGTTGCTCTTCGCTTCCAGCCTCCCGGCATTCTTCGCTGTGCGCTTGATCGCATCCCGGATTCGCTCGATGGCAGAAGTGGCCGCACTCGGTGTTCGATTCGAGCTACCACTCGATGACTCCCGGATGGTCGGCAAACAGGAAGTAATTCGGATACTTCCGGATGGCCCGTGACCCAGGCGCAATCGCAAAGTGCGACCGCGCACACCCATCTATGGGTTGCTGCTGGCAAACCATTTGAGAGAACGCTTGCCGGCCGCCGAGGACAAATTCCTGATCGGCGACGAGATAGCCTCGTTTGTATTCATCGACCATTGGAGTGTGACTCCGTGCACATACGATTTCCGTGGTGTGGTACTACCGTGTCGACCACGCACGTAGAAGAGCCCTTTGTACACAGCATCATCACGCATGCGCTCTGAGGCTCGAAGGGGCTGACAGGACAGCTTCCAGACCCCAGCGCGCGTTACCCAAGAGGAGAGGGACATCATGGATGATCTGAAAGTTTACCGCTGGACAGGGGCATGTGCCTTGGCAAGCGTCGCCGTGTTTTTCATCGAGTTTCCCTTGTACCTTGTTCGCAGCCCCTTCCCCGGCTTGGCGGCGTCGAACAAGCTCCCCGATTTCGCCGCCCACAGCGCCACCAACATCATGAGTTGCATCTTCCTCGATCTCATCATTCTCACCCTTCTCATGATCTTCATCGCCGGCGTCCGTCACCTCATCCGCCAGGCCAATCCCCAACACGAGTGGCTCGCCAGCCTCTTCTTCGGCGTCGGCTTGGTCTACGTCACTCTCACCCTCGTCGCCGATTCCCTCCAGGCCTCCACTGTCGTCGACGCCCTCAACCCTCCCGCCGACGGCGCCGTCATCCGCGCCATGATGGAGAGTATGCTGCTCATGTACGGCGCAGTCGCCCTCTGGCTCATGGCCCTCCTCTTCGCCATCCTCAGCTACGTCACTCTCCTGAGCGGCGCTCTTCCAAGATGGTCCGCCTGGGTCGGCTATGCCTGTGCCCTGGCATGCCTGGCCTTCGTCCCCACCATGTTCGTCCACCACATCGATCTGTACGGTTTCTACAACCCAGCTGGCTGGGGCGCCGAGGCCATCGCCAACTGCTTCCCTCTGGCTGTCTGGATGATTACGGTCGGCATCCTGATGATCCGGAAAGGCAAGCCGGTTGCTCCATCAACTATCGCAGCGAAAGAGGAAGCCTGAATGTCACAATTGGAAATGAATCGGGCTAGCGATCCCGACACCAGCTGGCCCGCTACAGGGCTAGGTGCATTGCGTCCTACTGGTTCATTCCTCGGGGACGTGGCTTCGTCCTTCTACAGAACGCTGACTTAGGCGACGCTCGAGCTTCTGACCCTGGACGAATAGTCGGCAATCCGGAGATTATCCGGAAACGGGGATCGAGGGATGAGGGCGCAGGCGACCTTCGACGGAACCTCACTTCCCCCATCGGGACTTCTGACCCGGGATGACTTCCGGGTTGCCCATGATACGGGAGGAATCCCAAAGTTGACAAGGCGGACTGCAGATCCAGCAAATCGGCTGGGGCCGATTTATGTATAATACCGCTCTTTGCGACCAAGCTGATCGGCGATCCGTCCCGCTTGCAGCCTGCGTGCACCATCGAGCTTGCTACGCGGGTGCTGGTCACTCGCCGGGCGGGAAGTCCGTGGAAGCGGCGAGCTTGGTCTGCGCTTCGAAGTCGGCGATCCGCTTGCGCAGAGTCGTGAGGCTGCTCTGCAGCGCCTGTGAGCCGAGCACCATTCGCAGCGGCGCGGGCTTCACATCGACGCTCTCGATGATGCGCGCAGCCATTCGGGCCGGGTCACCGGGGGCCAGGCCGTTTTTGGGATCGAGCATCCGGAGGAAGCTGTGTGCCGGGGTTTCGTCGTAGATGGGCATGAGCTCTGCCACCTGCGCGCTGCCGTAGCGGAACTCGGTGCGCGCGCCGCCGGGCTCGACGATCGTCATGCCAATTCCAAAAGATGCGACCTCCTGGGCGACCGACTCCACGAAGCCCTCGATTCCCCACTTCGTGGCGTGATACATCGAATTCCCCGCGAAGGCGACCTGACCGCCGTAGGAAGAGATCTGGATGATGCGTCCGCCACCTTGGGCGCGAAGGTGCGGCAGCGCGGCACGGATGAGCTGGATAGAGCCGACCAGGTTGGTCGCGACCATGTGATCGACCTGCCTGTCGGTGAGTTCCTCCGCCGCGCCGAACAGGCCGTAGCCAGCGTTGCTGATGATCACGTCGATGCGTCCGAGCCGGGCGAAGGAGCGTTCGACAACCTCGCGGATTGCCGCTGTGTCTGTCACGTCGAGCACTTCGGCGTGGAATGACTCCGGATAACGATCGAGCAGATCGGCAACCTTGACAGTATCGCGGACAGTTCCGACGACACGGTCGCCACGCTTGAGGAGCTGATCGCTGAGCTGACGGCCGAAGCCGCTGCTGACGCCAGTAATGAACCATGTGCGTTGTGACATTGTGGATTCTCCAATCTAAACTCTGTTGCAATCGTCAGTGCATCCCGACAGACTCATGCTTTTCGCGTTGCGAGGCGCTCAGAAGTAGCCATGTCAGGAACCGAAGGCAGATCGATTGCCCAACACTGCCTCCAGGTCATGACGTACCCGGTCCGGTTCGTCTTCAAGCGGCATGTTCGCCATGTCGCGCACGCCGTCCAGTGAGCCTCGCGGGTCTGAATCGAGAAGGGCAAACAGCGCATCGAAGTCCTCCGGCGCCGGGCCGGTTGTCGCGACGAGTTCAAAGGTCTTGCGCAAAGCTTGATCCGAACTGAGGCTGCGGACCAGGACATCGGCGATCTGGCGTCGCGCAATCACACCATCGCTGGAATTGCCTGCCTGCCGCGTATCGCCCTGCAGGAAAACAAGCTGGTGCTCGTTCGGACCGTTATAGTCGAACCAACCGGGCCGCACAATGGTGTATGGCAATCCGCTGGCGCGCACCAGCCTCTCGGAGCGGCGCTTCCAGTCGTGGGCTTCGGTGGACCGGTTGTATGAGCCAGTGCGGTTGGTGACTCCAATCGAGGTCATCAGCGCGATGCGTGCTTTTCGCGAACCGAGTGCACGCAGAACGTTGCGCACGCCACCGTAGTCGACGCTCTCAGCCCCCACCTTTCCGGCTCCGTCCGAGCCGAGTGTGAACACGATGGCATCGATACCGTCCACCGCGCTGGGAAGCGTATCGGCACGCGTGACGTCACCCAGAACAACCTGTGCTTCGCGCGGAAGCTGACGGGCTTTTTCAGGGGTGCGCACTAAGGCATGCACGGCATGGCCCTGCTGCAACGCCTCCTCGACGACGAGGCGACCAATGCTTCCGGTGGCACCAACGACCAGTATAGTCATCCTTGGATTTGGCATAACATCTCCTCGCTCTTGGGCATCGCAGCTCCTGTCGTGTTCACGAGGCGGTGACCTCGTTGACGACGCGTAGCGCGTTCAGCATACGGGGATATCCGATGAATGGAAGCAACTGGGTCAACACATCGATCAACCGTGCACGGTCGTTGCCGACGTTGAGGTTTGCGGCGACATGTCCCTTGACCTGCGCTTCGCATCCGCCAAGCGAGACCAGCATACTCAGAGTGAGCAGTTCGCGTGTAGGAATGTCGAGACCGGTGCGCGTGTAGTGATCGCCAAAACAGTTTGCCGACAAAAAGTGTTGAATATGCATCAGGCCGGCAGGTGATGAGTTGTAGAGTCTCTCAACCGTATCGGTGCCGATGATTTGCTTCTGGACAGCACGACCCTTCTCCGCGCGGTTCTCTGGCGTGGTGGTAGATTGGCCCGGCAAGGGCAGCTTGATGCCTCGCTCGGTAACCACTTCGTTGGTGGCCTGGATGAAGTCAAAAGCTCTGGCCATTCCGACGTATGGGACTGCCTGGTACAGGATCTCCTTGGCCGCGACCGGAGTTACTCCAACGTTGAGCGCCGCGCCCAGCATGGCTCGGTATTCGCGCACCGCCTGGCAGGCAATGATCGATGCGAGCTGGACCATCAATCGGGTTCGAATGTCCAGCTTGCTGTGACGGAGAACTTCATCGAAGGCGAAGTTGTCGAAGATCTCGATCAGTTCGGGATCGGTCACCGCCACAGTGGAGACGTGGCCGGGAAAAAGCTCGTCGTGGCTCTTTTGTGCGTGCTCGTTGGGTGCCATCGCCGTTTCTCCTTATTGTCTGCCGTCGTTGTGCCATCATCTGTGCAGCACACATGGTGCACCCTGCGGCAGGTCTGGTCTCCTTGTTCGTCATCACTTCGCTACCCCTTCCCGCCGCTTCTTACCTCGACGGCCGGTATTGTTCGTCGCTGACCTGTTCCATCCAGTCGGCCGACCTGCCGTCAAGCTGCTCCACCATGGCGATATGTTTCATCGCCGTGGTGGGCGTCGCACCATGCCAGTGCTTCTCAGCAGGTGGGATCCAGACTACGTCCCCTGGCCGAATCTCCTCGATCGGACCTCCCCAGCGCTGTACGCGGCCGCACCCAGCTGTCACGATCAGGGTCTGGCCCAGCGGGTGAGTATGCCACGCAGTGCGGGCGCCGGGCTCGAAGGTATCCAAACGATCCGAGGGCGCATACAAACGCTATCAGCACCGCGCAACTTGAACGCGTGCCTCTCAACGAACTCACAGAGGAAATGTTGAAGGATTGACGCGTAACTGTCCTAAGTCTTCCTAAGCAATCGAGGCATAATCCCAAGTAGCAGATTGTCCACCAACAATGGAAAAACTGGCTTTTGGCACCCTTGGCACTTCTGCCGCATTGACGCAATTGAGGTCAGGTATTAGCATCGTTGTAGGAATTTCTTAGGCTAGTTGGGCTCCAATCCCACCCTCTCCGCCAGAAAATGCTCAACTCACCCCCCGTAGCGGCGGACATTCAGTGAAATCGGCAACCCCACGCAAACAATGTGGATGACCACTCCAATGATGATCATCTCGGCTGAAAACGGATGCTTCCCGGCCGCCGACAACGGCACAACGAACTCGCTCATAAAAAAATACACCGCAACCCCGTACAGCACTCCGGAAAAAACGGCATATTTCACCAAAAACCGCAGACTACGGCTTGCCAGGCAAAATACCGTCGCCGCTCCAAAGGCAATCACAAAATGCAAAATCAATCCGAGCAGCGCCGTGGTGAGGCCGCCGTGGAACGTGCGCGGCCCCAATACTCCCCCGGCGATCCCTTGCAACAACGGCAACGGCTTCAATCCCAAGTAACCGTACACCAGCAGCGACGCCGCGATATCCAGCACGCCGCAAGTCAAGCCAGCCGCCACGATTGCCTTTGCCACACTCTCGTTCGCCATAATGTGTTACCTCCCGCGGATCGCGTCCGCGCCTGCTAAAGATACTTGATCAACACGACTTGGTTGCGGGCCTCGTTGTAGACCAGTTCATCGACCATTTGCTTTGTGAGGAGCAAGCCGAGACCTCCGGGGCGCAGACCCTTTTCTTCGCGTGCTTGCGCATGGGCGAGCGGGTCGCCCTCGGGGTTGTTGATCGCGGCGTGCTTGATCTCTTCAAGTTTGAAGCCGGGGCCGGGATCGTCGAGGCGGTACATCAGCATTTTGTTCGTGCGAATGTAGGAGATGCGCACCTTGAGGTTCGGATCGAGATGCCCACCCCACTCGATGGCGTTGTTCAAGAGTTCGCGGAAGGCGTAGCCGACTTTTTCGATGACGTCCGGCGGAAGATCGGTTTCCAGGAGATTCAGAAAGCTCTGCACGCGGCTGACGACCGAGCGTTCGCAAGGCACCAGGAGCTCGACCCAATGAGGCTTGGCGGAAAGGACCTCGATGGGGGGCGTAGCCGACTGAGTGGAGAGAGCATTTTCGACGACCCCCTGGAGGGTTTCGGCATCGAAAGGCTTGGTGAGGAACTGATAGACACGTCCCCGCAGGGCGTTGAGCAGGGTCCCCGGCGTTTTGTCCGAGGTCATGACGATGATCTTCGGCATATGCGCTTCGCCGGTAAGGCTGCCGAGGAGGCCCAGGCCGGTCATCTTGGGCATCCAGATATCCAGGAGAACCAGATCGAATTTCTTTTTGCGAATAGCATGCAGGGCCGCGGCGCCGTCGGAGGCGGTACTCACGGTGTAGCCATGTTTTTTCAGGATGCCGCGGACCATCTGGCGGGTTGTGGCGTCGTCATCCGTTACGAGAATGTGGGGCATGAGGAGACTCCGGATCGGGAAAATCGGCGTTACACCGGCAGGTACGATTCATTGTTTCTTGCGTTTCCCCGTCAGCCTCCGCGTCTGCTTGGAAACAGTGGATTGCGGCTGAGACCGGGTTTGCTTTGCGTATCCTCTCAGGTTTTCTTCCAGCTTCGCAATCTCTTCCTTCAGCGCGGCGTAAATCGCCATTGCCCCGCCCAGTTCGGACTTGCGGCCGAGCTCTTCGAGCTCCTGCGCGCGGTCGCGGGCGTGCTGCGCAAGGAAAATGCTGACGGAACCCTTCATGGCATGGGCCAGTGAAGCGATTTCGTCCGCGTCTTTGCGCTGGAGTGCTTTTTGCAGGGAAGCGATACGTTTGGGGGTGTCGCGAAGGAATGTCTGAATCATTCTGCCAAGGAGCTTTTTGTCGCCGCCAATGCGCCCCAAAAGGTCGTCAATTCCGGCAGAAATCGCCGCGGGTGGCTTTTTTGGCACGGATGTGAGCGGGAGAGTGCTGCTGGCGGCGTCAAGAATTTCAGTGAGCCCTTCCAGACGGAAGGGCTTGCCAAGCACGGCGTCAAACCCCTCCCGCCGGAGGCGGGCCTGATCGTCCTCAGTGCTATTGCCCGTGAGGGCGATGAGAAATGCGTGGCTGCCGGAGCGCGCCTCGTTTTCGCGGATGGTGCGGGCCGCTTGAACCCCGCCCATAACGGGCATCTCTTCGTCCAGGAGGATGACGTCAAAATGCTCGTGGAGAAGAGCGCTGAGAGCTTCCCTCCCGTTGCCGACAGCGTGAACGTGGTGGCCGCTACGCTCGAGTTGATAGGTGGTCAGCGTGCGAATGTCTTCCTGATCGTCGGCAAACAAAATGCGCATGGCGCGCCTCCCTCTTACGGCAGGCCTGGGATCGGCCAGGGCGGAAAGCAGTTCGTCAGGAGGCGCTTCCCCTTCCGCGGGGTCCGCGGCCTTGGGCAAGCGAAACCAAAAACGCGAGCCGATTTCCGGCAACGAAATACAACTGATCGAGCCGCCCCAACGCTCCACAGTCGTCCTGCAGAAGTATAAACCGAGCCCTGCCTTGCCGCCGCTCTCCTTCCCCTCCGAGAAAAGGGCGAACCCGCCTGCGGCGGGCGCGGGGCGCTATCGGACCATTTTACTGGCCGGCGGCTAGGATGGCGACGCCGTAGGTCGGAAGCTCAACGGATTGTTTGCTCCCGCCCTGCAGCACGTCGTTCATGGGCGCAGGCAGCGTGACGGTCTGCGCTTGCTTCGCAAAATTAATCAGGATATAGACAACTCCGTGCGCACCGTAGCGCGGATAGACTTCGACGCCTGCGGGCACACCGGCTAGCGGAGTCTGAATCCCGCTATCCTCCGTCATCCACTTGGCGGCTTGCGTCATCGTTTGCGGGTCCAGCCACGCCCCAATATAAGTGATGCGGCCTTTGCCGACCTTGCGCGTGATGGCGGCGGGCTGTCCGTCGAGCCAGCCGTTGCTCTTGCCATACTTCATGAGCACGGTCGTCTCCGGGTCTTTGGTGCTGAGGAGTTCCGCCCAAAGGCGAGACTCTCCGTTGCCCCATTGGCCCTCGAAGGGCACCGGCTCGGTGAGCGCGTAATACTGCTCCACGCGGCCACCCAGCAAAGCAGCCAGCGGGCCGGGCTGGCGTTCCGGCTGCAACGAGTTGTCGTCATCTTTCAAGCCGGATCGCTGGCCGAGCACCAGGTGCCCGCCATTCTGCACGTAAGCGATCAGGTTCTTGGCGACGCCATCCGAAATAACATTCAAGCCGGGCGCGACAACCAGTTTGTATTGAGCGAGTGGCGCGGCGGGCGAGATGATATCGATGGATTGCGCGATCGAGCGCAACGGCGCGTAATAGCTCATGAGTTGTTCGATGGGATTGTATTGACGGTTGTGCTTCTGCCATTGGATGGCCCAGCGGCTGTCGTAGGAATGCAAAATGGCGATTTGCGATTTCGGCGATGTGCCGGCAAGCACGGGGCCCGCCTTGGCAAATTCCTGGCCCACTTGCGAGACTTCGCTGTACAGCGGAACGGGCGTTCCATCCGGGCCAACGATGTTGCCGTGATACTGCTCCTGGCCGTTCAGGGCGCTGCGCCACTGCCAGTAGCTGACGGCGTCGGCGCCGTGGCCAACATCGTGCCAGGCCATGGCGCGGACTTCGCCCTTGTCCAGCGCGTTGTTGACGTCTGCCCAATTCACGGAGCCGGGCTGGGTTTCCATCACCCAAAAATTCTTCTGTTTGAAGCCGCGGGTCAGGTCATGCCCTGCGCCATTCAGCACGGGATTTAGATGGCCCGTTCCCACGTAGTCATCCCAGGCAGCAAAATCCAGGTCCTGAAGAACGGTGTAGTGATCGAAGCCATCGTACGGGCCCATGGTGTTGGTGGTGAAGAATTGCCGCGCATCGCAATTGGCGCGAATCACGTCCGTCTGATTCTTCTGGTAGCTGCGCCAGGTGTCGCTCACAAAACGCATCCAGCTCAGCAGCAGCCCGGGATTGCCGTAGCCGATCTGGATGGGAATCTGGTCCCAGGCGGTGTAGCTTTCGCTCCAGTAGGACGTGGTCCAGCGGGCATTCAGGTTGTCCAGCGTGCCGTACCGCGCCTTCAACCACTGCTGAAACTGCGCGCGCGTCTCGGGATCGTAGGAGACTTCGGAATACTCGTTGTCAATCTGCCAGCCCAGGACATTGGGATTGTGGCCGAAGCGCTTGGCCATCTGCTCCGCGATCTTGCGCGCCATTTCGCGGTATTTCGGATTGGCCCAGTTGCCTTGCGCGCGATTCCCATGCTCGTCGCGACGCCCGTCTTCGCGGGTGCGCAGCGTTTCTGGATATTTTTTCGTGAGCCACGCGGGCGGAGCGGCGGTAGGAGTGCCGAGCACGGTGTAAATGTCATGCTTGGCCGCGGCAGCAACCGCGCGGTCGAGCCAGTCCAGATCGTAGCGCCCTTCCTCGGGTTCCATGCGGCTCCAGGCAAATTCACCGACGCGCACAAAGTGGACGCCGGCCTTTTGCATGAGCGTGAGGTCGGCTTCCCAGCGCGACTCCGGCCACTGTTCGGGGTACCACGCGGTGCCCAGCAGAAGCGCCGGCGGAGTCTTGGGGGAAGTAGATTGCGCCAAACCAACTTGCGTGAGACAAAGTGCTGCGAGACTCAAGCAAACGATAAGGCAGAGGATCAGAGGGTTCCGTAAACGTGGATTCACGATTGTACCTCCCAAGGAAAACGGCGAACCCGCCTGCGGCGGGCGCAGGTCGCGTTCGTCATTTCAGAGTGTGGAGCGATTCCGGCGTTCGCTTGCGCCGGCAGCCTGAGTGTACATCAATTGGGAAAGCGAGTTTACAGTTCACAGTTGTAAGTTCAAAGTTCGCGTAGGGGCCGCCTTCAGCCTGCCCGCCGCAGGAGGGAGGCGGGCCGCTCTTGGGCTTCTCCCCCTTGTGTAGTGGCCAACCTTCAGGTTGGTTCTTGGGTTGGTGGTCTTCGTAGCGGCGTATCACCCGCCGCAGGCGCGCCTTTTGCGCCCGCAGTTTTCTGGAGGGCGCGCCGCCAATTAGACTACGAAGATTATCGGTCCAACGCGCTTGAAAGAGAAAAGTCAGAGTGCGCGCCCTTGCAAACCAAGGGCTGCGGCGACCAGTTGTTTTTCAACCTCGACCTGTTGGCCACGCGCCACAATGCGAGGGAGCTAGCGAGGGCGGGAGACGAGGAAGTGAAATTGGATTTTGCGTAAGTGCGAAGGGGAAAGGAGTTAGCGGAATTGGGGTTTGTAAGTGCGGATTCTGAAGGGTTTATAGGTGCTTTGTTTTGACAATGATGCGCAAGTGTTGATTACAAAGTAGTTATAAGCTATATTTCTTGTAAGTGTTGATTCTGCGGGAATTAAGGTTGCGCTTTGTGCTTTGCTCCACATAAACTATATATTAACACAAAAGTAATGTAGTGTCAAGCAAAATCGGGTGGGCTCGATTTGAGACTGGTACGAGGAGGGGGCCGCGGAGGGGGAAAGAGGAGCGAAGAGCGGACCCACCCTTTGCCTAAGACGCAAAGGGTAGGCCACCCGAAGCTATCTCAGCGCGTTGAGGGTGCGCCACGCGCCAATCTACCACGGATAGATTGGGCACTTCTCCACATATGAGTACTTTCCTAGGTCGCCGAGAAAAAGCCACGCTAGCGCGTTGAACGATCCCTCAACCCGAATTGAAGAACTCGCAGCGACCACATTGTTCTCGGGAGATGCATTCGAACCAGTTAAGCACAATGTGTAATCCTCAGGCACTTCTATATCAAACGCGCCTAGGCTCCTCCTCCTTGAGACTTCGAGCACTAGGAATGCCGGCCTTCCCACAAAATGATTCAAAGAGCTAACCATGTTCGCAAAAACGGAATATGCAATCATGGTGGGAGCTCCTGGGGCGAGTTGCAGGCGGATAGTAAGGTAGCTCCGCTTAAAGGATGCTTGACAGGTCTCAGCGCCTTGTAGGTCGCCCTTGCTGGGACGTGTGGGCAGGTCTCCAAACGTCGAATAGACGTGTAGATCTTGCAATGACTCTTCTGGATCTTGTACCCCAGCGATCACACGAGGCCACAAGGTCGCAGCGACTCCCGCTTCTGCTTCGGTGGCACGGCTTTGGTGCCCTGGAAATAGCGGCTGTTTCGCGTCAGATGCAATGTCTCCCATGCCCGGCATGAAACCGTATGTCACTCCAAGCAAAAGCGACGCGAGCACAAGAAACAGCCACTTTCGCCTGTTCAATGACGCAGGGAATTGACCTTCATGAGAACGTTTCGGCACCACATTTAGTCGAAGGAGAAGATCGGGCAATGACTGTCCCCCGGAGAAAGCAATAGAAAGAGGGACGAGGGACAGCAGTGAGACGGCAAGGGTCCATTCTACAGATTGTGTCCGTTTCGAGAATGTCAGGACTGACAGGATGTAACCCGCGATTGAGAGCGGAACAACAAAGGTTAGGAGGTTGCGAGCCACACAGCCAAGAAACGATGGACTTTCACCGGCCCTGCCTTTGAGTCGAAGACCCATGATCTTTTTTCCCGGCGTACCGGCAAAGCGCCAGTCAAGCAGCACGAACAACCAGATCCAGCTCCAGACAAGCGCCATAGAAGTAAGGGCACTGGGCCTTGTCAGCCGTGTCTCGAACAAAAGCCAGGCCACCCCGATGGTCGTAAGGCCGAAAAGCACAAAGTCTAGGATGAATGCGACGAGCCTTCTCGCAAGAAGGCGAATCCCCTTAATGGGTACCGTAAAGAGAATCGCGACCGCAAGAGCTAGGAGCACTACGCTGCCGAAGAAAAACGGGCCAATTCGATGGCGAAATTCCCAAACCGAGCTAAACGCCGACACGACAGACAGGCCCACGCCAAGTGGTTTCCATATGTTTTGAAGCTCTTTGTGACGCAATCTTATTCTGCTAAGGACTGACAGTCGATGACTCTCCTCTCGTCTCTGCCAGCCAGTTTACATCTTAATGAGAATTCTACGTCGCTTTGCAGTAGATTGCGCGTGAGGTCACAGAGAGGCGGCTGGCGAGCACGAGGCGGGTAGTGCATCCTCAGGATGGACTTGGGATTCCACGTGGGCAGGATACCACTTTAGAAAATAACTCGGGAGTGATAAAAGGCAGAAGGGTGGGTGGCCTACCCTTTGCGAGTTGTGCAAAGGGTGGGCTCTTCCTCTTTCTCTTATGCCAAAGAATCTAAGGCGCGTGACGGGACGCGGCGATGTGCACTTCATCACGTTCTGTTGCTACCAGCGGCGCGCGTTGCTGGGAACGGTGCAGGCGCGCAATCTGGCGGTGCAGATATTGGGCGAAGTGCGGGCCAGGTATGGATTCGCGCTGGTGGGTTACGTGATCATGCCGGAGCATGTGCACCTGTTGATCGGGGAATCGCCGGGCGTGTCTCCGGCGAAGGTGGCGCAAGTATTCAAGCAGCGCGTGTCACGCCGGATGCGGGAGAAGGAGTGCGAAGAAGAACCGCGATCGCGATCGCGACTCAACGAGGAAGAAGCAGAATTGCGGAGATTCTGGCAGCGCCGGTATTACGACTTCAACGTGTACACACGGGCGAAGCTGAAGGAGAAGTTGGAGTACATGCACGCAAATCCGGTAAAGGAGAAGGTCGTGGCTCATCCACGCGAGTGGCCGTGGAGCAGTTGGTCGTACTACGAGACAGGACAAGGGTTGTTGCGGATAGATGCGGTGTGAACGAAGGCAAGACAAGACAAAGAGTGAAGACGAAGAGCCCACCCTTGGCCCACCCCGCAAAGGGTAGGCCACCCGAAGTTGTCTCCGTGAGTGAAGCCTGCGCCACCAGACCGATCAGGGAGTGGATGAGGGCGGCTGGCTCTTGGAAGGTTGCACCGGAGGAGCCGCCGGAACCTGGGCTTCTCGCGAAATGATCTGCTGCGAAGTGGGAAGCGTGGAGGAATCCCAGCCCCCGCCGACCGCCTCGATCAACTGCACGCTGGCCACGATTTGCAGGATACGCAGGTTCACGGCGGTCTGCTGATTGCCAAAAAGTGTGGTCTGGGCGGTAATGACGTTGAGGTAGGGGTCGATGCCGAGGCGGTAGCGGTCCGTGGCCAGCTTAAGGCTGCGCTGCGCGGACTGGATGGCGGTGTCTTGTTCCTGAATTTCCTTGGAAAGGACGCGCAGGGTTGAGAGATTGTCCTCGACCTGTTGAAACGCGGTCAGGACGGTGCCGCGATAGTTCGCGACCGTCTGATCATATTGCGCGCGGTATTGTTCGACGGTGGCGCGACGCAGACCGCCATCGTAAATCGTCTCGGAGATGGCCGGGCCGACGGACCAGAGGCGGCTTGGCCAGGTAAACCAAGTGGAGGCTTTTGTGGATTGAAATCCGGCGGAAGCGCTAAGCGTGAGCGTTGGATAAAATGCGGCTCTGGCGACGCCGATTTGCGCATTGGCCTGGGCCATCAGGCGCTCAGTTGCGGCAACGTCCGGACGGCGCTCCAAGAGTTGCGAAGGAACGCCAAAAGGAATGGCCGGCGGCGGAGTCTTCAATGGCTCGACGGCGATCGAGAAGGAGGAGGCAGGCTGGCCAACCAAGAGTGCAATCGCATGCTCATATTGCGCTCGCAGAATCCCCAGATGAGTGTCTTCCGCGCGGGCGGCTTCCAGTTGTGTTTCGGCTTGGGCGACGGCTTCGTCGGAGTCAATGCCCGTTTCGTACAGCGCCTTGGTCAGTTTCAGGGACTCTTCATAGGCCACCACGGTGGAATCAAGCAGTTGCTTCAGAGCGTCCTGCCCGCGCAATTGGAAGTAATCGACGGCGAGTTCCGCGTGAGCCGTCAGGCGGGTATTTTCGAGGTCGGCCTCGCTGGCTTGCGCGTTGGCGACGTTGGCGCGAACGGTATTGCGCACGCGGCCCCACAAGTCCGGCGTCCAGGAAGCGTCGAAGGGCAGAGAGTATTCGGTGAAGGTCGTTCCGCTCGAGGAAGCGGGCTGGTGCTGGCGAACGATGCTCCCGCCGACGGAAACGGTGGGGAAATATTGCGAGCGCGCCTGGCGCACCACGGCGCGCGCCGCCATGAAGCTGGCAAAGGCAGCGGCGATGTTCTGGTTGGAAATGTTGACTTGCGCTTCGAGCGCATTCAACTGAGAATCACCAAAAATCTCCCACCAGTTGCCATGGAGAGCGGTGTCCTGGGGTTGCGCGACTTTCCAGCCATCCATTTTCTGGAGATCGTCGGGAGTGACCTCTTTGAACGTCGCCGGCACCTTGGCCGCGGGGCGATTGTATTTCGGGCCGACATCGCAGCCCTGCAAGAGTACTGCGCTGCAAAGAAGCGCGGTTGCAACACGCATTTTGTTCGTTGCCTTCATCGGTGCCTCAGACTCCTTGCTAAGTTGGCCCTTTCTGATAGCGAGTTCGCGTGGGGCATAAGAACTTGTCATCCAAAGGACTCGATTTGCCTCTGCTGTTCGAGCTTTCCGTGAGCGCGAAGCCATTTGACCCTCAAGCGGTCCAGGGAAAGGTAAACGACGGGCGTGGTGTAAAGCGTGAGCATTTGGCTCAGAACCAGCCCGCCGATAATGGCGATGCCGAGCGGATTACGCAGCTCCGAACCCGTCCCTCTGCCGAAGGCCAACGGAGTGGCGCCAAAGATGGCCGCCATGGTGGTCATCAGGATGGGGCGGAAGCGCAGGATGCAAGCCTGGAAAATGGCATCGCGAGGACTTTTGCCTTCGATGCGTTCCGCGGCCAGGGCAAAGTCGATCATCAGGATGGCATTCTTCTTGACGATGCCGATCAACAGAATGACGCCGATCAACGCGATCACGGTGAGTTCCTTGTGAAAAATCATGAGCGCAAGGACGGCGCCCACTCCCGCGGAGGGCAAGGTGGAGATGATCGTGAGGGGGTGGATGTAACTTTCGTAAAGAATGCCCAGGACGATATAGACGGCAAGGATTGCCAGGGCGACCAGATAAAGTTCCCCCGCCAAGGAAGAGCGATAGGCCTGAAGCGCGCCGGAGAACATGCCATGAATGGCGCTGGGCATGCCGATCTTCTGCTCCATGCCGAGGACGGCCGTGGTAGCTTCGCTGAGAGCCACACCAGGGGCAAGATTAAAGGAAACTGTGACCGAGGGATATTGACCCTGGTGATTCACCGCCAGGGGAGCAGTGGACGGCTCGTAATGCGCGATGGCGCTGAGAGGGACGACTCTCCCTTGCGCGGCCCGGATATACACGTCGTTCAAGTTCACGGGAGACTGCCAGAACTTGGGCGCGACTTCCAGTACGACGTGGTACTGGTTGATGCCGGTAAACATGGTGGAAACCTGTGCCTGGCCGAAGGCTTCGTAGAGGGCATTGTCCACCATCTGCGGAGTGATGCCGAGTCGTGACATGGTCTTACGGTCATAGGTGAGCATGGCCTGAAGACCGCTGTTCTGCTGGTCGGTATTGACGTCGGTGAGCATCGGCAGTTTGCGCATCTGCTGCAGAAGGACCGGGCCCCATTGAACGAGATCCTGAATGTTGTCGCTCTGAATGGTGTACTGATATTGTGCGCTGCTCCTCCGCCCGCCAATGCTCACGTCCTGTCCGGCCTGCATAAAAGTGCTTGCACCGGAGACAGCAAGGAGTTTCGGGCGCAGACGGTCAACCACCTGGCTGGAGCTGGCGTCACGTTGGTTGCGGGGTTTCAGGCCCATGTAAACGAAGCCGCCATTGGTGGGGCCCCCGCCGCCCGTGAACGCCATGACATTTTGCACGGCCGGATCCGTTTTGACGATATTGACGATGCGCGCCGTAGCCGCTTGCATGGCCTGGAAGGAAATGTCCTGCGAGCCCTGAATGCCGCCGAAGACGATGCCGTTATCCTGCTGCGGAAAGAACCCCGAGGGGACGATCCAAAAAAGGAAGAAGTTGAGAGCGATGGTGAGGACCAGAACGGCGAGCGTCAGGCGGGAGTGTTCCAGGACCCAACCGAGGCTGCGCTCGTAGGTGCGCAGGAGCGCATTGAACGCGCGCTCGCTGGCACGGTACGCGAAGTTGTGCCGCTCATCGCGAAGATGCCGGAGCAGCCGGGAGCACATCATGGGAGTAGCCGTCAGTGAAATGAGCAGGGAAACCAGGATGGCAACCGAAAGAACCACGGCGAATTCCCGGAAGAGCCGGCCGACGATTCCTCCCATCAACAATATGGGGATGAAGACAGCAATGAGAGAGATGCTGATGGACAGGACCGTAAAGCCGATTTCGCTGGCGCCCTTGAACGCCGCTTGCATGGGCGACATGCCCTGCTCGAGATAGCGAGTGATGTTCTCGATAACCACAATCGCATCGTCAACCACAAAGCCGGTCGAAATGGTGAGAGCCATGAGCGAGAGGTTGTCGATACTGTAGTGGCACAGGTACATCACGCCAAACGTGCCGATCAGGGAGACGGGGACGGCCACGCTGGGAATCAAGGTGGCACGGACGCTGCGCAGGAAGACGAACACCACGAAAATGACCAGGGAAATCGAGATCATTAGATTGCGCTCGACGTCGCGAACGGAAGCGCGAATGGTGAGAGTACGGTCCATCACGACTTCCGAGTCGATGGCGGTAGGGATGGAAGCCTTGAGTGCGGGTATAGCGGCACGGATACGATCAACGGTATCAATGATGTTCGCGCCCGGCTGGCGGAAAATAAAGATGAGGACACAGGGCTTGCCGTTGACGAAGCCGGCAGCGCGCACGTTTTCCGTGGAGTCCTGAACCTCCGCGACATCGCTTAACTTGACGGCGGCGCCCTTGTGGTAGCCCACCACAAGCGGCATGTAGTCTACTGCCTTCAGAAGCTGGTCGTTCGTCGTGATGTCCGCAGACGTCGCGCCATCCGTGATTTGGCCTTTGGGACTATTGGCATTCTGACGGCTCAACATCGCCGCGACGTCCTGTAAGCCTAGGCCATAGCCGTTGAGTTGCGTGGGATTCACGTCCACCCGCACGGCCGGCAACGAACTGCCACCAACACTGACTTGCCCGACTCCCTGAACCTGAGAGAGACGCTGCTGCATGATGGTGGAAGCGGCGTCATACAGCGCGCCTTTGGTGTACACATTTGACGTCAGCGCCAGAATCATGATCGGAGCATCCGCTGGGTTAACCTTGCGATAGGTGGGATTGCCGGGGAGATTCGAGGGCAAGTAACTCCGAGCAGCATTGATCGCGGCTTGGACGTCGCGCGCGGCGCCATCAATGTTGCGGTTCAAATCAAATTGCATGGTGACGTTGGTGGTGCCCAGATAACTGGACGACGTCATCTCCGTGATGCCGGCAATTCTCCCGAACTGGCGCTCCAAGGGCGTGGCGACGGAGGAGGCCATGATCTCCGGGCTGGCTCCCGGCAGACCGGCGCCAACGGAAACTGTCGGGAAATCGACCTGGGGAAGCGGCGAGACCGGCAACTCCCGGAAGGCCACGGCGCCCGCCAGCGCGATTGCGGCTATCAGGAGTGTGGTGGCCACCGGCCGTCGAATGAATGGGGAAGAGAGGCTCATGGCCATCAATCCGCTGGGACCACTTCAGGTCCGGTTTCGGGCGCACGGCGCGAAGAGAAGCGCTGCGCAAGCCGGTCGAAGAAGATGTAAATGACCGGAGTGGTATAAAGCGTCAGAACCTGACTCAAGAGCAAACCGCCAACCATGGAGATGCCCAAGGGGCGACGCAACTCCGAGCCTATTCCGGTGCCGAGGGCGAGAGGCAAGCCGGCCAACAACGCAGCCATGGTGGTCATCATAATGGGACGGAAGCGCAAGAGGCACGCTTCATAGATGGCGACTTCCGGCTTCTTGCCCTCTTTGCGCTCCGCATCAAGAGCGAAGTCGATCATCATAATGCCGTTTTTCTTGACGATACCGATCAGCAGGATGATGCCGATGAGGGCGACGACGCTGAGTTCCTGGCCGAAAATCAACAAGGCCAGAATAGCGCCCACCCCGGCAGAGGGCAGCGTCGAGAGAATGGTGATGGGGTGGATGTAGCTTTCGTAGAGAACACCGAGGACGATATAAACGGTGACGAGAGCCGCGAGAATCAAGAGCGGCTCGTTGGACAACGAGGCCTGAAACGATGCGGCGGTGCCTTGAAAGGCGCCCTGAACGCTGAGAGGCATGCCAATTTCTTTCTGGGCCTTATCGATAGCCTTGGTGGCTTCGCCGAGCGACGAACCGGGCGCCAGATTGAACGAGATGGTGACAACGGGAAATTGCCCCTGGTGATTGACGGACAAGGGGCTGCTCTTCATTTCGAACCGCGTGAAAGCGCTGAGAGGAACCGCGCCACCATTCACCGTCGCCACGGGGCTGGGATTGGCAGAACCGGAACTGGCAGCGGTGTTCGGGGAAGCGGAAGGACTCGGCGGGGCAGAGGAGGCAGAATTTCCGGAAGACGTCGTGGCGGTGACGGTCTGCGTGCCTGAAGAGCCAGTGGTGAGCGCGGTCGGGGCCAGAGCAGAACGCACGTAGATGTCCTGTAATTTGGCGGGGTTCTTCTGAAACTCGGGTTGCGTCTCAAGAACGATGTGGTACTGGTTCACCTGCGTGTAGAGGGTCGAAACTTGCCGCTGCCCAAAAGCATCGTAAAGCAGCTGATCGATGGCCTGCGGAGTGATGCCCATGCGGGAAGCGGTGACGCGATCGATGGTGAGGGAGGCGGCAAGACCGGAAGTCTGCTGGTCCGTCGCTAGATCGCGAAGCTCCGGAATCGCCTGCAGTTTGGCCATCAGTTTGGCCGTCCAGTAATTCAGTTCGCGCTGATCGGGATCTTCGAGGGTGTACTGAAATTGCGTGCGGCTGACGCGGTCTTCGACCGTAAGGTCCTGCACCGGCTGCATGTACAGCGTGATGCCATCGATCTTTTCCAGGTTTGGCTGGAGCCGCCGGATGACATCCGAAGCGTTGATCTTGCGCACTTCCAGGGGCTTCAAATTGATTTGGATACGCCCGCTGTTCAATGTCGTGTTGGTGCCGTCGATACCGATGAAGGAAGAAAGACTATCCACGGCAGGATCCTGCAGGATCAAGTGGGAGAGTTGCTGCTGCTTTTCCGCCATGGCCGGAAACGAGATGGACTGCGAGGCTTCCGAGATGCCTTGAATGATGCCCGTGTCTTGCACCGGGAAGAAGCCCTTGGGAATAAAGATGTAGAGAAGGACGGTGAGCACCAGCGTGGCGGTGGCCACAAGAAGTGTGGCGGTTTGGTGTTCCAACACGCGCTTCAGTGTTCTTCCATAAAAAGCAATGATGCTCTGGAAAGCTTTCTCCGAAGCAAGATAGAAACGGCTCTGTTTTCGCCCGTGAGTGCTTTTCAAAAGACGCGAGCACATCATGGGAGTAAGAGTCAGAGAAACCACCGCGGAAACGAGGATGGTCACGCTCAAGGTGATGGCAAACTCGCGGAAAAGCCGGCCGACGATGTCGCCCATGAAGAGCAGGGGAATCAATACCGCAATCAAGGAAATCGTGAGCGATACGATGGTGAAACCGATCTGCTCGGAGCCCTTCAGCGCGGCTTGCAGCGGCGAGTCTCCTTCCTCGATGAAGCGGATGATGTTCTCGATCATCACAATGGCGTCATCGACGACGAACCCCGTCGAAATCGTGAGGGCCATCAGCGTGAGGTTGTTCAGGCTGAAACCCGCGAGATACATCACCCCAAACGTGCCCACGATGGAGAGAGGGACGGCAACGCTGGGGATGGTCGTCGCGGAAAGATTGCGCAAGAACACAAAAATAACCATGACGACCAGCGCCACGGTAAGCATCAGTTCAAATTCCACGTCCTGGACGGAAGCCCTGATCGTGGTGGTGCGGTCCGTCAGGACATCCACTTGCACGGCGGTGGGGAGATTGCTTTTCAGGACGGGAAGGAGCTTCTTAATGCGGTCCACGACCTGAATGATGTTGGCCCCGGGCTGGCGTTGAATGTTGACGATAACCGCGGGAGTTTCGTTCATCCAGGCGGCCTGGCGGTTGTTTTCCACGCCATTTTCGACGGTAGCCACATCGGAGAGTTTTACGGGCGACCCGTTATGGTAAGCAATGATTACTTGCTCAAAATCGGAAGCGTTGAGCAGTTGGTCGTTCGATTGAATCTGGTAGTCCTGCTGCGGGCCGTCGAAGTTCCCTTTCGCTTGGTCGAGACTGGTTTGTTGCAAGGCCGTGCGCACATCCTCGAGATTTATGCCGTAGGAGGAGAGCGCCGTGGGATTCACGCGCACGCGCACGGCCGGCTTTTGCCCGCCGCTGATGCTGACGAGGCCCACACCTGGAAGCTGAGAAATTTTTTGCGCAAAGCGCGTATCCGCGAGGTCTTCGACCTGCGAAAGCGGAATGGTCTTGGAGGAAAGCGCCAAGGTGAGAATCGGCGTGTCCGCCGGATTCGTTTTGCTATAGATCGGCGGGATGGGCAGATCGGAAGGCAGATAGGTTTGGGCCGCGTTGATGGCGGCCTGTACTTCCTGTTCGGCAACGTCGATGTTCAATTCGAGAGAAAACTGCAAAACAATGATGGAGCTGCCATCCGAACTCGTGGAAGTCATCTGATTGAGGCCGGGGAGCTGACCGAACTGCCGCTCGAGAGGCGCGGTTATTGCCGAGGCCATCACATCAGGGTTGGCCCCGGGGTAAAACGTCACCACCTGAATGGTGGGGTAGTCGACCTCCGGCAGCGCCGAGACGGGCAACTGGAGAAAGGCGACGAAGCCAGCAAGCAAAATAGCCGCCATCAATAGCGACGTCGCTACCGGCCGTAAAATGAACGGACGAGAGGGACTCACTGCGACGAGCCTCCCTTTTTGCCGCCCGAGGCGCCTCCCGGGTGAGTTGGCGGTGGACCAGCTTGGGTATCCTGGCCCGATTGCGGCTGCTGGGCAGAAGCTCCGCCGCCGCCGCCGCCACTGGTGGGCTTGCGGATGGTAACTTTCGCGCCATCCTGAAGCTTGTCGAAGCCATTGACGGCCACCACTTCCTGAGGTTCAAGGCCGTCGACAGCGGTCACGGAACCATCCGTGGTGCCAGGCGTAATGTTCCGCATGGAGGCGGTCTGGTCACTTTTGATTACGTAAACAAAAGCTCCTTGAGCGCTGCGCTGAATCGCCGGAGAAGGAATCAAAGTCATATTGCGTTGTGTGTCGACGAGCAGCTTGATGTTGACGAACTGGTTGGCGAAGAGAGCGTCGTCTTTGTTGTCGAAAATGGCTTTGAGTTTCAACGTGCCGGTGGTGGTGTCAATGACATTGTCGAGGGTCAGGAGCGTGCCGGAGGAGAGCTTCGTGCTCCCCGCGCGGTCAAAGGCATCGACCGACAACTTTTTCCCTTTACGCAATTGCTGCTGAATCTGGGAGAGATGATCTTCGGCGATGCTGAAGATCACCGTGATGGGCTGAAGCTGCGTGATCACGACCAGGGCCGTGGAGCTGTTGGCCTGGACGATATTTCCGGGATCGACGAGGCGGAGCCCAACGCGGCCGGCAATCGGCGCGGTGATATGGGTGTAGACGAGATTGACCTTGGCATTGGCGAGCTGGCCCTCGTCGTTTTTCACGGTGCCTTCATCCTGCAGCACGACCTGTTGCTGATCGTCCAATTGCTGCTTGGCGATCGCGTTGCGAGTGAAGGCTTGCTGGTAGCGCTCCAAATCGATCTTGGCTTCGTTCAAGACGGCCGTATCATGCGCCAGTTGTCCTTCGACTTGCGTGAGCGACGCCTGATAAGGGCGGGGATCGATTTCGATCAGCGGGTCGCCCTTCTCGACCATTTGGCCTTCGTGATAGTAGACCTGGGTAATCTCGCCTTGTACCCGGCTGGTCACCGTCACGGTGTAAACAGGAATCACGGTGCCCAATGCGTTCAGGTAAATTCCGATGTCGCCCTGGTGCGCTGACGCCGTCGAGACCAAAACTGGCCGGGAGGCCGGGTCACCGGCGGTCTTGGCTTCGGGGGAGGCACCGCGGCGCATCCACCACACCACCACGACGACAAGTATCACTGCGAAGATCAGCCAGATCCACCAGCGGCTCTTGTGTGTGGATGAGTTTTCAGTTGCGTAATGCCCTGGCTTCCTGGAGTCCGTTGAGTTTGCTTGTTGTTCCGTCACTTGCACTCCTAAAATCGATGAGGGAAAGACCTCGGCTGGAAATTGAAGCTGCGCGCACTCTGGAGCGGAGTTGGGACGCACATTTCGTGGAAAGAGTTAGCTGCAGGTACAGTTCTCTCCCGACACTTCCAGTACATCCTATCATCGTCTCCCCTATCTTTCGACGTGCGGGAGGGGCGGCGAGTTTCATGCGATTGCCGGAGTAGGGATATGGCGAAAAGGGTCTGGGGAATCGCTTACGAGGACCCGCGATGGCCGCGTGACTCAATGCAGCGCCGGGCGCGGCGGTCAAGGGAAACGATTGTTGCCGACGGGACCCCTATTTGTCACTCATCGTGTTGAAAGGAAATAAGGTTGGCAGGGGGCAAGTGCCGCGGAATGCGTGTTTGCCGCGGCGAGCTTCGTGGTAGACTACGGGCCACGAAATCGCTGCTGGAATCGCCATGAAAACCTGCCGCGTCTGTCAGCGGAGCTACTCCACTCATTTCGCCAACTGTCCCCAGGACGGGACGCCCCTGATCCAGTCGGAAGAATGGGCCGAGGGGACGCTGGTCCGTGGAAAATACCAAATCATTCAGAAGATCGGCCAAGGGGCCATGGGCGCGGTGTACAAAGCGCTGCACATGCACTTTCAAGAGCTGCGCGCGCTGAAAGTGATTGCGGCGGCCCTGGCGAGCGATAAGAAATTCGTCAAGCGTTTCGAGCAAGAGGCCATCCTGGCAAGAAAGCTCCAGCACCCCAATGCAGTTCGCGTAGACGACATCGACGAAACGGAAGACGGGCAGCCATTCATCGTCATGGAGTACATCGAGGGCAAGAACCTGAGGGATGTGATCTCCACCGAAGGCCCGATGACGCCTGCGCGCGTCGCCTCAATAACCAGGCAAGTGGCCTCCGCGCTGGACGCAGCGCACCGCCTGGGAATCGTGCACCGCGACATCAAACCGGAGAACATCGTTCTCATCCAGTCGCAAAAGGAAGTTGTGGCGAAGGTACTGGACTTCGGCATCGCCAAGCTCAAGGAAAGCCTCAGCGGTTCCTCCGCGACATCCATGACTGGCACGGGGATGGTGGTTGGCACGCCGCTGTACATGTCCCCGGAACAGGCCATGGCGTCTCCCGGCAAGGATCTCGACGGCCGTTCGGACATTTATTCGCTGGGCATCGTGATGTATCAAATGCTGACAAATGAACTCCCGATTCAAGGCGACACTTCGCTGCAAATCGTGATGGCGCAGATCCAGACACCTCCGATTCCCATTCAATGCGCGCAAGCCGGAGTGAAAATTCCCCAGCCGCTCGCCGATCTGGTGATGAAATGCCTGGCAAAGAATCGCGAGGACCGGCCCGCCAACGGGCAGGCAATCATTGATGCGCTGGATCGGTGGGAATTGGAGAGGCGTGAGAAGGAGGAGGGAGAGACGCTGTTGGTGGCGCCCGGAGGCGCCACGCTGCGCCGCGCAACGGCGGCGCGCTCGACGGTGCAGGAGGCGACGGGTTCCGCAACCGCGAATCGGGCGGGTACGATACGGGTTGCGCCTGCGGGCGAGCAAGTTTCATCGCGTCCGACGCGTAGCTGGATTCCCTGGGCCGGGCTGGTCGTCGTGGCGGCACTTGGCGCTGCCGGCGGGTGGCGGTACCGCGGCGTGTTGCTCAGGCCCGTAGAACAGAGTGCGAATTCCGCGGCTTCTTCGAGTGCGGCCCGGCCAACGACGGAGACGCCCAACCCGGCGCATCAGGCGGACACTTTGCCCGGGACCCCAACGGACAAGCCCGTGGCACCGGCGGCCGCTGCGGAGAATCTTTCTGCGGAGAACACAGCCGCTCCTCCAGCATCGCCTTCCACGAAACCTGTGCCGCCGCCGGACCCGGCGAAAGCCAAATACTACGCCGACGCTTCGGGGCGCAAAGCGTCCTACGCGGTTGGTACGGCGGCCGAGCACAACGAGTTCAAGGCGGTGCAAGCCGAGAAGGACGAGGCGCACCAGATCCAGCGCCTGGACGATTTTGTATCGCGGTTCCCGAATTCCGAGCTGCTGGTGGATGCCTATGCGCTGTATTACCGGGACTACCGGGAGCTGAAGAATTCCCCGAAGGTGATCGAGTACTCCGATAAACTCGTCGCGCTGGGCGACAAAGCCGACGCGAACGCGCGATTCCAGGCGCTCTATGCGCGCGCGATTGCCTACGACACGTTGCGGCCAAATGATGCGGCGCAGGCGAAACAAGCGAAGGAAGCGGCCGCGCTGGGGCTGAGCACTCTCAACGAGCTCAAGAAGCCCGAGAATGTCTCTGGTACGGCATTTGCCGCGGAGAGAAAGCCAATCATGGTGTACCTGGATGAGACCTCGGGAACGGCCTCCATGACGTTGAAGGACTATGCGGGCGCAATCGAGGCCTACCGGGCCGCGCTGGCACTGGACCCGGAAGATGGCAACGCCACTTACCAGCTTGGGCTCGCGTATTTGGGAGTAAGCCCGCCGCGCCAACTGGACGGTTTCTGGGCCTTGGCGCGCGCGGCAAGCGCGAAAAACAGGAGTGGACCGCAACCGCAAGAGATTAAGGCGTATCTGAAAAAACTGATGGCGAGCTACCAGCAAACGGGATGCCCCGGCCTGATTGACGCCCAGCTCAGCGATTTGATGCAAGTTGCGGGAAGCGCTTTGGAACGCCCGGAAAGTTACACGCTGCCGAGCAAAGCCGATCTGGAGGCCGCGAGAAACGTGATGACGATTACCAGCGTGGTGGCGGACATAAAAGGCCCCGCCGACAAAGGCAAGGCGACTTGGCTGGCGGCTTGTGGAATGGAATTCCCCAACGTACCCAGCAAAGTAATCAGCGTCGTGCATGGCGATCCCGTCGTTTTGAAAGTGGCCCTGGTGACCACCGAACTGGAATTCCGGGCGGCGCGGAGGGCAAACATGGATGCCAGCGTTGCCGGGCAGCCGGAGGCGGCGACGCTTGCGGTGGGCAGCCTGGTACGCTTCACCGGCACGCTCGCTGGCTACGACCGCACGCCTCTGATGCTCCACTGGCAGAAAGCCCGGATCAATCCGCAAGATGTTCCTGCAGCCAGCAAATAGAGCCGCGATGGCCTTGCTCAAAGAGCTGAAGAGCCTGGGTCAGCCGGCTCAACTAGTCAGAGATCTTCCTTATGGACGATAGCTGGAATGAAGTTGACTCTAAACCCGCACCCTTGAAGAATCAAAATCCAAGGGTGCGGCACCCAAAACCTCTCCCTCCATTAATGTGTTGGCCACCCGCCAGATTTCCGTTAGACAATGATTCTTATGTCTGAGCGCCGTCTCAATTACTTCTTCCCTTACAGCGGTGATGTTGGCCACTATGAGACATCGCTCACCCGCGCTTACTTTGCGCTGCTAAATCTATGTCCAGTTGTACATGCACATTTTGTTAGCATGGTCCGGGAAAAGAACCCTGCGCTACCTCCTTTCATCGAGTTGCAGCCACAGTCGTTTGGTGTAGCGTTAGAAGTGTCCAGCGTAACTTCTCAGAGCGGCGACGCTGTTTTGGTACATCTAACTGGCGCTCCGTCGCCCAGCCCGGCCAATATCGCGATAACGGAGGAGGATCGCCGATATGATGCGGTTCTCGCTTACGATTGTGGGTGGACCGTCTTGATCGAAGCAAAAATTGGAGCGGCAGACCAAAAGGATGCCACCGCTAATATCCCTCAGAATATTCACGGGTGCGTTGCAGAGATAACCTGGAATGACCTGATCGAAACCATTTGGCGCCTGATTGAATGTGGATTGTTGATCGGCACTGAGGAAAAACTAGCTCGACAGTTCCTCGAATATGTGGAAACGAAGTTTGAAAACCTGTGCCCTTACTCGACGCTGGCACGGTGCGGTGGCAACGCCGCCCGCGTCGGTGCCCGCTGTACTCAGATCCTGCGCGGTATTGGACGCACGGACGGAGACAGACTCGATCTTGGAACGGGGAAAAGTGCCCGGTTCGCCCTGCTCGTTCACAACAACGCAGAGCACTCTTTGGCTCTATGCTTATATCCAGGCGACACAATTGGCCAAGCTCGCAAATTCTATGCGCCAGGCTACGTTGAGTGTACGCTTCGTCTTCGTGATCGGGGATGGAGGATTTATCCGAATCTCCACCTTGCCTTTATGCAGAGAAATTATGTTTGGACCCGGGTTGATGCGGGTATCGAGGAATATCTTTCTCTTTGGTTGGAGCGGATGCAGCAACATGGCCAGACTGCAGCGGGTGACGAAGCGAAACTCGGATTCGTGACTGCCTTCAATGATCTAGTTCGGCATCGCCTCGCGTCAGAGTCCGATCGAGCTGCGTTCATCAAGGAATTCATCGGCACCGCTAGAAGAGAAATGAACATCTGTCCGGGCGTACAAGTGACGTATCATTGGTCACTGAACGAAGCGGACAAGCTTGACAGCCAGGGAATCTTCGCAGAGGAAGTCCGTAATCGCCTCAGTGAAGCTCTCGCGGCGTGGGGACAAGTGCTGCCAAGGGAGTCGTAGGGCCGTTTCCAAATCGTTCCTACGCCTGCGCGTATGCATGTCTCCGAGACGACATGCGCGGCGGATCGTCTTCAGATAGTTCAGACCGCACGACCGGCGCGCGATCAGGAAATTCTGCAATGGTACGCACATCCCCGCCCATCGGCTGATTAGATGACGGTGTCGGCTCCCTCGACCGAGTAGACTTGGTTGCTGTTGAACGACCAAGGCTCGGAAAAAGGAGCCGAGCAATGTTAATTATAGGTTGTGATTTTCACACGCGCT
>Ga0116116_1000757_pt1 | contig 30550 bp, 18 predicted proteins | sample June2015DPH_10_1_FD_89722 | JGI IMG/M metagenome (GOLD analysis project Ga0116116, IMG submission 89722) | Peatland microbial communities from SPRUCE experiment site at the Marcell Experimental Forest, Minnesota, USA - June2015DPH_10_150 | ecosystem: Environmental > Terrestrial > Soil > Wetlands... | reverse complement strand
CGCACCTGGAAAGCATCGGCTACGAGCGGCGCGAGCCGGTCGAGATGGTAGGGGAATACTCCGTCCGCGGCGGGATTCTGGACGTGTTCTCGCCCGAGGCGCCGCAACCCATCCGCCTCGACCTCTTCGGCGACCAGGTGGAATCCATACGCCGCTTTGACGTCGAGTCGCAACGCTCCATCCTCAAGATCGAAGACTGCATCCTGCTCCCCCTGACGGAATGGCAGAAGTCGCGCGCCCTCCTGGTGGAACTGGCGGAACGGATGCGCGAAGCCGGCTTCCCGCGCCGCGACCTGCCGCCGCCCGGCGAGCCGTTTCCCGGCTGGGAATTGGTGGCCCCCATGCTCCGGCCGCGCCACGCGTCGGTCTTTTCGCTGCTCGAACACCCGGTCGTGCTTTGGGATGAACCCGAGCAGGTGCGCGGAGCCACCGAACGGTTCTGGAAGCGCCTCGAACAGATTGAGCGCTCGCCCGCCTATGACCCCGATAGCATTTACTTCCGCTGGGAGGAACTGGAACGGCAAGCCGGCGGCGGTCCGCAGATGGCCCTCAGGGAACTCGACATCGGATGGTCCCCGGAGGGGGATTCGCATATCGCCACCCGGCCTTCCTTGGCCTTTCATGGCAACATGCAGGTGGCCATCGCCGAGGCCCGCACGTTGGTCGAGTCGGGCAATCGCGTAGCGTTCTTCGCTTCTTCCACAGGTGAAGTAGAACGCGTGGCGGACATCCTCAACGAATACCGCATCCCCTACCAGCTCGGCCTTGAGCAATTCGACTCCACGCCCGCCTACCTGGCCGAGCGCGCTTACCTGGCTGGTTCGGTGGCCAGCATTTACGTGGTCAAGGGGCTGATCCGCCACGGCACTGCTTTCCAGGATTCGAAACTTGTAGTATTTGGCGCCGAGGACCTGTTCGAGACCTCGGAACTGGTGGCGCGCGCCTCGGTTTCGAAGTCCGCGCTGGCCACTTTTTCCGCCGATTTGATCGACCTGAAGCCGGGCGACTACGCGGTTCACGCCGAGCATGGAGTGGCTCAGTACCTGGGGGTGCGCGAGATCGCCCAAGGCGAGGCCCAGGGCGATTACATGCTCCTCGAATACGCTGCCGGCGCCAAGCTCTACGTGCCCCTGACCCGCATGGACCTGGTCCAGCGGTGGCGCGGCGCGGGAGACGCCAAGCCGGCGCTCGACCGCATGGGAGGCGTCACCTGGTCGCGCACCAAGACGCGGATCAAAGCCAAAATGCGCGACATGGCGGACGAGCTGCTCAAGCTCTACGCCGCCCGCAAAATGGCCGAGGGCTTTCGGTTTTCCGCGGATAGCAACTGGCAGCGCGAATTCGAAGATGCCTTCGAATTCACCGAGACGCGCGACCAGATTACCGCCGCCCGGGAGATCAAGCGCGACATGGAAAGTCCCCAGCCCATGGACCGCCTGCTGTGCGGGGATGTGGGCTTCGGCAAGACCGAAGTGGTGATGCGCGCCACCTTCAAGGCGCTTGGCGACGGCAAGCAAGTGGCGGTCCTGGCTCCTACTACGGTCCTAGTATTTCAGCACTTCGAGACCTTCAAACGGCGTTTCCAGCCATTCCCCGTGCGGACTGAGATGTTCAGCCGGTTTCGTACGCCCAAAGAACTCAAAGCGTCTCTGGCAGACCTGGCGGAAGGCAAGGTGGACATCGCCATCGGCACCCACCGGCTATTGTCGCAGGACGTGGAATTCCGGGATCTGGGGCTGGTGATCGTGGATGAAGAGCAGCGCTTCGGCGTGAAGCACAAAGAGCGGCTCAAGCACTTGAAGAAGACCGTGGACGTGATCAGCATGAGTGCCACCCCGATCCCCAGGACACTACATATGTCGTTATTGGGGTTGCGAGACATGTCCGTGATCGAGACGCCGCCTAAGGACCGTCTCGCGATCCACACCGTAGTTGCCCCGTTTCAGCCCGAACTGATCCGCTCAGCCATCGAACTCGAATTAGGCCGCGGCGGGCAGGTCTATTTCCTCCACAATCACGTGGACTCCATCTGGAAGCGCGCCGCCATGGTTCAGGAACTCGCGCCAGGTTCCCGGATTGGCGTGGGTCACGGCCAGATGGGCGAGGCCGAACTGGAGAGGACGATGCTGCGATTCATGCGGCATGAGTTCGATATCCTAGTCTGTACTACAATTATCGAAAACGGTCTGGATATCCCCCTCGCCAATACCATCATTATCGAGAATGCGGAACGGCAGGGCCTTTCGGAACTGTATCAGCTTCGCGGCCGGGTGGGCCGCTCGAACCGCCGCGCTTACGCCTACCTGCTGGTGCCGCCCGATACCGAGTTGAGCGAAGTCGCGCGCAAGCGCCTGGCGGCGCTCAAGGAGTTCAGCGACCTGGGGGCCGGCTTCAAGATCGCGGCGCTCGATCTGGAGCTTCGCGGCGCCGGGAATCTGCTGGGGGGCGAGCAGCATGGCCACATCAACTCCGTGGGCTTCGATACCTACGTGCGGCTGCTGGATGAGACCGTCCGCGAGCTGAAGGGCGAAGAAGTGGCGCCGGAGATCCACTCCGCGCTGAACTTGGGGCTCGACATCCGCATTCCGCCGGATTACATTGCGGACGAAAATCAGCGCCTGCGGGCGTATCGGCAGATCGCCAATGCGGCCGACGCGGCGGCGCGCGACCGTGCCGAAAAGGAACTGGAGGACCGCTACGGCCCAGTGCCCGAAGCGGTGCGCAACCTGCTGGCCTACTCGGCGCTCAAGACCGTGGCGGAACAGGCCGGCGTAGAGGTGGTCGACCGGCGCCATAACATATTGAGTATCAAGTTCCACAAGGAAACCCGCGTAGATCCGGCGCGCCTCATGCATATCGTCGCCAAGACCAGGGGAGCGCAGTTCACTCCGGCAGGCGTATTGCTACTACCGTTGGATGGCCAAGGCGGCGCAGGCGAGACTCTGCGTTTCCTGTCGGAGAAACTCGGGCAGTTGGCATCCCCGGCGTCACCGCCGGCTTGAACCGGCCAGGCGGCCCGTCCCACTGGTAGAATGGAGATTCAGGATATGCTTCGCAGGTTTGTAGTACTCGTGGCCGCGGCTCTTCCCATGGCCGTTGCGGCGGACGTGAAGGTAGTGGAGGAGATCGCCGCCAAGATCAACAACGACATCATTACCCGCGGTGAACTGGAACACAGGCGGCAGGAGATCGAACAGGAACTGCGGCGGCAGGGCCTCACCGGCGCCAAGCTGGCCGATGCCGTCAGGCAAGCGGAACGGGACGCTCTGCGCGACCAGATCGACCAACTCCTGCTGGTGCAGAGGGGCAAGGACCTGGACATCAAGGTCGAGGCCGACGTGACCCGCCGGCTGGCGGAGCTCCAGGTGCAGAACAACATCCGGGACCCCGATCAGTTTCAAGAGTTCATCCGCCAGCAGACCGGCATGCCGTTCGAGGATTTCAAACAGCAGTTGACCAACCAGATCCTCACGCAGAAGGTGGTCGGCCAGGAAATCGGCTCGCGCATCGCCATTGCGGAACCGGAGATGCAGAAGTATTACGAGGACCACAAGAAGGATTACGTGCGCGAAGAGCAGGTATTCCTGAGTCAGATTCTGATCTCCACCGAAGGCAAGACCCCCGAGCAGGTAGCCACCGCGGAAAAGAAGGCCAAGGACCTGACGGCGCGCGGGCGCAAAGGCGAGAAGTTCAGCGACCTGGCGCGCAACAACTCCGACGACACCGAGACCGCCAAGGCCGGGGGCTACATCGGCGGGTATAAGAAGGGTCTGTTGCTGAAGCAGATTGAAGATACGGTCTTCAAGGAGAAGAAGGGCTACGTCAGCGACCCCATCAAGATCGAAAAGCCCGCCTGTTTTCTGGTTCTGAAAGTGGAAGAGCGCTACGAGGCCGGCCAGGCGTCCTTTGAGGAAGTGAAAAGCGAAGTCGAAGACCGCCTGAGGGAGCCGAAGATCGAGCCCAAGGTGCGCGAATACCTCACCAGGCTCCGGATGGAAGCGTTCCTACAGATCAAAGAGGGCTACATCGACAGCGGCGCCGCGCCGGGAAAGGACACTCGCTGGCAGGACGTGGCCCAGTTGAAGCCGCAGACCACCACCAAGGAAGAAGTCGCCTCGCGCATCAAGAACCCGAAAAAGTTGTTCGGACTGATTCCGATCCCCGGCACCACCAAGGCCGCCGCCCCGGTGACGGAAGCGGCGGCGAGGGAGCCAAAACCCGAGCGGCCGCCCAAACCCGAGCCAAAACCGCTGCCGCCCATGCCGCCCATCCGACAATGAAATCCCCCTACGTGAACGAACTCAAGCCGAGCCAGGTGAGAATCGACACCAGTTTCCTGGTTCGCTCGAAGGAGATTCGGCAGAAGAAGACCGGCGAACCTTACCTCTCGCTGCTCCTCGGCGACCGCACGGGCCAGGTGGACGCCAAGATGTGGGACAACGTCACCGACAAGGTGGTGGACAGCTTCGAGCGCGACGATTTCGTCAAGGTCAAGGGTTTGGTCCAGATCTTCCAGAACCGGCCGCAGATCACCATCCACAACGTGCGGCGGATGGACGACGCCGAAATCGATTTCGCCGATTACTTCCCCTCCTCGCGCCGCGACCCGGAGGAAATGTGGACGGAGCTGCGCGCGACCGTCGCAGCCGTCGGCAATCCGAACCTGAAGGCGCTGATGGAAGCGCTGCTGGACGACCAGGACGTGGCGCGCCGGATGCGCCGCGCGCCCGCCGCCAAGCAGATCCATCATGCCTACCTGGGCGGCCTGCTCGAGCACGTGCTTTCGCTATGCGCGCTGGCGCGCATGGTGGCGGCGCACTATCCGAACATCGACTACGACCTGTTGCTGGCCGGCGTGGTGCTGCACGATATCGGCAAGACTTACGAGCTGAATTACGAGCGCGGCTTCTCCTACTCCGACGACGGCCAACTGCTGGGCCACATGACCATTGCCCTGCGCATGGTGGCGGACAAGTTGCGCGGCCTGCCGGATTTCCCGCCGCCGTTGCGCGCGCTGGTGGAGCACATGATCCTGAGCCACCACGGGCAGCTCGAGTTCGGCTCGCCCAAGCTGCCGCAGTTTCCCGAAGCGCTACTGCTGCACTACCTGGACGATATGGATTCCAAAATGGAGTGCATGCGGGCGCTGATTGAAAACGACCGCCAGGTGGAAGGCTGCTTCACCGCCTGGAGCACCCCGCTGGAGCGCGCGGCGCTCAAGAAGGACCGGTTTTTGAACGGGAAGGCGCCGGGCCCGGAGGACGCCCCAGAGGGCGCCCCGCCGGGCCCAGAGGGCACCCCGCAGGGCCCAGAGGGCACCCCGGCGAACTCGGGTTTTGCCGGCAAACTGAGGCAGGCGCTCCAGCCCACGGAGGCGAAACAAGAAAGCTGATGCCGAAAACCACGCGCGATATCCCTCCGCCGCTCGAGCTGGCCTGCCTGAAGGCGCTCTGGTCGCTGCGGGAAGGGAACGTGAAGGACGTGCAGCGGGTCGTGGCGCAATCCCGGCCGCTGGCCTACACCACCATCATGACGGTGCTCGAGCGCCTGGTGCGCAAGGGAAAACTGGTGCGCCGCAAGGTGGGGCGGGCGTTCGTCTACTCGCCAGAGGCCTCGCGCGATGCCATGCGCCGAGTGGCCATTCACGAGCTGTTGGAAAGCTTCTTCGACGGGTCGGAAGCGGAGCTGATGCTGTTCCTCGGCGGGGCCGATCGACAGGCCGCCCCCGCCCCGGCGCGGGCCGAAGAACACGCACGCATCGACACCGTGCTGCTGTAGGTATGCAAAACATTCTGCCGGTCCTGTGTTTTATCGCCGGTTTCGCGCTGGCGTGGCTGGTGCTGCGCCGGCGCAAGCAGGAAACCGAGTCGGCCTTCAAAGCGCTTTCCGCCGACGCCCTGGCGCACAACAACCAGGCCTTCCTCGATCTGGCCCGCGCCACCCTGGCACAGACCCAGGAAGCCGCGCGCGGCGACCTGGAAATGCGGCAGCAGGCCATCGTCGAGCTGGTGGCCCCGGTGCGCAACTCGCTCGATAAAGTCGATTCCCAGATTCAGGAGCTGGAAAAGGCCCGCGCCGGCGCCTACGCCGCGCTCCACGAGCAGGTCCGCGGCCTGGTGGAAACGCAGTCGCAGCTTCGCGCCGAAACCGGCAAGCTGGTTACCGCGCTGCGCACGCCCGGCGTGCGCGGCCGTTGGGGCGAGATCCAGTTGCGCCGGGTGGTGGAGATGGCCGGCATGCTGGACCACTGCGATTTCGTCACGCAGACCGCCGTCACTTCCGAGGAAGGCCGCCTGCGCCCCGACCTGCTGGTGCGCCTGCCCGCGGGCAAGACCATCGTGGTGGACGCCAAGACGCCGCTCGACGGCTACCTCCAGGCCATCGAAGCCCCCGACGAGCAGACCCGCAAGGCGCGCCTGGCCGACCACGCGCGGCAAGTGCGCGCTCACCTGACGGCGCTGGGCCGCAAATCCTACTGGGAGCAATTCGAGCACGCCCCGGAATTCGCGGTGCTGTTTCTGCCCGGCGAGTGCTTTTTCAGCGCGGCGCTGGAGAGCGACCCCTCGCTGATCGAATTCGGCGTCGAGCAGAACATCATCCTGGCGACTCCCACCACGCTCATCGCGCTGCTGCGCGCCGTGGCCTACGGCTGGCGCCAGGAAAACCTGGCGCAAAACGCCGCGGAGATCAGCGCGCTGGGCAAAGACCTGTTCAAGCGCCTCTCCGATATGGGCGACCACTGGAACAAGATGGGGAAGTCCCTGGAGCGCGCGGTGGAAGCGTACAACGCCGCGGTGGGCTCGTTCGAAGCCCGCGTGATGGTAAGCGCCCGCAAGTTCGCCGACCTGAAAACCGCCCCGCTGGGCGTGGAGATCGCCGAACTTGAGCCAGTGGAGAAGAGCGTGCGGGCGGTGCAGGGGGAATAGGGCGGTTCTGGTACCGGCCGGTTTGCATAGAGCACCGCGGCGCCGATCTTTCGGCCGCCCTGACCGGAAGTTTCTCCGGTGGCGGATCGGTCGGCGGGTGCTCTTCGGATTTGACCATCTTCGAGTGGCATTTCAGGAACCGGAACGCCGGCGACCAGACCTCGACGCGCGGCCCCTTTCGCCTCCCCTTGCACATCTCTTCGAGCGAGTTTCGAGACGCTGCGGAAAAAGGCTGGCCGGGCAGGGCGAACCACCATCCGTGCTCGCGCCTCAGTTCAATGGCCTCGATGCCTGAGTGGTATACCGGCTAGCGACCCACGGTCGGGATTACGTAGACCGCAGGACTGGGTACTTCGAGAAGAAACGTGCCCAACGGAAGATCGTCGGCTTATAGCGCCAAGCCGCTGAACTTGGCATGAAGCCGATACCCGCTGCTTAGACCGGAACACCACTACAGGATTTCGGTGTCCGCGGCGGACGGAGTTTCGGGCGCACCGGCTTCGGCGAACGGGCCGGAGACCGCTTGCCAGCGCACCTCCGGCTCTTGGTCGGCCATGGATTCGAGAACCTCGGGGAGACCCTGGGTCCACTGATCGAGCAGAAGCCGCGCGTTCTCGACCTCGTCCAGCCGGGATTACCGGGTGTTTTCGCTCGGGCTCACGTGGTCTTCACACCTCGCACGGCCGGCCAGTGCGCGACCAGATGGCTGCGCAGCCTCAAAATGGCTTGCGACTTCAACTGCGAAATGCGGGATTCGTGCAGATGGACAACCAGCGCGATCTCGCGCAACGTCAATTCTTCGTGGTAGTAGAGGCTGAGGACCTTGCGTTCAATTTCGGGGATACCATCGATGCTTTGGGCCAGGAGCCGCTCCAGTTCAGATTTCTCGAGAAGAGTGGAGGGGAGATTCCGGCCGCTATCCGGAAGGTAGTGCAGCATGTCCCTGCCGCGCTCGCCGCCGGCGTACTCCAGGCTGGCGACGTTGAGGCCGCAGATTTCCACCAGCCATTGGTGGTACTCCTCGATTGGTATTTCCAGTTGGGCGGCAATCTCGTCTTCCGCCGGCAACCGCTTGAGGCGCTGTTCGGCCACCGCGATGGCGGCTTCGATTTGCTTGGCCTTACGGCGTTTCTGCCGCGGCGCCCAGTCCAGGCCGCGCAAGCCGTCCAGAATGGCCCCGCGGATTTTGTACTCCGCGTAGGTCTTGAGCTTGACGTTGTGACGGCGGTCGAAGTTGTCGATCGCCGAAATCAGGCCGATTACGCCCGTGGACACCAGGTCTTCCAGGCTGATGTTTTCCGGCAGGCGCTCCTGGATGCGCCGCGCGATGAGCCGCACTTGCGGCAAATGCTCCAGGATGAGCCGCTCGCGTTCATCGTCACCGATTACTTCTGCCAACGCATTCAAGTACATACACCTCTGCCATGCCGGCCCATGTTCTAGGCCGCGGCTTGCGCCCGGCCGCAGTGACCGGCGAGGATCAGTTCCACCGGCCGGCTGCGGCTGGCGGCCTCGAGATCCTCCGGGATACGCTGTCCGGTGGTAAAGAAAGACAGCGGCTTGCCGGTTCGGGAGGGGACCTCGCTCCGGATTCGGCGTATGGCACGATTTCGCGGGCCAGGTCCGGAGAAACCCCGCTGGCGGTCAGCGCCGCGTAGGCGTTGGAGAGATCCGGCGAGGTTCCCAGCCACTGCGGCGGCGCAAACGCCGATCGGGTGAGCGTGCGCCGGATGCTTTCGAGATCCCTCCTCAGCTCCGATACCTCCGTCGAAAGGCAATCGCCCGTGGCTGGCGCGGCCGGAAGAAGAGGCGCAGACGCGGCGAAAGCCTCCGCCGTTTCGCCGGCGGCCGTCTGATAGGACTTGATCTTCATGTAGGCTGGCTCCCGATCTCGATCCTCCGCGCGGGCTTCTCCACCCCGAGGGATCTATCGTCAGGCAGCCCGGTTTTCTATAGATCCCGCTTCATTGAATGTTTCCCGGCGATGGCACCCGCAGCCCGGGCGGCTGAATGCGGCCCGAGATGCGGTTCAGAATCTCGCGAATGGTTTGCGGTGCGAGCGCCAAGTGGCTGTTCTGCTCGCCGTGCTCGACCCCGGACTCCACGGCTTGCTCGAGGGAGGGATCGAGGAACCACGCCGGCAAGTCGCCGGAGCGATTCGGATAGGGTTTCACCACCGTGCGGCGGATAGCCTGGCGGACGTACTCGGTCAGCAACACCGGGTTGCGCGTGGCGCTGGTCGCCTCTCCCAGAGCCTCCAGAATGGATACGGCGTCGCGAATGGAAACGCGCCCGCGCAACAGGTTTCGCAGCACGCGCTGCACGGTGGCCAGGGGCAGGAGCTTGGGAACCAGGTCCTCGACCACCTGGGGATGCTCCGCGGTCGCGCGATCCAGCAGCCGTTTGGCGTCATGGCGCGAGAACAGCTCGTGGGCGCGGCGGCGGATCAGCTCGGACGCAAGCTCCACATCCTTGAGCGAAATCACGTATTCGCGGCTGCGGAGCGAAAGGTTATCGGTGACGCGAACGGGGGCAGCAGGTAACCGAGGTCGATGACGAGCTGCCGCCGGATGGCGGAGATGCGCCGCGGCAGCGGTGAATCCTGCGCCCCTTCGAGCAGCCCCGCCAAGGCCAGCCCCACCTCGATCGTCAGCGGCTCGATGTGCACAGGAAGATCACCGCACCGATGACGTAGTTGCCGCCCACCACGAAGCTGCCGAAGGCGCCGATCACTTCCCCCGGCGGCCGTGGTGCCGGTATTTCCGTAGAGCGGGATGAGCCGGGCGGAGGGGGTGCCGCGAAACCATCATCACGATTCTCCTGCCGGGTGAACTCCACACCGGCTTTCTGCGCCTGCGCCGCCACACGTTCGTGCCCGTTGAGGATCACCTGGGCGCCAAAGTGCGGGTGCCCGCTCATTTTGATAGTCACGTGTCCCCAATCCGGGTCCAGGATATGAAAGGAATCATGATGCACATAGGGCCAAAACCCAGTTGCCCCGCAGGGGCCACTTTTTCGGAGCGCAGTCTCCGAAAAAGCGTAGCCACTTTCCGGCGCAAAAATGCAGCCCGGTCCGCCCGGCCCCGAAAACGAATTCTGCGCCGGAAAGTAGTTAAAACCGCTTTACCGCTTCGCCCTGTGAAGGACCATCGGAGCGGGCGTTTGCGGACCCCGTCCTCCCCCTACGCCTCTCGACGGGTCCGAACCGTCCGGCGGTGGGCCGATGGCCGGGCGCGATCCGGCAGGCTCGGCCGGGGCGCCGCGTCCTCCTCGGCCGCCCATGGCTGCGCCGCCGGTCCGCTGAAGCTCGATCACGTCACCCTTCAGCGTTCCCGTGTAGGCAACGTTGGCGGCGCTGAAGGAGATGTTGGCGCCATCCGCCTTTCCAGCTTCGATCGCGATGGGCGTGTCGCCGCCACCGCCGCCGCCGCCCTCGACGGTCCCAGTGAGGGCATTCCCACGCTGCTCGAAAGTGAAGATCTGGCTGGCTCCGCCGCCGCCGAAACCCGCGAAAGCAGCCACAGGCGCGGGTCTCCACAGGCCCGTGATGCCCTCGCCCGCCGGGACCGTGCGCTCCCAAACCGCCGCTTGGGGCCGGAGCTTCACGGCTTTTGTGGAGATGGTGACGCTGGCGGGGATCAAACCGGGCGAGCTGGCCTCCACCGTGATGGTTCCCGCTGCCTTGGTGGATTGCACCAGGGCCAGGCAAAGGCCGGAAAAGGCTTTGCGCGAACTGCCCCGATCGGATTCGTGACTGGTCGGGTCGCCGTTCCCGACGCCGATCGCTTTGCCCTGGCCGGTAACCCGGAAACTCACCTGGTTGTCGGCCATCGGCACGCAGCGGTCCTGCGCGTCCCGCACCTCGACGGCGAACATCGCCACGTCCTCGCCATCGGCGGAAATCTCTTTGCGGTCGGCTGTGAGTACGAGCTTCGCCGCCGGTCCCGTGGTCTCGCGCTTGGCCGTCATCACCTGCTTGCCGTCTTTGTATCCCCGCGCCTCAATCGCGCCCGGAGTGTAACGGACGTTCCACGCCAGGTGCGAATCCTTCTTCATGTCCTTGGCGCCGAGGCTCTGGCCGTTGAGGAACAACTCCACCCGGTCCAGGTTCGAGTACACCCAGACCGCGATCTCCTTGTCCTCAAACCCCGGCCAGTTCCAGTGCGGGAACAGGTGCAGCACCGGCTTCGAACCCCACCACGCCTGGAAGTAGAAGAAGCTGTCCTTCGGAAAGCCGCAGGTGTCGATGATGCCGTACTGCGAGCTGATGTTGGGCCACTGGTAGGGCGAAGGCTCCCCGCGGTAGTCGAAGCCGGTCCAGATGAACCCTCCGGCGAGCCACGGGCGCGCGTTGCAGAAGCTCCACCAACCCTCGCAGGAGGCGCGGCCGGTGGTGGTGTAGGGGTCGTACGAGCCGACGTAGCCGTGTTCCGGGTCCATCGTGTAGATGCCGCGTGTGGCCACCGCGCTGACCTGCTCAGTGCCCATCACCGGGACCTTTGGATTGGCCTTATGGAACGCATCGGCCGCTGGATCGGCGTAGTTGTAGCCCTGCACGTCGCAGGCGGCGAACCCGAACTTGCCCATGTTATTGCCGCCGAGCGGCGCGATGGAAACCGGCCGCGACCCGTCGTGTTTGGTCGACACGGCTTTCATGGCCGTCAGGATCAGGAAGCCCCGGTCGGTGGCCGCCGTGCCTTCCTCGTTGCCCATCGACCACATGAAGACGCACGGATGGTTGCGGTCGCGCCTCACCAGGTTCTCGTACTGGCTCAAGCCCTCGGGACTCGACGACATCATGCGGGTTTCATCGAACACCAGCATGCCCAACTCGTCGGCGGCCTCCAGCAGCTCCGGAGTGGGCGGGTTGTGCGAGGTGCGCAGGGCATTGCAGCCCATCTCCTGGAGCTTTCGAACGCGGAAGTACTGCACCGCGTCCGGCAGCGCCGCGCCTACGCCGGCGTGGTCCTGGTGATTGCAGGTTCCCTTGAGCTTGACGGATCTGCCGTTCAGGAAGAAGCCCTTCTCCGCATCGAACGCGCAGGTGCGGATGCCGAACGGCGTGTCGTAGCGATCCGTAACGGCGCCGCCCGCCTCGACCTCCGTCACGAGCTTGTACAGATTGCGCTGTTCGACCGACCACAGCGCCGGCGCCTTCACCACCACCTGCTGTTCGTAGACGTGCTCTCCCCCCTCCACGATGGAGGCCGGCAGGGTGGCCACTTTCCCCACCGCCTTACCCGCGGGATCGAGAATGGTCGAGGTGACGCGCGTGCTCTCGGCGTCCTTGCCGTGGTTTTCCACCTCCGTGCGAATCTGCACCGTGGCTTCGCCGGGGCGCACCTCGGCGCGCGCGAACGTGCCCCACTTTTTCACGTGCACCGGGTTGGTCTTCACCAGCCAGACGTGCCGGTAAATGCCGGCGCCCTCGTAGAACCAGCCGTCGCTCTGGGTGGCGTCCGCGCGGACCAGCAGCACGTTCTTTCCGCCGGGGGAGGCGAAATCGGTTACGTCGAAGCTGAACGGGTCATAGCCGCCGATGTGCCTGCCGATGTAGAAGCCGTTGAAGATGACCGTGGCCTCGCGATACACGCCGTCGAACTCGATGGTGATGCGCTTACCCGCGTCGGAGGCCGGGAGTTCGAAGATGCGGCGATACCAGCCGATGCTGGTGGCGGGGTACGTCCGCCCCAGTGGATAGAACCCCTTGCTGGAGAGGGCGGGATCGTTTTGGAAGGGCAATTCGATGGCCCAGTCGTGAGGCAGATCGACGGCCTTCCAGTCGTTGTCGTCGAAGAGCAGCGTGCCGACCGGGCCGAAATTCCCGGTCTTCGAGAAGTTACCCCGGAAACTGAAGTCCTGCGCCGCGTCCGCGGCGTGACCGAAATGGAAGCGCCAGCCGAAATCCAGCAGGAGCCGTTCCCGGCCGGGCCCTGGGGCCGCGGTTGCAGGCGGCGCGTTCTGTGCCTGGGCCTCCTCGCCAATCGCCGTCTCCGCCGCCGCCACAACCGCGGCCGGCGCAGCCAGACTGGCCTTAAACATGTCCCTACGCGTCAAGTCCTTCATGTCGATCTCCAATCGTCCGGAGCCTTGCGTCGAGGCAGGTCTCTGCCTTGGGGCTCGTCGTTCAGCATAACAAATTGTTGCGGGTACCAAACGCGACTTTCAGAGCCGCGACCGTCAGGGAGCGGCCGGCCTAAGTGACATCGGCTGTAAATAAGAAGGTTCTTATTCAGTAAGTTGAAGAAAGTGGACTTACTCCGCAGCTAGTCAAATAGGGGACCAGATCCAACACGGGCTTCACAGCGCTGGTTCGCAGGTCAAATGGGGTATAATTTCTCGTATGCGTCTTCGATTCATATTCGCTCTTGGACTGAGTGCCGTCATCATTGGTCTCACCGGCATGGTGGTGGGGCAGAACCGCATGAGCTTTTCGCGGGTGGCGCCGGACGGCGGCCACATCGGGCTCGGCCTGGCGCTTCGTAAGTTGAGCGTCTCCGGGACGTTCATGCAGTGCCCGGCGCACCCCGACGACGAGACCAACGCGCTGTTCGCCATGTTCGGGCTCGGCATGGGCCTGCGTGCGATCGACCTGCAAAACAATCGCGGTGACGGCGGGCAGAACGAAATCGGTCCCGAGCTGTTCCGGGACATGGCCGTGCTGCGCACTTCCGAGCTGCTGGCGGCGCACCGCCTCGATGGCGCCGAGCAGTACTTCACGCGCGCCATCGACTACGGCTACTCGTTCGACCCGGAGGAAGTGATCGGGAAGTGGGGCCGGAAGGAAATCGTCGGCGACTACGTCCGGTTGTTCCGCACCTTGCGCCCCGACGTGGTGCTCACCATGAACATCCAGGGCCGGGGCGGGGACCGGGCCCACGAGGCCACCACGATCCTGGTCCAGGAAGGTTTCCGCGCGGCCGGCGATCCCGTCATGTACCCCGAGCAGATCAAGGAAGGGCTCCGGCCCTGGCAGGGGAGGAAGCTATACTTCGCGGGCGGCTTCGGCGGCTTCGGCGGCTCCGGCGGCGGCGGGAGAGGCGGTCCTCCCCCAACAGCGGTGAAGCTCACGTCGGTCAGCGCCGCGGCGTATGACCCGCTTCTGGGCCGCACTTACGCGGAGATCGGCGCCGACGCGCGCGGCAGTCACAAGTGTCAAGGAATGGGTGGACTGGGGATGCTGCCGGGAATGGCCGGTGGGCGGGGCGGCCGCGGCGGCGGGGGTGGTTACCAGCTCAGGGACACCACCATCTCCGGACAGATGGCGAAAGACGAGACGTCGCTATTCGATGGCATCGACACAAGCCTGGCGGCGGTGGCGCAGTTTGCCGGACCCAAGCCGCCCGAGGCGCTGACGGCCGGTCTCGAGGCCATCGTCAACGATGCGAAGCGCGCGCAGGCCGCGTTCGATGCCGGCAACGACGCCGGCGCCGCCGAGCCCATCGAAGCGGGTCTCGCCAGGTTGCGGGCGCTTCGCGCGCGGCTCGGCTCGCTGGGGCTGAGCGACTCGGCGCGGTACGAGATCGAGTTCCGCCTCGGGAACAAGGAGCGCGATTATGAGGAGGCCGTCCTGGCCGCGCATTACATGACCTTCGACGCGCTGGCCGACGACGGGCTGGTGATCGCCGGGCAGCCGGTGAGGCTGTCGATTGTGGCTGTGAACCGGGGCGCGGTTGACGTGAGCGTGACGGGCGTGGTGATTGCCGGTTTTGACACGTCCGGCCGATGCCAGCCGGAGTCAGTAAAGCAGGACGGCGTTTACTCTTGCACGGTGGAGGCGCACATCCCCAAGGGCACGCAGCCGACGACGCCGTACTTCCACGACGATTACTGGAAGAACCCGTCGAATCCGGCCATCAACATCTTCGATCCAGGCGTGCCGTTCGGCGTTCCGTTCGCCCCGACGCCGTTCCGGGTCGCCTTCCATGTGAAGGCTGGGAATGTCGAGGTCACCAAGGAACTGCCGGTCGAATTCCGCTACGTGAAGGACCTCTATTTCGGCGACAAACGGATGGAACTGAACTTGGTTCCGGCTTTCTCGGTGCGGGTGACGCCGGAGTTGGCGGTGATTCCGGTGGCCGCCGGAGCCGCGGCGAAACCCGTCGAACGCGAGATCCACGTTTCGGTGACGAACGGCACGAAGGGCGCGGCGCAGGCCAGCGTGGCGCTGGAGCTGCCGGCGGGATGGACGGCCGCTCCCGCGAGCATGCCGCTGAGCTTCGGGCACGAGGACCAGTCGCTGTCGGCCCGCTTCCAAATCACCGCGCCGGCGCAGGTGAAGATTGGCGAGTACACCCTGCGCGCCGTGGTGACATCGCCGGCGACTGGGGACGAGAAGTTCGCCAACGGATACCAGGAAATCGAGTATCCGCACGTGGAACGCCGGCAGGTGATCAAGCCGGCCGAGACGGCGCTCAAAGTCATCGACGTGAAGGTGGCCCCCAACCTCAACGTCGGCTACATCGTGGGCGTCGGCGACCAGGTGCCGCCGGCCATCGAGCAGTTGGGCGCGAAGGTGGCGTTCATCGAGCAGGACGAATTGGCCTGGGGCGACCTGTCGAAGCACGACGCGATTGTGACCGGCGTGCGCGCGTACGAGCGGCGCGCCGATCTGCGCGCTTACAATCGCCGCCTGCTGGATTACGTGGAACGCGGCGGAACGGTCATTGTTCAATACAACAAGATGGAATTCAACCAGGCGGAATACGGACCGTACCCCGCGAGGGTCAGCGGGAACCGCGTGGCCGATGAGACGGTCCCCGTCAAAGTGCTGGCGCCGGCGCACCCGGTGTTCAACTATCCGAACAAGATCGGCCCGGCGACCTGGGCCGGATGGGTGCAGGAGCGCGGCCTCTACTTCCTGGGAGAAAAGGACGCGAAGTACGCCGACCTGGTGTCGATGACGGACTCGTTCAAGGACAATCCGGGAGAGAAGCTCGGGGCGTTAGTCGAAGGGCGGTACGGTAAGGGCCGGTGGATCTATCTCGGCCTCGGGCTATGGCGTCAACTGCCCGCGGGGACCGACGGCGCGTACCAGTTACTGGCTAACTTGATCAGCCTGCCGAAGGCGGGGGCGGCGGCGGGGAAGAAGGGCAGCGCGGGGGAAGATCGGTAAGGCGGCGGAGAGCGAGTTGTGCATCCGTGATCGAGAAGATGCTACAATGTGTACAGTGAGTACGCAATATGCAAACGGTTAAGATCGGCATGCGCGAATTTCGCGAAAACCTCGCGGGTTTCCTCGAATCCGGTACGCCGCTGGCGATCATGCGCCACGGCGCGACGCTCGGATTCTATATTCCCGCACAAAAGCGAAACCGGAAGGCCGAACTGGAAGCCATGCGCGCTGCCGCGAAGGACCTGGACAAGATGATTGCGTCCTGGGGCGCCAGCGAAGACGAGTTGATGGAGGAGTATAAGGGAATTCGCCGCGCGGCCCGCGAGAAGAAACGGAATGCCAGGTAGAGCGCTGGTCGTCGATGCGAATATTCTGGTACGCGCCGTCCTGGGGAAGCGGGTGCGCGCGGTAATCGAGGCTTATGCGGGGCAGGTGCCATTCTTCGTCCCCGAGGTAGCGTACTGTGAAGCCGAAGAACACCTGGCGGCGCTGGTCATCAAACGCGGTGGCGAGCCGGGAAAGGCACTCGCGTCCCTGCGCTCTTTGGCCCGTGTTGTAGAACTGATTGGAAGCGAGGTTTACGGCGAGTTCGAAGCAGCGGCTCGTCAACGGCTGGGCCAGCTGGATCCGGAAGGCTGGCCGATTCTGGCCTCCGCATTGGCAATTGGCTGTCCAATCTGGACAGAGGACGCCGATTTCTTTGGATGCGGAGTACCCACCTGGACTTCCAACCGCGTCGAGATGTTCCTGCGCGATCCTCAGAAATAGCCGGGGATACAGGGGCACCGAATCAGGGCACTCTGTATTTGCCGGGCATGTCTCACCTCGCCGCCCGGTCCCATTCCAGGACTCTCTCGACGACGTAGTCGACCTCCTCGCCGGTCAGCTCGGGAAACATGGGCAGCGAGACGCAGCAAGCGGCATTGCGCTCGGAGTTGGGAATGGGGCCGGCGATGCGGGCCGGCTTGCCCCAAGGATAACCTTCCTGCTGGTGAATGGCGATGGGATAGTGACACTTGGCGTCGATGCCGTTGGCGGTCAGGAAATCGAGCAGTGACTCGCGATGCTCCGGCTTCTTCGTCTCGATGACATACAAATGATAGACGTGGTAGTTACCGGGTGCCTGGTACGGAAGATGGATGTTGGCGGCGTCACGGAGGCCCGCGGAGTAGCACGCGGCCCACCTCCGCCGCAGGGCGTTCCATTCGTCGAGGTGCTTCAACTTGGCGCTGAGCACTCCGGCTTGCAGGTCATCCAGGCGGCTGTTGTAGCCCATGCTGTGGCAGGACCTCTTGCCGGACCCGTGGTTGCGCAGCTTGCGGATCAGGCGGTCCACATTCTCGCGGTTGGTGACGACCGCGCCGCCGTCGCCAAAACACCCGAGGTTTTTCTGGATGATGAAGCTGGTGCACGCAGCGTCGCTCAATTGGCCGATGGTGAAGCCGTCTCCGCGGGCGCCGATCCCCTGCGCATTGTCTTCCACGATGAGGAGGCCGTGCCAGTCGGCGATCTGGCGGAGAGCCTTCATATCGGCGCACTGGCCGTATAGATGAACCGGGACCAGGGCCTTGGTCCGGGGCGTGATGGCCGCCTCGACCTTGGAAGGATCGAGGCAATTGGTTCGCGGGTCGGAGTCCACGAATACGGCCGTGGCGCCGGCGATCCAGATGGCCTCCGCGGTGGCGAAGAACGTGTTGGTGGTGGTGATGCACTCATCGCCGGGGCCAATCCCGAGAGCCAGGAAGGAAAGCCACAACGCATCCGTTCCGTTGGCGACGCCGATGGCGAACTTCATTCCGTGATACTCGGCCAGCTCTTGCTCGAACCGCTCGAGCATGGGACCCATGACATACTGGCCGGATTCCAGAACCGCGTGAATGTTTCGATCAATCTCCGATTTGAGGTTGTGATATTGGCGGACATGACCGTAGAAAGGGACGTTCATACTCTGATGATGGCACGGTCATGCGCTTCCTTGCAGCCCGCGTCGGATTTCATCACCGGGCAGACGATCTGCCTCGACGGCGGGACCACCGCCGCTCAATAGCGATTCGCAATGCGAAACGGAGAGGTCTTCGCCGTGGGCCGGAGAGATTTGCCCCTGCTTCTCAGAACTGTCTCAAATTCAAGCACTTTCCGTGAAATCGGACATCGCGATGCGTTTCGCTGCCTATAACCGAATCGGCTTTGAAAATACCGCTTGCCCGATTCTGCACTATGCATCAAAATGTCACGAGGTGTGCGTTAGAGTCGGCCGGAACGTCCGAACGGAAAGCTTTGGCCTGAATAAGGAGTAACGATAATGAGGAACGTGAGAACTGTGATCGGGGCGATCGTCGCGATCACCGCCCTATCGATCTGTGCTTTCGCGCAGAACAGTGGTTCATTCACCGGTACGGTGAAGGATTCCGAAGGCGGGGTGATCCCCGGAGCGGCGGTGACAGTGGTCGAACAAGCTACGGCTCTTCGCCAGGCGACGACTACCAACGCGGAAGGGAACTTTGTTTTCCCCCAGCTTCCGGCGGGGACCTACAACGTCACAGCGGAAGCCAAGGGATTCAAGAAGAGCGAGAACAAAGACATCGTTTTGTCGGTGGCCACCAGGGTCAGCCTGGGCGACATGGTTCTCGAGGTAGGCAGCATCACCGATACCATCACGGTCGAAGCCAATGCCGGGACGATCCAGATTCAGGCGGATTCGGGCGAGCGTTCCGGCATCGTGACCAACCGGGAACTTCGGGACATCGGGCTCAACGGCCGCAACATCGTCGATTTGGTGGGTTCGATTCCCGGCGTCAACGTGAGTGCCCTGGTGGCCAACGCGGCTTCCACGGTGACCAACATCACGGGGAGTTTCCAAATCAACGGCACGCGCAGCCTCGAGCACGAGTACACGCTCGACGGCATTACCAACTTGAACCTGGGCAACAACACGGGGGCGCTGGTGTCGGTGAACCCCGACGCGCTCGAGGAGGTCAAGATCCTGACGTCGAACTACCAGGCTGAGTATGGCCGGTCGGGCGGAGGCGTGATCGCGCTGACCACGCGCGGGGGCACCAACGAGTATCACGGCGGCGCACGGTACTTCCGCCGCCACGACAGCATGAACGCCGATTCCTACTTCAACGACCTGCGGGGCGGCCAGGGGACGTACGCGCGCCCTCTCTACCGGTACAATTTCTACGGGTGGGATTTCGGAGGCCCGGTCTACATTCCGCACGTGGTGAAGGGAAAGAACAAGCTGTTCTTCTTTGCCAGCCAGGAATATTATCGGCAACTGGTGCCCCAGGCCTCGTCGATGAACATTCTGGTGCCCACGGCGGCCGAGCGCACGGGCGACTTTTCACACTCTGTGGACGGCACCGGCAAGGCGATCAACATCATCGATCCGACCACGGGGGTTGCGTTTCCGGGCAACATCATCCCATCGAGCCGTATCTACGCCCCCGGCGCGGCAATTCTTAAGTTTCTCCCCACAGCCAACACCACGGCGGGCGGATTCGGCTACAACTACACTTCCCAGGTGCCCAGTTCCTACCCCCGGAGCGAGACCATCCTGCGCGGCGACTGGCTGATCACCGACAATGCGCGGCTGAGCGTGCGCTGGGCTTACAACCACGACGATCAGCAATTCGCGTATGGCACGACGACGGCTTCCTGGAACTGGCCGCTGGCCATCACGGACCGGAAGAACGGTCCGGGCAGCGTGCCGAGCATTTCGCTGACCAAGAACTTCGGACCCACCGTGGTGAACGAATTCGTGTTCGGAATTGGGCGGGGCGGCGTGACGATCGCGCCCCAGGGGGACTTGATCACGCGCGCGACATCCGGCATTAACACGCCGCTGCTGTATCCCAACGCCAACACGCCCGGCTACATCCCCAGCCTGAGTTTCGGCGGTATCGCCAGCGTCAGCTCGATCGCCAATACCAGTTTGTTCGGGCCCTTCGAGCAGCGCTTCCTGATCTGGCAAGTCATGGACAACCTGACCAAGGTCCACGGCTCGCACGTATTCAAGTTCGGCTTCTATTTCCAGAGCGCCTCGAATGCCAGCAACAGCCAAGCTCACGTCCAGAGCGACATCGACTTTACGACCAACGCCTCGAACCCGCTGACTACCGGCGACCCCTTCTCGAACGCCCTGCTGGGGGTGTACAACACTTACGCGCAGTGGAGCACGAAGGTGTATCAAAACTACCTGTACCACGACATTTCCTGGTATGCGCAGGACACCTGGAAGGTCAACAAGCACCTGACACTCGACCTGGGCATACGGTTTTCCTGGTTCCAGCCGGTTTACGACACCGCTGGAGATGCGGCCTACTTCGACCCCTCGGCATACGACCCCACCAAGGCGGCGCGCCTGTACAGGCCGGTCTGCGTGGGCGCCTCGACGTGCTCGTCGGGGGCGGCCACGTACCGGGCCATCGACCCGGCCACCACGGGCGCCGCGACGCTGCAGAACACGCAGCCAGGCTACTACGTGGGCAAGCTGGTATCGGGCGCCGGCAGTATGAGCAACGGGATGGTGCTGGTGAGCAATGGCTACCCGGACGGCGGCGTGATCACGCGGAAGATTCTGCCACAGCCCCGTCTCGGCTTTGCGTACGACTTAACCGGCAGCCACAAGACGGTAATACGCGGCGGCTTCGGAATCACAATCGACCGGTACGAGAGCGGCATCACGGGGTTTGGAGCGAGCAATCCGCCGATAGTCCTCCAGCCCTCGCTTCAATACGGCTATTTACAGGACATCCAGCCGGGCGGGGGCGGCATTCTGTCGCCGTTGACCGTTACCGCCGTTACCAAGAACATGAGTTTTCCGCACGTCTACTCGTACAGCATCGGCGTGCAGCGCAACATTGGGTTGGGCACGGTGATAGATGTCTCGTACGTCGGATCGAAATCGCGGGACCTGCCGCGCAAGGACAACCTGAACACACCGCCCTATGGGATAACCTTCAAGGCCTCGTCGCAGGATCCGACCAAGTTCGCCGGGGGAGTGATTCCGGCCACGGAAGCCGGATTGCCGTCGATTTACTCCACGGCGGGGGTGAGTTTCAGCGGGACGAACATTCTAGGCACGGACTTCCTGCGCCCCTACCAGGGGTACAGCGACATCACCTACTACAACTTCGACGCCGACGCGGATTACAACTCGCTCCAGGTGGGCGTCAATCGGCGGTTCTCGCAAGGTATCACCTTTGGCCTCGCGTACACCTGGTCGAAGACCATGACCACCATTTCCGACGATGGCACCATGACCAGACTGGTGAACCCGCAGTGGGACTACCAGCTCGCCAGTTTCGACCGCACGCAGTACGTCGTCGGGAACTTTGTGTGGGACCTGCCCAAGGGCAGCAAGCTTGTAGGGGGCAGTAAGGCGGCAGGCTTGTTCCTGGACCACTGGATCCTTTCGGGAGCCACCACGCTGGCATCGGGGATGCCGGCCGATGTTGGTCTCACCATTTCCGGCCAGGATGCCGGGACCCGTCTTCTGGGCACCCCGACCAGCGGCAATCTCTCGGGACAGCAAATGCGCTTTCTGTTAAACGGCAGTCCGCAAACCGGCGGGACGATCAACATGTCGGCCCTGGTGGTTCCCGGGATCAACAATATCGGCCCCTACCCGCGCACGTACCTGCGCAACCCGTGGATCGCGAACCAGGATCTCTCGGTGTTTAAGAACATCCCGTTCAGCGCCGACGGGAAGCGATACTTGCAGCTTCGCCTGGAGGCGTTCAACGCGCTCAACCATCCAAAGTTTTCGGGCTACAACCTGACCAGCAACGTGACCAACGCCGCGGGCGCGACCGGAAACAACATATTCAGCAACTTCACCGGGCTGGTGGCTTCGAATAATCTGCGACCGGCCGGGAGCACGTTGCCGCTCGGAACCTACTTTGGGGAGTACAACGCAGCGCAGAATATGCGCGTCGTCCAGATCGCCGCGAAGTTCTATTTCTGATGTTCCGGCGACGCCGCGGCGGCGAGTATCCGCCGCGGCGCGCGAACAGCCGGCGTGAACGCGCGTTCCGGTTTAGGCCAAGGCGCACGGCTACTGAAACCCGGTATCGTAGTCTAAGGGCCGATGTCCGAGTTGCTGCGCGATCTCCGTTTCGGCGTTCGCCTGCTGGCGAAGAGCCCCGTGTTTGCCGCCACCGCGGCGCTGCTGCTGGCCGTTGGCATCGGCGCGAACACGCTGATCTTCAGTGTGGTCAACGCCCTGTTGCTCCGGCCACTGCCGGTGTCGCATCCGGAGAACCTCGTGCGGCTTGTCGAGGTCCATCCGAACGACTTTATCACGTGGGACCTCCCCTACGATATCTGCGATGCCGTTGCTGCCAGGGACGCAGATTTGTCCGAGGTGATCTGCCAGGGCGAAGCGGATGTCGCTTCGAGCGATGGGACCTCTACCGAACGTGTGCGGGTGCACCTGGTCTCCCCGAATTTCTTTTCTTCTCTGGGCGTGCACGCCTATCTCGGCCGCGTGCTCAGTGTTGAAGACGACCGCACAGCGGCCATGAACGCCGTGCTCAGCTACGGCTTCTGGCGGAGGCGGTACCGGGGCGATGCCTCGGTTCTGGGCCGGCGCGTCATCCTGCGCGGGCACCCGTTCACGATCGTTGGAATATCGCCGGAGGCTTTCAACGGCCTGACGGCCGACACCAGCCCCGACATTCGCGTTCCCGGCGCGGTGGCTCGCTCAGTGGTCGAACCACGCGACGATATGGGCCCCGGCGCGAATCCGGTGTTCGCGCAGATCTTCGCGCGCGTGCGACAGGGTGTCCCGCTCGAGCGCGCCAGCAACCAGGCCGACGCATTGCTGCACGCGATTTACCAGGACCAGCTCGACCGGCTCTTTCCGCCGGCCAAGGGGACAGCGCCGGCAACGAGCGTAATCAAGTCCCGGCTGCGGCTGGAGCCGGTGGCCAACGGAGTATCGACCCTGCGCGCGCAGTTCTCGCGAGGGCTCGAAGTATTGATGGCCGGGGTCGCGCTGCTTCTGCTGATGGCGTGCGCCAACGTGGCGGGTCTGCTGCTGGCGCGCTCGGCTGCGCGGGCGCAAGAGTTTGGCATCCGGCTGGCTCTTGGCGCGACCGCCGCTCGGATTGTACGGCAACTCCTCAGCGAAGGGTTGCTGCTGGCGTTGCTGGGAGGCGTTGCCGGAACTCTGCTCACCCGCGCGTGCCTTCCTTTGCTGGTTCGCGGTCTGCCACCGATTCGCGACCGGGCGGCCGTGCTGCAACCGCTTGCCGTGCACATCTCCATTGACCTCCGCGTGCTTGGATTCGCCGTCTTCGCGACGTTTCTAACCGCGGTATTATTCGCGCTATCGCCGGCATTGCGTTGTGCGCGCGCCGACGTCGCGAGCGCGCTGAAAGGCGGCCGCACGACGACGCGGGGCCTGCTGCCGCGGAAGATGCTGGTCACAGCGCAGGTGGGCCTCTGCACATTGATTCTGATGGGAGCGGCTCTGCTTATCGAGACGCTCGAACACATGCGAACCATGGACGCGGGTTTCGATCGCGACCGCGTGGTGACGTTCAACATCGACACCAGTCTGAGAGGTTACAAGCCGGAGCAGGGCCGCGCATTGAGCAAGGCGCTTCTGGAGAAAACGAATGCGCTGCCGGCGGTTGCCGCGGCCGGAATGGCCTCGCGGGCACTCATGCGCGGCACCGGCATAAAGACCACTCTTGGCGCTGCCGGGATTCGCATCAGCTCGACCGATTACTTGAACTGCAGCATCAACACCGTCACGCCCAATTATTTCGCGGCCCTGGGTATACACGTGGTCGCGGGCCGCGATATCAACTGGTTCGACCGGGCCGGACGAGTGCCGCGCGGCGTGGTCGTAAACCAGGCGCTCGCCAGGCACTTCTTTCCGGGCAGGAACCCCATCGGCGCGCGCTTCGGGGGCTCGGGGCCGGGCGGCGCTGCCAGAGCCGACTATGAGATCATGGGCGTGGTGAGCGACGCGAAATACCGCTCGCTGCGCGAGCCGGTCCCTCCCACCGTCTACTATCCCGCGGTCGACGGATTCTATCCCGGTTTCAATCTGCATGTGCGCACGCCGCAGCGTCCGGAGTCGATGATCGCGCCGGTTCGCGAGGTGTTGCGTTCGCTGGACCCCGAAATGCCGATCGTCGAAGTACGGACGCTACGGGAGGAGGTGGAAGCGTCGCTCTGGCAGGAGCGTCTGCTGGCCTGGCTCTCGACGATCTTCGGTGGCATCGCGGCGTTGCTGGCTGGCATCGGTCTGTACGGCGCGCTGGATTATGCCGTGAAGTGCCGCACACGTGAGATCGGCGTGCGGATGGCATTGGGTGCGCGGCCGGCGCGGATAGCGAGCCTTCTTTCGGGCGAAGCGCTACTATTGACCGGATCGGGCGTCGCCGCGGGTCTGTGCGCCTACGCGGCGGCAGCCGTCTGGATACGCCGCGTCCTGTATGACGTTCGTTCCTGGGAGCCAGTGGTTGTCGTTTCGGTTGTGGTTCTGGTCGGGTCGGTAGCCGCGATGGCGGCGGCCCCGGCAACGTTGCGGGCCGTGCGCATCGATCCGGCACGGGCTCTTCGCGCCGAATAGGGCCATCGCTTAATGCACCAGGGCGCGAAATCCGCCCACAATCTCCCCGCGGTTCCTGGACCGCAGGACGACTTCGACCTTGTGCCTTTTCCGTCCGCCGGATGAGGCGGGATAGAAGCCCGCTACATAGTCGTAACGAACATGCTCCGCCAAGGACTTGAGAATGGTGGGCAGCACGTCCTTGGTGCCAACCGCGTCGAATGCCCGCCCGCCGGTGGCAGAGGCTAACGTCATGAAGCTTCCGATGGATTGCAGCTTGAGCAACTCCCACTCGGATTGCGGGCGGGGGTTGACGCGAACGCCGGGGAGTTTTACCGGACACAGGGCCATACCGAGTTCCTGCGCCACTTGGATGGCCTCCGCGGCTTTGACGGAATCGCCCCCCCTGGTGGATTCGCCATCGGAGAAGATCACCATCATGCGAGTGGCGTTGCCGCCAATGGAGGCGGCGTCGCGCGCCGTTTCAGCGATGTCCCCAAACAAGGGCGTGTCACCGGCGGGAACCGACAGCACGGCTTCCATGGCTTTCCTGAGCGCCGGCCCATCGCGAGTCGGCCCGGTGAGACGGACCAGATCATCGCTGAATGCGTAAATCGAAATGGCCACGTTTTCGTATTCCTTCAGCAGGTTTTCGTCGAATACATGGGGATCGAGCGTGCCGGCGAATTGCACGCTGCCGCTACAGTCGAAGAGCAGGGCAATCTCGAGGGGGACGGTGCGCGGGTAGAATCGCCCGCCCTCGAACAGACCGATCTGCTGAGGGATGCCGTCTTCGCGGATTTCGATGTCTTCGGGACGAAGGTCGGTGACGAATTGGCCCTTTTGGGGAATCACCTGGAAACGCACGAGCGCCAGGTTCGTGTCTGCGCGGAAGGTGGCGGAAGAGGGCGCGCGCGGCGCAACCGCACTGGCGCGCTTTTCCATATCGGCCAGCTTGGCGCGGATGGCGTCGCCATCCGGGGCGTCGGGCTTCCACTTCAGGTACTCACGGTATTGCTCCGCCGCGCCCGCGAAATCGCCGCGGCGCGCGAGGGCTCCGCCCAGCAATTGCCAGGTGGTGGGGAACTTGTGCTGCGTATCGAACCGCTCGGCCTCCCGCGCGCTCTTCTCCGCAGCCTCGAAGTTCTGGATGTTGTAGTTGCCGATGGCGCTAAAAACGTAGGCCTGCCAATTGCCGGCCGGGTTGAGTTTCAACAGCCGGTCCGTGGCGTTGACCAACTCCTTCCAATTTTTCGCCTTATTCTCGAGGACCACAAGCGCCTTGTAGGTCTCGACGTAGTCCGGGTTGGCTTTGATGGCGGCTTCGAGGGAACTCCGCGCCTCATCGAGTTGGTTCTGCGCCGTCTGCAATTTACCCAACTCGCACCAGGCTTCCGCATAATCGGGATCAAGCGCCACCGCTTTCTGGTAGTTGCTTATGGCCTGGTCTGTCTTCTTATTCTGGGCGGCCTTCGCCGCCTTCTCGAATGCGTCCCGGGCCGCCTTGGGTGGTGTTTGCGCCTGCACCAGCCAGCAGGCCAGTGTCAGGAAGACGAAAGCTAAGCGTCTGTCGGGCAATAAGCAATCCACTCGGCGACGATCGCTCCCTAACGGGGTGCCCTCTGGGCCCGGCTCGGAAAGCACCTCGGAGCCGCGACCGTCGGGAAGCGGTTGGCTGCGTTATATCAGAAACTCAGGCGCGCTCCCACCTGCAACTGACGCGCGGTGGAGGCGGTGCCGGTGATCACGCTGTAGTTCCCATAGCTCTTGACGGAGCCGTCGGAGTTCAACGTGGGTGCGGCAAAGGTGGCGTTCGGATTGGAGAACGTCGGCGTATTGGTCAGGTTGAAGGCTTCGCCGCGGAGTTGGAACTTGATTCTCCCCTCTTTGAAGCTGAAGGTACGGAAAATGTTCTCGTCCATGTTGAACAAGCCCGGGCCGCGCAGGATGTCCCTGCCGGTGGTCCCGAGCGTTCCGACAGCGGGGTTGGTGAAGGCGGTCCCATCGAAATACGGGGTATTGGCGTCGTGGCCGCCCAGAATCTTGACTACCGGATTGATCTGGGTCGCCGTCTGCCCTTGGCCTCCGGCATTTACGGAGTTGTTGGAGCCAAGCGTGAATGGCAGGCCGCTAAACCGGCTGAGGCTGCCGCCGATCTGGAACCCGCCGACGATCTGGGCAATCACGCCGTGGTTGAGAAACTTGTGCCCCTTGCCGAACGGAAACTGGTAGACGTGATAAAGCTGGAAGATGTGTTTACGGTCGAAACCCGCCAACTGCTTGTCCAGGGCAAACGACACCGGGTAGGCGCGGAACAAGCTGCCGTCGCCGTTGTCGCCATTGTCATTATCGATGGCCCTGGACCACGTGTAGGCGACGCCGATGATCGACCCGCCAAAGCGCTTCTTCAGATCGGTGTGCAGGCCGTTGTAGGTCATGTTGCCGAATGGCTCGATGAAGTTAAAGTCGCTCGTGTTGTATGGATAGAGCTGGCGGCCGGCATTACCCGTATTGGGGGCCGACCCGTTGATGTTGACATTCATCATCTCGTGGACGGCGTGCGTGCCCGTGTACCCTACCTCCGCCGTAAGTGTCGGGGAGAACTCGCGCTGGAAGAAGGCGTTCCAGCTCTGAATGTATCCGCGGTTCATATACTGGGGGAACGAGGGGCTAAGGGCGGTGGCCGCCAGGTACGTCGTGGGGGACGCAGTGGTGGATGGCGTGATCTTGCCCGTCGAAATGTCCGGGGGCGTCGGCGTCGGGAGGCCGGTGCGCAGCGAGGGTTGGGCAACCCCGGGCATGGTGACGAACTGGAACGTAGCCGGTTGGTTGTAATCCTGGTTGACCACCGACGGGTAAGAGTTGCGCTGGTTGCGCATATTGTCCGGATCCACCGTAATTCCGTAACCCGCGCGAAACACCGTCTTGGCATTCAGACGGTAGGCCAGGCCCAGGCGCGGAGCGAAGTTCTTTTTGTTGGCGCTGGCACCCGTGTCCCACGGCACACCACCCTCACCGCCAATCAGGACAGTGTCGGTGGCGAGGTCGTACCGCACCGCGCCGTACCAGTTGTGCGCGAAGATCGGATAGTATTCCCAGCGCAGACCGTAGTTCAGGGTCAGGTTGCGGGTCACCTGCCACTGGTCGCGTGCGTACAGGCCCCAGGTCGAGAAACGCAGCGCGTTGGGGTTCTGGAACTGGGTGATCTTGCCCATACGGCTGGGGTAGCCCAACAGGAACTGCGCCCAGGAGTTGGCCGGCACGCCGTTGAAATTGACCGCGGCGCCGCCATTCAACGCCGTCAGGTCGCCGTAGAAGCCGAACGTGCCACGCGCCGTGCCGAAGGTCCCGCCCTGCGGCTGGAAGTGATTGAGCGCATATTTCTCGTATTCGAAGCCGAAGCGCAGGTTGTGCGCCCCGTGGATCTTACCCAGGTTGAACGCCGTGGTGTACTGGTTGTCGCGGAACTGGAACGGGCTGCCAGTATTGGTATTGCCGATGTTGGCGATGCCGGTGGTCTGGAACCCCGGAATGCCATAGTAGTTCGGACCGATGCCGTTGGTGCCCGGAATTTTCAACACTTGCAGGCCGTAAAGCCCGTCCTGGGGATCACCATCGGCGCCGATGTTCTGCCGCGTGTACCCGACGTTGCCGTCCAACAGCAGGCTAGGCGAAATGGTATACGTGAATCCCGCCGCGGTGGTCTGGACCCGGCCGCCCGCATGGACGGGGTTGCCTCCGCCAAACGCGTCGCCTGCCGCTGCGCCCAAAACGAACGGTGCGACGATATTCATCGGCGAAAGGCTGTAGCGCCCCCAGACCATCAAGTTGGCGGTGGGGTTGTAATTGACCTTGAAATCCCAGTTGTTCCGGTTATATTGCGTCCCGCCGTAAGCATCGTAATTGTTGGTGTATGCAGTCGGCCGGGTCAGGGCAGGCAACAGAGCCGTCAGCGTCGCGGAGGCCGGGTCGATCCGGTTGGTGGGAACGATGTTTCCGGCAAGCGGCGTGCGGCCCGTGCCGTTCGCGTTGCCGGTGAGCGGATCGTAGATGGTGACGCCGGTGGCGCTGAAGTCTCCCGTCCGCATGGCCGCCGTGGGGAGCGTCAAATTCGTGGTGGCGGCGTACTGGCGGCGCTTGGTGCCCTGGAGGTCGGCGAAGAAAAACAATTTGTTCTTGCCGTGGACGATCTTCGGTATCCAGATCGGTCCGCCCACCGCGAATCCGTACTGGTTGAAGATGTTCTTGTTCAGCGGGCTGGTGTGGCTGAAGTAGTTCACCGCCGTCATGTCGTTGTTCTGGTTGTACTCGAACACGGCTCCGTGCAACTGGTTCGTCCCCGACTTGATCTGGACATTCACCGCCGCGCCTCCCGCTGCGCCCTGCTCGGCGTCGAAAGAGTTGGTGGTGATGTTGACAGTCTCGATGGATTCGGTCGGCGGCACGTAGGCGATATTCACCGGCAGCCACGGGTAGGCCACGACGGCGCCGTCGATCTTCGTGCTGTTGCTGGTAGAGGAGACGCCGTTCATGAAGAGTGTCTGCGCGCGCTGCGGATTGCCTGCCTCCGAGTTAGCCTCGCGGCTGGCCGGTATGCCGGCGCCGGGGACCAGGTACAGCAGGCTCTGGAAATTCTTGCCTTCGCCGCCGGTATAGGGCAGTTCCACCACTTCCTGAGACGAGATGTCCGCGCGGACATCCGCTTTGTCGGTCTGCAGGATGTTGGCCGAAGCAAGCACCTCGATGGTCTCGCTGGTGGTGGCGATTTGCAGGGCCATATCGACGCGCCGGACTTCGTTGGCGTTGATCCTGACCTTGTCCGCGACCACCGTCTTGAACGACGCGGCCGTGAACGTGATCTTGTAAACCCCTGCCGGAAGGTTGCTGAAAAGGTAGGCGCCGCGTTCATCGGTGTTGGCCTGCCGGGCGACGCCGGTGTCCACATTCAGCGCCTCCACTTTGGTTCCCACAACGGCGGCAGAACTGGGATCGGTCACGTTTCCGGTGAGCGACCCATAAAGAACCTGGGCGTTGGCAACGCCGCACGCGTATACCAGTACCAGCAGCGCCACGGCGTAGCGGATGGCAAACAAAACTCCGTTTTTCATTTTGCTAACCTCTTTCGGTCGCGAGAATGCACTTCGTTTGGGCTTCAAACTATATATACACCTTCGCCCAAAAAAGTCAAGCTTATCCGATTCTGGCGATTTCCGGGCGAAGGCCGGCTCGTCGTCTAGCGCCGCGCGCTCGGATCACCTGTGGGTCGTGGTGCATGGTCCTCCTTGCCGGGAGGGCCGAGCAATTCGCTGAAAATGGGCTTCAACGCATCCGCCCAGACCTGGTAGCCCTGGATCGTGGGATGGAGCTTGTCGCCGGCGTTTATCATGCCGTCGAACAGCTTGCCGTCCTGATCGGCCAGCCTGTAATTGACGTTAAGATAGCGGACCTGTTTGCCATCGGCGAGTTTGGAGAGATTTTCGTTAATCTTATCGATCACGGGCATCATCGCCATATTGTCGTTGCGAGGGAAAATGCCGGTCAGGACGATGGTGGCGTCGGGGGCCTTCGTCTCCATGATTCTCAATATGGCCTGCATGCCCCTGGTGATATCCGCTGCTTTGGCCTCATCGCCGCCCGGGGAGACGGTATTGCCAACGTTATTGGTTCCGGCGAGCAGAACAATGATCTTCGGGTTGACTCCATCCAGTTCCCCATGGTTGAGGCGCCAGAGGATGTTTTGAATGGTATCGGCGCCCCAACCGAAATCGGCTGCATTCCAGCCGAAATAGTTCTGGTTCCAATTGGCCAGTAAATCCGGGTAATCGGTAGCCCCCCAGCGGCGGGTGATGGAGTCGCCTTCAAAATAGATGTCGATGCGGCCCTTCTTGGCTTTTTCCAACAATTGGGCATGGGCGGTCAGAGAGTTCTGGTCGGTTCGGG
>Ga0116116_1000753_pt1 | contig 30773 bp, 34 predicted proteins | sample June2015DPH_10_1_FD_89722 | JGI IMG/M metagenome (GOLD analysis project Ga0116116, IMG submission 89722) | Peatland microbial communities from SPRUCE experiment site at the Marcell Experimental Forest, Minnesota, USA - June2015DPH_10_150 | ecosystem: Environmental > Terrestrial > Soil > Wetlands... | reverse complement strand
CGATTTTGGACGCAGTTGGACGCGCTACTTGAGTCAGGTTGCGCATTTGGACGCGACATGGGATGCCCTGTCAGCGCTTCAACTTCAGGAGTCAGTCCTGGCCTCCGGCCCTACAAATCTGAAATTGGCTGCGGGGGCTCGCTACGCACCGAGCTTGCCTGCTTTGGTGCTCCCGTTTTCCATTGAGTTGAGTCATGCAGCGTGAGGTTGGTCACTCGAGGAGTTCTAGCGAGTAAGGCCAACGGATTCTACGGGACTTATGGTAGGGGCGGTGGGGATCGAATTTGCGGTAAATCCCATAAGTCCTGCTGATTCTGTTGCCCTTGCTCCCCTTCTACCCCTCAAAATGCAGCCAAGAGGTCGGGTTTTGTGGCCTAGATGTGGCCACTTTCAAAGAGGAAGGGAGAGACGATACATGGGTCTTAAGACCTGTTTTGAAATCGCTGCGGGAGGTCAGATTTGAACTTTGTGGAGATTTGGCTTACTTGAGAGGCGTCTCTCAGGCGAGGGTACGTTGGAATATAGGATTAGCGACGGAGGAGTGGCTCGGCTTCGCTGGTTGCGTTCGCAGCATGGTTGATGAGTGGATGTGGGCATCGGCCGACACCATCACGCGCGCGTCATCGCGCCAGTGAATGACAGTGCCAGCAATGTTTTGCCAAAATGGCGTTAGCAGGCACGGTAGGGGAGGGGCCACGTCCTGCATCGAAAAGAGGCTTACAAAGCACGGTAATTGTTGGATTTCATGAATGCGATGGTTTTTTGGTCTCCAAGTAGCTGCCCAAAATAGCTATGATCGACCCGATAATGAACACGCCTAATTGGACCCAACGAAGTGCGCTCGCCTTTTTCTCTCGTTTTCGAAGTTCCTTGCCAGCATAATTGAACAACTCGTCGTAGGCACGAAATAACTCATTCGCTAACGGCGCAAAACGTGGTATCAGCTTGAGTTCCAGATCATTCCGAAGAGCAAGAATGTAGGTTGAAAGCTCCGTGGCCTGCTGCTCGGTGATTGTGTTGGGGTTAATCACCTCGCCAACTAGTAGTCGCTGCTCTCGCACGTACTTCTCATAGCGTTGGTCCACCTCGGCTTTGAAATCACTCACCGCTTCACTCGCCTTCGTAACCCGGTCCCGTAGCGAAGCAGGGGGGGCGATTACCTCTAGGAAATTGGTTGTGCGCGACGCATACCCAACCACAGAAGAAGCGAAGTTCCGTGTTACGCCGGTCTGTTCGAGAGTCTCAACATCCTCGCTGAGCCTCTCCAAGTACGTCGGCTTATTGTTGCGAATACTCCTGTAGCTGTAGTCACGGGCGGAAGCTGCAACCTGATAGACCTCAATAAGCCGGCTTTCTGTTCGAAATGACCGTTCCGTCGCATCCCTATCCTGTTCTGCTTTTGTGATTGCATCCCGCAGTTGGTTGGCGTGCTCCAACGCAGTCTTTTCAATCAGCCAAGCCCCCAAGAGGATGACCGCGGCAATGACGCCAAGCAACTTAGCGTAGGGCTGGAGTGAGGACACGGTCAAAGCCATACAAAGCATGCGCACAGACTCTTTACTACATCTGACGGCGACAATCAAAGACCATTTGTCGAGGATCCCAAAATGCCACGGTGCGGCCCAGTACGGCAGTTGGTAGTGTCCTAATTTGATAAATCAGCCGGAAAGGAAGGCTATTTTTTGATCCCTAGCATTTGGCGGAAGGAGCTTGTACCGGCGGAAACTTTGCCCTTTCCCCCTCTGATAACGCCTTGAATGCACCAACCTGGGGGCTTCGTGTCCTTCTTATTCAAAAGTTCTGGATTGACGGTCAGACCCAGGTCGATGAGGTACTTTTCGACTGCTCTTATCTTAGAATTGTTCGGCTTGCCCTTCGCTTGACGTGCTAGGACAAAGAAAAGTACGGGACGGCCTTTCTTATAGCCCGCCATGAATTCGTAGTAGCGCGTCAATTGATGCGATCCAAAGACCTCTTGTCTAAAATTTCTCTTCGTCTTGCCCACATAGCCTGGGGTCCACCCTCCGCCCGTCTGCATGGCAAAAACATAGCAACCGCGGTACTTCTGGAATTTTTCTGCGTGTGAACCCCAAAAACTAGCTATGTCGGCGTCGCGAATTGTTCGGCCTCCGACATTCCTGGAAAAGTGAACCTTCAGCGGGCCGGCCACTTTGAAGGACAGCAATTTACACCTCGTGGTCGAAGTCTACACGTCAATTTCAAGGAAGTGAAGCGTGAAGAAGAAAGTGCGCGCCCAGCAGTCAGCCACCCAATACATGTCTTATCCTAGGTGACTTCATCATCCACGTCCGGGTAGAAAGATGTCTCTGAGAAGGAGCCAATGGACTTCAGCCTAAAACCAAATTAGGACATTACCCGGCAGTTTGGTAGTGCTTCAGTTTGATTTTTTTCTTTTCAGGATTGGGCCGCCCGGTTGAAGGCTTCCCAAAATTCGGCTATTGACCGGTTGACGTTGCAATTGAAGGAATTCGATGTCCACACGACCATGCCAGAATTGCTCACGACACTAAGCGATTTTAGGGAGCAAATAAGGACGATTTGCTAGGTCACTTTTTCCTTTGTGATTTTCTCGAACGTGAGCTTGGACGCGGGAGGGCTTGCGTGTTGGGCCGAACTTCACAGCCTCACAAGTCACAGCAACTTCCCTTGCTCTGCGAGTTTTCCCTTTACCTGCGCTCGCTTGAATCCACTTTCAATTCCCAACTGAGGATATTGGGGCATCTTGCCATCGAAGAGGTCCTTGACTGTAAGAATCTGCATTCTAGGAAACGGACGGTCGGGTAGAAATCGTGATTCGTAGAAACCGGCTGAATGAGCTTCTTTCTCCATCGGACGGGTTGGCTTTTCAAGGGTGATGAAAACCGCAATTTCGGCTTGTTCGCGCGTCATCGCGCCTTTGAGGTCTCTGATATCCCTTGATGAAACGTGTCCGCTCTTCACCTGAACAATTAGTTTCTTGAACTTGCCGGACTTATCGTCCGCGAAGAACTGGTATCCATCTATGCCTTCGTCAGCCCCCTTCTTCTCGCTTAACGGGAGAACTCCTATCATACCGACGGCCCAATTCTGGAATTTGTACCGCCCTTCAAGCGCTAGTGCCCTTGCACTTTCTAGGTCGGTAGGAACACCAAACACTTCGTAAGGCGACAGTTGACTACCCATTGTGTTGTGAAGACGATATTTCATGAGTGCGATAGCCAGGTGGGTGATGTCAATTCCTATCCATCGTCGCTTCATTCTCTCCGCGACAGTAATAGTCGTGCCACAACCGCAGAAAGGGTCGAGAACCACTTGGCCCTGGTCGCTGCTAGCACGAATGATTCGCTCAAGTAATCCCTCTGGCTTTTGCGTGGGATACCCGAGCCTCTCTTGGTCCTTTGGCGGTAGCCAGCGCACGTCTTCGTCAATCCCATCATTAGTGCCAAACAGAGTTCCCCCTGTGTAAGGTTGAAAGGCCCAAATGTCCGGGCACAATTGGCCGTCGGTAGGCTTCAGTCGGCGTTCGTAGATTGGCCATGCTTGGTCGGGATCAATATTGATGTAACCAAGTTCGAGCAGCCGGTCCAGTTTCTCATGTTGTGAGAGGTCGGACAGGTCGTCCTCAATGTCCTCAAGAACGGCTCCGGGTATCGCCCAATGCCTGCCCTTTGCGCTAGGGTCAATTCCCTGCCACGGCTTACCGGATTCACCATGGCGCAGTCCTGACCCTGTGAGCACATTTCCGTAGTAATTAGTGCGATATCCGTTCGCATCTTGCACGAAGTGTTCCTCGACGTGGCCCTTCATATACGGACGCTTAGGATCATTCCAAACGTATTCATCTCCCTTGGTGTAAAAGAAAATTGTGTCGTGGATTGGACCGTAGCGTTTCAGCTTGTTGTGAGACCCCGTTCGTCTCCATGTAATCTCATTCCGAAAATGCGTAGGACCGAACACAGCGTCGATTACGAGTTTCAGGTAGTGGCTAGCCGTAGGATCACAATGGAGGTACATAGACCCAGTGGATTTAAGCACCCTGTGAAGAGCAAGAATCCGTGGAGCCATCATCGTGATATAGGCCATCATGTCCGTCTGGCCTAAGAAACTCCGAAATGCCTGCATAAGGTCAGAAATTTTCTTCGGTCCCTTAGTCACGATTTCGTGGAATTCAAGCTCTGCTTCCGAGCCCCAATGCCACGTATCCTCGAACGCTGTAATTTGTGCAGCGGATTGCTTGCCGCTGCGCTCTTTGAACAGAATGTTGTAACTAGCCTTGCTGTTGAAAGGTGGGTCCAAATAAATTAGGTCAACAGTTTCGGGGGCAAGTTCGTCGTGCAGGAGGCCGAGATTGTTCCCGATAAACAGTTTATTCTTCCACTCGTCAGCCAAGCTGCACCTCGCGTGCAAGCAAAGTAGCACAATAGGGCACGGCGGAGCAGGGCCAAATGAAAAAGGCTCCTGACGAATCAGGAGCCTTTTCAATGTCGTGCTGTGCTCTACTGCACTGTAGATTGTTTTGATGCTTACTTACTTTTCTTCTGCGGCAGCCATTTGTCATTCTTGAAAATCTGGCTGACCTTCCCTGCCTTGTCCACGAGGTATAGTCCTCCACAGCTAACCACATAGATTCGCTTTCCGGTCTTCTTTGCCGCCTCGATATCATCTTTGCTCGTCTCGCAAGCGGAAAAGCAACGAACTAGCGGGAGAAAGGAATTGGTCGAAGTCTGTTCGATTCAGATGGAACTATGACACCAGTAACCTCCTTAAAAGTCTCGGCCGTGAAGTGAAGCTCCTTCCGCAATGCTTCCAATGTCATCTTCACTTTAGTTCCGAGTGAGTCTAGAGCAGTGACCAACAGTTCTGGTGCCTGAAAGGACGGCTCTTCTGGTTCACCGAGAGTCGGCCATTTCTTCCAAGCCATGTACTTGTATGCCTTGCGGTACTCAACTGCCCCTAGCAACCGCAGTTCATATGCTCTTCTCACAATCGCGGCTGCGCTAGTCCGCCAGCGCCGTTTCAACGCGAAGATATGCGGCCATGAGAAAGATGGCGAAGCATGGAACTCGCGGGCAAAAACATTGCGCGGCATCAAGAAGGCGCTTGCGAACCGATCGGCTGCGGCCTCGGTTTCTAAGCTGCCGGTGTGGATGCCCTTATGCATCACAAGGTGTCCACATTCGTGTGCAATATCAAAATTCCAGCGTGACGTGCTCTTTATGGATTGATTCAAGACGATGATCGCTGTCGGGCCGCAGCGAGAGAACGCATCCACTTTCCGTACTTCTTCTGACAGATGAGGGACAACGATGACGCCTGCGCGCTCCAAGACGCGCCCTACCTGCATGATTGGACTGTCGAGACTGAGCTTCCAATAAGAGCGGCTCTTTTCGGCGGCCGCCTCGATCTCTTCGGCACTAGAAAGCGAAGCTGGCACCTCCGGAATGTCTTGAGCCGGGAAGCGAAATGATGACCTCAGGTGTTCAATGACTAGCCCCACCAATGTTGCATGCGCTCGAATTTTGTTCTTGATCCGTTCCGGAGTAGAGCGTCTATGTCTGAAACTGCACTGCTCCTCACGAAACACGTCCTTGATTTCAAAATAGAAAAACTCAGGCTCAAATCCCAGAACTGCCCCGAAGGCTTCTACTAAATCACGAGACGGGTTTTTCTTTCCAGCTTCACATAAGGACACCAATGCAGGAGATGCTGCTACCTCATCACTCAGCTCTTTTTGACTTAGACCCTTAAATTCTCGCGCAACCTGCAACCTCTCACCCCAGAAGACATCACGCGGGCGTGCTTCCCACAGTAATCGGGCATTAGCCAAAGAGCCGGTCATGGCCGCTACTTTTTCTGCTCCCGTTTTTGCTGCTGACGTTCCTGCTGTTCTTCGGTGCCAATCGGTTCAACAGCCGGTGCCTCTACTTCGATTGGCTTGCTTTCGATGGGCACGATCTTGCTGGGCGTAACAGCAAACGGAATCAGATAAACCCCCGTTGCTCCTCCCGCTTCGTCCAACTCTACGAGCTTGACTGTTGACACGCGGCCTTCTCGATCAGTTTCCACCGAAATTCTTAGAATCTTGTCGAGAGGTCTGAGGTCCTTGAATAGCTGCCGCTGTAGGAGTTCTCCATATGTGGTAACGAGATAGTTTGCAGGCGGGTCTTCTGGGGGACCCTTGTAGAATCGGATCGGAATTCCTTCAATTGCGAAAGTGAAAATAGGTTTTGGTTCCTCTTCAATGATGCTCAACCATGCCTGACGCTGTGCCAGCTGCTTGACCCTGTAACACGAGCGCGCATACACCCGACATCCGTGCGACCAAGGATTGTCGCCGCCAAGCGGGTCGTACAGAGTTAGGGTAGTGTCCCGCACTTCTCGCAAGGTGCTGGCAATTAGTGATAGCCTCTCATCTGTGAGGGGCGGGTACTTTTCGGTTGGGTTCAAGTCGTTAGCCATGCGTGGGAGCATACACCAAACTAGACAATGGTGCAAGAAACTTTACGACACGTATATTCTTTACGTCAGGGGGATTGTTTACCGTCGGCTAAATTCTTTACGCGCCCGTAAAGAATCGAGCGCCTGTGTCTAGAGACCTCCTGTTTGCCCTGTCACGGCTGTCCTTTGTCGGGCCTAAAGGACTTCTGTGTCAGATGCATAATCGCGCTCTAACTAATTGTAAAATCGTGTGGATACGATTGTTCTTGACACTCTTGGGGCCGTCTGGTACTAGTATTGAGGGAGTCAAGATGTTGGGGCCTAGTTGGAGGGACCCAAGATGTTGGGCCTCAGTTGCTCGTGAGTTTTAGAAGGATCACCTGCCAATCTTTGGATTGAGTGGGGGTAACCCCCAGCAGGGATAGTTGGCCGCGTTGCGGTCAGCAGGGCCTTCGAAATTCACACAAGTGATTCCGTGTGCGGTCACTTCGCGCGGATTCCTGTGTGGGTTTCGAAGGCCCTTTTTTTGGAGTGGTTCGGTGGATGCGGAGGTGAAGGATGCAAGTCGAAGCTGAAGTTAAGCGTGTCCCGTTGAGCAAGGCCCGCTTGCTTGAGTATCTGGAAGGCCAGCAAGCACCGACCACGGCAAAAGCGGTGAGCATTGATTTGGACTGCCACGCCGGGACCGCCCACGAGATGCTGGAGCGATGCGCAGCTCAAGGGCTGATCGCGTGTGATCGGACTAAACGCCCGAGAGAATTCCAGATTAATGAGCCTGGCCGTGAACGTTTGAAGTCTTTCCATTCCAGCCTAGACAATCCGCAGTCTCAATCCGCCGATCCTCCTGAAGAACCGGGACCCGAGCCGGATGATGGACCGGAGCAAGCGGGGCCGGTGAGTGTCAGCGATCTGCGCGAAGAAATCGTGCGGCAATTCGAGGGGCTGCGCGAGGACCTGCGCGATTTCTTCGAGGCGCTCGGCCTGCGCCGTCTACCCGGCGAAGAATTGCCTGCCCTAGTAACTCGCGTAGAGCAAATCAAAAACAAGTTGCAATCGCTCGCGGGAGAAGCTGAACAGAAACTCACTGCTGAAGCTGTTGTCCATCTGTATCAACTGCGGTACGAATTGCGGTCCCTAGGGTGGTCGGACGACAAGGAGTCGGTGAGGAAACGCATCGCGGAATTGGAAGGTCAACTAGGCGCTGAAATCGCGTCGAAGATCAATGACCTGATCGAGCAAGAGAAAGAGATCGGTGACGCGAAGAGGCTGCGCTCGATCCTTGAACTTCGCCAAAGCCTGAATCTTCCGGGAGAGGTTTTTGGCCGGGCTGAACGGAAAAATCATATGGAAACTGTGGAAGGAAAAATCGCCGACGCAGCAAAGCCCAAGCCTCGACAGTCCTGGGATGACTTCTACGGGCGAAAGTAGCCCACGGGGTGAATGATGAGCGGGCAAGAGGGGGTAATTTGTCCGGCGTGTCACAGCAGGGTTTCGGCGGATGGGAATACTGTTCTCGAAAAATCTGGCCGCCTGCGCGAGCTGGAAGGAGTCCCGGGCAGGGTTTCGAAGTTGAGGGCGGAAGTGGAGGCCCTCGAAAGAAAAGTTGCTGGCCTTGTAAAAGCTGAAGGCGGTGCGATGGGGTAGAAAAGATTTTGCCAGAGAGCCGGTAGCGAATCGAACTCTCTGGCAAAAGGAAAATCGAGATGATGGACGCATCATATCCCAAATCCGCACGAACGCAACTCCCGCAATTCTTGGGAGTGGCTGCACGCCTTACTGCTGAATTTCGTGCTGCGCGCCATGTAGCGCGCTTTCCCCAAATCGAAGCGACTTCTGCTCCACGCCAGAGCGATCTGCGCTCTGGCGGGCAGGATTCCGCGTATAGAAAGGCATTTGTGGGATGGCCAAGGATGCTGCGGCGGGTGAGCCAGCCCCCCGCCCAGCCCGGGGCTGGCGAGCGCGCCGAGGCTTCTCTGGCCCAGCGGCCGCGTCTTGCGCGCCGAGTCCGCGCCAGGTTGTGGCGCGGTCGAGGCGTGCTCGCGGACGCGGCCACTCGGCGCGATCTTGCCGTCCGCGAGCGAAGCGAGCCCTTTATTTATCAACGAGGGGTTAACTGTCCATGAGTGAATGTCAGCAACGCTATCGGGCGACGGACAGTGACTTGCCCGATTTCTTTTCCACAAAGCCGGATGAGGCTGAGATTCTGGTTTCTCTGGGCGGCGATACAGAGGCGCGGACGCCCGGTGCGTCCGTGTCTTCCGTAAGCATTCCTCGTGCTGTGATTCCGCCCGCTTCTTTGCGCGGTATTCCCTCGGATCGTGTTTGTGTCTCGTGCCGTGGGGCGGTCTGGTGGATGGGTGACCATCTTGAGTGCGCCGTGTGCGGCGGTACTGATTACCGGATGCGCGATGCGGTGACGGTTTCGCGCGTCGAATCCGCGCCGCGTGAGAAAAATCCCGCTTGGGAAAAGTTTGGTCTTCGCGGGCAGGTGGCGAATCTCCTTTGGGATCGCGGCTTAAAGACGAAGGCTGTGCGCTTTGCAAACTGCAATCGTTTGGCGCGTCCAGGTGAATGCAAACGGTATCCTCTCGAACACAAGTATTACGTTCCTAACGGTTGCGAAGTGATCTTCTGCCGCGAGTGCGCGGCGGCGGAACGTCAGGCTCTTTTTGTTGCCTACTCTCAGGTGATTCGGAATGCGGTGCTGGAATTTGCGGGGGAACGGGAGGCGTATGACGCGCTCCGCGCTATCTCGTGTGACAAGAAAGTAGAGCCGAAAGTTCGCGCGAAAGCCGATGCTGCGCGTCGTGATCTTTGGTGTCGCGTGGCAAGGCATCTGCGCAAAGAAAACTGGGTGCTGGCGCGAGTCAATTTTACGCTTTGCTCTGACGGCAGCGAGATCACGCCGGATCGCGTAAAGAAAATGAATACAGCGATTCGATTCACGATGCGGAAGTCTGTCGGCAAGGTGCGGGGATACGGAATGCTTTTCATGGATGAGCCTGGGTTCGAGACGCGGGGTCACGTCCGTGAGCGCAAGGCGGGCGGGTTGAACCTGCACGCACATGGTTTGTACTTTGGGCCGTATCTCGATTGGGAGCGGACACGGGATTTGTGGATGCGTGAAACGAAAAAGCGATTCGACGTGCCGAGCCGGGGCTTCTGGATTAGCAAGACGCGCGGTTTTGAGTCTGATCCAGAACGGGCGATTCGTCATGCGTTGAATCACATGCTGAAGTACGTTTCAAAACCCCCGGCAGTGACGGCTGAGAGGCTCGCTTCTTTGATTGCCGCGTTCGACACAGCGAAGCGTGTTCATTCGCTCGGTCTCTTCTACGGCAAAAAGCCGGAGCGCGAAAAGGGTGACTGTCCTTGCCCAAAGTGCCGTGCGATGGGGATTGAATCGAGCGTTTCATTTGAGCGTGATGATCTCCCGAATGGCGGCTGTATCCCGCGTCTTGTCCCTATCGAGGATTTGCGTGGGCAGGGCTACGAGCCTTTGCGTAGCGACGGGCGCATTACAAATTTTGGCGACGTTCCACGCGAGCATTCTGGGAGTGGCCCGCCGTGACGCAGATGCCGGAACAATTCGTGGGTGGCACGCTGCCCGATGCCGGGAGCAACGGCGGGGTGTCTGCCGTGTGCGTTAAGATTCGATTCTCGCCCGAGAAATCCGGGTCTTTTCGGTCTCGTTGCGTGTCCGTACTTCTCTCTGACTTATTTGGAGTGCTCTACGGCCTCGATTTCGCCGCTACTAGTACAACTAACCGTGGAGGACAACGATGATTCGGCACCGTCACTTCAATCGGATTCACGGCAAGGGATGCTCTGATTGCAAGGCGGAGATTGCTCGGCTCGATTCTATAAGGCAGAAGGACGACAGCGAGGATCGGTCCTTCCGTTATGAATGCCCCTCTTGTCACACGGTGTGGGTGCGGTGTGTTGAAAAGCGGATGCTGGACCTGGACTTTTCGCTTGCCGGAGTGAAGGTTCGCAAAGTGAGGCGCTTGCAGCTGAAGTTCTGTGAAGCGCAAGCGGATACGAAATGTACGCGGTGCGGGAAATCCATTTGTCTTAATGGCGCGTTTGGAACCTGGGGAGAATCGGAGGCGGAAGGTTTGCTCATAAATGGAGCGGCCTACTGCTGGGATTGCATGGAAAAAACGGCTGGGATTATCGAAAAAGCTGCGCGTTCTTTTTAAGGGTTAATTTGCTGAAAGAAACCGTCATGGTCGGGTTAGAAAACGGCGGACTCTATCGGGTCTTCGAAGGCGTCTTTGAAAACGACGTGGGGCGTTTTTGCTTCACCGTTTTCCGGCCAATCCAGGAGGGTAATGGGACCAAAGGTTCATTGTTCTCGAATGCAGAACAAGATAGGCTCCTTCCGGCAGGGCAACGAGTCAGCGGGCCAGAGGTGAAAATGGCTCGCCGACGCTACCAGGAAGGAAGTATTCGCCGTAGAGGAAATCAGTGGACTCTCCGCTGGCGGGAAGATGTTGTGCTCGCTAACGGAACTACGAAGAGAGAGCAGCGAACAACGTTGCTCGGCACGGTCGGGCAGTTCCCTACAAAGCGATTGGCGGAGCGGGAAGCTACATCGTTCCTTGCCCGCGTCAACCGTCTCGACTATCGACCAGTGAAGCGGGCAACGTTCGCGGAGTTCGCCGAGAGTTGGAAGAATCAGGTGATTGATCTGCTCAAACCTTCGACAGCCAAAGTCATGGCGTCGCATTTGCGTTTTCATCTTGTCCCGGCCTTTGGTCCTATGCGTCTGGACGAGATAGGACAGGAGCAGGTGCAGGCGTTCGTTGGCAAGCTGGCGAAAGGGCGGAGTCGGCACACGATTCTAAACGTTCTCGGTGCTCTCGCTTCGGTTCTCAAGATGGCGCGAAAGTGGGGCTACGCTGTGGCAGGATTCCAGCAAAGTGATCTTGTCATTCCGTGCTCGAAGCCGGGTAAGCCGGGCCGTTTTTTCACGGCAGAGCAGGTGCGTGCAATTCTCGCGCTTGCTTCGGAGCCGTGGTACACGGTTTTCGCGCTCGCGGCCATGACGGGGCTTAGACCTGGTGAAGTTCTCGGACTCTCGATTGATGACCTGGACTTCGACCAGCGGTTGATTTTTGTGCGGCGCTCGGCTTGGTGCAGTCATCTCATCTCGCCGAAGAGTAATCGCAGTGTGGCGACGGTGCCGATGCCTGGGCCGCTGGCCGAAGTGCTGACAAATTATCTTGCGTCATGGCGTCCCAACGAAAAGCGATTGCTGTTCTCGAATCGCCGGGGCAATCCTTACAGTGAGAACAAGGTCGTACAGCATCGGCTCTGGCCGATTCTGGACGCGCTTTCGATTCCGCGCTGTGGGATGCACGCATTCCGGCATGGGCACGGAAGTCTGATGCATTCGAGCGGTGCTTCATTGAAAGTTGCTCAGGTTCAGTTGCGGCACGCGGACGCGAGCACCACATCGCGGTATTACCTTCACGTGATCGGCTCAGAGCAACGCGACGCAGCGGAGAAAGTTGCTCGGATTTTGTGCCCAGATGTGGCCAAGTCCGAAAGGAAGTCGGTGCATGTCAACTAGTTGCATGGTAGGGGCGGTGGGGATCGAACCCACGACCTTCGGCTTAAAAGGCCGCTGCTCTACCACTGAGCTACGCCCCTCGAGGAAGAACGAACGATTGTAGCGTGCGCGTCAGAGGCCTGCAACCGCACGCGGGGCGGGCCATGGCGGCAGCGGCTATTCCCGCAGGTGGCGCGGCCTCACGAAAGGGCTTCGCGACGGGCCATGGCGGCAGCAACGAATCCCGCAAGTGGCGCAGCAGGCGCGCAGGAAAGATCACGTCACGCGGGAGCTGCATCGCGCGCAGAGCTAGTCGCAGCAACGGCTGCAAACATTGCGCCGCAAAGACCGGCCCGCCACGACGGCTGCCGCGCCGCGAAAGCGCGACACGAGCCAGATGGCCGGGCGCTCAGGAAAGGGCTTCGCCGCGGGCAGGGCCTCGTTTGCGTTTCCACTCGTAGTCTTTGCGCAGGCGCGACTGATGCTTCTTCACCTGGGACACGATCTCGACGAAGGCCTGCTTGCAGATGGCGCGAAATTCCCTGCCGGAGGCGGTCGAGTGCAGAGTCCCCGTAGGCAACGACAGAGTCAACGACAGTGAGAATGCTCCCTTGTGCGCGTTATTCCCCTGAGCGCCGTGCAACTGCACGAGGTCCGGCGAATAACTTTTCAGAAGCCGGGTCAGCTTGATGACGTGCCGCTCGGTTTCCTTCTCGATAGGCGCACGCGCTTCCTGATACTTGTAGGTGAAGGAAACTTTCATGTGGGCACCCGTTGTCCGAGGTTAGGGAAAGCTTGAAGGTCATCGAAACTCCCCCCGGAGTTTGCGACGGCCCCAGGATAACAAGCGGTCAAGCGCAATGCAATCGGCGTGCGTTGACAGTTACGTCCAGGCCGAATAGGCTGCGGTGGAGGCGCGATTGCCGATCGATGGCGGCTTCGAGGACCAAATCCGCAAGGGGTCCGGCGAAGGGGGGTTCCCCCAGCCAGCGCCGCAGCGCGCCGCAGGTGCTCCCGGCGCCGCTTGGTGACCATCTGCGGATCGGGCCGGCGGGGTGGTCCTACCCGGACTGGTCGGGGATCGTCTATCCGGCGCACCGCCCGCCCGGATTCCATGAGGCGAGCTTCCTGGCCGACTTCTTCGATGTGATTGAGATCAACACGTCGTTCTACCAGCCGCTCCGACCGCAGAATTGCGAGCAGTGGCTGGAAAGAGTCTCCACCAATCCGCGGTTTCGCTTCACCGCCAAGCTCTGGCAGAAGTTCACGCACGAACCGCCCGGCGGGCCGGAAGACGAGAAGGCCGTGCGCGCAGGTTTCGACGTGCTGCGAGCCGGGCAACGACTCGGCGCGGTGCTGATCCAGTTCCCTTTCTCCTTTCACCGCACGCCGGAGAACGAGCGCTATCTCGCCGGTTTGCTCGAGCGCTTTGGCGATTATCCGCTGGTGGTCGAGGTGCGGCACGCCACCTGGAACGTGGCGGACTTCTTCGCGTTTCTGCACGAGCGCGGCGTCGGATTCTGCAACATCGATCAGCCGGTAATCGGCAAGTCCATCCAACCCACGGGACGCGTGACCGCGGCGATCGGCTACGTGCGGCTCCACGGACGCCGCTACGATACGTGGTTCAGCGACGATCCCGAGCAGACCGCGAGCGACCGCTATAACTACCTCTACGCGCCCGAGGAACTCGAGCCGTGGGCCGGGCGAATCCGTTCGCTGGCTGCGCCCCATACCACACCGCACGGAACCGAGCAGGCGCGGGATGTGTACGTCATCACCAACAATCACTTCCAGGGGAAAGGCGTGGTCAACGCGCTGCAACTCATCAGCCTGCTCAAAGGGCAAAAGGTGAAGGTGCCGGAGACGTTGCGGCATCACTACTCCCAACTCGAGAGGATTGCCAGCGAGCCTGCGGTCGAGCCGACTCTGTTCCCCATGCCGCCGACATGAACGTTGGAACGTTTGAACGTTCGCACGTTGGAACGTTGAGATCTCGGGACGAGGAAGCAGAGAATCCCGCTCGGGTGCGAGCAAGACCCCCAGAAAACACAATTGGCTTTTGAAACGAGGTAGCAGAGCCACGCTCCTGTGGAAGAGTACCCCTCGGCTCGCCCCGCTCGCTCGGGATGTCGATCCTTCCCCGGATCGCCACCCCCTACCCCCCCGTCCTTTTTTGTATCTGCGGATTCTAAAGGGTTTTAAGTCCAATGTTTCAGATCTGCGCATTCCAAAGGGGTTACAAACGCGTTTTGTGGATCTGCGCATTCTAAAAGGGTTAGCTGCAAGAGACCCTCCTACGCCAAGGCTGCGGAGGGCAGGCCCGCCTATCTCCGCAGAAAGGCGCAAGAGAACAGACTTGGTTTTGGAGACGAGGTAGCAGCCACTGCGCATTCTAAAGGGGATACAAACAGACGTTGAACGTTTGAACGCTAAAACGTTGGGACGTTTAGAAGGGGCGGCAGACAGTAAAGGGCGACTTGTCACAACCCATGGTATCACACAAGTAACTAGAAGTCAAGAGAAGATTACTGACAAAGTATTCGAACAAATGTGGGAAAAACGTTCGAATCGGAGGGGGCAACGCATTCGAACGGACAGTGCGCAAAGCCAAGAAAACCAGGTGGTTCTCACGTAGCGGAAGGACAAGACCCACCTCGCGCGAACGGAAATCGCCACGGCGAACGCCATGCAACTTCCCCACCTTTCGCTGCGCGAAAGATGGGGCACCCGCAGCACAAACCCTTCAGCCGGTTAAGGCTGTGCCACCCGCCCAGCAACTTCCCCACCTTTCGCTGCGCGAAAGGCGGGGCACCCAGCGAGAGATGAAAGGGCAAGCATCGAAGAAGAAGGCAAAACCCGCACCCTTAAGACCGAAGGGTGCGGCACCCCAGTCGTCTCAACGATCTCACGGATCGGCCACCCGCCGAGGATGGGCGGCCGCAGACCAAAGTTCGCACCTTTGACAACCACAAGGGATGCGGCCCCCGGAGTCGTTCCGCCGATTAAGCAGTCGGCCGCCCGCCCGTTTCTTAGTATTTATGTTTCACACGGATCATTTGCCAGTAGAAATGCATACAAGGCTCAACTCTTCGGGGGCGACACTTCCACCGAGAGAGAGGCGGCTGTGGGCAGCCCTGCGACCGCGCCGGAAGGGGTCGTCGTGGTGTTTGGCCCGTCCTTCTTCACCTCCACCCACTGAGCCTCGACGAGTGTCACCTGGACCTCGAAGGCTTTTGCCTGCGGCGGGCTGTAGAAATTGTGGAGCGCCAACTCGCCAACCGTACCGGGGTCGATATTGAGCGCGTAGGTGTCCAGCTTGTACACGGGCACATCCTGGCCGTCGATCTTCACGTTGAACCTGAAAAAGGAGACGCTTCGGCTACCATTGTTCTTCAAGCGTACCTTGAGCTCGCAGAGGGCTGATGGACCAGGACTCGCGGGCTTTATTACGATCGCCTCGACGCGAACGTCGGCGGCATCTGCGCGGGAGACAAACGCGCCGGCCAGGAGAGTCGCCAGGCACAAGGCGATTGAGATTCTCGGGATGATGGCAAGGGATCGCATGCTGGTCCTCCGTGAGTGAGAGTCGGTTCGATCTCCCACGATAGCAGGTTGGCTGCGCGTTGCTACTGGTTTCTCTTGGCGGAAGGACATCTGACGAGGCGGTTGTTTGGAAGCATTCTGCGAAGGATTGCTTCCGTGTCGGCCAGCAGCCGAACTTCCCCGCCCTTCGCTGAGCGAAAGATGGGGCACCTACTGGATTGATCTTGTCAGGATGTCGACTTGTTCGGCGTTATCCGTGAATGGTAGCATTCTCGCCACCTTCATTTTCAGTTCGATCTTCTCGTTCGCTCTTGCAATCTTGAATCTACGGATCACGGTCAGAAGGACTTCCCAGTAGGCGTCTGCTGCCAACTTGAATGCATTGGCGCAGATGTACGTGAAAGTTTCGGCCTTCAGATTCATTATGCCCGTCAGTCCAGAATGCACGTACCAGCTCAGAGCGGGATATTGGAATTCATAGATCTCATCAAACGGCGATTTCAGTAGCGCCACTCTCGCAGGCATGCGAAGCCCAGACCAATGCTGCACGTAGTTACTTCTTGGCCAGATGCTCTTGCGCAAAGCATCCACCCGAACATGGTTTTCCCCGATGAAGGAATTGTAGGTCGTTAAGTCTATGACGGCGCTCGGATTGGCGTTCTTAAACTTCACTATTTTGCGCGCGCAACGCAGTTTTTCCTCGTCAATGAATGCAATCATTTTGATCCAGCCGTTTGGGATCACCTCAAGCAATCGGATATCAACTGCAAGTTCAAATAGTCCTCGGGCCAACATTGCAGCCGCTTGGAAATGCTTCGGGTTTTGCAGTCCAAGGACCGTCTCGATATTGCCGCGAGTTCGATAGTACGTTCCGATGAAGCAGTTCTCCTCATCTGTCCTCGATAGCAAAGTTTGAATTACGCCCTTAACCTCAAGTCCGTCGAAATTGTTGAGGCTCTTGACCACCGTATAGAATCGATCCGCATTTGCCGTTGCTTCCGCCGGTATACTTGTTGCCATGCCGGCACAATGATAGCACCGGCTAGGATTTGTTGGGGGGGGGCGGGTGGGGCACCTTTCGTAAGGCGGTGGCCCATTTTGGGCGGCGGGCAGAAGTGGGGCTTTTCGGCCCAGTCCGGATCATGCGCTTTTTGTTGTTCGTCCACAAAATCGAAAACCACCGGCAACTTCCCCACCTTTCGCTGCGCGAAAGATGGGGCACCCGCAGCATAAACCCTTCAGCCGGTTAAGGCTGTGCCACCCGCCTGCACAGATCCAAGTCATTCTATATTGTAGGCCACAGCACTATTTCCTACACATATACCGTCCACGGCGGAAGTCTTAGAAATCCGAATGACTCCGACCTCTGGATATCGAAGTAATCCTGAGACTTGCAGGCTTCTTTCATTCAGATAGCGGACATTCAATACTTCATTTTTGTACTGGTCTCGCACAATTAAGGTGCTTCTGTCAGGCCGTTTCATGTCCAAGATATTTGTTTGAACTACAGTGAAATGGCCCTTCTCGAATGTAACTATTACTTTCCCTTCTTTATCGAGAATGTCCATGCTAAGAGCAATTCTCCCGGTTTCGTCACGGTCTATGACCATCCGGTCCCTGTTTCGAACGCGCAAAACGACATAAGGGAACCGGGAACCAAAGGCCTCATTCCTGCCCATAAACACCTTCAGTGCATTTCCACTGGTTCGGTCTGAACAAAAACTCGGAGGGTCGTGCTCGTTCGCAGGCAACAAGAAACCCTCATACTCGCTCAAGAGTTTTTCCTCTCTCCTGTAATTGACGAACAGTGCGGTTAAGAGCAGCGCGGCAACGATTCCGATTGGAATGCTGAACTTCCAAAACAAATAACGTCTTCTGTCGTGCTTGTATTTCTCAACCTGCATATATTTCTGCTTCTTTGGCGTTTGTGGCTTGCGTTTCTGTAATTCATCAGAAAGCAACCATGCGGCTATAGTCCAAATCGCCGCTAGGCTGAGAGCTGTGATTCCAAGAAGAAAATCTTCGCCGTAAATCATGGCGAGACCCGCGGCAAAGAGGAGCGCAGTTCCAATAACCGCTGGCTCTTTACGCAACAAGAAACGGGCCACTTGCCAGAGTTCTGAGATGAAGTCTTTATGGTTTGGCATGGTGGCGGGACCTTAACACATACCCTGGGTGAAAACCCTAATCCCGCCCGATACTGCCACATTGCAGGGGAAATGCAACGACGGCGGGTGGCGCAGCTTCCGTAAGGCGGAGCGCACTTGGGTGGGCCGTTTTTGGGGGCGGGCAGAAGTAGGGCTTTTCGGCCCAGAGAAAAACCGCAGAGTTTCAAAAAGGCGAAACTCTGCGCTACGACTCCAAGCACGTTGAGCGAAAGACGGGGCACCCGACATGCTAAGTCGGAAGAGAAAACCGCAGGGCTGGTAAAGCCTGCCCTGCGCTACAGAACAAAAGAAAGCTGCCCGCCTGAAGGCGGCCTCTACATAAGCGAATGCGAGCGGCGCGAGAGGTGCGGTGCGGCGTGGGGCGGCCTCTACCGTTGCCTCCAGCGGCAGCGAGGTGTATGTTGTCGGCCAGTCAATACCCGAAAAAGGAATTTTTCCATGAAATGCGACGTCTGCGGTCAGGAGTACGGCCTGGCGCATCACTGTGCAGGTGTGGCGCCAACCATGACTCAGGAAGAAGCTGCGCCTCCGCCTAGCGGCTTTGCACCGGGTTATTATCTCGGCTTAGCGTTCGACATCGCGCGCTGGGACGATGTTTCCATTCGGCGCGCTTCGCGGGACTCCACTGCGGGCTATTACGGCGCACTCGTCTGGGCTGTCAGCGCCGTGGTCATTCTGCTTTCCACGGCGCTTCCTGGAATGCTCAGGGCAATGCCTGTCCCCGGACCTGCCTTGGTCTTTGGTCTGGTTGTCGGGATGACGGTCGGGTTTGTGTTCATAGGCATCGCCGCGTTCATTCAAATTGGATTGTGCCATCTCATCGCCAAATGGTTCTTTGGCGGCAAGGGAACCCTCGTGGGCATCCTGCGCCCCTTGCTGCTCGCCTGGTTTGTGAACGTCCTAATTCTAATCCCCATCGTTGGTCCGCTGGCGGCCGGGATCGCCTGGGCCGCAGTGTTGATGCTGGTATTCGAAGAGGTTGAGGGCATCGACCGTTTGCGGGCCTTCCTCATCGCCGCAGGAATCAATTTCTGCTTCCTGGTACTTCAGTTCGAGATACCGATGAGACATTAGGACTTGGGCGCGGTAATACGCAGAAATGCCGCAGACCTTGCAACCCAGGTCTGCGCTACACATTGGTGCAATGAACTACCCCACGTTCGCCCGTCCGGGACGAACATGGGGCACTCGGGGAGAGATGAAAGGGCAAGCACTAGGAGAAGGAGTCAAAACCCGCACCCTTAAAACCGAAGGGTGCGGCACCCCCGTCATCTCAACGATCTCACGGGTCGGCCACCCGCCCGGAGAAAGCCCAAGATGCCGGGTTAAAGCCCGGCGCTACACAGTCAAGAACGAGAGGCGCAGAGGGATCCCTCACGTGCGTTCGGGATGACAGAGAGAGGCAAGACAAGAGCGGGCGGGGCAATACGAGGAGGGCACAGCCTCAGGTCTGAAGACCTGAGCTACATAGCGGCGGGATGGCGGGAAAAAGAAAAAAGCACCGCAGCGCGGGCTGCGGTGCTTTTCGAAAGCTGAAATGAGCTGCGGCTATCGAACCGAGTGAATGGCCTCTTCGATGTGATGATGGGCCCTGTCGATGTGTTCGAGGGCGCGCCGCTGCAGGCCTTGCGCGAACCTGTTGTCCTCCTCTTCAGCTACGTCGTTATGGGCCTTGTTGACCAGCTCGAGGGCGCGGCGAAGGCGGCCGTGCCAATCCATATGGGCATCGACCGGCGGATGATCGTTGAGGTTCTTGCCGTCGTCGATGGCAGCCCTCTTGATTTCGTTGATGGCTTCATCGATTTCGTGAACGGCTTTCCTTTCCTGCTCGCGGAGTTCCCCGCCATCCGGGCGCTGCAGATGCGCTCTGGCGTGGCGTAGATCCGTGAGGGCGCGAAGATAGGCTGGATGCTCTCTGGGCGGCTGAGCTTTAGCCGCGACAATGGCAGGCACGAAGAGCACCAGTGCGGATACGGCGATTACGAGCTTTGGAAGATTTTTCATCGTGTGCGTAACACTCCTGTTCTCTTTAGAATGAGTATCCGACAAGCTGAATTCTCTTATTCCCGCTGGTACAAGAATCCCCGGTCAGGTCACATATGCAGACGCAATCCGCCGAACAGGTACAAAAGCAACAGGATGATCAGGATCAGCCCGACAATCCCCACGCCTCCGCCCGTCCCCCATCTTCGATATCCGTAATAGCCGCCGCCTCCTCCGAACAGGAGCACGAGGACAACAATCAACAAAATCAGTAACATAGGAATCTCCTTTTAGCTTTGAACTAAGTCCGAACTGGGCCTGCGTTCCGGTATTTGCGTCGCTTCTCCCAAGACAAACTTTTCTAGTGCCTTCGGCCTAGTTAATCTGCGGACCACATCACATCTCGTTGTGGTGGTTCTCACATCGGACACTCTCACAAACCCGCCCCAATAAGTGTTCTATTTTGAACAGAGGGCCCAAGCCTCGATCCTTTGCCTGTTTATCGCGCCGCGGGGAAGCACGTCAAGCGATATGGCAAGAGAATAGCCGGCCGGCACGGGAGTTCACCCCGAAGGCAGATCCTGCCGAAACCGAAGACAAACGTTTGCGAGCAACGCCAGCTAGCGGACGCCGCCTAAGCGAAAGACAATCCCCGAGGAAAGCCATATGTTGTTCTGGTGAGCGCTAAAGAAAGATGTCCGATAGTAGGCGGCATCGGTCACGCGGATCGTGATGCGCGAGGAGACGCCGAGGTCCAAACCGCCCCCTCCCTTCATGGAAAAGCCAGTGTTCGAAAACAGAGGGCCTCCGGACCCGCCGACCCTGGTAGCCGCCTGGGATCCACCGAAGAGGGCTTCCGCAAATGGCGTCGGCCCCCATTTTTGCGAGCTGCGGTGGAAGAAGCGGAAGCCGTAGTGATTCCCGTAGAGATTCGTCGAGGAGCCGGTTGCGTGAGCGCGGTTGTAGCTCGCGTCGGCGACGACCTGTACCCAAGGCTTGAAGTTCCAGGCAAACGATCCGAGACCTCCGTATCCATTCATTGTTGGGCCGCCAGCGCTAAATCGGGCGTACGAAAATCCTCCGAACAGCTCGATGACCGGCACTTTGGCCATGGGGCGCTTTGGCGCCTGGGCCAGAACCGGCGAGGTGACGACCAGAAGCAAGGCAGCCACAATGAATCGATTCTTCATCCCCGAACCTCCCGCATGAGATTAACACTTTGCTTTTGACGAGCGAGCGAAACCGAGTGGACGGTGTTCAATGGCAAACGGTGCACCGGGAACGCCGAGCGAGCGGATTCGCGGCCTTGCGCGTCGCGCTTGTTACACGATTCGAGACAATCGAACGAAAGTACTATCGGCCTCCGCGGGATTTCCTGCGGGAATTGCGAGAGAGGGCCGAGCAAACAGTTCGGGCGCCGCGCCCAGTATTGGAGAAGAGTTATGAAAGCATTCACCGCAGCACTGACTCTTACCCTGATGGTGCTGTTCTGCGCAGGTTCAGCGGACGCGCAACTGTTCAGGAGAAAACCGAAACAGACGGTCTGGCCGTGTCAGGACCAGCAGGGCTTCAGCAACACGACGCTGACCGTGGTGATCACCGTCAAACCGTCCTACAACATGACCTGGAAGTTTCCCGAGGCGCCTTCGGTGGTCGCGCAGCGCATTTTGTCCGACCTGAATGACAACAGCGCGGGCATATCGTTCCAGGAAGCCAACGGCGTGGTGCCGAATCTGTACATCACCGTCACCATAAGCGAAACCAATGACGGCACGCAGCAGGACTCGGCCTACGCCGAAGTCACCGGCCTGGGCAGGGTGGGCACGCTCTTCCACGAAAGCAGCGGGCAGGCTCCCTACACCGCGTGGCGGGATGCGGTCGATCACCTGTCCTCCAACATGCTCGTCTGGTTCCAAAACGGCTGGCATACGAACGCTCCCTGCCGCGAGGCAGACGGATCCATAAGGCGATAGTCCGGTTCCCTCTAAATCCTCGAAAAAACCCTCCTGCGCTCCGCAAGAGCGGGCGCAGCATGATTCGACTGCGCTCACGACAGGCGGCGCGCTCCTACGGGTAAAGGAGATGGGCTAGAAATATCGAGGCTACTTCTTAAAGAGGTCCTCGAAGGCGCGGCGGGCATCGTGATGGTTATTCGGGGCGGGAGCGCTCGCGGCCAGCGCGGGCTTTTGGGAATAGGATGCCGGCGCGGTATCCTTCTCAATGGTCATGCGAAATTCGTAGAACGTGCAGTTGTTTTTGGTGTCCTTCGGGGAAATGCGCTCCGGGACCGCCTGCATGCACTCGAATCGCGCGCCGGAATCGAAGAAGCGGCACTGTTTGCAGCAATGCAGCTCGAACTTGCAGCGGGGGCACTGCAAATCGGCGTCGAAGCCAGCGGTAAGGACGGCACCGCAATTCGAGCAGCGGGCGCGGGTCACCGAGCCGACCATGCGCGGCGTGCGCGGGCCGAACTGCTCCTGATGCGGCGGCCCTTGCGGGGGCTTGCGTTCGCGGGGCCTGTCCTTCTTATCCGCCTTGTCCGAATCCATGTAACCGCGTTGGCGGTACTTTCTGTCCACCCTAACCTCCGGAAGGGCCTCGTAGCGGCCGTAGGCTTAGACTCGGGCGCACTGAGGCCGTGCTGCGCTTAAGTGGATGCTATCTACCCTGTGGGACTGCTAAACTCCGTCCGAAATCGTTCCAGCTATACGCCGAGCCAGGAATGGGAATAGGAAGCGACTCAAGACAGGCTACCTTATGTTTGTAATCCTATGGAGCTTCGAAGTCAAGGGCGGAAACGAAACGGCTTTCGAGAAGACATATGGCCCGGACGGCGCCTGGGCGGAGTTCTTCCGCCGGGATCCCGCCTTCCGCGGGACGCGGCTGGCCCGCGACACGGCGCAACCGCTGCGCTATTACACGCTGGACTTCTGGACCTCGCGCGGCGCGTATGAGACCTTCGTCGAAACGCATGGGAAAGAGTATGCGGCGCTGGACGCCAAATGCGAACCACTGACGGCCCGGGAAATTCACCTCGGGTCGTGTGTGTGCGCGGTAGCGGACGCGAGCGCCATCTAGCTTGCTCGGCGCGCCTCAGACCACCGCCGCTTCCACCGAGAAAATCTGCGGCAGCGAGCCGGCGAGCAGGCTCCACTGGCGGCCTTCGTCGCGCGAGTAGTAGAGCTGGCCGGTCTGCGTGCCGAAGTAGACGCCGGCAGGGTCCAGCGTGTCGGAGGACATGGCTTCGCGCAAAACTGTGACATACGCATCGCGCGCGGGCAGGCCGCGGGCTTGCTTCGACCAACTGCGGCCGGCGTTCGTCGAGCGGTAAACGGCGAGGGCGCCCTGCGGGCACACGCGAAATTCGGCTCCGATGTGCGGGACGACCCAGATGGTCTTGGATTCGCGTGGGTGCGCGACCATCGGGAATCCGAAGCGCGAAGGCAAACCCTTGGAGATGTCCGTCCAATTTTCGCCGGCCGATTTGCTGCGATACACGCCGCAGTGATTCTGTTGGTAAAGAAGATCGCCGGAGCCAGGCGCCAAAACCATCTTGTGGACGCATTGCCCGACTTCGGGATACTTCGTGGGAAGAAAGTCGGCGCGAGTATTCTTGTTGCGCGGATGCCAGGTCTTGCCGGCGTCATCGGAGCTGAACACGCCGGCGGCTGAAATGGCCACGTAGATCCGCTTGGGGCGCTCGGGAGGAAGAAGAATCGAGTGCAGGATGAGCCCGCCGGCGCCGGGCGTCCACTTTTCGCGAGTATTGTGCCGGTTCAGCCCCGCGACCTCTTCCCAGGCCGCGCCGCGATCGTTACTGCGAAAAAGTCCCGCCGGATCGACTCCGGCATAAACGACACCTGGCTCGCCGGCGCGTCCCGGGCGCACATGCCAAACCCGTTTCACCGAGAGCCCGGAATCGGCGGCATAGCGCACGCCGCTCTCGCTCGCCGTCCACGTCCCGCCCCAATCAAAGCTGCGATGGACGTCGGCGCCGAACCAATCGTTATTGACGGCGGCGAAGAGTGCGCCGCCATCACGCGGGTCGAAGATGAAATGGTGAATCTGGTTGCCGGCAAACCAGGGGCCTTCGATCTTCCAGTTCTTCCGGCGCGCGTCGCTGCGAAATGCAAACGCCCCCTTGCGCGTGCCTACCAACACCAAGACAGAACCCTTTTTTAGACGTGTCATGCGTTCTTCCCCCCAAGGAAGAGACTGAAATCTTATCTCCGGGCGAGAAAACGCACCAGTCTTTCCACGGGCAGATCGGGCTGCACGAATTGGCGGGGCGCGCCGTCCGCGGCGAGGATTGCTTCCGCGGCGAGATAGCCGCTGCGCGCGGCGCTCTCCATCGTCGCAGGCCATCCCGTGGCCGTCCAATCCCCGGCGAGGAACAACCCTGCGATCGGGCTGTTCTGCGCCGGCCGCCAGCGATCGCAACCCGGCGCGGGAGAAAACGTCGCCGCGGCCTCCTTGATGACGGTGGCCCTGACGAGTTGCGCCTCCCGCGCCGCGGGCAGAACCTGGCGCAGCTCGCGGAGGCAGAGATCGATGATTTCCTGGCGCGATTTCTCGAGGAGGTCGTACGACGCGCTGATGACAATCTGCAGATACTGGCCCGGCGGCGCGGGCGGTGCTGAACCGCCGTCCGCGGAAGCTCCATAGAGCGCGCTCTTGTTGAAGACCCACTGCGAAGTCGTGTCGAGGAGCGTCAGGAACGGCTCACGCAGAACGGCGCGATCGAACCAGAAGTGCACGCCGGTGATGGGCGAGACCCTGAAACTGTCGAGAGCGGCGAAGGCCGATTGACGGGCGACGCGTTCGGGCAAAAGCGCGCGGACGGCATCGTGCGGCACGGCCAGAACGTAGGAGTCCGCCGACTCTTCCTGGGCGTCATCGAGCTGCACACCGCGCAGGCGATCGCCATCGAATGTCAGACCGCGGACCGGCGCGCGCAGATGCACTTCTCCGCCGCGCTTTTCAATCGCCGCGCGACAGCCGTCGTACAACTGCGCCAGCGGAACCGACGGCACGCCCAGGCGATAGCCGCGGCGATTGGCGAGGAAGCCCTTCCAGAAGACTTCGATGCCGTAGCGCGCATCGGTGCGGTCCAGCTCTTCGTCGAGCGCGCTGACCAGCACGACGCGCCAGAAACGATCGATGGCCTTCTCCGTCTGACCGTGCCGGCGCAGCCATTCGAGCATCGTGAGGCCACCCGGCTCGTCGAGATCGTGCGGGCGACCACTTGCGCGGACGATCTCCATCATGGCGCGGCCGATGGCGCGCTTGTCCTTCCAGTCCAGCGCCGGAAAGAAGGTGAACGAGAGCGCCAGGTGGAAAGGAGCGGGCAGGAAGGAAGACTTGACGATGCCGCGGCGCCCCCGCGTGTCCACAAAGACCAGCCGGTCGAAAAAACGCAGTTTCTTCGCGGCGCCAACGCGGCGGTAGAAATCCTCGAGATTCGTGCAGCAGCCGAGGGTTACGTGCTGACAATTGTCAACGTGCTCGCCGGTAGGAAGGACGTAAGAAGTGGCCCGGCCGCCAAGGAAAGGGCGCTTCTCGAAGAGGCGAACGCGGCAACCGAACTCAGCCAGCGCGATTGCCGCCGAGAGCCCAACCAATCCCCCGCCGATCACGATCACGCTTTTCGAGGACATTCGCCTCCGTCACGCGGCCGAGACGCGCGAAGCCACCAATATACATCTTCTCCGCGGCGGAAAGCCGCACGCGGGAAGAGAAGACGTCGTAGCCGCGCGACTCGATGCACGCGAGCACCGCGCTGTAGGTCCGCACCAACGTCCAAAGAGCGGGGCGGCTCTCGGGATCCACCAAACCGAGGAGTTGCGCCCCCTCCTCGTAAAACTGCCAGGCCCGCCCGGCTTCGAAACGCAGTAGCTCCCGCAGCGGCAACGTCAGCCAGCCGGAGCCCAGATCGGCGCGGGAGATGCCGAAGCGAGCCAAGTCCTCTTCGGGCAAGTAGACGCGCCCGATGGCAAAATCGGCGGGAACATCGCGAAGAATGTTGGTCAATTGAAACGCCAGCCCGAGTTTTTCAGCGAGATCGAGGGCGCGCGGTTCGCTGAAGCCGAAGACGTGAGCGCACGCGAACCCCACAATGCCAGCCACGCGATAGCAGTACTCGCGCAGCCGCTCGAACGTCGCGTAGGAGCTCACGGTCAAGTCCATCTCGACGCCGGAGATCAAATCGTGCAGGTAGCGCGGAGGGATTCCGCAGCGCCGCACGGTGTCGGCAAGCGCCGGAAGAACGGGGTGCGGAGCCGCGCCGTCACTTGTCAGCGCCGCGTCCAATTGGGCGCGCCAGCGCGCGAGGCCGCGTTGCTTGGCGGCCAGGTCGCCCGGCTCGTCGGAAACATCGTCAGCCAGACGCATGAAGGCGTAGAGCGCCGCCAATGCGTCGCGCTTCTGGCGCGGAAGGAGAAAGAAGGACGCGTAGAAGCTGCTTCCGGCGCGGCGCGCAACGCGATGGCATTCAGCATAAGACGCAGCCAAGGCTGCGGCAGCATTAACCCTGGGGCCGGATTTCGCGGCGCTGCCCTCCTCTCGCGCCACCAAGCGTGAGACAAGGGCACGGCCGAGCAGGCGAATTTGGCGGCCACGGCCGATGGCTGGGCGGCGATGCAGGGTGTCGTAGCCAATGGCTTCGATGGCGTCCAGCACGGCAAGACCGCCGCGGCTGAACATCTCGATATCCACGCGCAGCCGGGTATCCACCATCTGCGCCAGAGGCAGCCCCTCGGCGAAGAGCGCCCGCGTGCGCGCGATGAGGTCTCGCATCACGCCAACGTAGCGCTCGTCGAAGCGTCGCGCGGCCACGTCGTCGGCGGCGAGCCGGTGCGCCGCGAGCGTCTCGAGCGGAATATAAATGCGCCCCTTGTCGAGGTCGCGCGACACATCCTGCCAGAAATTGGCGAGCTGCAGCGCCGTGCAGGTGGCATCCGAAAGACGCTGCCGTTCATCGTCCCGATAACCGCAGAGATACAGGACCAGCCGTCCCACCGGATTCGCCGAATAGCGGCAATAGCCGAGGACATCAACCCACGTCGCATAGCGCTTCAGGGTCTGATCCTGACGGAACGCCGTCAGCAGGTCGCGAAACGGCTCGATGGGCAAGTTGCACGCGCGGATCGTCTGGGCGAGGGCCACATAAACCGGGTGTGACGGCCGCCCCGCGTAGCAAGCGCGCAACTCTTCGTCCCACCAATCGATCAGTTCGAGGGCGCGGCGCGTATCGGGAACCTCGTCGCCCAGATCGTCGGCCCAGCGGCAGTAGGCGTAAACGTTGTAGAAGTGCTGGTGCAGGCCCCGCGGGAGCAGCCACGAAACCACGGTGAAATTCTCGTAGTGGTGCATGGCGAGCCACTTCGTATAGCGCTGCGCCTCGGCGATCGTGCAGCCGTATGGCGGCGCGGTGCGCGCAATCTCGAGTTCAGCGGCGAGAGATAGGCTCATGGGCTCGAAAAAAAAAGGCGCCCGTTCAAAAGCGGCACCCGCACCACCGATCTTCGAATCCACGTCAGGGCCGGATGGCCAGCTTGATCACCGAGCGCGCCGACTTCATCTTCTCGAAGGCAGCGGGCAGCTCGGCGAGGCGAACTTCGCGGCTGACAAAGTCCAGCGCCGATATTTCGCCGCGCGCCACCGCGCCGAGCGCTTCGCGGAAGTGCCGCGGCGTGTGGTGAAACGTGGATTTGATCGTGATTTCGGAGTAATGAATCGCCGCCGGCTCGATCTCCATCCGAGCCCCTTCGGGCAGTCCGCTAAACAGATTGACCACGCCGCCGCGCCGCACCATGGCCAGCGCCCATTGCCAGGTCGTCGTGGAACCCGCGGCTTCAACCACGCCATCGGCGCCGCGCTCACCCCCCGTGAGCTTCCTCACTGCGCGCACGGGGTCTGCGAGCTCGGTCACGTTCAGGGCAACATGCGCTCCGAGGCGCCGCGCGGAATCGAGCTGCTCGCTTCGCTTGCCCAAGGCGATCACCCGAGCGCCGCGATTCGCCAGCATGCGCACGAAGGTCAGCCCGATCGGTCCGCAGCCGATGACCACGGCCGAACCTCCGGGTTGAATGTTCATCTCGTCGATCCCGCGCATCACGCAGGCGAGCGGTTCGATGAGCGCCGCGTCGAGATCGGAAACGTGGTCCGGCACCTCGAGAAGGTTCTCCCGCACGATTCGTCCGGGGATGCGCATGTATTCGGCGTAGGCTCCATTATTGAAGAGCAGATCCTCGCAGAGGTTTTCTTGGGCGCGCCGGCAATAGAAGCAGGAGAGGCACGGCGCGGAATTCGCGGGCACCACGCGCATGCCGATCCGCCAACGCGGGTCCACGTCGGCGCCGATCTCGGCAATCTCACCCATCACTTCATGGCCGAAAATCGCCGGCGGCTGAATCATCCGCGCGTGGTAGCCGCACTTCCACACCTTGAGATCGGTGCCGTCCGTCAGAGCGGCACGCACGCGCAGCAGGATTTCGTCCGGGGCGATCACCGGAACGTCCACCTGCTCGATGCGCAAGTCCTGGCTGCCGTAGAGCACCGCCGCAGTCATCCGGACCGCAGGTTGGGGATGCTCCAGCTTTGTTTGCAGGGCTTCCCGCGGCATGGGTATGTTCCCCGCCTCCTCCCTTCAAGAGTGCGCGATCAAAATCTTCAGCGAATGCGCCGTCGGCTTCGCGGCCAGATCCAGCGCTTCCTGAATTCTCTCAAGCGGGAACCGATGCGTCACAATTTTCATCACCGGCAGTTTCCGCTTGAGCACGAGATCCGCCGCTATCTCTTGGATGTCAACGGCCGCGCTATAGCTGCCCAGGATTTCCTTCTCGTCGATGCCCACCGCCGCCGCGGGGAACTCGATCTTCGTGACGGGATCGTTCGCGGCGAAAAGCAGGACTCGTCCGCCGGGCCGCGCCACCGTAAGGGCTTCCATAACCACGGCCGGATGCGCTACCGCCACAAGCACGGCATCCGCCCCCCGGCCCTCTGTCCGAGCACGGATCTCGTCCAGCAGCTTATCACGTCCAGGGTCAAATGAGTCGATGGCCCCCAACTCGCGGCTCTTGGCGCGACGCTCGCCGATCGGATCGCTCGTGTACAGGCTGGCCCCTTGGAGCTTGCTGACCATCAGGAGCTGCAGCCCGACCGGGCCGCAGCCAATGACGAGCACGGTTTCTCCCGCAGCCACACGCGCCTTTTGCACGGCTTTGACCATGGTGTTGATCGGCTCGATGAACGTGGCTTCCTCGAACGTGACCTCCGGCGGTAGCGCCACGATGCCGCGCTCGGCCACCCACGGCATGGCCTTCACGTATTCGGCAAAACCGCCACCGTTGGGCGTGAAGCCCCCGGTGAGCCCCGTCGTCTTGTAGCGCGGGCATTGCGAGTACAACCGCCGCTCGCAAAAGAAGCATTTCCCGCAGGGAATATGGTGGAAGCTCATGACGCGGTCGCCGGGCTTCCACTTCGTGACGCCGGGCCCGGCGGCCACGACCGAGCCCGCCACTTCGTGGCCGAGGATCTGAGGCGGCTCCACGTAACCGTGAAATATCTTCTTGATGTCGGTGCCGCAGATGCCGCAGGCCGCCACACGGATCAGGACCTCACCGTCGCCCACCTCCGGCACCGGCACCTCTTCAACGCGGACGATTCCCTTCCCGCGGTAAACACCGGCGCGCATGGTCTTCGGAACGGGTTCCAGCGCGGCATGCGAATCGAGCGTGGTTCCGGTATGGCTCATGTCGCAGACACCTCTTCAAGACGCCCGCCCCCGGCTGAATGACCGCGAGCGGCAAGCGAAGGGATGTAGCGGTCGAGAAAATCGGCCAGGCGCTCCGCCGTCCGATGACATTGAAGGCTGAAGCGTATGACACCCGGAATGCGGCGTGGTCTTCTGGCCAGGCCGCCCATCATCCGAAGCATCCGGACATTTCCCCGATCGTCCAAAACTTCGCTGAAATCAAGTGGAAGGTCCTCTTCGGCAGCATCGCTGATGGCGCGGATGGCTACGGCGGGAACGCCCAGGCCTCGAGCCGCCTGTAGGACCGGGTAACTCTCCATTTCCACCACATCCCCGAAGTGGGACATCGCCCGCTTGTTTTCGCCGGTCACTACGAGTTTCTCCGAAGTAATGAACGCGTTCACAACCTTGGCCCCGCAATCGGCGGCCTTCGCCAGAAGACTTCCGTCACTACTGAAATACGAATTCGTGCCAAAGCTGCTCACCCGCCGCGCAGCCACGATATCACCCACACGGTGCGCGGGGGACAAGGCTCCCGCCAAACCGGAAGAGATGCACACGTCGGGCGCGGATTGGAGCACGCCTCGCATCGCCAACGCAGCATTGTGCACGCCGATTCTCGTCAAGAGGACAAGGACGCTGCAATTCGAGAAAACCGCTTCGTAGAGGCTCTTCTCGCCGAGAGAACGATCCGGCGCAACCGCGCAAGCCTGGAACGGATGCCGCTCGCGCCAGGGAGCGAATTCTGCCGCCACCGCGAATGTGATGAGGACCTTCACCAGCCCACAAGAGATGCCGGCCCCAGGGCCGGCGCTGCAAAACCTTCAAGCCGCGTGAGCCTGCGCCAGCCGCTTCGCCGCACGCGCGGTCACGTAGCCGTTTATCTCGTACCAGCGGATGGCGCGCTCGAGCGCGGCCGTCACCGGCCCCGCCCGAAATCCCAGTTCGCGTTGCGCGCGGCTGCAATCGACGAACATCAGGTGGCGCGCGATCTTCACGCCCTCGACGGGAATCCGCGGCTCGCGGCCGAGCAAACGTGAAAACGCGGCTTCGACATAGGCCGCCCCCAGCGCCACGCCGTGCGGGATCTTCAGCCGCGGCGCCGGCAGGCCCGCGATGCCAGCTAAGATGTCGAGGAGTTGCTTCAACGTCAGGTTTTCGCCGCCGAGCAAATATCGTTCCCCCGGCCGGCCTTTCTCCGCCACGAGAAGATGTCCGGCCGCCGCGTCTTCCACAGCCACGAAATTCAAACCCGTGTCCACGTAACCGGGCATCTTGCCGTTCAGAAAATCCAGGATGATCTTCCCGGTGGGCGTCGGCTTCCAAT
>Ga0116116_1000752_pt1 | contig 30796 bp, 17 predicted proteins | sample June2015DPH_10_1_FD_89722 | JGI IMG/M metagenome (GOLD analysis project Ga0116116, IMG submission 89722) | Peatland microbial communities from SPRUCE experiment site at the Marcell Experimental Forest, Minnesota, USA - June2015DPH_10_150 | ecosystem: Environmental > Terrestrial > Soil > Wetlands... | reverse complement strand
GAGAAAGCCAAGCCAAGGGGCAAGGGCCTTGGGGCCAGATGTTCACGAGTCGTTACTGACAGATTCGGCGTATTTTCAGGGGTTTAGAGCGAGATACCGGGAGAGGGGAGGCGGGCAGAAACGCCAGGTCGCGAAGGGCGGGCGAAAAGGGTTCGGTTCTGGGGCAGGGCCAAGTAAAATAGAGCGATACCCCGAGCAGCCAAACGTCCCAGAAAAGGCGCCGGGAGAGGTATCAGAGGGCACCGATCAAATGAAGAATCTGAAGGAATCCGAGAAGGCTTTGCGGGAGCTGCTGGCGGAACGCATCCTGGTGCTCGATGGCGCGATGGGTACGATGCTGCAGCAACGCAACCTGACGGCGGCGGACTTCGGGGGCGCGGCATTGGAGGGGTGTAACGAGAACCTGGTGCGGACACGGCCGGACGTGGTGCTGGACATCCACCGGAAGTATTTTGAGGCGGGAGCGGACATTGTTGAGACGGACAGCTTCGGCGGGACGCCACTGGTGCTGGCGGAGTATGGACTTCAGGCAGAAGCACACGACTTGAACAAGCGGGCGGCGGGACTGGCGCGGCAAGCGGCGGAAGAATTCTCAACGCCGGGGAAGCCGCGGTTTGTTGCGGGATCGATGGGGCCAACGACCAAGGCGATCACGGTGACAGGCGGCGTGACGTTTGAGGGGCTGCGGGATTCGTATCACGTGCAAGCCAAGGGATTGGTTGAAGGCGGGGCGGATTTGCTGCTGGTGGAGACGTGCCAGGACACGCGGAACATCAAGGCGGCGATTTTGGCGATTCAGAAATTGTCGCGGGAAATTGGGGCGACAATTCCTTTCCTCGTTTCCGTGACCATTGAGCCGATGGGAACGATGCTGGCCGGACAGACCGTGGAGGCAATGTGGGCTTCACTGCGCCACGCGCACCCTCTCGCATTTGGGATGAATTGCGCGACGGGGCCGGAGTTCATGACCGACCACATCCGGACGCTCAGCACGCTGACAAGCGAATTCGTGTCCTGCTATCCGAACGCAGGGCTGCCCGATGAAGAGGGGAAATACGGGGAGACGCCGGCGACGCTGGCGGCGCAACTGGAAAAGTTTGTGGACCATGGCTGGCTGAACCTGTTGGGCGGCTGCTGCGGCACGACGGAGAAGCACATCCGGGCGCTGGCGCAGATGGTCGAGGGGAAGAAGCCGAGGGTGCGGCCGGCCGATTCGCATCGGGCTATCTATTCGGGGATTGAGACGATCGAGGCGGATGAGCAGACGCGGCCGCTGCTGGTGGGCGAGCGGACGAACGTGATCGGGTCAAGACTGTTCAAAAACCTGGTGGCGGAAGAGAAGTGGGAAGAGGCGACGGAGATCGGGCGGCGTCAGGTGAAGGGCGGGGCGCACATCGTGGATGTGTGCCTGCAGAGCACGGAGCGTGATGAGAAGAAGGATATTCCGCCGTTTTACGAAAAGCTGATTCGCAAGATCAAGACCCCGATCATGATTGACACGACGGACCCGACGGCGGTGGAGCTGGCGCTGACATATTGCCAGGGCAAAGCGATCATCAATTCCATTAATCTGGAAGATGGCGAGGAGAAATTCGAGAAGGTGGTGCCGATCGCGCACGATTTTGGCGCGGCGATTGTGGTGGGCTGCATTGACGAAGACCCGAAACAGGCGCAGGCGTTCACGCGGGAACGGAAGCTGGCGATTGCGCAGAGGTCGTACGATTTGCTGACGAAGAAGTTCGGGATGGCGCCAGAGGACATCGTGTTCGACCCGCTGGTGTTTCCGTGCGCGACGGGCGACGAGAACTACATCGGCGGCGCGGTGGAAACGATGGAGGGAATCCGGCTGATCAAGCAGGCGTTGCCGGATACGCGGACGATTCTGGGGATTTCCAACGTGTCGTTTGGGTTGCCGGCGGGCGCGCGAGAGGTGGTGAATTCGGTGTTTCTGTACTACTGCACGAAAGCCGGGCTGGATCTGGCGATCGTGAATGCAGAGAAACTGGAACGCTTCGCGTCGATTCCGGAGCACGAGCGGCGGCTTGCGGAGAACCTGCTGTTCCAGCACGCGCCGAAGGAAGCGCCAGCGGGGCATCCGCAGAGCGAATTGTTGCGGAACGCACCGGCGGACTGGCGCGTACAAAGCAAGGAACAGAGGGCGGCCCTGAACCAGTTTCACATCGCGGCGATCACGGAGCATTTCCGCACGATGAAGAAGAAAGAGAAGTTGAAGGCGGAGGATGTGCCGCTGGACACCCGGCTGACAAACTACATTATCGAAGGAACGCGCGATGGATTGGTGGGAGACCTGGAGCGGAAACGCGCGGAGGGCACAACACCGCTGGAGATTATCAACGGGCCGCTGATGGAAGGAATGTCCGAGGTGGGGCGGCTGTTCAACGCGAATGAGTTGATTGTGGCGGAGGTGCTGCAGTCCGCGGAAGCGATGAAGGCGGCGGTGAGCCATTTGGAGCAGTTCATGGAAAAGGCGGACACCGCGAAGCGCGGCAAGGTGGTGCTGGCAACGGTGAAGGGAGATGTGCACGACATCGGGAAAAACCTGGTGGAGATTATTTTGAAGAATAACGGGTTCGACGTGGTGAACCTGGGGATTAAGGTGCCGCCGGAGGAGCTGATCAAGGCGTTCCAGACGCACAAGCCGGACGTGATTGGATTGTCGGGGCTGCTGGTGAAGAGCGCGCAGCAGATGGTGATTACCGCGAACGACTTGAAGGACGCGGGGATTGGCGTGCCGCTGCTGGTGGGCGGCGCCGCGCTGAGCGCGAAATTCACGCAGCAGAAGATTGCGCCGAGTTATGGCGGCACGGTGTGCTACGCGAAGGACGCGATGACGGGGTTGCGACTGATGAATGAGCTGATGGACCCGGCGACGCGGGCGCGGGTGTTGAGCGAGCACGCGATTTCCGGAAATGGCGTGAGCGTGACGACGACGGTGAAGATCGCGGAGAAACCAGTGGTGACGCGCTCGCCAAAGGTGCGGACGGATTTGGCGATTCCTAAAGTGGGCTATCTGGAGCGCAAGGTACGGCTGGTACCGGATTTGCGCGAGGTGTGGAGTTACATAAATCCGTACATGCTCTATGGAAGGCACATGGGGTATCGCGGGGATTTCGAGAAACATTTGGCGGCGCGGGAAGCGAAGGCGGTGGAGCTGTTTAACGAGATGGAAGAGGTGAAGCGCGAGGCCGCGACGTTTATGAAGGTGCGCGCGGTGTGGCAATTCTTTGAGGCGGAAGCGGAGGGCGAAGCGCTGCACCTGTTTGCAGCAGGCGGCAAGGAGCCGGTGCAAACGTGGAAGTTCCGGCGGCAGAAGGTTGGCGATCAATTGTGTTTGAGCGACTATGTGCTGCCGGCTCGCGAGGGGCAGCGGGATCACGTGGCCGTGTTTGTGGTGACGGCAGGCGAGGGCGTGCGGGAACGCGCGGATAAGGCCAAGCACGACGGATATTATTTCAAGTCACATGGATTGCAGGCGCTGGCGATTGAGACGGCGGAGGGCTGCGCGGAGTGGCTGCACCGGCGGATTCGCGAGGATTGGGGATTTCCTGATGCGGCGGAGATGACTATGGCGCAGAGGTTCACGTCGCGCTATCGCGGGAAGCGCTATAGCTTTGGCTATCCGGCTTGCCCGGAATTGGAATACCAGGCGGGGATTTGGAGTTTGCTGCGGCCGGAAGAGATTGGCGTGGAGTTGACAGAAGGATTCATGATGGACCCGGAAGCGAGCGTCAGCGCGCTGGTGTTTCAGCATCCGGATTGCACGTATTTCAGCGTGGGGGAGAGCGAGGAGTAGGACGCCGATCCTCGGAAGCAGGAAACCCCAAGACGTAACCCAAGACCCACCCTCACAAACCGAGGATGGGGCACCCTCCGCGTCGCTCTACTTCTCAGTGAATTGCGAAAGCGGTTTCCTAGCCAGGGTTGTGCCGACAAATGACTAACCCAATTTTCACACGGCCACTCGTCAACACCCATTCACTCACTTCAGGAATCCGACGCGTTCCTTTTGTGCGACAGCCCGCCCTAATTTCGAACTCCGGCGCATCGCCCGCCCGATTTTGCGCCATTTCGTTCGAAGAAGCCCGCGCTAACTCTCTGATTCGGCTCGCCATTCCCACTTTGCAACAAAATCCCTCTTATTCGAATACTTATTGGTTATATATATAGTTAATATTGTCTGCGCGCTGACAGTTTTGCACGTCCCGCCGACATAGCCGCTGCCCATCCTCAACCCTATAACTCAGGCCTTTACTGGTCGGGCTGACTTGCGGCGCGCCTACAAGGGTATAGGGGAGGCTGGGAAGGGGCAGGGAGCGGGGCGGGTGTTGAAAAAGGCGCCACCGGGGACGGGAAGGGGGGTGGGTGGATTGGCGCAGGGTGGGGAGGGGGTTGGGTCGCTATTCTCAGGAGGGGCGGTTGGGACGGGCAATTCCTTTCCATTGGTCTCCATAAGTCTTTTATATGCAGACTATTACTGAAACGACATGACAGCTGTAGGTGGCTTTCCGCTTGCAGGCTTCTTGACTGTAATAGACGTACTTCAGCACCCGGGCCTTCCTTACTAAATGGTCCCTTGGGACTCCTCACCGGAGGTAATTTTATGCAGCAGCGAATCGTGATTTTGGGAGCAGCAGGCCGTGATTTTCATAATTTCAACGTGTGCTACCGGGAAGATCCCTTAAGCCACGTGGTGGCCTTCACCGCGACGCAAATACCAGACATAGCGGGAAGGAACTACCCAGCGGAGATGGCCGGACCGATGTATCCCGAGGGAATCCCGATTGTGCCGGAGGAGGAGCTGGAGCGGTTGATCCGGGACGAGAAGGTGAACGTGGCGGTGTTTTCGTATAGCGACGTGTCGCACGTGAAGGTGATGAACCTGGCGTCACGAGCGCTGGCGGCGGGAGCGGATTTTCAGATGTTGAGCGCGGAGCGAACGATGCTGACGGCCACGGTGCCGGTGGTGTCGATTTGCGCGACGCGCACGGGTTGCGGAAAGAGCCCGGTATCGAGGCGCGTGGCGGAACTCTTGAAAGAGGCGGGACTGAAGACGGTGGCGATCCGCCATCCGATGCCGTACGGGAATTTGCGGAAGCAACGAGTGCAACGATTCGCGAAGGTTGCCGACCTAGACCGCGAGCAATGCACGATCGAAGAGAGAGAAGAGTACGAGCCGCACGTGCAGTGCGGCACGGTGGTGTACGCGGGAGTGGATTACGCAGCGATTGTGGCGGAAGCGGAGAAGGAAGCGGACGTGATCATCTGGGACGGCGGGAACAACGATACGCCGTTTGTGTTTCCGGACCTGGAGATCGTGGTGACGGACCCGCACCGCGCGGGGCATGAGGTGCTGTACCACCCGGGCGAGGTGAACCTGCTGCGGGCGAACGTGGTGGTGATCAACAAGGTGGATTCAGCGCGACCGGAGTTGGTTGAGATTGTGCGGCAAAACGTGCGGCAGCGGAATCCGAAAGCGGAGATCATCGAGGCGGAATCTCTGGTGAAGGTGGAAGAGGCGGAGAAACTGTGCGGAAAGCGCGTGCTGGTGATTGAGGATGGGCCATCCTTGACACATGGAGAGATGGCGCTGGGCGCAGGCGTAATTGGCGCACAGAGGGCGGGAGCAACGCTGATGGATCCACGTGCGTACGCGGTGGGAAGCATTCGCGACACATTCGTGAAATTCCCGCATGTGGGCGCGCTGCTGCCGGCAATGGGGTACAGCGAAAAGCAACTGGCGGACCTGCAGGAGACGATCCGGCGGACACCGTGTGACTTTGTGCTGATCGCGACGCCGATCGATTTGCGGCACGTGGTGGCGATTGGGCAGCCGTCGCTGCGAGTGACGTATGAGGTGGTGGAACGCGGAAAGCCGACGCTGGCGGAAGTGATACGGCGATTCGTGCAGAAGGAAGTGGAAGTGAAGGTGGGATAAGAGGAGACGCACATGTACCGCAAACGTCTAGGCGCCATGCCGACAATAACTCCGTGGCATCTGAAGCCCGCTCTGGGAGCGCATAAGCGGGATTTCCTGTCCTTGCACGACATCACGATAACGGAAATGGAAGGGCTGCTGAAGCTGGCGGCGGAAGTGAAAGCGCATCCAAAAACGTTTGTAACGACGCTGCAGGGAAAGATGGCGGCACTGATATTCGAGAAGCCATCGCTGCGGACGCGGGTGACGTTTGAAGTGGGATTTGAACAATTGGGCGGCCACGCGGTGTACCTGGCACCGGGAGACATCGGGCTGGGGAAGCGGGAGAGCGTGGGCGACGTGGCGCGGAACCTTTCACGGTGGGTGGACGTGATGATCGTGCGCACGTTTTCGCATCAGTTGCTGGAGGAGTTGGCCCACGAAGCACGCGTGCCGATCATCAACGCGCTGACGGACCTGCTGCACCCGTGCCAGGCGGTCGCGGATTTGCTGACGATTCGCGAAGCCAAAGGCGAATTGAAGGGGCTGCACCTGGTGTACGTGGGAGACGGAAACAACGTGGCGCTGGCGCTGGCGCACGCGGCGGGGAAAGTGGGCATGAACTTCACGATGGTTTGTCCGCCAGGCTACGAACCGAATCAGGACATACTGATGGAAGCGCGCGCAGACGCCTCGAGCACCGGGGCGGAGATCCGCGTGGTGCAGGACGCGAAGGAAGTGATGGGAACGGCGGACGCGGTGTACACGGATGTGTGGACGAGCATGGGGCAGGAAAAGGAGAGCGAAGAACGGCGGCGAAATTTCGCGGGCTATCAGGTGAACGAAAACCTGATGGACCTAGCGCCGGCGGACGCGCTGTTCATGCATTGCCTGCCGGCACATCGCGGAGAGGAAGTGACGGACGAAGTGGTGGACGGGTTGCAGTCGGTGGTGCTGGAACAGGCGGAGAACCGATTGCACGCGCACAAGGCAATTTTATTGGCGTTGATGGTGGGACAGGAAGAGGAGAACGGGAAGAGAAGATAGGTGGGGGCCTGGGAGGTTGCTGAGGAGACAGAGAAGAGTTTCTTCAGGGGCTAAAGCCCATCATTGGCAGAGATTTTACGCCGGGGCTGAAGCCCCGGCCTCCTAAGGAAGACAGGATGTTGCGGCCTGGGCCAATGGGGCGCAGCAATGCTGCGGCCCTACGAAGAACGGCCTAAAGGATGCGAGACGGGCGATGAAAGCGATTGCGGTGATAGCGATTGGCGGGAACTCGCTGACGCGGGAAGGCGAGCGCGGCACGTTTGAGGAGCAGCAGGCGCACGCGCGGGAAACGTGTGAAGGAATCAGCGCGGTGCTGCAAAAGGGCTACCGCGTCGTGGTGACGCACGGGAACGGCCCGCAGGTGGGCGAAGCGCTGCTGCGATCGGAGAGGGCACAGGCGGTGGGGACGCCGCAGCACCTGGACGTTTGCGGGGCCGAGACCGAAGGGGCGATGGGCTACCTGCTGCAGCAGACGCTGGACAACTCGCTGTATGAAAAAGGGATGCCGCAGAAGGTGGTGAGCCTGATCACGCAGGTGATTGTGGACGCGGATGACCCGGCGTTCTTGCGGCCGGACAAACCGATCGGCCCGTTTTACCAGAGAGAAGAGGCGGAGCAGAGGCGCGACCAGTTTGGCTGGAAAGTGGTGGAAGATGCGGGGCGAGGCTGGCGGAGGGTGGTGGCTTCGCCGCACCCGCGAAGAATTTATGAGATTGAGGCCATCCGGGCGTGCCTGGATGCGGGGTTTGTGGTGATTGCGGCGGGCGGCGGAGGAATTCCGGTGGTGCGGCGGGCGGGGCGGCTGCGCGGGAGCGAGGCGGTGATCGATAAGGACCGCTGCTCGGCGCTGCTGGCGAGGGATATAGAAGCGGATCTGCTGCTGTTTTCGACGGGCGTGAAACATGTGTTCCTGAACTACGGGAAGGATGACGCGCGGCCGCTGTTTCATGTGAGCTGGGCGAAGGCGCATGAGTACTTGATGCGTGGCGAGTTTCCCGCGGGGAGCATGGGGCCGAAAGTAGAAGCGGCATTGGCGTACCTGGAGGCGGGGGGAAAGCGCGCGCTGATCACGGCGCCGGAGTGCATCGGATTGGCGCTCGGCGGTTCAGAGGGGACGGAGATTTTGCCGCCGCTGGGAGTGATGGACGAGACGGTGGCGGCGCGATGAGTTTGTAGAAGCGGCTCTACGGATGGCAGCGAAGTGAAGGGTGCGGGAAAACTTCAAAGGGGAAAAGGCGGGCATGTACAGAATCTTGGAGGCGGAATTCATTGCACCTGGGATCAAGCGGTTTGTGATCGATGTCCCGAGAATCGCGAAGAAGCACCAGGCGGGCCAGTTTGTGATCTTGCGGCTGCACGAGAGGGGCGAACGAATTCCGATCACGATTGAGAGTTCGGACCGCGAAAAAGGAACGATCCGGATTGTGGTGCAGGCCGTGGGGAAGACGACCTACGAGTTGAATGCGCTGGAAAAGGGCCAAGCGATTCTGGACGTAGTGGGGCCACTGGGCAAGCCGTCGGAGATTGACAAGTACGGAACAGTGGCGGTGCTGGGCGGCGGAGTGGGAACGGCGTTGGCGTATCCGACGACAGCGGCGTTGAAGAAAGCGGGCAACCGGATCCTGACGATTCTGGGAGGGCGGAGCCAGGACTTGGTGATCCTGGAAAAAGAGATGAGGGAAGTGAGCGACGCGCTGTACGTTACGACGGATGACGGGAGTTACGGGGAAAAGGGATTGGTGACGGACAAGCTGCGGGAACTGATCGAAAAGGGCGAGGCGATTCAACTGGTGCTGGCGGTGGGGCCGGTGCCGATGATGAAAGCGGTGGCGGACCTGACGCGGGAGCACGGGATACGGACGATCGTGAGCCTGAACCCGATCATGATTGACGGAACGGGGATGTGCGGGGGTTGCCGGGTGCTGGTGGGCGGGAAGAGTCAATTTGCGTGCGTGGATGGACCGGAGTTTGACGCGCACCAGGTGGATTTTGGAGTGTTGACGCAGCGGAACCGGATGTACCGGGATGCGGAGCGGGAATCGCTGGAGAGGTTCCAGCACGCGTGCGAGGGCGACGGACAGAGCGGAACGTGCAGCAACGGAGCGGAGAATGCGGCGCCGATGGTGATTGCAGGAGGCAAGCCGTGAGCCCAGCCAAAGAAGCCTCCGCGAATCCGGTGCCGATGAAGGAACGGATGAAAATACCGCGGCAGGGGATGCCGGAGCAGGCCGCGGGATTGCGGGTGATGAATTTTACGGAAGTAAACCTGGGATATTCGATGGAGCTGGCGCGGCAAGAGGCGTTGCGATGCCTGGAATGCGCGAAGCCGACCTGCGTGACCTATTGCCCGGTAGGCGTAAAGGTGAAGGATTTCGTGAAGCTGATCGTGGCGGGCGATTACCTGGGGGCGGCGGCAAAGATTCGCGAGGACAATGTGCTGCCGGCGATCACGGGGCGCGTCTGTCCGCAGGAAGATCATTGCGAGGGATTTTGCCTGCTGCACAAAAAAGTGGATTCGCTGGGAATCGGGTACCTGGAACGGTTTGTGGCCGACTACGAGCAGAAAGCCGGGGCACCGCCGGCAGCGAATGCGGCGCCGACGGGCAAGAAGGTGGCGATTGTAGGAAGCGGGCCAGCGGGATTGAGCGCGGCGGGCGATTTGATCCAGAGAGGCCACCAGGTACATGTGTTCGAGGCGCTGCACGAGATTGGCGGCGTGCTGGTGTACGGGATACCGGAGTTCCGCTTGCCGAAGCAGGTGATCCGCGAGCAGATCGACACGATGCGGAAAATGGGCGTGGAGTTCGAGACGAACGTGGTGGTGGGGAAGACGGTGTCGATTGACGAACTGTTTGAAGAGGAAGGCTACGACGCTGTTTTTATCGCCACGGGCGCGGGATTGCCGGTGTTCCTGAATATTCCGGGAGAGCACCTGAACGGGGTGTATTCGGCGAATGAGTTTCTGACGCGGATCAACCTGATGCACGCATACGAATTCCCGCGGTACGATGAGCCGATGGTGGGGTTGCGCGGGAAGCACGTAGCGGTGATTGGCGGGGGCAACACGGCGCTGGACGCGATCCGGTCCGCACGGCGGCTGGGGGCGGAAAGGGCGTACGTGCTGTACCGGCGCAGCGAGACGGAGATGCCGGCGCGGGCGGAAGAGGTGAAGCACGCGAAACAAGAGGGTATCGATTTTCAGGTGCTGACAAATCCGGTGGAATTCCTGGACGACGGGCGGGGCTGGCTGAGAGCAGCGCGCTGCGTGCGAATGGAATTGGGCGAACCGGACGCTTCGGGACGGCGGCGGCCGATTCCCATCGCGGGATCGGAGTTTGAGGTGCCACTCTCGGTGGCCGTCATCGCGACGGGAACATCGGCGAACCCGCTGGTACAATCGACGACGCCGGGGTTGAAGACGAACAAGCGGGGCTACATCGAGGCGGACGGCGAATCGCAGCGAACGTCGCGGAAGGGCGTGTTTGCCGGCGGCGACATCGTGACGGGAAGCGCGACGGTAATCCTGGCGATGGGAGCGGGGAGACGCGCGGCGAAAGCGATCCACGAGTATTTGAACACGGGGGCGTGGTAGCGAGAGAAAGCAAGATAGGAGTTTCGGCTGGAAGCGCTGCCGGTGCGAGACGACTTCACGGGTTGCGGAAAAATGCATAGCCACATTTCCTCAGGGGCTAAAGCCCAAGAAAGTCAAGCGCTTAATGTCGGAGCTAAAGCTCCGACCCCCTGACTTGCATAGTTTCTTTGCATGCTGTTTAGTAGTGCGGTGGTTGACAGAATTGGAATCTGGTTGGATGGGTAGAAGTCGGACCGGAAGTTGAACGACGTGCCTTCGAGGTTGAGGAATCCACTCGCCTCCCCACACGCCCGCAGGCTTGGAGTTTGGAGAAAAAACATGACGATACAAAAATCAGACGCGCTGGCGTATCACTTTGGCGCGCGGCCAGGAAAAATAGAAGTATCGCCGACGAAGCCGTGCCGCACACAGTGGGACTTGAGCCTGGCGTACACACCGGGCGTGGCGCAGCCCTGCCTGGCGATTCAGGAGGAACCGCTAGACGCATTCAAGTACACAGCGAAAGGAAACCTGGTAGCGGTGGTGTCCAATGGCACCGCCGTGCTGGGCCTAGGGAATATTGGAGCGCTGGCCGGGAAACCGGTGATGGAAGGAAAGGCGGTGCTGTTCAAGAGGTTTGCGGACGTGGACGTGTTCGATCTGGAAGTGGACTCGATGAATCCCGACGACGTGATCAAGGTGTGCCAACTGCTGGAGCCGACATTTGGCGGAATCAACCTGGAAGATATCAAGGCCCCGGAATGTTTCTACATCGAAGAGACGCTGAAGAAGACGATGAAGATTCCGGTGTTTCACGACGACCAGCACGGGACGGCAATCATTTCGGGAGCGGCGTTACTGAATGCACTGGAAATCGTGGGGAAACCGATCGACAAAGTGCGCGTGGTGTTCAACGGGAGCGGCGCGGCGGGGATTGCGTGCGGGGAACACTATGTCCGGCTGGGAGTAAAACGCGAAAACATCATCCTGGCGGACACGAAAGGCGTGATCTATCAAGGCCGGACCGAGGGGATGAACCCGTACAAGGCGCGGTTCGCGCAGAAGACGGAGTGGCGCACGCTGGCGGAAGCGGTGAAGGGCGCAGACGTGTTCATAGGCTTGTCCGTGAAGGGGGCGTTCACGCCCGAGATGCTGCGCACGATGGCGGCACGGCCGATCGTGTTTGCGATGGCGAACCCCGATCCGGAAATTACGTATGACGAAGCGGTGGCGACACGCAAGGACGTGATCATCGCCACGGGGCGCTCCGATTATCCGAACCAGGTGAACAACGTGCTGGGATTCCCGTTTATTTTCCGAGGGGCGCTGGACGTTCATGCGACCGCGATCAACGAAGAGATGAAACTGGCGGCGACGCGGGCGCTGGCGGCGCTGGCGAAAGAAGACGTGCCGGATTCGGTGTGCCAAGCATACGGAGTGGCGCGCATACGGTTTGGGCCGGAGTACATCATTCCAAAACCGTTCGATCCGCGGGTGCTGGTGTGGACGGCATCGGCGGTGGCACGAGCCGCGATGGAAACGGGCGTAGCGAAGGAGCCGGTGAACCTGGAGGAATACCGGGAGCGGCTGGAACGATTGCTGGGGAAGGCGCATGAGGTGATGCGGCTGATCATTCACAAGGCGCAGAGCAAGCCCCAACGCGTGGTGTTTCCGGAAGGAGAGAACGAGAAGATCCTGCGGGCGGCGCACATCCTGACAGAGGAGAAGATCGCGCGGCCGATGCTGATCGGGAATACGGATGTGATTCGGGCGAAGGCGGCGGATTTGTCCATGGGACTGGAGGAGATCCAAATCGTGGATCCAGCGACATGGCCAAAGCGGGAGGCGTACATCCAGATGCTGTATGAACTTCGGCAGCGGCGCGGGGTGACGCTTTCGGAAGCGCGGGAGCTAATCAACAACCGGAACCTGTTTGGGGCGGTGATGGTGCACCTGGGAGACGCGGACGCGCTGGTGGGCGGCGAGACGCAGCACTTTCCGGACACGATCCGGCCGGCACTGCAAGTGATCAAGCCGCGGCCGGGCCTGCACAAGGTGTCCGGAGTGTATGTGCTGGTGACAAAGCGCGGCGACATGTATTTCCTGGCGGATTGCACGGTGAATATCGAGCCGAGCGCCGAGGATCTGGCGGAGATCGCGCTGTGCGCCGCGGAAGCGGCGCGGCGGTTCAACGTAACGCCGCGGGTGGCGATGCTGTCGTTTTCCAACTTTGGGAGCACGCCGCACCCGCTGACCGAGAAAGTGCGGCAGGCGGTGCAACTGGTTCACAAAGCAGATCCAACACTGATGATTGACGGAGAGATGATGTCGGATACGGCGGTGGTGCCGGAAATCATCGCGGAGACTTACCCGTTCTCCAGCTTGCACGGGGGAGCGAACGTGCTGGTCTTCCCGGACCTGAATTCGGCGAATACCTGCTACAAGCTGCTGGCGCGGATTGGTGGCATAGAAACGATTGGACCGATCCTGATGGGGATGTCCAGGCCAGTACACGTGCTGCAGCGCGGGGCGGAGCCCGAGGAGATCGTCAATATCGCGGCGATTGCGGTGGTGGATGCGCAAGAGACAGAAGTGCGGGTAAATGGCGGGGCGAAAAAGAAGGCAAGCGCCACGGCGGAAGCTGGAGCGAAGTCGCACGTGGAAGCACTGCATCCGGCGTGAGGATTCAAATCCAGCGCGTCTAATGCGGCTGCGGAAGAATGCTTGACAACATTTCTTCAGGGGCTTCCGCCAGGAATCGGCGGACGCAAAAGGCGCGAAAGCCCGCTGCTTATAGGGGCTCTACGCCTAGGCTGAAGGCCCGGCCTCCGAAAGAGAACGGCAACACCATAGAAGGTCGCCCTGAGCAAAATGGGGCATGGGCTGCGGGCAGCCAAATAGGAAGAAAGAAGCACAAGATTCAAGGATCGTGCGGACAAGGGGCGCAGCAGTGCTGCGCCCCTACAAGTGTAGAAACGACGGCTACGCGCAGGGACATGCGCGTGGCTTTGGAATGCCAGCGGAGGATGAAGCGCGATGAGCGAAACGGAGAAGAAATCGCTGCCGAGTAATGCGTACCGGCGCCTGGAGCCGGGCGAAGTCTACCGGCCGGTTGTAGGAGCGGAGGCAAGAGAGCCGGAATTGACGTCGCGCTCGGTGGGGTGGGGCGTGTTGCTCTGCGTGATCTTCACGGTGGCGGCAGCGTATTCGGGACTGAAGGTGGGGCAGGTGATGGAATCGGCGATTCCGATTTCGATCCTGGCGATCGGGTTGGCGCGGCTGTACAGGCGGCGATCGAGCTTGCTGGAAAATGTGATCATCACGGGGATTGGGGGAGTGGCGGGCGGAGTGGTGGCGGGAGCGGTGTTCACGGTGCCGGCGCTGTACATCTTGCACTTGAATCCGCATCCGGTGCAGACGATTTTCATTTGCCTGGCGGGCGGCTGCCTGGGAGTGATGTTCTTGATTCCGTTGCGGCGGTATTTCGTGAGAGAGCAGCACGGGCTACTTCCCTACCCCGAGGCCACGGCAATCACGGAAGTGCTGGTGACAGGGGAGAAGGGCGGATCGCAGGCAAAGCTGCTGCTGCAGGCCACGGCGATCGCGGGCGTTTACGATTTTTTTGTGACCACATTTCAGGTGTGGAAGGAGTATGTGGATTTCCGGTTCGTGCCGGTGATCCGGATGCTGAATGAGCGGGCACGGATGGCGCTTAGCTTCGATGCCGTGGGATTCATCCTGGGGCTGGGGTATGTGATAGGACTGCGCAGCTCGATGATCCTGTGCGCGGGCGGCCTGCTGTCGAATCTGGTGCTGGTGCCGCTGATCTGGTTCGTGGGGAGCCATCTGGACAGCGCGGTGTACCCGGCGGCGATACCGATCGCGAAGATGACGGCGGTACAAATCTACCGGAACTACGTGCGGTTCGTGGGCGTGGGAGCGATTGCCACAGCGGGGATTTTCGGGATCGTGAAGTCGCTGCGGGTGGTGGCGGGTTCGTTCGGGATCGCGCTGCGAGTTTTCCGGAAGGGCGAAGCGACGGCGCCGGAGCGCACGGATCGCGACATTTCGACGACAACGATTCTTGCGGGGGTTGTGATTGGCGCGATTGGCGTGGCGCTGCTGCTGGGAAATTTGCGGGTGTCGTTTGCGGTGCTGGCGGCGGGTTTGCTGCTGACGCTGGTGTTTTCGTTTTTCTTCACTTCGGTGGCGGCGAACGCCATTGCGACAACGGCGCGGAATCCGGTGTCCGGGATGACGATGTTGACGATCATTTTGTCGTCGGCCGTGCTGCTGCGGTTCGGACTGAGCGGTACAACGGGAATGTTCTTTGTGATGGCGATTGCGGGAATGGTGTGCACGGCGCTTTCCATCTCGGGACAAACGATCACGGACTTGAAGACGGGATACTGGCTGGGGTCGACGCCGGCGGCACAGGAGAAAGTGAAATTCCTGGGAGTGATCGGGGCGGCGATTTTTGCCGGGTTGACGATCGTACTGCTGGCGCGGGTGTACCAGTTTGGGGAAGCAGCGGCGGGAGATTTTCGGCCGGTGCTGGCATCGCCGCAGGCGTCCATCATGAAAGCGCTGGTGGAAGGATTCATGAGCCACCAGCCGATTGCGTATTTGTTATTTGGAACGGGAGCGGTGATTGCGGTGATCCTGGAGATGCTGGGGCAACCATCGCTGATTTTCGCGCTGGGGATGTATTTGCCGCTGGAGCTGAATACGCCGGCGCTGGTGGGAGGATTTTTGTCGCACTTGCTGAACAAGCGGGCGGATAAAGCGGGAGGTGAGACAGGGAGAAGGGTGCGAGCGCGCGGCGTGATTATTGCGTCGGGGCTGATGGCGGGCGGAGCATTGGGTGGAGTGCTGGGAGCGGCGTTGCGGACGGTGCCGGGGTTCCGGGAAGAGCTGATCCGCACGCCGTTTTACAACAACGAAGAGATTTCGCAAATTGTGTCGGCGGTGTTTTTCGTGGGGCTGTGCCTGTATGTGTGGTTTGGCTCCCTGCGAAAGGGGAAGGAGATCTGATGGACCAATTGGGGAAGTATGTAGCGGACGCGATCCTGGGGATCGACACGTTGTGGGGCGGCGATGTGATGTGCGCAAGCGGAACGGAGCGATTTATTGCGGACTCCTGGTTTTCGGATGAGGCGCTGCCGGCGGCGTACACGATTCCTGCAGCGGCACGCATACGGGAATCGGGGGGAGTGGCGTCGAAGGATGTGGACCGCAAAGCGATTGAGGAGTACTTGCAGCAGATTGACATTCCCGGTGCGATTGCGGGAATTCGCGCGGAAGGGGAAAAGACGAAGGGCTTGCGTGGATCGTATCTCGCGGGGCTGGCCACATCGCTGGAGGCGATGTGGAAGCTGGCGATGGAGACGCTCGGCAAAGGGGAGCCGGTTAGCTACGAGGATTGCGTAAAGGCTTCCACGGGGCGCGCGCCGGAGCCATCGAAGCCGGAAAGAAAACGGGAACGTGTGGCGGAGTTGCTGCGTCGAGCGGGCTATTTGAAGAATGGAACCGAGGGAGTGCTGAAAGCGGTGGATGAATGGCGGCAGGAGCGCACGGTGCCGATGGCGTCGGTGCGACGGCTGAGCGCGGGGTTCATCGCGCATTACGACAAGCTGTGTGAGACGCATCTGATGCCATATTTGCCGAAGGAACTGGCGGGAGTGCCGCGGGCGAACATCGAGTTTCTGCCGATCAAGGATGCGTGGTTTTCGGGTTCGATGAACTACATCGGGCGGGCGCGGAAGCCGGACGGCAAGCCAAAGTATGAGGCGACGTACGAGATCAATGCTTCGCTGAAAATATCGGTGCCGGAGTTCGAGCAATTGGTGAGCCATGAGGTGGTGCCGGGGCATGTGACAACGTTTGCGTATCTGCAGGATCTGTACGTGCGGCGGCGCGCTGGGTTCGAGGCCACGGTGTTAACGATGAATACGCGGGCGGCGACGCTGTTTGAAGGCATCGCGAACAATGCCATCCTGATTGCCCACGGCGTGACGGAAGTGGAGCAACTGCCGGAGGAGGATTTGCAGATTGGGGTGCTGTTGGCACTGCTACAGGATGACGCGAAGAACCAGTCGTCGTATTTGACATGGGGGGAAGGCGCGGAGCGAGAAGAAGTGGCGAAGATTTTGCGGCGCGACTACCTGGTGACGGAAGAACGCGCGGACAAACTTTCCGATGCGTGGGGGAGACATCCGCTGCTGGGAAGAATGTACCTGCCGGCGTACAGGTCGGGGACAGAGCGGGTTGCGGAATTGCGGAGAAAGCATGAGGCGAGACGCGTGCTGCCGGCGTTGTATGGTTGCTGGGGGTTGGTGGACATCGAGACGGTTGAGAAAGCGATGGCGAGCGGGGCCACGGGTTAGCGGTTATTTACGCGGCTTCCGGGAAGAGCGAGCCGAGACGCGAGGGGCGAAGAGTTCCTGCTCGACAATTTCGGAGAGAATGTGTCCGAGCAGGATGTGGCATTCCTGAATGCGCGGAGTATCGTCAGAAGGCACGCGCAGACAGACATCAACAATGGATTTGAGTTTGCCGCCGGAGCGCCCGGTGAGGGCGGCGGTGTGCATGCGCATTTTCCTGGCGAGGGCGACAGCGTGAAGGACGTTGGGTGAATTGCCGCTGGTGGAAATGGCAATGGCAACATCGCCGGGGCGACCGAAGGCTTCGATCTGCCGGGAGAAGACGCGGCGGAAGCCGTGATCATTGGCGATGGCGGTGACGGCGGAAAGATTGGTGGCCAGGGAAAGCGCGGGAAGAGCGGGGCGATCAAAGGCGAAGCGGCCAACGAGTTCCGCGGCGATGTGCTGGGCGTCCGTGGCGCTGCCGCCATTACCGAAGAGGAGAACCTTGTTGCCGCGCTCGAAGGCATGGATCAGGGAAGCGGCGAGTTGGGAGAGGCCGGAAAGGATTTGGGAGTTATGAAGGAGGGAGCGCTTCACGGCGATCGAGGTTTCGATGGAGTGGCGAGCACGACGTTCGAAATGTGAGGGGGGAGCCATGGAGTCTCCACGGGCGAGCACCGGACGAGGAAGAGCGGTGAACGCAAAGGGGTAGTCTAGCACGGAGGTTGGCAAGTTTTAGGTGGGCAGGGAAAGAGAAAAGGCGCTGGGCACCGGCCAGAAAGCGGCGGAAGTGCGAGAGAGCTGGGCTGGTCAGCCCAGGGGGAGGCCGAGGAAGCGCGCGGCGTTGTGATAGCAGATGTTTTCGATCATGGGGCCGACAAGGTCTTCGCGGTCGGGCAATTCACCGCTCTCGATGTCGCGGCCCAAAAGATTGCAGAGAACACGGCGGAAATATTCGTGGCGGGGAAATGACATGAAGGAGCGGGAATCCGTCAACATGCCGACGAAACGAGAGAGCAAGCCAACGTTTGAGAGCGCGTTCAACTGCCACTCAATGCCTTCCTTCTGATCGAGAAACCACCAGCCACTGCCAAACTGAATTTTGCCCGGGATGCTGCCGTCCTGGAAATTGCCGGCCATGGTGGCGAAGACGGAGTTATCGCCAGGATTGACATTGTAGAGGATCATTTTGGGCAAGGCGTTTTCGCGATCGAGTCGATTGAGGTAAGCGCCGAGGGACTCCGCCTGTGGGAAATCGCCGATAGAGTCGTAGCCGGTATCGGGGCCGAGGGATTGCAGGGCGCGGGAGTTGACGCTGCGGAGAGCGCCGAGATGCAATTGCTTGGTCCAGCCGGATTGCGCGTCGAGATGGCCGAAAAAGAGCATCAGGTGGGAGGCAAATTCGGCGTGTTCTTCATGCGTTGCGGCTTGTCCGGAGCGCGCCTTATCGAAAATGGCGCGGGCGCGCGATTCGCTGCAGAAATTTGCATAACAGTGGACCAGGCCGTGATCGGAGAGACGGCAACCCGCTTGATGGAAGAAATCGTGGCGTTTGTGCAAGGCGTCCAAGAAATCCGGGAAGGAGCGGATGTGAACGTTGGCGGCGGCAGCGAGACACTCGAGCCAGGGGTTGAAGACGGCGGGGAGATGAACGTCCAGGGCACGATCGGGGCGAAATGTCGGGTAGACGCGCGTGGGCAGATGTGCTGCGGCGATTTGGGCGTGGGGCTGCAGATCGTCGGTGGGGTCGTTGGTGGTGCAGAGGGCGCGCACCTCGAATTTGGCGAGAATTCCTTGAGCGGATAATTCTGGAGTTTCCAGAAGCCCGTTGGCGTGCTGCCAGATTTCCGGGGCAGATTCTTCATCGAGCAATTCGTCGACGCCGAAATAGCGCTGCAATTCGAGATGGGTCCAGTGGTAGAGAGGATTGCGGAGGCAGTGCGGAACCGTGGAAGCCCAAGCGAGGAACTTGTCGTAAGGCAGAGCATCGCCGGTACAAAAGATTTCGGCGACACCGTTGGCGCGCATGGCGCGCCATTTGTAATGATCGCCTTCAAGCCAAATCTCGAAAAGGTTGCGAAACTGCCGATTGGCGGCGATGTCCGCCGCAGAGAGATGCGAGTGGAAATCAAGAATGGGCTGACCGGCGGCAAATTTATGGTAAAGATGGCGGGCGGTGGGGTTCTGGAGCAGGAAATCCTCGTGGATAAAGGGCATATCGCTTTGCCGCGACGGAATACGTAATGAGAAGAGCGCGCGCGACTCTCGCAAAGCAGGAAAACATCTGGCGCGGGGCAATGTCAAGCGAATCGTTGAGAATTGTATTTCAGGCGTTCGCGGAGGGTGGGCAACAGGTAGTCTTAAGCTACCGGACAGGCTGCGGGGACGGGCCAGAAGAGAGTTTCCTCAAGGGCTTCCGCCAAAAAACGGCGGTCCCGCCTGCGGCGGGCGTGGGGTGAGGGCGCGGTTGAACGCCCGCGTCCTACAGATCCGTCACCAGCTTGTACCGCGGCACGAGCGCTTTCATGATCGCCCAGGCGGAAACGTAGGCCAGCGCACAGAACACGAACATGATGAAGTACGCCGTCTGCGGCGCGTCCTTAAAGCTGTCCCTCAGTGAGCCCACCAAGAGCTGGATGAGGACACCACCCACTCCACCGGCCATCGTTCCAATGCCGGTGATGGACGCCACGGCCTTCTTGGGGAACATGTCGGAGACCGTCGTGAACAAGTTGGCCGACCAGGCCTGGTGCGCCGCGGCTCCGATGCTGATGATTCCCACCGCAAAGTACAAGGCATGTGTGCCGTATCTCTCTGTGCTGGCAAGGTGCTGTGTGAAAAGCAGGGCCAGCGGAAACAGCGCGATCAGAATCATCGCGGTCATGCGCGCCTTATACACCTCCATTCCTCGATTGATAAGGGTCATCGGGATGCTGCCTCCGTAGACGCTGCCGACGATGGCAACGCCGTAAACGATGAAGGTGGGCCAGCGCACGTCCGCCGGCGCCATGTTGAACTGCTTGATTAGATAGTCCGGCAGCCAAAAGAGATAGAACCACCAGATACCGTCGGTGAACAACTTACCGAAGAAGAACGACCAGGTCTGCCGATATCTGAAGAGCCTGGCCCACGGTACGCCTTGTTGGGCGGCGTCGCTCTGTGCGGCGACATCGTCCATGTGGATGTAGTCGTACTCGGCCTTAGACAGCCGCCGCTGGTTCTTCGGGGTTTCATACAACAAGAACCAGAAGATCAGCCAGACGAAACCCGCGGCGCCCGTGAGAACGAAGGCCATCTTCCAGCCTCGCTGATCGCCGAAGAAGACCATGCACCAGGGCACGAACAGGGCGGCGAGCATCGCGCCGAGATTCGTGCCGCTGTTCAAGATGCCGAAGGCCAGAGCGCGCTCCTTCTTCGGAAACCATTCGGCGACGGTGCGGTTCGACGCCGGGAAGGTGCCGGCCTCGCCAGCCGCAAATAAGCTGCGGATCGCGACGTGCACGGCGATCGCCGAGCCGGCCAAGGCATTCAGAATGCCGAAGACAGACCACACGACGAGGGACCACGCGAGGCCGAGCTTTGTGCCGATCTTGTCGATAAGGCGGCCCGCCCCGACCGTCACCAGGGCGTAGACGCCGGTGAAGGCGGAGGTGAGGTACGAGAACTCCTTGTTGGTCCACCCGAAGCCGCCGAGCTCCGTCGACCTGCAGAAGAACTCCTTCAAGTACGAGATCACCTGGCGATCGAGGTAATTGATCGTCATGGCGAAGAGCAGCAGCGCGCAGATCGTCCAGCGATACTTGCCGATGGCCGCTTTCACCGCACTTTTGTCTGCCATCGCTTCTTCCTTCCTTGGAGATCACTTTTGCGGTGCTGCTTACTGCGTAAAAGCGGTGGCAAGCCACCGCACTCCAAAATGCGCCCTTGCTTACGCAAATCCCGTGTCAGCTCAAGGCGCGGTCCAGGTGAACGTAGCCACCATCGACGAACAAAAACTGCGCGGTGATGTGGGAGGCTTGGGGAGAGAGAAGGAAAAGAGCCATAGCGGCAATTTCATCGGCTTGCGTCATTCGTTTGCCGAACGGTATTTTCGAGACAATCTGCTGAAGCTTTTCTTCGGGGTTCGGCAGACTGCTGAGCCACTCCCGATAGAGCGATGTCATGACCTCGGCGGGGACGACGGCGTTCACGCGGATTCCGTAGGGGAGCAATTCCACAGCCCACTCGCGCGTCAAGGCGAGGATGGCGCCCTTGGAAGAGGCATAGCCTGATGTGCCGCCCTGGCCGGTGAAGGCCGTCTTGGAGGCGATGTTGACGATACAGCCGTGCGACTTCTTCAGCGCCGGCAACGCGAAGTGCGCCATGTTGTAGTAGTGCAAAAGATTGCGTTGCAGAGAAGCCAAGTATTTTTCGGGGCTGCCGTGTTCGAGGCCGACACGGTCATTGGTACCGGCGTTGTTGACAAGAACATCGAGCCTGCCAAACTCGCGAAGTGTCTGCCCGACCGCGGAGGAACAATTTTCCGCGGCTTGCAGATCAACGCAGATCTGCCCGCAGGCTTTGCCCGCCGATTGCAGTTCAGACTGCAGTTGTTTCGCGGCCTCGGCATCGCGGTCCACGAAGACCGGGACAGCGCCCTCGCGCGCGCAGGCCCGAGCGATGGCCGCGCCGATGCCCTTGGCGCCGCCGGTGATCAGGACAACTTTTTCTTTGATTTGCAGGTCCATGCGAAGCCGCCTTGAAGCTGGAGAACGTTTGAGCGTCTCTGGAGCCTAATTCATAAAATTTTTGCTGGCCCGCTCTGTCTAGCTTAGGGGTTAAAGCCCCTTATTTTCCGGACAGTTTCGGCACGGCTGAAGAGGCTGCGGAAAAATGCGAAAAAGGCTTTCTTCAGGGGCTAAAGCCCATTGGTTTTAGGGGCTTTACGCCGGGGCTGAAGCCCCGGCCTCCTAAAGAGAAACCTTTTCCGCAAGCTGTGCCCTTCGCACAAACCGCTCAGGGTGAAAAGCCGTGCCCTCCCGAACACCTTTTATGAGATGGATTCTGGTGATTTCTCAGAGAGAAACTCCTCTTTTCCATGGGATAAAGTCGTCTTGGCCGAGCAGTTCGGCCTTGGTACGGATTTCACCGCTGGCGACCTGGATGGTGAGGTCCAGAATTATCTCACCCATCTGCTCGATGGTTTTCTCACCAGAGATGATGCCGCCTGCGTCGATATCAATGATGTCCGCCATGCGCTGTGCGAGACTCGAATTGGTGGATATCTTAATGACCGGAGCAATGGGATTGCCTGTAGGCGTACCAAGGCCAGTTGTGAAAAGGACGACGTTGGCGCCGACAGCGACCTGGCCAGTAACAGATTCCACGTCATTGCCCGGCGTGCAGTGGAGGTTCAAACCGGCCTCGCTGGAATATTCCGGGTAATCGAGCACTGCGGTGACGGGCGATGTCCCGCCCTTTTTGGCGGCCCCGGCGGATTTCATGGCATCCGTGAGCAAGCCATCACGGATATTGCCGGGCGAAGGGTTCATCTCGAAGCTGGAGCGCACGGCTTTGGCCCGCGCCGCATAATCGCTCATGAGCTGCATGAAGCGTTCCGAGACTTCTTCGCTGACGCAACGGTTGATCAGTTCCTGTTCGACGCCGCAGAGTTCAGGGAATTCGGAAAGTATTCCCTTCCCACCAAGCGCGACGACGAGGTCAGAAGTGTGCCCAATAGCGGGGTTCGCGGATAGGCCTGAAAATCCGTCAGAGCCGCCGCATTGGAGGCCAAGGGTGAGATGAGACAACGGCGCTGGCGCGCGGGCGAATTTGTCCGCCTCGGCAAGTCCCAGAAATGTTTCGCGGATGGCTTGAGAAATCATCGCTGCCTCGGAAGGGCTTTTCTGCTGCTCGAAGATCAGAAGCGGTTTGTTGAAATTGGGATCGCGGCGCTTGACCTCCTCAAGGAGAATGGAAACCTGGGCGTGCTGGCAACCGAGGCTGAGGACGGTTGCGCCGGCTACGTTGGGATGGTGAATGTAACCCGCGAGTAGCGCGCAAAGATTGTTGGAATCCTCGCGTGTGCCTCCGCAGCCGCCTTCGTGCGCGAGGAATTTGATGCCGTCGACGTTGCGAAAGATCCTGGGAAAGGCCGGCGCTCGCAGCGTTTCGGCGCAGGAAAATGTTTTTATCTTTTCCACGCCGCCTTCGCGATAGAGCCGGGCGAGTTCCGCAACCTGGCGGCGATAGATTTGAGGCGCGGCGAATCCAAGTTCTTCCTCGAATGCTTGTTTCAAGACATGCAGATTTCTGTTTTCGCAGAAGACCAGGGGAAGAACGAGCCAATAATTCCGGGTGCCGACCTGGCCATTCGCCCTTCGGTATCCAAGGAAGGTTTTCGTCCACCAGGGAGAAGCGTCCGGCGGGGTCCAGCGGGAGGTTCCTTCCTTCTTGTGAAACGTGGCGGCGGCGTGGCGGATGTTGCGCGTGGAAAGCAATTCACCGCGTTGAAGATTCTGGGTTGCCTTGCCGACCAATACGCCATACATGATGATGTCTTGGCCGGCGGAGAGATCTTGGGTGAGGAACTTCTGTTTGGCAGGCACGTCGGACAAGAGAACGTAGTCATTCCCAGAAAAGCGAACGATTTCGCCTTTACGTAGATCGGTCAGGGCGACAAGAACGTTGTCGCGCGGGTCGAGTCTCAGAATTCTTCCTTGTGTCGAATGATTAGCTAACACCTTCGACCTGCCTTTTTGACCCGTAATTGATTTCGAGTCCCACGAACGCCGCACGCGAAAGCCAGGATTGTTTCACGGGTAGCGGTGGACAGGAGAGAGTTTACATCACATGATGGCGGAGTTGATGCCCGGAGAATGGGGACCCGTGCTGGTCTGGGCTTCCTTGAGAAAGGTGAACGCAAAGGAGGGGAAGGATGGGAGAAAACGCGTGTCGCGCCATTGTAAAGTTCGTGCTGGGCTGTTCGATTGTGTTTATTACGGCCGTTGCGGCGCGGGCGCAAAATCCCGCGCACTATGAGGCGACCATCGAGTCGCTGGACCGGCACCCTCTGCCGGATTGGTATGCCGATGCGAAGCTGGGGATTTTCATCCATTGGGGGCTGTATTCCGTGCCCGGCTGGGCGCCGGTGAGCCATCCGGAACACGATTTCGCCAATCAGGACTACATCAAGAACAATCCTTACGCCGAGTGGTATTACAACTCGATGCGCATCGAGGGATCGCCGACGCAGAAATATCATCGCGAAAGATACGGCGCCGATTACGACTACTACAACTTTGCCGCCATCTTTAACCGGGAGATCCAGAAGTGGGATCCCGACGCCTGGGCGAAAGTGATCAAGGAGGCGGGAGCAAAATATGTGGTTCTGACGAGCAAGCACCACGACGGTTTCACGCTGTGGCCAAGCGCGACGCCGAATCCGACGCTTCCCGCGGATCGCCAGCATGCTTCCCGAGATTTGGCAGGAGAACTGACGACGGCGGTCCGCAAGCAGGGCTTGCGCATGGGGCTCTACTATTCCGGTGGCTACGATTGGACGTTTGTGCCTGGGCCGATCCGGGTTTCCGAGGATTACGAGAAAGTGAAACCTGAGAGCGAAGCATACGGAAGGTATGCGGACGCTCACGTGCGCGAGCTGATCACTCGCTACAAGCCCGCGCTGCTCTGGAATGACATCGACTATCCGAAGTCCGGCCATCCTCTGCAATTGATGGCGGAGTACTACGCGGCTGTTCCGGACGGCGTCATCGACAATCGATTTGGAGTGAAGCATTCCGACTTCACGACACCGGAATATGAGACCCTGGGCAAGATCAACCCGAAGAAATGGGAGGAATGCCGCGGGCTAGGACGTTCGTTTGGTTATAACCGCGCCGAGGGAGAAGCCGAGACGATTGCGCCGGCGGAGCTCATCCACCTGCTGGTGGACATTGTCAGCAAGAACGGCAACCTGCTCTTGGACATTGGCCCGGAAGCCGACGGCACGATTCCGGCGGTGCAACTCGAGCGGCTGAAGATACTGGGCAAATGGATGGCGCAAAACGGGGAGGCCATTTACGGGACTCGCCCCTGGAATCGGGCGGAAGGGGAAACAAAGGAAGGGATTCCAGTCCGCTTTACCTCGAAAGGGCCGTATGTGTACGCGCTGCTCCTTGGGATCCCGAAATCGTCATCGGTTACGCTCAAATCCGTTCGACCTAAGAAGGGCTCGGAGATTTACCTGCTCGGCTACAACCGGCCACTTGCCTGGACACAACAAGGCGAGGAAGTGCAGATTGATCTGCCCACTGCTCCAGCAGGTGAGTACGCGTTGGCATTGCGCTTCACGGGTGGGGGAAGCCATAAGGGTGCGTGAAGCAACCTAGGAGTGGAGCGACTTATGAAATGCAGGAACCAGCGGGCTTCCCCACTTGATGGTTTATCGGCTAGTTCGCCGCCGGTGACGTTTCTGGCGCGGCGCTGGCCGGGGCACTGTACTGGTTGATGTGTTCGAGTTCCTTGAGATGGTTGTACCAGGTGAACTTCAGAATGATCGAGGTGATAGCAACAACTGTAAAGGCGATGGCCGCGGTGCGCAGGCGCCACGTCACGATGTAAATGGGCAGAGCGACCAGGGAAACCTGCCAGACGATGCCAACAACGACGTTGAAGATGTCGCGGAAGAAATCCTGGTTCTTTTGAAAGGACGGATCTTCCTGCTGCACTTTCTTCAGGATGGGTCCCCAGAAACCCCAGGGCCGGACGCGACGGTAGAACTCCTTGAGCACCTCTTCATCTTCGGGGGCAGTTAAGTAGGTGCCCAGGAAGCAGCCGATGAGAGAGAGGAGGAAGACAAGGCCAAAGCCCACGGAGACTTCCAGGTTGAGGGAATGGGCATGGGCAAAATTCTGTAGGGGCGCGATCTTTGTGACCAGCGTCGGGATGGTCAACGCGGAAGTCATTCCCGCGACCATGCCCCAGAAATAGCCGTAGCCGTTGAAACGCCACCAATACCACTTGAGGACATTGGAAGCGGTGTAGCCGCCCCACAGGGCGGTGACGATCCAGATGACCACGTTGTTGACGCTGGTCACGTACCAGCCGATCAACACGCCGAGGAGCACCACCATAAAGGAACTCAGATAGCTCAGGCGCACGTAGGTCTTCGGTTGAGCGTGGGGATTGATGAAGCGCTTGTAAATGTCGTTGACGAAGTAGGGAGGCGCGGCGTTCACGGTCGCGGCGAAGTTGGACATATAGGCAGCCAGCAGACCGGCGATGAGCACGCCGAGCAAGCCAGCCGGCACAAACCGCCCTAGCGCGTAGGGAAGAATGCGCTCGAAATCCATGTTGGTGCCCATGCCACGAATCTGGTCGCTGAAGAAGACCAGGGCCAGCACGGTGAGCCCGGTTATCAGGAAATACCGCGGGAAGGTGAGGACGACGTTCACCCACCCGCTCATCATGGAAGCTTCACGCGGATTTTTGCAGGAAAGGACGCGCTGCATGTCGTAGTTTGGCGCGGGGCCTGCGGCACTGATGAGGATGCCTTTAAAGAGGAGCATCATCACGAAAAATCCGAAAAGCCCGTAGCCGTCCTGGGCCACACGCGCATTTGCCGAGGGCACCAGATGGGACCAGTCCATATTGAGGTGCCAGCCGAAGAAGATGTTGTCCCAGCCCGCGGGGATGAAGCGTTGCAACGTGCCCGGGGCGACCTTCATCATGGCGATGATGCCCACCGCGAATGACGCCACGGAAAGGATGCAGAACTGCAGCACTTCCGTGATAACGACGCTGAACATCCCGCCCTTGATGACGTAAAGGGCGGTGATGGCGATGAGCAGGAGAGCGTACTGATTCACGCTGAGGTGCCAGGGGAGGAAGGTGGCGGCGAATTTGCCGATGCCCTTGAAGCCGTAAGTGAAGAATCCGATGATGCTGATGAACGCGTAAATGACCACGATGATGTGGGCAAGCTGCGCGCCGCGGCCCTTGCCGAATCTCGTCTGGATCCATTCCGCACCCGTCATCACATTCGAGCGGCGCAGCCAAGTGGACATATAGACCATGAGGAATACCTGGTTGAACGTCGGCCAGAGCCACGGAATCCAGACGCTCTTGAGGCCGTACACAAACATCCAATAGACCAGGAGCATGGTGCCGCTGATATCGAACATTCCCGAAGCGTTGGAAATTCCGAGGATGTACCAGGGCATGACGTTGCCGCCCAGGAAGTACGCCTTGATGTCGCGGGAGGCGCGATGGGAAACCCAATAGCCGATCAGGACCGATAACACCAGATAGGCAATGATGATGGCAATGTCGATCAAATGCAGATGCACGCTACACCTCAATTCGGGCGGCCTGCCGCGCAATTCGTATCCTTTGCGCGGTCAGATTGTCGTTCATTTTCGTGCGATTCCTGTGCACAAATTACTGCGGCTGCAACTGCTGGAATTCGCGCGGCCAGCTTCCTGCGCCGCGCGGCCATGCGAGCGCTGCGTCATGGAAGCGTGCCTGCCAGCAAAAACACCAGCGGCGCTTGCCAATTGATGGCAATCTCATTGCTCGCGTACGAGGCCTGATCGTCAACGTAAACTTTCGCCGGCGGCAAGCCCTGCGGCAGCTTTTTCAGCGCGTCGTCCTGGCGCCCGGCATTGGGACCGCCGGAGAGCAATCCCGGCCACGGCTGGGCGTTCTTGCCCGCTCCGCTCGGCCGGTGGTGCGGGTGGTGATACGGATTTGCCCCAACCTGCGTCATCCAGGAAATCGAAAAGGTATTACGTCCCAGGAGGTAATGAAGATTATCCTGCGCGGTTTCCACAAAGCTGGGATCGGGCACCAGCAAATTGGCCACGAGCAATTCCATGCCGTAATTGGCGACCACACCGTTCGAGCCCCACACGTAATCCTTCGGCAGCAGGCTCACGCGATACGGATTCTTCCGGGTGCGTTCCACAATCGCCCGCGCCGCTGCCGCCGTGCGCTTGCGAATGTCCGCTACCACCGTAGCGTCCGCGCCCTTTTGCGTACTCATCGCGTACGTCCAAAGCCCCAGGGCCGCAACTTCCCGCCAGCCTTCCGGCGAGGGCGCTTCCAGGCTGGGCCTAAAATCGGGATAGTGCTTCACAAAATAGTCGTCGTAGGCCGCATCGCCGGTCGTGCGCCAGAGTTCCGCGGCCGCCCACAGCCTCTCATCACCGCAATAGTTGTCGCTGTATTCGCCCGTGCTGACTCCCTGCGGGTTCTTGAAGAGCACGTTAGGATACTTCTCCGTCCAGAGCCAGGCCTTGCGCGCCGCTACCAGGTTGCGCGCCGCAAACTTCGCATCGAAGGGCTGATATACGCGCGCGGCGATGGCGGATACCGCCGCCAGGTCGGCCGTGGCACAGGTGCTTTTGTACGGCGGCTGCCCGGTCCCGATGACCTCGCTTGGCAGATGGTCGTCTTCCGGCATCACGAAGGCGGGAAAATGTTCGCTGGCCTGTTTGTGCCACGCGCCGCCATCTTCATCCTGCATGTTGAGCATCCACTCGAGGTTCCAACGGGTTTCGTTCAGGATGTCCGGCGTGCCGTTGCCGCTCTCCGGAATGTTCAGCTTGATGCTCTTCACCTTCGGCCCGTAAATCTCCCACGTCCACAGCAGCGTCCCGGTGGTGATTCCGGAATTGACGACGTAGCGGCCATAATCGCCGGCATCGTGCCACCCTCCGATATTGTCCCGCTCGCCTTGCTTCCCGGAAGAGGGGTGAAACTCTCCCTTCAAGTGGCATGCGGGGTGAGTATAGCCCGGAAACTCCGGCCCAAGGTCCACTGCCGTGCCGCAACGCTGCCCGTAGAACGCGCGCATTGCGAGATAATAGGTGTGCAAGAAGACGTCGCGTTGGATCGAAAACACCCAGCTTCGCCCCACTCCCGGAACGTCGAGATAGTAAGTGCCTGGTAGGTGCAGCTTCGTGAAGTCCGCAATCTGGACAGAATCGCCCGAATCCGCATCCAGGCTGGCTGGTCCAAGCGTGCCTTTATACACCGTCACATTGTCGGAGGCGCGCTTCACTTCGAATGACGTGGCCGCCGCCGTAACCACGGCCAACTTCGGGGCACCCGGCAAGTAGCCTACCTGGTCCACTTTTATCTGGAGGCTCCCGGCCTCAGTTCCGTAAGTCGTTCGCATCGCTCCTGTAAAGGAGATGGCTAGAAGGATGAGCCAGATGGGCAGAGTGGACAGGCGAGTGGTGAGGCGGCAGGTGGGTGTGGTCATGCTGTCCCCTTTCAAACAGGGCGAGGGGTTCAAGGGTGCAAGCCTCTCGTTTCGCCGTGGATTCCGGCAGTGATTGTCCTCACGTGAGGGCGTGATGGTGAGCACACTTCGCGGAGCAGAGCGCCCACCTCTCCTCTTACAGGTAGGCTTCATATCTACACCTCAAAGTTGTTCTAGGCCACTAAAATATCGTTATACTAGACGGACTTGCCAGTCCGGAACGTTCCGCTCAGGGAGCCGCCCTCATGAAATACGGTTATTTCGACGATAAGAACCGCGAATACGTAATCACGCAGCCGGACACGCCCCTGCCGTGGATCAACTACCTCGGTTGCCAAGCTTATTTCGGCATCATCTCCAATACCGCCGGCGGCTATTCTTTCTATCGTGACGCGCGCCTGCGCCGCATCACGCGCTACCGCTACAACAACGCTCCGTACGACGTTGGCGGACGCTACATTTACCTTCGTGATGACAGCTTCGGCGAATTCTGGTCTCCCTCCTGGCAACCCACGCAAAACAAGCTGGAGGAGTATTCCTGCCGCCACGGCATGGGCTACACAACGATCAGCTCGAAATACGGCGGCATCGAAGCGAGCACGCGTTACTTCGTGCCACTCGACGAGAATCTGGAAATCTGGCAACTGAGCGTGACGAACCAACGCGCGCAGGCCGCCGAACTCTCCGTTTTCTCCATCGTCGAGTTCTGCTTGTGGGACGCGCAGGATGATTCCACAAATTTCCAGCGCAACTTCAGCATCGGCCAAGTCGAAATCGAGGATGGCGTTATTTACCACAAGACGGAATACCGCGAGCGCCGCGACCACTTTGCGTTCTTTGCCTGCTCCGAAAAGATCGCCGGCTACGACACGCAGCGCGACGCCTTTCTCGGCCCCTATCGTGGCTGGGACAATCCCGCGGCAGTGGAGCGGGGACACCTAGGCAATTCCGTCGCGCACGGCTGGGCACCGGTTGGATCCCACCACGTTAAGCTCTCGCTGAAGCCCGGCGAATCCCGGCAAATCCTATTTGTTCTGGGCTATCAGGAGAACCCACGGGAACAGAGATTCGATCCGCCCGATTCGCAAATCATAAACAAGAAAGCGGCGAAGGCCGTGATCGCCAAGTATCGCGTTGCGGCGAATGCCTGCGGCGCGTTCGAAAAGCTTCGTCTTTACTGGGATGAATTGCTGGGGCTTTGCCAGGTGGATACGCCGGACGTGCACACGAATCGCATGGTGAACATTTGGAACGCTTATCAATGCATGGCGACGTTCAACATGTCGCGCTCGGCGTCGTTCTACGAATCGGGAATTGGGCGAGGACTGGGATTCCGCGATTCGAACCAGGATTTGCTGGGGTTTGTGCACATGGTCCCGGGCCGCGCGCGGGAACGCATACTCGACCTTGCGGCCACGCAACTTCCCACCGGCGGCGCGTATCACCAGTACCAACCGTTGACGAAGCGCGGCAATAACGACGTGGGCAGCGGCTTCAACGACGATCCCCACTGGCTGATTATCGGAGTCGGCGCCTATCTGAAGGAAACCGGCGACTGGAGCATCCTGGATGAGCCAGTGCCCTATGACAATGCGCCCGGTTCCGAGACGCCGCTCTACGAGCACCTCCAG
>Ga0116116_1000751_pt1 | contig 30805 bp, 40 predicted proteins | sample June2015DPH_10_1_FD_89722 | JGI IMG/M metagenome (GOLD analysis project Ga0116116, IMG submission 89722) | Peatland microbial communities from SPRUCE experiment site at the Marcell Experimental Forest, Minnesota, USA - June2015DPH_10_150 | ecosystem: Environmental > Terrestrial > Soil > Wetlands... | reverse complement strand
GGGTCGCGTGGAGCGCGGCAAGGTAAAGGTCGGCGAAGAAGTGGAGATCGTGGGTTTCCGCGCGACACAGAAGAAAGTGGTCACGGGCGTGGAGATGTTCCGCAAGCTGTTGGACGAAGGGATCGCCGGCGACAACGTCGGCCTGCTGCTGCGCGGCACGGAAAAAGACGATGTGGAACGCGGGCAGGTGGTCTGCAAGCCCGGGTCGATCACCCCGCACACGAAATTCAAGGCCGAAGCGTATGTGTTGACCAAGGAAGAGGGCGGGCGGCACACGCCGTTTTTCAGTGGCTACCGGCCGCAGTTTTATTTCCGCACCACGGACGTGACCGGAGACATGAAGCTGCCGCAAGGCGTGGAAATGGTGATGCCGGGCGACAACGTGAGCTGCGAAGTTTCGCTGATCACGCCGGTGGCGCTGGAAAAGGGCTTGCGCTTCGCCATTCGCGAAGGCGGCCACACCGTCGGCGCCGGCGCCGTCGCGGAGATCATCGAGTAACGCCATGAGACAAGGAGACAAAATTCGCATCCGCCTCAAGGCTTACGATCACAGGATTCTAGACCAGTCCACGCGGGAAATCGTGGAAACCGCCAAGCGCACCGGCGCCGATGTAGCCGGGCCGATTCCTTTGCCCACGACCATCAACCGCTGGACGGTATTGCGCTCGCCGCACGTGGACAAGAAGTCGCGCGAACAGTTCGAAATGCGCACCCACAAGCGGCTGATCGATATTCTGGAACCCACACCCGATACCGTGGACGCGCTGATGAAGCTCGATCTGCCCCCGGGCGTGGACGTGGAAATCAAGGCCTTCGGCCACGCGGCGAAGTGAGGCTTAGAGGTTGACGTGGAGAAGTTTGATCGCTGATATCAGTAATCAGATATCAGTCATCAGGAAGCAAGAGCTTGGCGAGGTTGGTTTTGGTTCCTGATATCTGATCGCTGATAACTGATATCCGGAAAGCAAAGGCGATGAATTCAGATTTAGAGCAGCTAATAGTGGAAAGGCAAGCTGCTAAGAGAGAGAAAAAAATGGCAGTCGACGGAATTATCGGAATCAAGCTGGGCATGACGCAGATCTTCGCCCCAGACGGCAACCTCGTCGGCGTAACCGTGCTGCAGGCGGGCCCGTGCGTCGTGGTGCAGCGCCGCACCAAGGAAAAGGACGGCTACGACGCCGCGCAACTCGGCCTGGTGGAATTCATCAAGCCGCAGCGCGTGAACAAGGCGCTGACCGGGCACTTCAAAAAGGCCAACGTGGCGCCCGTCAAGGTTCTCAGGGAAGTGCGCATCGCCGAATCGAAGGATGAAACCAAGGTAGGCGACCGCGTCCTGGTGGAGAGTTTCAAGCCGGGCGAGTTCGTGGACGTTACCGGCGTCAGCAAGGGCCGCGGGTTCGCGGGCGGCGTGAAGCGCTGGCACTATGCCGGCGGCGACGCTACCCACGGTTCGATGTTTCATCGCGCGCCCGGCGGCATCGGCGGCAGTTCGTTTCCGTCGCGCGTGTGGAAGAACCAGCACTTCCCGGGACACATGGGCAACGCCCGGGTCACCGCGAAGAACCTGAAAGTGATCAAGGTGGACACGGACGAAAACCTGCTGTTGGTGCGGGGATCGGTGCCGGGGCCCAGCGGGCTGTACATTTTCATACGCAAGGCTCACAAGTCTGTAAAGAAGGGGAAGTGATCAGGACGATCCGGTGTCCGGTTTTCACTGGTAACTGATTACTGATAACTGATAACGCAAGCGGGAAGCAAGAAACGAATTTGGTAAGAAAAACGCGGTAAGAGCGCGATTGAGAGAGACAAAGATATGCCGGTCGTAGATGTGGTGAATCTGGAAGGGAAGAAAGTCGGCCAGGTCGAACTGGCGGACGCGGTCTTTGGTGTGGAGATCAATCGGCACCTGCTGCACGAAGCTTCCCGGTGGTATCTCAACGGGCTCCGCAGCGGCACAGCCAAGACCAAGGAAAAGAGCGAGGTCAGCGGCGCCGGCCGCAAGCTCTGGCGGCAAAAAGGCACCGGCCGCGCCCGCGTGGGCTCGATCCGTTCGCCTCTCTGGCGCCATGGCGGCACGGTGCACGGCCCCAAGCCGCGGTCGTATGCGTACGCGCTGCCGAAGAAGATGTTGCTCGGCGCGCTGCGTTCGGCGCTCTCTGCGAAGCTGGCGGAAGAGAAACTGACGATCGTGGATGCGTGGTCGCTGGATACGCACAAGACCAAGACGCTGCGCACCGCGCTCGAAAAGCTGAATGCCGAGAAGACCGCGCTGCTTGTGGCGCACGGCGAAAACCGCAATCTGGAACTTGCCAGCCGCAACCTGGAAGGCGTGAAGCTTTCCGCGAGCAACGCGCTGCAGCCCTACGATGTGCTGCGTCACGATCGTCTGGTGGTTTCCAAGGATGCGATTGCCCGTTTGAGCCACACGCTCGATCCGGGTCGCCAGCCCATCGAAGCGCCACAGGTGGAAACGATCGCGCCCGCGCCCGCCCCGAAAAAGGAAGCGGCGCCCAAGGCGGCTGCGAAGCCTGCAGCGAAGAAGCCCGCGGCGGCGAAAAAGCCGGCCCGCAAGAAGGGGAAGGAGTAAGCCATGGCAGCCCCCCACTATCAGATTATCCGGCGTCCCATCATCACGGAAAAGGGACTCGGCGTGAAGGAATTGCAGCACACCGTGGTGTTTGAAGTTTCCGCGGCCGCCACCAAGACCGAAATCAAGGAAGCCGTGCAGCAGATCTTCAAGGTGAAAGTGGCCGCTGTGCGCACCGCCAATTTTCACGGCAAGATGCGCCGCCGCGGCCAGAACGAAGGTTATCGCCGCGATTGGAAGAAAGCGTACGTCAAGCTCGCTGAAGGCCAAAAGATGATCGAGTACGCCGAGAATCTGTAGACCTGGGAGCTGTTGGGAAGTCCGCCACGGTGGCGGGAAGATTTGGAAGATAGAGGCAGAGATGGGACTCAAGAGCTTTAATCCATATACGGCGTCACGCCGCTTCATAACGGTGGTGGACAAGAGCCATATCACCAAGCAGACGCCGGAAAAGCAGCTGCTCGAGCCGAAAAAGCGCTCCGGCGGCCGCAACAACCAGGGCGAAATCGTGGTGTGGCACCGCGGCGGCGGCCACAAGCGGCAGTACCGCACCGTTGATTTCCGTCGCGATAAAGAAGGCGTGCCCGCCAAGGTCGTCGCCATCGAATACGATCCCAATCGCAGCGCCAACATCGCCCTGCTGAACTATGCGGACGGCGAGAAGCGCTACATCTTGCATCCCGTGGGACTGGAAGTAGGCGCCACCGTTTCGACGGGCGAGGCCGCGGACATTCTTCCCGGTAATGCCCTGAAGATCCGCAACATCCCTCCCGGCACGATGGTGCACAACCTGGAGCTGTATCCCGGCCGCGGCGGCCAGGCAGTGCGCACCGCCGGAGCTTCGGCGCAGTTGCTCAGCAAGGAAGGCGATCTCGCGCTGGTGAAGATGCCTTCCGGCGAAGTTCGCAAGTTCTCCATCGATTGCAAGGCGACGGTGGGCCAGGTCGGCAATCTGGACCACGAGAACGAAACTTACGGCAAGGCCGGGCGCACGCGGTGGCGCGGGATCAAGCCAACGGTTCGCGGCGTGGCCATGAACCCCGTGGATCACCCGCACGGCGGCGGTGAAGGCCGCGTCAAGGGCAATCACCCGCAAACGCCTTGGGCGTTCCCGACGTTGGGCAAGAAGACGCGCGGCAACAAGCGCACCGACCGCATGATCGTCCAGCGGCGGAAGTAGGAACTGAAGTTTCTAACTGTAGGTTCTCCGTTCCAGGTTTTCTGAACGGAGAGGGGCAGAACAGAAGTAGTGCAGAACAGGGTGCGATCCTGAACGAGAGCGCCCAAGGTAAAACGAGCAATGGACGCAATTCCTGGCTTGTGATGGCAGAACGGGCCGAGGAGGCGAGAACATGCGAGCGACACGACCAACACGAACTGCAGGACGCCGGACGCGCCCTGTGAAACGCGCCGTCAAGCGGGCGGCATCGAAACCCGTGGCCAGACCCGCGGCCAAGCTGGTGGCGCCAGCCGAACCGGTGCTGTACAAGCTGTGCAAGCCGGGCTGGGCGGTGATTGTGGAACGCATTCCGAACGCGCTGGGCACGCGCTTTGTTTGCCCGTTCTGCCCGAGGTCGCACCGTGTGCCTGGCCCGGTGCGAGGGTTTAAGAAGATGCGGCACGCCCCGTGGGGGCGTTTGCGCCGCGTGGAGGAATAAGCAAGCAATGGCACGCTCACTGAAGAAGGGGCCGTTCGTGGATGGCCACCTGAAAGAGAAGGTGGAAGCACTGAACGCGCGCAACGAGAAGAAGGTTGTGAAGACGTGGTCGCGGCGCTCCACGATCGTGCCGGACATGATTGGCCACACGATCGCCGTGCACAACGGCAAGAAGTTCATTCCTGTGTATGTGACTGAACAGATGATCGGCCACAAGCTCGGGGAATTTGCGCCGACGCGCAGCTTCAAGGGCCACGCGGTCAAGGCGGCGCTCGAAAGGGCCGCCGGTCTGGTTCCGGGAGCAGGAGCGCCGGGAGCAGCGGCAGGAGCGGGAGGCGGCGCGGCACCAGCAGCAGCACCAGCGCCGAAGGCATAAACCATGGCCAACGTACTGACACAACCCGGCTCCATCGAAGCTCACGCGATCGCGCGCCATGTGCGCATGTCGCCGCAGAAGGCGCGTTTGGTCATCGATTTGATTCGCGGGCAGAAGGCGCAAGATGCGCTGCAGTCGCTGCGCTTTACGCCCAAGCGCGCCGCCAAGCACATTGAGAAGGTGCTGCGCAGCGCCATCTCCAATGCCGAGCGCAAGGCGGAAGATTCCGGCTCGCCGCTCGACGTCGACCAGCTTTACGTGAGCCAGTGTTTCGTGAACGAAGGCGCGCGCTGGAAGCGTTTGCGCCCCGCGCCCATGGGCCGCGCGTTCCGCTACCAGAAACGCACCGCGCACATCTGGGTGGGCGTGAGCGAGCATCACGTGGCCGCCGCGGAACGCGTGGCCGCGAACATCGCCGAAGCTGAAGCGCAGAAGGGCGTTCGGGGCACCGCGCGCCGCGTTCGCAAGGCCTTAACCGGGAAGCAGTCTCCCCGGAAGAAGGGAAAGAAGTAATGGGACAGAAAACGCACCCGTACGGGTTTCGCCTGGGCTACAACAAGCCCTGGAAGTCGCGCTGGTATGCGGACCGCGATTACGCGGAGCTGCTGCACGAGGATGTGAAGCTGCGCCGCGAATTGAAGGCGCGCCTGAAGAGCGCCGGTATCAGCTCCATCGATATCGAGCGCGCGGCCAACAAACTGGTGGTGCGCATTGCCACTGCCCGTCCGGGAATCATCATCGGTCGCAAGGGCGCGGAAATTGACAAGCTGAAGCAGGAAGTCAGCAAACGCACCAAGCGCGAAGTGCACATTGACATCGTGGAAGTGCACCGGCCGGAGCTCGACGCGCAGCTCGTGGCGGAATCGATTGCGCTGCAACTGGAGAAGCGCGTGGCCTTCCGCCGCGCGATGCGCAAGGCCGTGGATTCGGCGCTGCGTTTCGGCTGCAAGGGCATCAAGGTGCGTGTGGCCGGGCGTTTGAACGGCGCGGAAATTGCGCGCAAGGAATGGTACCTGCAGGGCCGGCTGCCGCTGCAAACGTTGCGCGCGGACATCGATTACGGCACCGCCGAGGCGAACACCACCTACGGCGTGATCGGCGTGAAGTGCTGGATCTACCAGGGAGAAAACGTTCCCCAGCGCACCAAGCGCACGGACGATAAGCCCGCGGCCGTTGCCGCCGCGTGAAGAGAGTTTTAAGTTGTAAGCTCTAAGTAATCAGTTTCGGAAACATGTGCTTAGAACTTGCAACGAAGTCTAAAGATGTAGGGCCCGCCAGCCGGGATGCGCTGATTGCATCCGGGATGATTCGCTGGGGCGGGCCGCGTAAGGAAGTTTTTGGTTTTCAGTTCTAAGTAATCAGTTCGGAATGCCGTACTGGGGACTCAGAGCTGCTGGAGCGAAGTGGAGAGGAATTGTAGCCGCGCCTTCTGAGGCGGGCCGGTCATAGGTTAAGTTCTGGATGCTTTACTGAGAACTGAGAACTTATGACTGAAAACTGGAAGGACTAGGGAAGCGAGAAGACAACGATGTTGATGCCGAAGAAGGTGAAGTACAGAAAGCAGCAGCGCGGCCGCCGTAAAGGCAAGGCCTGGCGTGGCGGCACATTGTCCTTCGGGGAGTACGGCCTGAAGGCTATGGAAAACGCTTGGATCACCGACCGCCAGATCGAAGCGTCGCGTGTGGCCATCACACGCTTCATCAAGCGCGGCGGCAAGCTGTGGATCCGCATTTTCCCGGACAAGCCGTTCACCAAGAAGCCCGCGGAAACCCGCATGGGCAAGGGCAAAGGCGCTCCGGAACGCTGGGTGGCGGTGGTGAAGCCCGGACGGATCATGTTTGAAATGGCGGGAATCGACGAAGCGACGGCGCGCGAAGCGCTGGGGCTGGCGGCGCACAAGCTGCCCATTCCGACGAAATTCGTCTCTCGCACGGGAGGAATTTAGCCATGCCGCGGCGAATCGAAAAAATCCGCGAAGAAGGCGTGACCGAATTGCAGGCGCGCGAAAAGGATCTGGCGGAGCAGATTTTCCGCCTGAGGTTTCAGCTAGGGACGGGCCAGGCGGAAGCGCTCAAGCGGCTCCGCGAAGCCAAGAAGGATCTGGCGCGGGTGAAAACCCTCCTGCGCCATCAGGAGTTGACCGCCGGGGCAAAGCCGGCGAAGGCAGGTAAGGCGTAATGACAACGGAAACGCAGAGCGCACCGGTGGCCGAGCGCGGCAAGAAGACCGAACTCGTCGGCAAGGTTACCAGCGCGAAGATGGAAAAAACGATTGTGGTCGAGGTGCAGCGGCTGGTGCAGCACCCCAAGTACCGCCGCGTGGTGCGCATCTCGAAGAAGTTCTACGCGCACGATGAAAAGCGCGAAGCCAAGCAGGGTGACACCGTCACCATCGTGTCCGCCCGGCCGCTCTCGCGCCTGAAGCGCTGGCGTTTGAAGGAAGTGCTGACCCGCAAGGCGTCGGCGGAGTAAGGGGACAGGAGCGCAAACATGATTATGATGCGAACCTGGCTGACGGTGGCCGACAATTCCGGAGCGCGGAAGCTCATGTGCATTCTCCCCCTCGGTGGCGACGCGGGATTGAAGGCTGGGCTGGGTGACATTGTCACCGCGTCAGTGAAGGAAGCGACGCCGGAAAGCCAGATCAAGGAAGGCAAGGTTGTGAAGTGCGTGATCGTGCGCATGCGCAAGGAACACCGCCGCAAGGACGGCACGTACATTCGCTTCGACGACAACGCCGCGGTGCTCATCAACGATACCGGCGAGCCCGTGGGGACGCGCGTATTTGGTCCGGTGGCCAGAGAGCTGCGCGAGAAGAAGTTCACCAAGATCGTATCGCTGGCTCCGGAGGTCTGGTAAGCGATGGCACGCACAGAAGGCAGGATCAAACGCTTCACCATCAGCATCCGCAAGGGCGACACCGTGCGCGTGCTGAGCGGCCGCGATGCCGGCAAGAGCGGTCGCGTCCTTTCCGTCAATCCGCGGAAAAACACGCTGATCGTGGAGCACGCCAACATCATCAAGCGCCACACGCGGCCCAACCCGGCCAAGAACATCAAGGGCGGAATCGTGGAGAAGGAAGGCCCGGTGCACGCGTCCAACGTCCAGATCGTCTGCAGCGGCTGCGGCAAGCACGCGCGCATCGGCCACCAGACGCTGCCGTCCGGCGCCAAGGTGCGCGCATGCAAGCGTTGCGGCGCCACGCTGGACAGGTGAAAAGTTTTCAGTTGTAAGTTTTCAGTTTTAAGTTTCGGACCGGAAGTAAGCAAACAGTTTTGTAGCGGCCGCCTTCTGAGGCGGGCCGCTGGAAGGAAGAAAAAGAGTATTGAGTCGTCAGTTTTGAGCATAGGTTTGTTGGTCTTACTTAGAACTTATGACTTAGAACTTAGGACTCCGGGAACAGGACATGAAGAGCCGATTGCATGAAAAGTACAGCAAGGAGACGGTGCCGGCGCTGATGAAGCGTTTTGGCTGGAAGAACATCATGGCGGTGCCGAAAGTTTCCAAGATCACCGTCAACATAGGTCTCGGCGAGGCCAGCCAGAACGTCAAGCTGCTGGACACCGCGGCCGTGGAGCTCGGGCAGATCACTGGCCAGAAAGCCATGATCACGCGGGCGAAGAAGTCCATCGCGAATTTCAAAATTCGCAAGGGCATGCCCATCGGCTGCGCGGTGACGCTGCGCGGGGAAAAGATGTACGAATTCCTCGACCGGCTGTGCAACGTGGTGCTGCCCCGCGTGCGCGACTTCCGCGGATTGCCCTCGAACGCCTTCGACGGCCGCGGCAATTACACCCTGGGTCTGAAGGACCAGCTGGTGTTCCCGGAAATCGACTACACGCGCGTGGACAAGATCAAGGGCATGAACATTACGTTGACCACCACGGCCCACAACGATGAAGAGGGCCGCGAACTGCTCAAGGGGCTGGGTTTTCCCTTGCGCGAAAAAGGAGCCGCACAATAAATGGCACGCACCGCAAAAATCGCCAAGACGCTCAAGAAGCCCAAGTTCAAGGTGCGCGTGCGCAACCGCTGCCGTTGCTGCGGCCGCGCGCGCGGCTACATCCGCAAATTCCAAATGTGCCGCATCTGTTTCCGCGGCATGGCGCTCAAGGGAGAGATCCCGGGAGTCGTGAAATCAAGCTGGTAGGAGAACTATGCAGACGGATCCGATTGCCGATTTTCTGACGCGACTGCGCAACGCCACGGCGGCGAAGCACCAGCGCGTGGACGTTCCGGTCTCCAAGTTGAAGACCGAGATCGCCCGCATCCTGAAGGAAGAGGGTTACATCTCGACCTACAAGATGGTGGACGAAAACAAGACGCACAAAATCCTCCGGGTGTTCCTGAAGTACACGCCGGACCGCCGCAGCGTGATCACCGGGATGAAGCGCATCTCCAAGCCCGGCCAGCGCCGCTATCTGGGCGCCGGCGACATTCAGCCGGTGGTTGGCGGGCTGGGCATCAGCATTCTGACCACGCCGAAGGGTTTGATGACCGGGCGCTCCGCGCGCAAGGCCAAGTTGGGCGGCGAGATTTTGTGCGAAGTGTGGTAAGGCGTGCGAGAGAACGCGCGCACGATTGAGAGAAGGGGATAGACGACGATGTCACGTATTGGTCGCAAACCGATTCCCGTGCCGGCAGGCGTGAAGATTAATACCGGCGGCGGCAAAGTGGAAGTGCAAGGCCCCAAGGGGAAACTCTTCGTGCTGGTGCCGCGCCAGATCAAGCTGGAGCAAAAAGACGGCGTGCTTACGGCAATCCGCGATAGTGAAGAACATCGCGCATTGCACGGCCTGGCGCGCGCGCTGCTGGCCAACGCGGTTCGTGGCGTCACCCAGGGCTTCAAGAAAGAATTGGACATCGTGGGTGTCGGTTACCGCGCCGAACTAAAGGGCAAGATGGTGGCGTTCGCGCTGGGGAAGTCACACCCCATCGAGTTTCCGATTCCCGAGGGCATTCAGATTTCGATCGAAAAGCAGACGCACATCGTGGTGAGCGGCGCGGACAAAGCGCAGGTCGGCCAGGTGGCCGCGGACATCCGCTCGCTGCGTCCGCCGGATCCGTACAAGCAGAAGGGCGTCCGCATCACCGGCGAGAGATTGAAGAAGAAGGCGGGCAAGGCCGGCGCGAAAGCAGGAGCAGCCGCGTAGCGAGTTTTAAGTTTTCAGTTATCAGCAAAGAAATACTGACGTGAAACTTGGGACGTATGGTCTGGCAGCGGGTGACAAGTTTTTCAGTTTTGAGTTCATAGGTTCGGAGTGGGTTACTTCAAACTTAGAACTTATAGCTTAAAACTGTAAGGGAGAAACGACAGTGGCATCGGTACCAGTTCGCAAGTTGTCCCGGGATGAGCAGCGCCAGAGGGTGCATGCGCGCGTGCGCACAAAGGTGTCTGGCACAGCGGAGCGCCCGCGATTGAGCGTGTACCGTTCCGTCGGGCACATTTACGCGCAAGTGATTGACGATCGCAGCAGCCACACGCTGGTTTCGGCCAGCTCGATCGATAAAGAAGTGAAGAAGGGCCTCAAGGGCGGAGGCAACATCGCCTCGGCCAAGGCCGTCGGCAAAATCATCGCCGAGCGCGCCAAGGCGGCGGGAGTGGTGAAGGTGGTGTTCGACCGCGGCGGTTATAAGTACCACGGCCGCGTCAAGGCGCTCGCGGATGCGGCGCGGGAAGCGGGGTTACAGTTCTAACTTATGTCGAAGCAAATTTTGCGGGATAGTTTGGCAGTGCGGCGCGTCATGGACGTGAATCTTTCCGACTTGAAGGATGACGTCGTGGCGATCAACCGCGTCACCAAAGTGGTGAAGGGCGGCAAGAACCTGAGCTTCTCGGCCCTGGTCGTTGTGGGCGACAGCCGCGGCCACGCGGGCTTCGGAATGGGCAAGGCCCGCGAAGTGCCCATGGCCATCAAGAAGGGCATCGAGCAGGCCAAGAAGAATCTGATCAAGCTGAATATGAAGGGCACCACCATTCCGCACCAGGTCACCGGGTGGTATGGCTCGGCGCAGGTGCTGCTGAAGCCCGCGTCGGAAGGCACCGGCGTGATTGCCGGCGGCCCGGTACGCAAGGTGATGCAGGTTGCGGGCATCACCAACGTGCTCACGAAGTCGCTGGGCACGTCCAACCCGCACAACGTCGTCAAGGCCACCTTTGCGGCGCTGCTGAGCTTGAAGGATGTCGGGCAAGTGGCCGAAACGCGCTCGAAGACCATCGAGGAAGTGAGCGGGAAGCCGCCCAAGGCCGAGAAGGTCGAGAAGGCGGCAGGGGAATAATTCATGGCAGGCGAAAAGAAAGGCGCGAAGAGCGCCGCAACGGTAAAGATCAAGTGGGTGCGCAGCTTCATCAGTTGCACCGACGATATGCGCGCGACGATTCGCGGATTGGGCTTGCGCCGCATGCATCAGGTGGTCGAGCGGGAAAATTCGCCGGCGATCCGGGGCATGATTCACAAAGTGCGGCACCTCGTGGAAGTGGTGGAGTAATTCATGGCAGACAAGGGCAAGAAAGAACACAACACGGTTTCACTGTCGACCCTCGGGCCGGCCAAGGGCTCGCGCCAGCGCAAGGTGCGCGTGGGCCGCGGCATCGGTTCGAAGCTCGGCAGGACGTCCGGAAAGGGCAACAAGGGGCAGAAATCGCGGCGCGGCTATTCGCGGCGGCGCGGTTTTGAAGGCGGGCAGATGCCGTTGCACCGGCGCATTCCGAAGCGCGGGTTCCACAATCCGTTCGGCGTGCAGTATTCCATCGTCAACCTCGAGGAACTCAACGTATTTCCCGCGGGCGAGACGGTGACGCCGGAGTTGCTGCGCGCGCACGGCTTTGTGCGCCGCGCCACGGATCCCATCAAGGTTTTGGGCGACGGCGAGCTGAAGACCAAGCTCACCATTCACGCCCACGCATTCAGCGCCTCGGCCAAGGAGAAGATCGCCAAGGCCGGTGGCACGTTTGAGGTGGTAGCGTAATCGGGTTTCCCGAGGAACCGGTATGAATCGTTTCTTGAATGCATTCGCGAATCTCTTCCGCATCGAGGATCTGCGGAACCGGCTGTTCTTTACGCTCGGGCTGCTGGCGGTGTACCGCCTAGGCGCGCACATCCCGACGCCCGGCATTAACACCAGCGTGCTGGAAGAACTCTTCAAGCAGTCGGCCGGGTCGGTGCTGGGAATTTTCGACCTGTTCAGCGGCGGCAACTTCCGGCGGCTGACGATTTTCGCGCTGGGCATCATGCCGTACATCACCTCATCCATCATCCTGCAGTTGATGACCGTGGTGTTCCCGTACCTGGAGAGGTTGCAGAAGGAAGGCGAGCTGGGCCGGCGGAAGATCACGCAGTACACGCGCTACTTGACGATCGCGTTGAGCGTCATCCAATCGTCCACGATCGCCAGCACGCTGCAATCGCAAGCGCTTAGCGGCCAGTCGCTGGTGTATCACCCGGGCCCGGCATTCGTGCTCATGACCATCCTCACGCTGACCACCGGTTCGGCGTTCATCATGTGGCTGGGCGAGCAGATCAGCGAGCGCGGCATCGGCAACGGGATGTCGCTGATCATTTTCGTGGGCATCGTGGTGGGCTTGCCGCGCGCCATCGGTGATCTCTACGACAAGGTCAGAACGCTGTATTGGGGCCCGTTCACGCCGCTGGTGATTGTGGGGCTCCTCGCATTGATGGTTGCCGTGGTGGCGTTCATCGTTTTCGTGGAAGGGGCGCAGCGCCGCATTCCGGTGCAGTATGCCAAGCGCGTGGTGGGCCGCCGCATGATGGGCGGGCAATCCACGTATCTGCCGCTGCGCGTGAATTCCGGCGGCGTGATTCCGCCGATTTTCGCGAGTTCACTGCTGGCGTTCCCGGCCACGGCCGGGCTGATGCTGGGCACGCGCTGGCCGTTCGTAAAGACGATTGCGAACACGCTGCGCTGGGGAGAACCGCTATACACCGCGATCTACATAACGCTGATCATCGTGTTCGCGTTTTTCTACGTGGGCATCGTCTTCAATCCGACGGAGCTTGCGGACAATATGCGCAAGAACGGCGGGTTCATTCCCGGGATACGCCCGGGGCGCACCACTTCGGAATACGTAAGCCTGATCCTGAAGCGGCTGACGTTTATCGGCGCGGTGTATCTCGCCATCGTCTGCATCTTGCCCGAATGGATGATTGCGGGCATTCACCTGAATCACCTGCCGTGGTGGATGGGCGGCAACTGGTTTGACCATTGGCCGCAATGGATTTTGAACGGGCTGGGCGTGACTTTTTATTTTGGCGGCACTTCGCTCCTGATTGTGGTGGGCGTGGCGATGGACACGGTGCAGCAACTTGAGGCGCAGCTCGTCATGCGCAACTACGAGGGCTTTGCGCGAAAGGGACGTCTGCGCGGCCGTCGTTAAGGGAGACGAACCGTGGCGCTGGAAGAGCGTTCCGATGCAAAGCTCGACCGCGCGGTCATTTTTTTGGGGCCCCCGGGATCGGGAAAAGGTACCCAGGCGAAAGAGCTGGCCAAGGCGTACGGCATACCGCATCTTTCGACCGGCGACATGTTGCGGGAGCATGTCAGCAAGGGTACAACGCTCGGCATGAAGGCCAAGCCGATCATGGAGCGAGGCGAGTTGGTGCCGGACTCGCTGGTGCTGAAGATGGTCGCGGAACGCATCGAGCGGCCGGATTGCAGCCACGGATTTGTGTTCGACGGTTTTCCGCGGACGGTGACCCAGGCGAAGTATCTGGGTGAGTTGCTGAAGCAGCATGGGCTCAAGCAACCGCACGTGCTGCACATGGTGATCGGATCGTCGGTGCTGATGCGGCGGTTGGCCGGGCGGAGGACCTGCAAGGTGGGCGGCGAGATTTACAATATTTACGAGCGCCCGCCCAAGGTCGAAGGGATTTGCGATAACGACGGCGGCGAGTTGTTTCAGCGGCCGGACGATCGCGAAGAAGTGATCCGCGAGCGCTTGCACGCGTACGAGAAGCAGACCTCGCCCCTGGTGCAGTATTACCGGCGGTTGGGGTTTCTGCAGGACATCGACGCGGACAAGAGCTTCGAGGAAGTGAAGCAGCGGATGTTCGAGAGCCTGGAAGGGATCGGCGGAGTGCGGTAAGGAAATGGCGATTCAATTACGCAGCGCCACCGAACTCGAAAAGATGTATCGCGCGGGCCAACTGGTTCACGAAGTTTTGACCGCGCTCCGGGCGCAGGTGCAGCCGGGGCTGACGACGATGGACCTCGAGAAGAGCGCCGAGGAGATCATCGCCAAAGGGCCGGGGCGGCCGGCGTTCAAAGGGTATCGCGGGTATCCCTGCGTGTTGTGCACGTCGGTGAACAGCGAGATCGTTCACGGGATACCGTCGCCGAAGCGGAAATTGCGCGAAGGCGACATCGTGTCGCTGGACTTCGGCATGGAAGTGGACGGGTATTACGGCGATTCGGCGGTGACCGTGCCGGTGGGGAAGATCAGCCCGGAGCTGCGGAAGCTCCTGGATGTGACCCGCGAAGCGCTGGACCGCGCGATCGACAAGATGCGTCCGGGGAATAGGCTGGGCGACGTGGGACACGCGGTGCAGAGTTGGGTCGAGCAGCACGGGTATTCAGTGGTGCGGGAGTTCGTGGGGCACGGCATCGGCACGAAGATGCATGACGAGCCGAACCTGCCGAACTACGGCGAGCCGGGACGCGGGGCGCGCTTGCAGGAAGGCATGGTGATCGCCGTCGAACCGATGGTGAACGCCGGCCGCCCGGAAATTGCGATGCGCGGCGAGTGGGTGGCGGAAACAGCCGATGGAAGTCCTTCGGCGCATTTCGAGCACACCGTGGCGGTCACGGCGAACGGCCCGTGGATTCTGACGCGGCCGAGAGAGATGACCGGGCCGGCGTGGGGGGAGAAGTAGAAAGTTTTCAGTTGTCAGTTTTCAGTAAGAAGTAAGACGGGATTGCTTGGAACTTTGATCTTGGAACTGGGTACGCGGCAGCAAACAAGGTTTTGAGTTGTAGGTTTTAAGTAGTAAGTAAAGCGGGCTTTGCTTATGACTTGGGACCGAAGACTTGGAAGCGAAAGGGAAACAAGTTTCAGGTTGCAAGTTTTAAGTGCTAAGTGAATTTGGTTTTACTTAAGACTTAGAACTGATAACTCGTAACCGTGAAGCAGGAGTTGTAAATAGGGACCTATGGCGAAGCAGCCGTACGAGAAAAAAGAGAAGGGCGACTCCGGAAATCCGAAGGAGGATGCCATCGAAGTAATGGCGACGGTGATTGAGCCGTTGCCGAACGCGATGTTCCGCGTCGAGCTGGAGAACAAGCACCAGGTTCTGGCGCATGTCTCCGGGAAGATGCGCAAGAATTTCATCCGGATTCTCGCGGGCGACAAGGTGGCGGTGGAGCTTTCGCCGTACGATTTGACGCGCGGCCGGATCGTCTACCGGTATAAGTAGCGGCAGAGTTTGGCGGCGTCTTAGAAGAGTTTTCAGTTATAAGTTTTAAGTAGTAAGTAAAGAAGGAAGAGGAAGAACTAAAGACTTAGAACTTAGAACTTAAAACTTAGAACTTAAGACTTATCACTTTTGGGCGAGGAGTCAGAATCATGAAGGTACGGGCAAGCGTGAAAAAGATTTGTGACAAGTGCAAGGTGATCCATCGCCGCGGGGTGGTTCGGGTGATTTGCGTGAACCCGAAGCACAAGCAGCGGCAGGGATGAGGCAGTTATAAGTGATAAGTTATAAGTATTAAGTAAGGCTTGGGTTTCACTTAGAACTTAAAACTTAGAACTTAATACTTGAAGCGAGCACGCGAGAGTTTTTGAAAGAACTGGAGAAATCATGGCACGTATCGCTGGTGTTGATCTTCCGCCGCAGAAGCGCTTGTGGGTCGGACTGACCTCGATCTACGGCATCGGGCAGGTGCGCGCGAAGAATATTTCCGAAAAGGCCAATGTGGATTTCACGAAGAAGATCCGCGACCTGACGGAAGACGAAGTCAACCGCATCCGCACGGTCATCGAGCAGGAAGGGCGCGTGGAAGGAGATCTCCGCAAAGAGATCCAGATGAACATTCGCCGGCTGATCGAAGTGCAGGCGTACCGCGGAATTCGCCACCGGCGCAACCTGCCGGTGCGCGGGCAGCGCACGCACACGAATGCGCGGACGCGGAAGGGCCCGCGGCGCGGCGCGGTTGCCGGCAAGAAGCAGATCAAGGGCAAGAAAGGCTAGAGGTTAGAAGTTAGAGATTCGACGCTAGAAGAGAAGTGAGTTTTGAGTTTGAAGCGGTAAGCGCAATGAACTTACGCATCACTTAAAACTTACAACTGATAACTGATTACTTTACGGAGCGAAACGTGGCAAAAGAACTGAAAAACGCGGTGCCGGACGCAACAGCAACGCCGGCGAAACCCGCAGCGAGCAAGAAGAAGAAAGAGTTCAAGAAGAAGCGCGAGAAGCGCACCGTGCCGCACGGCATCGTGCACGTGGCCGCGTCCTTCAACAACACGCAAATCACCATTGCGGATCCGGACGGGCGGGTGTTGTGCGCGTCATCGGCCGGGGCGATCGGTTTCAAAGGGTCGCGCAAAGGCACGCCGTACGCGGCGCAGCAGGCTTCCTTGTCTGCCGCGGGCACGGCGCGCGACCAGTACGGGATGAAGAGCGTGGAAGTGAAGGTGAAGGGTCCGGGCTCCGGCCGGGAATCGGCGGTGCGCGCGCTAGCGGCGGCGGGATTGCACATTGTGGTCCTGCGCGACGTCACGCCGATCCCGCACAACGGCTGCCGTCCGCCAAAGCGACGCCGCGTTTGAAGCAGTTCTAAGTTTTCAGTTGTAAGTAATAAGTCGGAACTGAAGATCCAAGGTTCTCGAGGTTTTGGGCAGTCGAGAGTGGGGACGAGCAAGGTTTTGTAGCGGCCGCCTTCCGAGGCGGGCAGCTTCTAGTAGAAGGTTCTTGATGGTTCTGAGTTATTAGGTTTCGGATGCTTTATTTAGGACTGAGAACTTATAACTTAGAACTGAGAAGAGTTTCGCGAAGGGAGAACAGAAGTTGGCAAGACACCGAGATGCAGTCTGCCGCCTATGCCGTAGGGAAGGGCAGAAACTATTTCTAAAAGGATTGCGGTGCTTCACGGACAAGTGTGCGATTGAGAAGCGCAACTTCGTGCCGGGTCAGCACGGACAATCGCGGCGCGCGAAGATTGCGGGCTACGGCCTGCAGCTTCGCGAAAAACAGAAGGTCAAGCGCACGTACGGCTTGCTGGAGCGGCAGTTCCGCAATTACTTCGAGAAATCGGAGCGCGCCAAGGGGCCCACGGGCGAAAACCTCATCATCATGCTGGAACGCCGACTGGACAACACGGTCTGGCGCGCGGGCCTGGCCTCTTCGCGTTCGCAGGCGCGGCAACTGGTGCTGCACGGACACGTGCGGATAAACGGGAAGAAGGTGAACATCCCGTCGTACCAGGTGAACGTGGGCGAAGAGATCGCCATCAAGGAAAAGATGCACCAGAACGCCATGGTGCTGGAAGCGCGCAACGTGGCGCAGAGCCAGAGCCTGGTGCCGTGGCTGGAGCAGGAACGCGAGCACTTCAAGGCCAAGGTGGTGGCCCTGCCGAAACGCGACGACGTGCAGACGCCGCCGATCAACGAGCAACTGATCGTCGAACTATACTCGAAGTGAGTAAGTTTTAAGTTGTCAGTTTTCAGTTTAGGACCGCTTGCTGATGAATTAGGACTGACGATTCGGGGCTTACGACCTGGAACTGATGACATCGAACTGATGGATTTGAACTGATGAATTGAGGCCTATGATTTGGAGCTTGGGACTTAGAACTGATTACTGAGAACTGAGTGCTGAGCACCCTGCAGGGTTGGCGGTAAAAGCGGTCGAGGGAAGGGTAAAGGTTTGAGTGGCCGGCGACGTCGGTCACGGAAGGAAGGAACACGATGTGGAAGGGATTTCAGAAACCCAAGCGTCTTGCGTCCGAACTGGAATCGCTGACGGAGCGGTACGGCCGGTTTTCGGCACAGCCGTTTGAACGGGGCTGGGGTACCACGGTAGGAAACGCGTTGCGGCGCGCGCTGTTGAGCTCGATCGAGGGCGCGGCAATCACCGCGGTGAAGATCGAAGGCGTGCTGCACGAATTTTCTTCGATTCCCGGAGTAGTGGAAGACGCCACGGACATCATCCTGAACCTGAAGCAGGTGCCCATCAAGCTGAACACCGACCTGCCGAAGACCATCTACGTGAACGTGGAGCAGCCGGGAGTGGTGACGAGCGCGCAGATCGAGGAAGACGCGGACTTCGCCGTGCTCGACAAGAGCGTGTACCTCGCCACGGTCAGCGAGGGTGGGAAGCTGCAGATCGAAATGCGCGTGAAGAACGGGCGCGGCTACGTGGCGGCGGACCGCAACTACGACGAAGACTTGCCCATCGGCTACATTCCGGTGGACAGCGTGCACTCGCCGGTGCGCAAAGTGAACTACTCCGTGGAAGCGGCGCGGCTCGGACAGATGACGGACTACGAGAAGCTGATGATGGAAGTGTGGACCAACGGCGCGATCACGCCGCAGGACGCGATTGGTTTGGCGGCCAAGCTGGTGAAGGACCACATGAGCATCTTCATCAACTTCGAGGAGCCGGTGGAAAACGTGGAAATGCCGCAGGACATCGTGCACGATCCGCGGCTGGAGCACCTGGACCGCTCCGTGGAAGAGCTGGAGCTTTCGGTGCGCAGCTACAACTGCCTGAAGAACGCCAACATCCAGACGATTCGCGAACTGGTGCAGAAGAGCGAGAACGAAATGCTGAAGACCAAGAACTTCGGCCGGAAGTCCCTGAACGAGATCAAGGACATTCTGGTGAAGATGGGACTTGGCCTGGGCATGAAGTTCGACGAGCACGGCCGGATCATCTGGCCGCCGCTGCCGAGCCAGACGGCGATGCCGCCGACGACTTCGGAAGACACGGTGGGGCTGTAGAGGGAGTTTTCAGTTCACAGTTGTCGGTTATCAGTGAACCGGAATACCTCAGGGGCTAAAGCCCGGTTCAAGCAGGGGCGAAATGTCGGAGCTAAAGCTCCGACCCCCTAATGAGGAGGCCGGAGGTAAAGCTCCGGCTCTGATGACAAGGAAGAGACGATGAGACACCTGAAGTCGGGATCGAAACTGGGGCGCAATCCGTGGCATCGCCGCGCGACGCTGCGCAACCTGGTCACCAACCTGTTTGAACACGGGCGCATCAAGACGACGCTGACGCGCGCGAAGGCGACGCGGCCGGTGGCGGAGAAGATCATCACGCTCGGGAAGAAAGACACACTGGCGGCGCGGCGGCAGGCCGCGGCGTACCTGATGACGCCGGCAATGACACAGAAGCTGTTCAGCGAGATCGCGCCGAAGTTCGCGGACCGCGCGGGCGGCTACACGCGCATCATCCAGGCGGGCAATCGCGTGGGGGATGGAGCGAAGGTGGCGATTCTCGAGCTGGTGAGCTACGAGTTCAAGAAAAAGGAAAAGAAAGAGAAGGGCAAGGTGGCAGAAGCCGTCGCGGCGAAAAGCTAAGACGGATTGGCAGGGTCCGCGTCGAGGCGGACCCTGGATGAGATGCGACGCCCGCTCCGGGAGACCGGGGCGGGCGTTTTGTTTTGATTAAAGGGGAAAGCATATACTCAGGCGTCGCATTGGCGATGGTCTGTGGCTCACCCCTTTGAGGCGTGAGGCACTGCGCATCGAGGGACAACAAACTGGTGACGGGAGGAAGCGCGATGGAGTATCCGCGATTTGAGCTGAGTGGGCAGGTGGCGCTGGTGACGGGCGCAGCGCGAGGATTGGGGCGCGCGATTTCGCTAGCGCTGGCGCACGCAGGCGCGGACGTGGCGCTGGGATTGCGTGACGTCAAGGCGGATGCGGGATTGACGGCGGAAATTCAGAAGATGGGGAGAAAGGCGCTGCCTCTGCAGATGGACGTGAGCAAGATGGAACAGATTTTTCGCGCCGTGGACGACACGGTGAAACACTTCGGGCGGCTGGACATCCTGGTGAACAATGCGGGGATTGCGCCGGGAAATCCTGCGGAGGAAGTGCGCGAAGAGGATTACGACCAGACGCTGGCGGTGAACTTGAAGGGCACTTTTTTTGCGAGCCAGGCGGCGGGGCGCGTGATGATCGAGCAGCGCAGCGGGAAGATCATCAACATGAGCTCGCAAGCGGGGTTTGCGGCGCTACCGACGGAATCGGTGTATTGCATGACGAAGGCGGCGATCGCGCATTTGACGAAGTGCCTGGCGGTGGAGTGGGGCAAGCACAACATCACCGTGAATGCCGTTGCTCCAACGTTCATTCACACGCCGGGGACGGAGAGCGCGCTGGCGGATGCGGCGTTCCGCGCGGATACGGTGGAACGCATCGCGGCGCTGCACCGCATCGGAGAGCCGATGGAAGTGGCGGGGGCGGTGGTGTTCCTGGCGTCACCGGCGGCCTCGCTGATCACCGGAGAGACGATTCTGATTGATGGCGGCTGGACCGCGCGGTGAGGAGAGGTGACCGGCGACCAGCGACCGGGAGGCAAGAAGAGGAGGCGGGGAAGTGAAATTGGGTTTTGCGTAAGTGCTGAGGAGAAAGAGGTTAGCGGATTTGGTGCTTGTAAGTGCGGAAGGGAAAAGGGTTATAGGTGGTTTGGAATGAGAGAGATGTGCATGTGTTGATGGCAGAAGGGTTAGAAGGACTGATCGCGCAAGTGTTGAAAAGAGATGGCTTGCGCAAGAATGGAGTGCACCGACATTCTTGACTCGATGGCCGCCGTTGCTTTTGCGATGCAGGCAGCGACACACGATTCTACGTTTGGGAGAAGAGATTTGGATTGGAAAAGCGGGAGCAAGCTCCCGCACTCCAAGGTTGACCGACGGAACGCCTCGGGGCGGTGTTGGGATTAGGTGGTTTCGGGGTCGCCGGTTGGCGAGTCAGCGAGATTCTTGCTGGAGCTTGGGTCGTCGGGAGAGTCGGGAGGAGGGGGATAGGGTTCTTTGTAGCCGTACATGCGGCGCACCAGGCGGTCCCAGCAGTCGAAACCGCGGAAGGCCATGAGATATTCGCGATTGGCCATGGGGATGGTCTTCAGGAGGATTTTTGAGAGATTGATCAGGGGGATCGCGGTTTTGGGTGGAACCCGACCGTCCGCGATGGCGGAGAAGAGGCGAGTGAGAGAGTAGTTGAGGGAGGTGCCGGAGACGAAATCATGTGAAAGGGGTGCGGCGACATCGCTGGCGGTGGCGTCGGCCTGGCGAAGGTGGCGGAGCTTGCGTTCGTGGTGGAGGCAGTATTTGGACTTGCTGGAAGAGCGAAGCATGCGGCAATGACGGCCATCGGAATAGGCAAAAGCACACAAAGACGCGCGGTCTTCGGAGTTGTTGGCAGACATAGAGGACTCCAGAAAGAGAATTTGGATTAGCGGGGAAGAGCCCCGCGGGAGGAAAAAGGGCGAGGCATACTTCTCTACGGGAGACATTATCGCACGATAGTTAGATAGTTGTCAAGAGAAAAATGAATATATTATTGGAGGGGGTGGTTCTGAGGCGGAGGAGGGAAGTGCCGCACCTCCGGCGCTCCGGTTTCTCTCTTCTCGTGATCCCCGCCCTGACGGACGGGGCTAACTTGTGGTGCGCCTCCCGGCGCTCGAAGGCGGGACGATCATGCAGTGGGGGGGCGGCGGAGGCGGTGGATTAGGAAGAGGCCGAGGAGGGCGATGAGGGCGCCGGCGGAGTCGAGGAGGGAGTCCCAGGCGGAAGCGCCGCGAGAGGCGACGAAGGATTGATGGATTTCGTCGAGGGCAGCGTAAGCAGCGGCGATGAACCAGGCGGCGAAGGCCCAGGACCAGCGCCAGCCGATGCGCGCGCCGCGAATGCCCCGGTAGAGCAGCAAATAGAAGATGAAGTATTCGGCGAGATGCGCGGATTTGCGGATGAAGTGATGAATGCTGTCAAAGGCCGCTGCGCTGAGGGATGGAGCGAACCAGTGCAGAATGGTTCCAAAAACACTGGCGGTGTGTTCGGAGGAAAAGGAGTCCGTGGAAGCGGTAAAGATAACGACACTCCAAAGCAGGGCGGGCCACCAGGCGCGGAGCCAAGCGGGAATCATGGATTTGGGTGGGACACGGTCACGGACCTCGTCGAGGGTGGGGGCGGGCCGGGGATTGCGCCAGGGTTCGGAAGAGGGCATTAGGAGTTTAGTTTCCCATTCCATTGTAAACGAAGCGGAGAGGGATTGCAGATTGGTGGGGAGGGGAAGCGCAGGACGAAAAGCGAAAAGCGGAAAGCGGAAAGCGGAAAGCGGCAACCCTTCGAAGCTCAGGCTAAGCAAGGCGCCGACGGCCAAGTTTGCACAGGGGAATTTGTTGTGGGGCAATCATGCCGCGATCCCTCCACTGCGCGACCCGACGCGCCAAAAGACCGCGGGGAAAGAAAGATCGGGTCGCTCCGGTCGGGATGACACCGGGGATCACAGCTTGCCGAGATGGGGCGCAGCAGTGCTGCGCCCCTACAGAGGCTAACCCAAGAACCGCCCTGAAGGTCGGCCACTACAAAGGCGAACCCGAGAAAACCCAAGCGAAGATTACTCCATGCGGTAGTTGGGGGCTTCTTTGGTGATGACGACGTCGTGGACGTGGCTTTCGCGGAGGCCGGCGGCGGTGATGCGGACGAAGTGGCTCTTCTCGGTGAGCTCCGATAGCGTGCGCGCGCCAACGTAACCCATGCCGCTCTTGAGGCCGCCGACGAGTTGATCGGTGAGGCCGCTGAGCGGACCCTTGTAGGCGACGCGCCCTTCGACGCCTTCGGGCACGGACTTGCCGCGCTCTGCTTCTTCCTGGGAATAGCGATCGGCGGAGCCGGCTTCCATGGCGCCGGTCGAGCCCATGCCGCGGTAAGACTTGAAGGTGCGGCCTTGATAGAGAATGGTTTCGCCGGGAGATTCCTCGGTGCCGGCGAAGAGGCTGCCGATCATCACGCAGGAAGCGCCGGCAGCGATGGCCTTGGTGATGTCTCCGGAATATTTGATGCCGCCATCGGCGATGATGGGGACGCCGGTGCCCTTGGCGGCTTTAAAGGCTTCCATCACGGCAGTGAGCTGCGGAACGCCCGCGCCGGTGACAATGCGCGTGGTGCAGATGGAACCGGGGCCGATGCCGACTTTTAGGCCGTCAATGCCCAGGGAGATGAGTTCCTTGGCGCCTTCGTAGGTGGCCACGTTTCCGGCGATGAGCTGCATTTCGGGGAGGCGCTGGCGAATGGCCTTGATGGCTTCGATGACGCGTTCGGTGTGGCCGTGGGCGGTGTCGATGGCGAGAACGTCGGCATTGCACTTGGACATTTCGACGGCGCGTTCCAGGAAGTCGCCGGTGGCGCCGACGGCGGCGCCGACGTAGAGGCGGCCGTGGTCGTCCTTGGCGGCGTGGGGATATTCGAGTTTTTTCTGGATGTCCTTTACGGTGATGAGGCCCTTGAGATTGAAATCTTTATCGACGACCAGGAGTTTTTCGATGCGGTGCTTCTGGAGAATTTTTTCGGCTTCTTCGAGGGTGGTGCCGACGGCGACGGTAACGAGATTCTCCTTGGTCATGACCTGGCCGACGAGCTGGCTATGATTTTTCTCGAAGCGCAGGTCGCGATTGGTGAGGATGCCGGTGAGGCGCGTACCGCGAGTGACGGGAAGGCCGGAGATGCGGTACTTGTTCATGATTTCCAGGGCCTGGCGGATGGTGATGTCCGGGGAGATGGTGACGGGATCGACGATCATGCCGGATTCGGAACGCTTGACGCGGTCGATTTCCTCGGCTTGACGATCGATAGACATGTTGCGATGGACGATGCCGAGGCCGCCCTGGCGCGCGATGCCGATGGCCAGGCGCGATTCCGTGACCGTGTCCATGGCAGCGGAAGAGAGCGGAATGTTGAGAGCAAGGTTGCGGGTGAAATGCGTGGTGGTGTCCACGTCGGTGGGCAGGATGGAGGATTTGCCCGGGAGGAGCAGGACGTCGTCGAATGTAAGACCTTCGGTGATGGGATTGTCAATCATGAGAACCTCGCGAGAGAGTGAGTGGCGCGGGAGCGGATGCGCCCAAAAACAACGCAGCCCAGCGGGTGGCCGCTGGGCTGGGAGAAGAGTTCAATAGAATGAAACAAAGCATCACGGTGTAAACAATAATTTTAGGGGTGAGAGGGGGAAGGGGTCAAGTTGGAGGCGTGGGAAAACCGAGGCGGAGTCTGCCCCGCAAGTGCGGGTGAGGGAAGGGGCGCGGCCTGGTAAAGTGTAGATATGACCGAGAAACTGAGGGAATTTGAGGCGCACCGGCTGCTGCGCGGCGGGCATTTGCAGACGATTGCGGGGGCGTTCTTGAAGAGGAAGTTCTTGCTGCCGCCGCCGGAAGAGCGATTGTTTCGCGTGGACGGGGAGACGCAGGTGAAGGGCATGTGCAGTTGGCAGCCGGGCAAACGGAAGGATGCGCCGGTGATCGTGACGGTGCACGGGCTGGAGGGTTCGAGCGAATCGAACTACGCGATTGGCATCGCGGATAAGGCCTACGCGCGCGGATTTCATGCGGTGCGCATGAACCAGCGGAATTGCGGCGGGACGGAGTGGTTGACTCCGACGCTGTACAACAGCGGGTTGAGCGGGGATTATCGCGCGGTGCTGCAGGAGTTGATTGCCGAGGGATTCCAGAAGATTTTTTTCGCGGGCTATTCGATGGGTGGAAACCTGGTGACGAAAATGGCGGGGGAATTTGGGGAAGCGGCGCCGAAGGAGTTGCGGGGCGTGGCGGTGGTTTGCCCGGCGCTGGACCTGGCGGCGTGCTCGGATGCCCTGGAGAAAATAGAGAATTATTTGTACGAGCGGCATTTCGTGGAGGGGCTGATGGCGCGCTACCGGCGGAAGGCGGAGTTGTATCCGGAGCGGTATTCGCAGAATGGGATTGGGTGGGTGCGGACAGTGCGGGAATTTGACAATGCGATCACGGCGCCGGCGTTTGGGTATAAGGATGCGGAGGAATATTACGAAGCGGCGGGCGCGAAGAAGGTGATTGGGCAGGTGCGCGTGCCGCTGCTGCTGATCACGGCGCAGGATGATCCGTTTGTGCCGTATGAGTCGTTCTTGCGGGCGAAGGTGGGGGAGAATCCGTGGGTGCGGTTTGTGGCACCGGAGCATGGGGGACATTGCGGGTTTATTTCGAGATGGACGGGGGCGGAGAGGTTTTGGGCGGAGGAGCGGGTAGTGGAATTTGCGGCGGGATTCGCAGGGACATAGAGGATATCAGCGATCAGATATCAGCGATCAGGAAGCAAAGACAAGTGCAGCGCGGTTGCCGGGATTCATGGCACATAAAACGTGCGATGGAAAACCGTACCTCGACCCCGGCGAAACGCACGGGGCGCACACATCGCGCTGCTTGGCCCGACGCGCCAGACTGCGGCGCGGAAGAGAAAAGCGGGCCGCTCCGCTCGGAATGACAAGCAATGGAAGGGGCACCTCGGTATGACGTGCGATTATTCAGGCGGGGACAGGGCGGTGGTCCGGAGGGGCAGAGTGGTGAGTGGGCTTAGGCCGTAAAAGCGGCAGCCCTTCGCAAAAGAGCTCAGGGTAAACAAGCTGCCGCACTCCATAGATCAGCCGAGGGGCTTTTCGAGGGAGGGCTGGAAGCCGGGGGTGATGAGTTGGGCGGGGCCGTCGGGAGTGATGACCATGTCGTCTTCGCAGCGCAGGCCGAATTCGCCGGGGACGTAGATGCCGGGCTCGTTGGAAAAGGTCATGCCGGGTTCGAGGACGGTGGTGCTGCCGCGAACGAGATAGGGATGCTCGTGGCCGTCGAGGCCGATACCGTGGCCGAGGCGATGGGTAAAGAATTTATAGCCGGGGCCATAGCCGGCGGTGGTAATGACGGCGCGGGCGGCATCGTCCACGGAGCCGGAAAGTTGGCCCGCGCGGGCGGTGTCGAGAGCGGCGTCCTGGGCCTTGCGGACGATTTCAAAAGCGCGCTGAATTTTCTCGCTGGGTTTGCCGATGACGCCGGTGCGGGTGACATCGGATTCGTAACCTTCCACGGTGCAGCCGCCGTCAATCAGAACGACGTCGCCTTCCTTCAGGTTTTGCGGCTGATGCGTGCCATGAGGCAGCGCGGCGGAAGCGCCTAATAAAACCAAGGCCCCGCCGCGGAGATTCATTTTGGCGAAACCCGCGGAAACAAGAGCGGCGATTTCCTCCTGCGTCATACCTTCCTTCAAGGCTGCAAAGACTTCGCGATAGACCATGCAGGTAGCTTCACAGGCGAGGCCCATGAACTGAAGTTCCTGCGGCGATTTGCGCGCGCGGCAAGAGACGATGACGGGATCGGCGGAGAAAAATCCAAAGGCGGGCGCGGACGCGCGAAGATGGTCGTAAAAGGTGAAGGGAAGAGTCTCTTCGATGCCGATGCGGCCGGAGCGGATCTTGCGCGCGGCGAGCGTGGAGACGATGAGTTGCGCGGGGCTTTCGTCTTCCTGCCAGAGATGAATGTCGAGGGGGAAGCGCAGGGATTCGCGCATGCGGGATTCTTCAAAGGCAGGACAGATGAGAATGGGTTGGCCGGAACGCGGGAGGACGAGGGCGAGAAGACGTTCGCTGAGGCCCCAACGAATGCCCGTGAAGTAGTAGAGAGAAGAGCCAGGACCGATGACGAGGCCGTCAAAGGCGGGCGTTACTTCGGATATGCGATTCTGCGCGTGCAGGAGGCGATCGTGGAAGTCATCGGGCGTGAGGGGACGAATGCGGTCGCCGAGAGGCTTGAGGTTGGAGAAGCCGGGAGGCAGTTGGGGAGGTTCGGCTTGAGAGTCAGCGTGCGAAGGCACCCCGGGCGCGAAGGCGGCGGCGGAGGCGGCAGCGGTGGAATGGAGAAAACGGCGACGGGAGATGGGAGTCATGAGAAGAAAGGATGGTGCGGAAGGAGGAGGCGTGTCAAGGAGGAGTGCGGAGGGGGCGACTAGTGCCGTTCCAACTTGTTCCAGCAAATCCCTTCGAGAATACTCACTCCGTGTTCGCGTCAGATGCTTGGACCGTCATTTGGCCGAAATAGTTGGAACGGCACTAGGACATGGGGGATATCAGCGATCAGGAAGCGGGAATCACGAAGCGAAGCTCGAAAAACGAAAATCGAAGAACGAAGAGGGACTCAAGACGCGGTGGTTGTGCCGCGATCCCTCGGCTCCGCGGCCCGACGCGCCAAAGTGCGGCGCGGAAAAGAAAATCGGGCCGCTCCGGTCGGGATGACAATTATGGGCAAGAGCGGAGGCAGGACAGGATAAGACGGATAAGGTCGCGGGTTCGGAAGAGCTTGCAATTATTTGAATAAGGAAAGAGTCGTGGTTCGGCTGAGGCTGTAAAAGCGGCAGCAAGCTGCCGCACTCCAAAGCTGTGGCGGTTACTGCGGTTGTTGAGGGGGTGGAGTATCGCTGGGTGCGGGCTGATCGGTAGTGGCGGGAGGCGCGGTGTTGGTTGTAGGGTGCGAAGATTTTTGGCTGGGGATGAAGGTGACGTCGAGAGGATCGCGCAAGGTGAAGTCCAGATGCGTTTCCGGCGGGATGCGGACTTGCTGGCCTTTGGTGGTGGCCTGCACGGCAGCGCCGCTGCCCGCGCCAATGCCAGCGCCGATGGCCGCACCCTTGCCGCCTCCGGCGAGGCCGCCGATGATGGCGCCGAGAGCCGCGCCACCACCGATCACAGCGCCAGAGCGTTTGCCGCGCGATTCGCCTTTTTCCTGAACGCTGCTGGAGGAGAGGCGATACGTCTTGCCCTGGTAAGTGAAGCTATCGAGGGAAACGGTGAGTTCGCTGGCGCCCTTGAATTTGCCCGCGGAGTTGGCAGTGACGATTTTCAAGTTGACGTTGAGACCTTTGGGTACGACGACGCGCCCGTCAACGAGGATAGGAGCGTCCAGTGAGGCGCGAAAAGTTTGACCGGTCTGACTGGTGGAGGAGTCAATGTTGTCGATGGTGCGTACGGTGACGACGGCGCCGCCTGGAATCGTGGCAGTGACAGGTTGCGGCGGGGGCGGAGTTGGCGGCGGAGGAGGCGGAGCAGGAGCTGCGGCGGGAACAGGGGCAGCGGCAGCGGGCTGCTCCGCGGGCGGATTGTCTGGCTCCGAAGCTTTTGAAGGTGCGGAAGGAGTGGGTGGTGCAGGCGCGGCTTGGAGCCGAGGAGTGCGAGGAGGGTGCGGAACTGGACGAGCCGGGGCGGGTGCCGAAGGCGGCGCGTATTCAGCGACTACGGGAGGGAGAATTGGCACGGTGGTTTGATCGATAACCTTGGTGACGCCCTTTGTGTCGGTTGCGATGCGTTCGGCGGCGAGGCGAGCGGCATCGTCGGCGAACTGACCGGAGAGCGTGACCGTGCCGCCCTTGACGGAGACGCTCACGGTGGAGGTCTTGAGGAGCGGCTCCGAAAACATTTTGGCCTTGATGTTGAGGGCGATGGAATCGTCAGTGTGGTTGTTGCAGGCAACGCTGAAGAACAAGGCGAGGGTAAGAAGAGTGAGCAAGGGCCGTGAGCGATGCATGGGGCCTCCGTAATGGTAAGACGCGGGCCGGGGGTGAAAGGGTTGCGCAGAAGAGGGAAACAGTCAAAGAGTGAAAGAGTAGAAGAGTGAAAAAGTATCCTAGTCGAATGGGCTCAGAGGAATTAGGATTTGGTCGCACTAGATGCAGATGTAAAAGCGGCGGCAAGCCGCCGCACTCCACAGTGCGGAGGCGGGGCGGCGTGTTATGGCAGGCCAAGAATCGCAGGGGGAATGCCATGACGTTTGCGGAATTTTGGCCGGAGTATGTGCGGGCGCATAGCGCGGGAACGACGCGGGTGATGCATTGCGTGGGGACGCTGGCGGGTTGGGCGATTCTGGCGGCGGGGGTGGTGATGAGAGAGTGGTGGTGGATTGCGCTGGCGCTGGTGGTGCCGTATGCGCTCGCGTGGAGTTCACATTTTTTTGTTGAGCACAATAAGCCGGCGACGTTTGAACATCCGTTGTGGTCGTGGTGGGCGGATCAGAAGATGGTGGCGATGATGCTGGCGGGGAAGATGGGAGAGGAGGTGAAGAGAGTGATTAGTGGTTAGTTTTTGGTGGTAAGTAAAGAAAGAAGAAGACTCTGGCGCGCCGCCGAGTACGCCGAGATTCGCAGAGAAGAGAGGGGGCGAGAAAAGCGAAGCAGTGAGATAACAGAGGGGCCACAGAGTCAATGAAGACGAAGTGGCGAGGATTGTGCCGCGATTCCTCCCCTGCGGAATGGCAGGAGACGCCATTCCTCCGGTCCCTCCTGCGGCGGGCAGGCGGAATGACAAGTCGATTTGGCAGGTGGCGGAGAGGACGCGGAGAAAAGCCAGCGAGAAGGAGTTATTCGGAGCGGATGGCGAGGATTTGTTTGCCCTGGATTTGGAGTTGAACGCCAAAGGGCGGGCGAATGTCGCTGCCCTGGACGATGGCGCCGCGAATCCAGATGTTGCCGGGAAGGCTCCCCGTTCTTAGCGGATCGTAGAGTGTGCGGCTGCAAGGATTGCCGACGAGGGGATGATTGGGAGCACGAAAGCCGTATTCTGTTTTCAGTTTTTCAAGGTCGGTGATGTATTCGAGTTGGCAGGGGCCGTAAGGGGCTCTGCGAGAAAAGGCCCAGTAACTGGAAGGTGAGTTGGCGGAACCTCCCGGAAGACGAACGATAGTGGCTGGGATGTTTTCGCCGGAGAGTCGGTTGCGAATGAAGAAATCAGCGGAAGACCAGGGCTTGGCGAGATCGGAAATTTCGGCGATGGCGGGATTGCTCTCCGTGGCGTGAGGGAGAGATGCGGAGGGATCCGGAGCGGGCGCAGGGACTTCAATCTGGGGCGGAGGTTCGACACGGGCGAGCTCGGAAGGCTTATTATGACTGAGCCAACGGCCGCCGAGGAAAAGGAGCACGCCCAGGATGAGAAAGCCAACCACCAAAGGCAAAAGGGGATTGCGGCGTGGAAGCTTGGAGGGCGCCCCGGTGACGCCGGGAATAATCGGCATGTCCGGCCGAAAGCGGGTGGGTGGAGTATTGTCGGCCATCGCAACAGGATGATTGTACTGGCAAGATGGCTGCGCGAGCAACTCAAGTTCTGCGTTTTCAAGGGGGGAAGGAAGAGTTAGCGGAAAGGGCAGTTGTGTTAGTGAGAAGGTGACAAAGGCTTGCGCAGTGCTTGTTTCCGTGCGTGTTGCGTCCTAGTGTAGTAAGAAGGTAAGGCAGAGGGAAATTCGCAGAGAATGGCGAGCGACACACGATCATCGGCGCGGGCGTTTGTTCGCAGTTTGAACATTCTGCTGAAATTCGCACGTTTGTACGAGTTCGGACACGTGCGCACCGCGGCACAATTTGAAACGACGTGGAAAGAATTGCACGCGGCGCTGCTGGAAAGCGGCGAAACCGGCGTGCTGCTGGGAGCTTCAGGAACGCAGATCCTGCTGGACGGCGTGCCGCTGGGGTCGGCCGCGGGAGAGCGGAGTTTTGCGCAACTGCTGACATCGTCCGGAATCGCCAGCATTCACTTCGCAAAAAATCTGACGCAACCGCAATTCTCGCGGTTTGTGCGCGCATTTCCAAGCGGCAACGCAAAACCCAGCCAACTGGCGGAGCAGTTGAAGACAGCGATGGCGGGAGATACGAGCATCAAGATCAACGAGATTCGGTTTGTTGCGGAAGACAGCTCCGTGGCCGGAATCAAGGTGGCGGCGCAATTGACGGCCAAGGCGCTGGGCGCAGGCGGCGACAAGCTGCGCGACATTTTTGAAGATCCCAATAAATTGTTGCAACTGATCCTGGCAGCGGAAAGTTCGCGCGGCGGTGGCGGAGGCGGCGGAGGTTCTGGACCGGGATTCGGCGGCGGCGGGCCAGGCGGAGGCACAGGAGGATCGGGAAGTGGAGCGGGCTCGAGCTGGAGCGGCGGCACGGGTGCGGGCGGAAGTTTATGGGAAGCGGGAAAGGCCGCGGGTGGAGGAGGAACAGGCTCGGGTGGCGGAGGAGTTGGAGGCCCAGACGGCGGTAGCGGGGGAACAGGATCCGGTGGGGGCGGCGGCACCGGTGGCGGAACCGGCGGTAGCGGAGGATTCGGTGGTGGACCGGGAGGTGGTGGACCGGGAGGTGGTGGGCCTGGAGGCGGTGGACCCGGAGGCGGTGGACCTGGAGGCGG